>Ga0134121_10000175_pt1 | contig 74741 bp, 65 predicted proteins | sample KB301_FD_96463 | JGI IMG/M metagenome (GOLD analysis project Ga0134121, IMG submission 96463) | Terrestrial soil microbial communities without Nitrogen fertilizer from Kellogg Biological Station, Michigan, USA - KB3-0-1 | ecosystem: Environmental > Terrestrial > Soil > Unclassified ...
CCGGCCATCACGGTCACGGTGAGCGTGGCCGCCACGGCGACGTCGCCCCAGGTGAACCAGGTGCACGTGGACGGCGGCGGCGCTCCGCCGGTCGATGTGAGCGACTCGACGACGATCATTCCCGCGGGCACGCCCTCGCTGAGCATCACCAAGACCCACGTCGGGGACTTCCACCAGGGGCAGACGGGCGCCACGTACACGCTGACGGTGTCGAACAACATCGGCGCCGGAACGACCCTCGGGCCGGTGAACGTGAACGAGATCCCTCCGTCCGGGTTGACGGTGGTGTCGCTGGCTGGAACCGGATGGACGTGCGGTCCGTCGTCCTGCAACCGCAACACGGCGCTCGCGCCGGGTGCGTCCTATCCGCCGATCACCGTCACGGTGAACGTCCTGGCCACCGCGACGTCGCCGCAGATCAACCAGGCGAGGGTTTCGGGCGGCGGGGCGGCGGTGGTCATCACGAGCGATTCGACCGTGGTCACGCCGTAGTCCGGGAACGCCCGGCGGCCCGTCCGTCGAGGTTCGAGGCGGGCGGGCCCGCCGGCCCCGGGTCGGATTCAGCTCGGTCCTTGCCAGCCCGGATTTCTCACCGGTGTCCTGCTGCGGCCGCGGATCTGGCCGCCCTGACGGGCGTCCTCGCGGCTCGAACCTCTCACCGTATGTCGAATACGCTTCGGGTTCTCGCCGCTGCGGGTGCCCGTCATGACGGCCATCTCCGCGCCCTCGCGACGGACACCGGTGAGAAATCCGGGCTAGAGTGAGCCGGTTCGGCGGCCATCGAGAGCCGTCTTCCGGCAAAAAGCGAGGACCACGACGTGCCGATCATCGACCCGGGGAAGGGAAGTGTGTTCGCGGCGGCCTGCCGCCGCACGGTGCTCGCGTGCCTTTTCGCGGTCGCGACGTGGACCGCCGCCGGTCCGTTCACCCCGGCAGCCGGATCTCCGGCCGTCGCAGCCGCCGCGGGCCCGTTCGATCCCGACACGCCCGAGCCCGGTTCGATCGAGGCGATCGCGCGCTTCACGACCGAGCCGCGCTTCCTCAGTCCCTGGGTGGCGTACGTTCCCGCCTCCGCGACGGTCCCTTCGCCCCTGAAGTTCCTCGGCTACCACGTCGGCGCGCCCGGCGAGCTGTCGCACGTCAAGCAGATCCAGGGTTACGCGCACGCCCTCGCCGGCGCGTCGCCGCGCGTGCGGGTGCAGAAGATCGGCGCGACCGAAGAGGGGCGCGACATCCTCTTGATCGTCATCGCCGACGAGGACGGCATCCGCGACCTCGATCGCCTCAAGTCGGCGACCGCGGCGCTGGCCGACCCGCGACGAACCACGCCCGAGCAGGCCGAAACGCTCATCGCCACGGCGCGGCCGTTCTACTACTTCAACTGCGGACTGCACGCCGACGAGACCGGCAGCGGCGAGATGTGCATGGAGCTGGCGTACCGCCTGGCGGTCTCCGAGCAGCCGATGATGAGGGACATCCGCAGGAACGTCGTGGTGCTGATCAACCCGATCGCCGAGCCGGACGGGCGTGACAAGGTGGCGGACTGGTTCCACCAGTACCTCAAGGGAAAGACCGACTTCGACACCCTGCCGCGCATGTCGCCGCCGTACTGGAACAAGTACGTCTACGTGGACATCAACCGCGACTCGCACCAGCAGGCGTTCGGCACGACGCGGGCCGTGCACGCGATGTTCCACGAGTTCCATCCGCAAGTCATCCACGACCTGCACGAGTCGATCGCGCTGCTGCAGACCTGGAACGGCACGGGGCCCTACAACCCCAACATCGACCCCATCGTCACCAGCCAGTTCCTCGAGATGAGCCTGCACGAGATGACGACGATGACCGCGATGGGGATGCCCGGCGTCTGGACCTGGGACTTCGGCGAGGGTTTCGGGATGCATTTCCTCGATTCGGTCGCCATGAACCACAACGCCGTCGGCCGCGGCTACGAGACCTTCGGCAACGGGTCGTCCGAGACGTTCCATCGGACGCTGGGAGAGGGAGGCGGCGAGCAGGAGTCCTACATGACCCGCGAGTGGTTCCGGCCGGTGCCGCCGCCGACGTCGTTCGACTGGTCGATGCGCGACAACACCAACTACATGGAGACCGGGTGCCTGTCGATCCTCGACTGGAGCTCCCGCCATGCGAAGGAGCTGCTGCGGAACTTCGCGACGACGTCGCGCAACTCGTGGCGCAAGGGGATCGACGCGGCGCCGTACGCCTTCATCGTCCCCGAGGACCAGCCGGACCGGCTGCGGGTCGCTGGGATGATCAACCGCCTGCGCGACCAGCGCATCGAGGTCGGGAGGCTGAAAGCCGACCTGACGCTGGCGGAGGGGAAGTTCGCGCGCGGGGCGTACATCGTGAAGCTCGACCAGCCTTACCGCAACTACGCGGTCGACCTGCTCACGCCGCAGGCGTTTCCCGCCGACAGCCCGAACCTGCCGTACGACGACGTGTCATGGGCGCTGCCGGTCGGCTTCGGCGTGAAAGCGGTCGCCATCGCCGACGCGCGCGTGAAGTCGGTCTCGCCCGACCCGCTGACGGCCGACGCCGCGCCGCGCGGCTCGGTGAACGGCGACGGCGCCGCGTACCTGCTGGCCGATACCGGGCAGGAGGCGCTGCTGGCGGCGCGGGCGCGCCTCGCTGCGTTCGACGTCGAGATCGCCGAGAAGGCGTTCTCGAGCGGCGGCGTCGATTATCCCGCCGGCTCCTGGATGGTCGCGAAGAAGGAAGGCGTGCGTCGTGCGCTCGAGGACACGGCGGGGGAGCTGGCCCTCGAGTTCCGCGGCGCGGCGGCGCCCGACGTGGCGCGCCACCCGGCGCCGATGCCGCGGCTCGGCCTGTTCGTCCCCTGGGCCGACACCGACATGATGGGCTGGGTCCGCATGATCCTCGATCGGGCGAAGGTGCCGTACACCTACCTGCGCGACGAGGACATCCGCGCCGGCAAGCTCAAGGACAAGGTGGACGTCATCGTCTACGGCCCGTTCTCGCGGCTGGAGCTGCTCGGTCAGATCCACGGCATCGCGCCGACCGCGGGACCGATGCCGTTCCGCAAGACGGCGGAATTCCCGAGCCTCGGCTCGCCGGTCGCATCGGACGACATCACCGGCGGCCCCGGTTACGTCGGTCTCGAGGCGCTGCAGACGTTCGTCGAGGATGGCGGCGTCTTCCTGACGCTCGGCGGCGGCTCGAGCCTGGTGCTCGACTCCGGTTTCGTGCGCGGCGTGCGCCGCGCCGCCGACGGAACCGCGTTCACCCCGGGGACCGAGCTGCGCCTGCACAACGAGAAGCCCGGCAACCCGATCTGGTACGGCTACGGGGCCGAGGCGTCGGTGTTCCGCATCAACCAGCACGTCTACGACCTGCCGCTGCGCTGGGACACGATGGCCTACTGCACCTCGTGCCTCGTGGGCCCGATCGATCGCGGCCCGGTCGTCGCCACGTGGGGTGGCGGCCCCGGCTCGATGGTCGTCAGCGGCGGCATGCGGGGCGAGAAGGCGCTCGAGGGGCGCCCCGCCATCTTCGATTTCCCGCTCGGACGCGGCCACATCGTCGCCTACAACTTCAGCCCGATCCACCGCGACATGAACCGCTCCGACCACCGCTTCCTCTGGAACGCCATCCTGAACTGGAGCTGGTTCGCGAAGACGGATTCGCCGCGTTGAAAACCGGTGCCGCCCAGGTTGGCGAGCCGGCCGCGCGCCGGGCAACCGGCCCGCTGGAACCGGCGGTGGGGGAGAGCGCGCTGCGCGGCATCCTGATCTTCGCGGCGCTCAAGATCCTGTTCCATCTCGTCACCAACGACGGCTACGGCTTCCATCGCGACGAGCTGGCGACGATCGACGACGCGCGCCATCTCGCCTGGGGCTACGTGGCCTACCCGCCGCTGACGGCCTTCCTCGGACACATCTCGATGCTGGTCGGCCCGGCGGTCCCGCGGGTGCTGCGGTTCCTGCCGTCCGTCGCCCAGGGTCTCGTCATCGTCCTCACCGCGCTGATGGCCCGGCGGCTCGGTGGCGATCGCCGCGCCCAGTGGATCGCCGCGCTCGCCGCCGCCATCGCTCCGGTGTCGCTCGCCGCAAGCTCCCTCTACCAGTACGTCACCTTCGATTTCCTGTGGTGGGTGCTGATCGCCTGGGGGGTCGCGTCTCTCCTCGCGACCGAAGACGAACGTTGGTGGGTCGTCATCGGCGGGGCCATCGGCCTGGCGGTGCTGACCAAGTACACGATCGCGTTCCTGCTCGCGGGGCTCGCGGCCGGGCTGCTCCTGACCGGCCCGATGCGTCATCTGCGCAGCCGGTGGCTCTGGATCGGAGCGGCGATCGCGGTCGTGCTGGCGCTGCCGCATTTCATCTGGGAGGCGCGGCACGGGTTCATCACGCTCGAGTTCCTGCAATCGATCCACGCCCGCGACGTGCGCATCGGGCGCACCGACCACTTCCTGATCGAGCAGCTGCTGGAGCCGGCGCACCCGCTGACCATCCCGCTCTGGATCGCCGGTCTCGTCGCCCTGTTCGCGTCGCGTCGCTTCCGCCTCCTCGGCTGGGCGGTTACGGTGACGTTCGTGCTCTTCGTCGCGGCGCGCGGGCGCGGCTACTACACGGCGCCGCTCTACCCGATGCTGCTCGCGGCCGGCGCGACCGCGGTCCCGAGTCGCGCTCGCGGCGTCGTGGTCGCCCTCCTGCCGCTGGGCTTCGCGACGGCGACGTTCTGCCTCCCGCTCGCCCCGATCGGGTCGCCGCTCTTCAAGGCGGCCGTGCAGCGCAACGGGGATTTCGTCGAGGAGATCGGCTGGCCCGAGCTCGTGCAGGAGGTGGCGCGCATCTGGTCCACTCTGCCGCCCGAGGAGCGGGTGCGCGCGGGAATCTTCTGCGGCAACTATGGCGAGGCGGGTGCGATCGATCTCTATGGCCCGGCCCACGGCCTGCCGCCAGCGATCAGCTCCACGAATTCCTACTGGCTGCGCGGCCCCGGCGATCCGCCGCCGGAGACCGTCGTCGTCCTTGGCGCGCATCGTGAGCGGCTGGAGGAGGTGTGCACCTCGGTCACGCTCGCCGGGCACACCCCAAACCCGTACGACCTCGAGAACGAAGAGACACGCGACCATCCCGACATCTTCATCTGCCGCGGCCTCAAGACTACGTGGGGCGAGCTCTGGCCCCGGATCCGCAACTTCGGCTGAGGCCGGGAGGTTCTGATGTTCATCGTCGAGCTGACCTACAAGGCGCCGCTCGCGGAGATCGACGCGAAGATGCGTCCCCACGTGGCGTTCCTGAACAAGTTCTACAGGGCGGGACACTTCCTGATGTCCGGCCGGCAAATCCCGCGCACGGGCGGCATCATCGTGGCCCTGGCCGAATCGCGCGGGCAAATCGAAGCGATCATGGCGGAGGACCCCTTCTGCCGCCACGGGCTCGCGGAGGTGCGCATCATCGAGTTCCGCGCCAGCCAGCGCGCCGACGACATTCCCGCCCGCGTCGCTCCGGTCTGAAACGCAGAGCGGCGGACGGGGTCCGATCGTCCGGACTCGCCCGCCCGCCGCTCCTTGAAACCCCGGGCTCGGCGCGGCCCGGGAGCCTGACCCGTCCGCGCGGTCAGGGCAGGTTCTGCGGTTCGCCGTAGATGAAGTCGTCCATCACCACGACGTCGCTCGACGGTCCGCGTGGAATGCGGTTCCCGCTGGTGATGCGCACCAGGGTGACGCGCTCGCCCGCATCGAACCCCACTCCCAGGAAGGAAAGGCTCCCGCGCCTCGTGGGCCCTGGCAGGACGTTCCGACTGAAGAGCAATCGGCCGCCGGAGTCGAAGTACTCGACCTTCGTACTGTCCGCCCGGTTGACGTCGGTGAACACCACGCCGAAGCCCGACACGGTCGCCCCCGTGGCGCTTCCCGGCACGAAGAAGAGCGTCTCGGTGATGTTGCTGTCCAGGGCCGTGAAGAGGCGCTGCGGGCTGAAGGTGCTGAAGAGCTGCGGAAAGACGGGGTGGAGGTTGCCGAAGAGGATCGGCGTGAGCGTCGGGTTGTCACTGTCGGCGCTCACCTGGAAGCCCCGGCCCGGAGTGAAGAAGACGGCGCCGCGCGGGGAGTTGGCGTTGAAGAAGTTGGCCGGGAGGTCGTGTGGCGCGGAGAAGGCGTCCGGAACGCCGTCCCAGTTGATCTCCCTGCGGCCGCTGGGAAACGAGCCGGCCACGTTCGGGTTCAGTGGACCGAGAAAAGCCCGGAACCCGTCGACGGAGGCCTGAATCCCGGCCGGGTCGGGCCCGGAGGCTTCGAACACCACGGGCGCGGCCAGGGCGACGGTCGTCGACGACAGGGCGAAAGCGGCGAAGGCGGACACGAGGCGCTTCATCATGGAGGTCTCCTTTCGAAAATGGGAAGCAGCGAAGACGGTTTGCGTGCGTGCTACGAATCTGGAATGACTCGATGCGATGGGAAGAAAGCGACTCCTCACCAGAGTTCGGTGTCGCGGTCCGCCTTGTGGTGACGGCGCCGCGGGGACGCCAGGAGCAGGGAGTCGAGCGACAGCGCTCCACCACCCGCCAGGAGGAGGAAAAGGCAGGCGAGCAGCATCATGAAGTCGAGCCTCGCCTCGTGCGCCGCCTTGAAGAAGCCATCCCGGAGGAGCATCGGGATCTTGGTGCTGGTGATCGCGACAATCATGTTGACGATCATCGGGATCGACGCCCAGCGCGTCAGCAGCCCCAGCATCAGTGCGATGCCGCAGGCGATCTCGAACACGCCGTCGAAGGGAGCGAAGAACGACGGGAACGGAATGCCGATCTTCACGAAGCGGCCGGCACCGAATGCGTCCGGGTCCACGAACTTCAGCGTCCCCTCGAGCAGGAACACCGCGCCGACGACGGCACGGATCAAGAGCATGGAGGCCGGCGCCGTGGTGGCCACGGTCCAGCGACGGAGCGCATCGCCCTGGAAGGCATTCAGCCCTTCCATGGTCACCGGGACGCCCGTGATGGCGGAGAAAAAGATCTCACCCCTCGGGGTCGGATCCGGATGGGACCCTCTCGCCGCGGTGCTCACTGGACACCTTCCGTCCGAACGGCTTCCGTCACGATCGCGCCGGCCGACGGCACCGGGGTGCCCTGGGCGTTGACCAGCCGGAACCGGCCGTGGTCCTCGGCATAGACGTGGGTGTAGCGGCTGCGGACCCAGAACAGCTGCTTGTCGAAGCGTCCGGACATGCGGGTCTGTCCGGTGACGATGGCGGTTCCGCCGTACAGCCTCACCCGTGAATCGAGGCGCTCGATCGACTGAAACGCCAGACGTCCGGAGCCGATGAGTCCGACGAACTCCGCGCGCGGCACCTCCGAGCCGGTCATCACGTCAATGAGGACGCAATCCTCGGCCATGACGCTCTCGAGAGTGTGGTGATCGGCTTCGTTCAGCGCCGCGAAGAAACGCTCTTCCGCCAGCAGGGCCATCCTGTCGTTGTTCATGGAGTGCTTGTGGCTGTTCATGGAGAGCTCCTTGTGCAGATGCAAGGTCACTGCGCCTCGATCTTTCCGAAGAGGCCGTGCTCCTCATCGCCGGGACCGGAGGTGAAGAACAACGTGTCGGACGTGCCGGCCCCGTTGTCGTTGCCGAAGACGATCCCCCAGAGGCTCGGGACGACGACCGGCTTGTGGTCCGCGCCGGTCAGGGTTCCGTCGTGCGTGGCGCTGCGGAAGTCGTCGGTCAGCCTGTAGGCCTGGATTCTTCCGCCGCCGAAATTGCCCACCAGCAGGTCCCCGCCGAAGCGCCCGAAGCTCTGGGGGGCGAGGGCGAGGCCCCAGGGGGAATCGAGCGGCCCGCGGGTCGCGATGCGGCCCAGGAGCACGCCGTCGGTGTCGAACGCGTCGACGAAGCCGAACCCCTGGCCCCTGACGTCGTCCTCCGCATCCTCGTCCTGCTTCGCGTAGGTGACGAGGATGCGCCCCTGGATGTTCTGGATCCCGAAGGGCGCGAAGTCACCGGGGATGTTCGGGTCGACGAAGGCGTCCGGCCCGAGGCGGAGCGGCTGGAGCGCCTCGTCGAAGACGTCCACGACGCGGTTGTGGAAGTCCGTCACGTACAGGCGCTGGCCGCCGGCGGTCGACGCCAGCGCGATTCCCTTGTAGATCACGGGCACGAGGGAGTCGAGGTTCAGCTGGAAGGCGATCCGGGAGGGCGAAGGCGGCGGCACGCCCGGGTTCCAGCCGAAGATGTGGCCGTCTTCCGTCGCGAACAGGAAGCGGGCGGGGCCGGAGTTGGTCCCGTTGTTCACGATGAAGCCGCCGCCCGGATTGAAGACGATCCCGGTCGGCCCCGTGCCGGACGGCAGCGAGACGACCAGGGGGTTCGCGACCCCGTCCCCGTCGTACAGCGTCGCCACGTCGGCGTGGTTGTCGGCGACCCAGAAGGGCCCGGAAACGCCGCGGGCGATGCCCCACGAGTTGAGCAGGTTGGCGTCGTGGAGGGGTGCGTCGTTGCTCCCGTCCGAGACGAGCGGCGTGACCTGGTAGACGTTGCGCACCTTGTCGGAGGGATGCGCCGACGCTTCGGACGGTGCGTTCATCGTTCCGCGCGCAACGGCGAGCGCGATCGCCGCGCCCAGGGACCAACGGATGACAGTGTTCATCGCTCTTCTCCTTTTCGTTCGATGGCGCCGGGCACTCGGTCCCGACGGAGCGCGAACAAAGGCAAGCGCGATGCCACACTCCGGAACGCGGCCTGCCGTCGTCCGGAAACGGCTGCTGGACGCGGGGTTGGGGCGGATCGGTGAGGATCGATGGCGACGCGGAACGTGCCGCCACGCCTGCCGGCCCGCGTTGAAGGATTGGCAGGATTGCCAACGAGATGGCAGACGAACCCTTCGCGCCGCACCGTTTCCCCGACGACGGCGCGTGGTCTGCTTCTTGCTGTTCCGGCGTGACGCAGCGCACCTTGAAGGAGCGAACATCCAGATGCTGCGCATCACCGTGGTCGCCGAGGCGGGGAAGCCGATCGTGCTGAAGCTGGAGGGGCACGTCGACGGGGAAGGGGCTGCTCTCCTGGAGCGTGAGGCCGCGCCCTTCGTCTCCGACGCCGCGGTCGCGCTCGACCTGACGGCCGTCCGGTTCGTGAACCGGGCCGGCATCGTTGTGCTCGGACGTCTCGGGCGCGCCGGGGCGGAGATCCGCTGCCGCGCCGGAGTCGTCGCGAGCGTGCTCGAATCCGAAGGGATCGCGATCGTGTTCGTGTCGCCCTGGGACTAGTTGTCCCGGCGGCGGGCCGGGCGGGGGCCTCGGACGCCTGTGCTATCCTCCAAGCTCTCCATCCAGATGAACAAGCCCTTCGATGTGGAAGACGAAGAGGGCCGGCTCGCGGCGTTGCGGCGCACGTCGCTCCTCGACAGCTCCCCCGAAGAAGCGTTCGATCGGCTGACACGCATGGCGACGGCGGTCCTGCGCGTGCCGTTGTCGATCGTCTCGCTGGTGGATCGCGACCGCCTCTTCTTCAAGAGCCAGTGCGGGCTGGAGGAACCGCTCGCGACGCTGCGCCAGGGCCCGATCCAGCATTCCTTCTGCGAGCACGCGGTGCGCACGCGCGAAGCGCTGGCGGTGCCGGACTCCCGGAGAAACCCCGCCTTCGAGCGGTATCCCGAGATCTCCGGGCTCCCGGCGATCGCCTACGCCGGCATCCCGCTCATGACGTCCGAAGGGCACGCGCTCGGGACGTTCTGCGTGGTGGACGAGCGGCCGCGGGAATGGACCGAGGAGGAGCTGGGCATCCTGCGCGTGCTCGCCACCGCCGCCATGTCGGAGATCGAGCTGCGCCGTTCCGTCGAGCAGCTGCAGAAGCTGACCGCCGGCCTGGAGCTGCGGGTGGAATCCCGGACGTCGGCGCTCAAGGCCTCGGAGGAGCGCCTGCGGGTGCTGCTCGACGTCAACAACGCCATCGTGACCTGCCTCGATCGGGACTCGCTCTTCGGATCCATCGCGACCGCTCTGGGGCGGATCATCCCTTGTGACCGGTGCGCTCTCGTCCTGCACGACCCCGGGCGGGATGTCTTCAAGGTGCTCGGCGTCCAGGAGTCCGTTCCGTCGGGCGAGGGCATCCCGCTGGGAACCGAGTGGCCGCGCCACGGCAGCCGCGCGGGATGGGTCTTCGATCACCGCGAGCCGCTGGTCACCGACGACATGCAGGAGGCTCCTGCGTTCCTGGAGCACCCCGCGCTCCTGAAGCAGGGCCTCCGCTCCGTCCTCTCGGTTCCGCTGCCGGTCAAGGGACGCATCCTGGGGACGCTCAACGTCGGCAGCGTGACACCCGGCCGCTACCGGGGAGCCGAGACGTCCCTCCTCGTCGCGATCGGCGAGCAGGTGGCGCTCGCCCTCGAGAACCTGCTGGCGTACGAGGAGATCGCCGCCCTCAAGGCGCGCCTCGAGCAGGAGAACCAGTACCTGCAGGAGGAAGTCCGATCGGAGGCCGCCTTCGGCGACGTGGTCGGCGAATCCTCGGCCATCCGGGAGATCCTCGCCAACGTGCGCATGGTGGCCAGGACCGACTCCACCGTGCTGGTCACCGGCGAGACGGGAACCGGCAAGGAGTTGATCGTCCGCGCCATCCACGCCCTCAGCCTGCGCCGGGACAAGATCCTGGTGAAGGTGAACTGCGCCGCCCTCCCGACCGGCGTGATCGAGAGCGAGCTGTTCGGTCACGAAAAGGGCGCCTTCACCGGCGCGCTGCAGCGCAAGCCCGGGCGCTTCGAGCTCGCCGACGGCGGCACGCTCTTCCTCGACGAGGTCGGTGACCTGCCTCTCGATCTCCAGGCCAAGCTGCTGCGCGTGCTTCAGGAAGGGGAGTTCGAGCGCGTCGGCGGGACGCGGACGCTCAAGGTGAACGTGCGGCTGGTGACGGCCACCAACCGCGATCTCCCGCGCGCTGTGCGTGACGACCGCTTCCGGGCGGACCTGTATTACCGGTTGAACGTCTTCCCGATCGCCATCCCGCCGCTGCGCGAGCGGCGGCAGGACATCCCACGGCTCGTCCGGCATTTCGCGATGCTCTACGCGTCGAAGATGGGCAAACCGGTCGGTCCCCCGGGGCAGGACGTGCTGGAGAGGCTGACCGCCTATCCCTGGCCGGGCAACGTCCGCGAATTGCAAAACGTCATCGAGAGAGCCGTCATCCTGTCTCCTCCCGGTCGGTTCGTCATCGGCGATTTCGCGACCTCGTCGTCCCTGCCGCTGCCGTCCGCATCGCCGGGGGTGACGCCGCGAATCGACGGGCCGGAGCGCCCCGCTTCGGGCGAGGCGACGATGGCCGCCGCTCCCACGCTCGAGGAGGTCGAGCGCCGGCACATCATCTCGGTGCTCGAGAAAACCGGCTGGCGCGTCAGCGGGAACCACGGTGCCGCCCGGATCCTCGGTCTCAAGCGCACGACGCTCGAAGCACGCCTCAGGAAGCTCGGCATCCAGCGACCGGACTGACGGCTTCCCGGCTCTCCACCAGGCGGCGGAACGAAGGTGCACGCCTTGCACCCCACGCGGGAAAGTCACTACAGTCGGCCGCCATGGAAGGAGACCGCGGGATGACCACGGCCGTGCGCGTGAGGATGTGGATGCTGGTTCTCCTCGCCGCTGTCGCGGGCCTCGCCTGTCCGACGCGACCCGCGGAAAACGCGACGCCGAATCCCCGTCCGGCCGCGACCGCGACCGCGGGCGCACCCGCACCCGGGGCCCCCGCATCCGTCACCGACACGGCCGGTCTCACGGTCAACGACATCCAGTCGCGGCTCAACGCGACGGTCGTCCGCGAGATCGTCACACCGGCTTCCGTCGCGGAGATCCAGGCGACCGTCCGGCGGGCGAAGGCGGACCATCTCGGCGTCAGCATCGCAGGCGGCCGGCACGCCATGGGCGGGCAGCAGTTCGGATCCGGAACCATCCTCATCGACATGTCGAAGATGAACCGGGTCCTGCGCTTCGACGCGGAGAATGGGCTCGTCGAGGCCGAGGCTGGCATCCAGTGGCCCGAGCTGATCGACCATCTTCTGAGGGTCCAGGAAGGACGCGCCCGCCAGTGGGGGATCATCCAGAAACAGACCGGCGCCGACCGCCTGAGTCTCGGAGGCGCCCTGTCGGCGAACGTCCACGGGCGCGGGCTGGCGCTCAAGCCGATCATCGGCGACATCGAGTCGTTCACGCTGGTGGACGCGGACGCCGAGGTGAAGCGCTGCAGCCGCGCCGAGAACGGAGAGCTCTTCCGGCTGGCGATCGGCGGCTACGGGCTCTTCGGCGTCATCGCGCAGGTCGAGCTGCGCCTCGCCCCGCGTCGCAAGGTGGAGCGCGTCGTCGAGGTGATCCCGATCGACCAGTTCCTCCCGGCGGTGCAGAAGCGGGTCGCGGCCGGGTTCCTGTACGGGGATTTCCAGTACAACACGGACGCCGCCTCGGACGACTTCCTGAAGAGGGGGGTCTTCTCCACCTACCGGCCGGTTCCCGACGCCACGCCTCTGTCCGCAACCCCGCACGAGCTCTCGACCGCCAACTGGAACGATCTCTCGCTGCTGGCGCACGTGGACAAGAAGAAGGCCTTCGAGCGCTACGCGGCGCATTACCTTTCAACCTCGGGGCAGGTGTACTGGTCGGACACGCACCAGCTCAGTCTCTATCTCGAGGATTACCACCAGGCGATCGACGCGCGCCTGGGGGGCGAGCCGGGGACCGAGATGATCACCGAGATCTACGTCCCGCGCCCGGCGCTCGTGCCGTTCATGGCCGACGTCCGCGAGGATTTCCGGCGCCACGACGTGAACGTCATCTACGGCACCGTCCGCCTCATCGAGAAGGATGACGAGAGCGTCCTGGCCTGGGCGCGACAGCCCTGGGTCTGCGTCATCTTCAACCTGCACGTCGTCCACACGCCGCAGGGGATGGAACGGTCGGCCGCCGATTTCCGGCGGCTCATCGACCTGGCCATCAAGTACGAAGGCAGCTACTACCTGACGTATCACCGCTGGGCCACGCGCGAGCAGATCGAGCGCTGTCACCCGCGCTTCGCCGAGTTCCTGGCGCTCAAGAAGAAGTTCGACCCCGAGGAGCGCTTCCAGAGCGAGTGGTACCGCCACAACCGCGAGCTGTTCGCCGCCCGGTGATCCGGCGGGGCGCGTGAGCATCTCCGAGCCGGCCACCCTCGCGACGGATGACCTCCTGGCGGGTGTGGCGATCGCGCTCGGCTGGGACCTCCTGCGCCGGAATCGATCGGACCCGCGGAGGTCGCGGCGCTTCTGGGGCGGAGCGCTCGTCGTCCTCGGGCTCGCGGCGCTCGCGGGCGGGACCTGGCACGGCTTCGTCAACACACTCCCAGAGCGGCCCGCGGCGATCCTGTGGAAGACCACGATGGGTCTGGTCGGCGTCGCGGACCTGCTGATGCTCTGCGGGAGCATTGCGGCGGCAATTCCGCGCCGCTGGCAGAGGCCCGCGATGGCCGCGGCGCTGGCGAAGCTCGTGGTCTATGCCATGATCGCGAGCGCGCACGATGAGTATCGCTACGTCGTGTTCGATTCGGTCGTCTCGTTCCTGGCCATCCTCTTGATCCACGCCATTCCCGGAAGCGTGCGGAACGAGCCCGGGGCCCGCTTCATCCTGGCTGGACTTCTCCTGTCCTGCGTCGCCGCCGCCGTGCAGCTCCTCCGGATCGCCCCGCACCCGCGTTTCAATCACAACGACCTCTACCACCTCATCCAGGTCGGCGCGATCGTCACGCTGTATCGGGGAGCGCGCGCCTTGCAGGATCGCGGACCGGGCCGCGAGCCGGCCCAGAGCGCCCGGATCCCCGTTTGACCCGGGTGGCCGGGAACGCGTAGCCTTTCACGCATGCGGATATCGCGAATCGCCGTCGCCGGGCTGATGCTGGCGCTGGTCGCTCCGGTCTGGGCCGCGCCACCGTCGCCGAAGCCGGCCGCCCCGGGCGCCGGGCCAGTCCCCGCGAAGGCCGGCGAGCACGCGGCCTCGGCCGCGGCGCTCCACTTCACTGCCGATGACTCGAATGCGGCCCTGGCCGAGGCGAAGCGGCGCGGTGTGCCGATCTTCGTCGAAGCCTGGGCCCCCTGGTGACACACCTGTCGCTTCGTGCGCGCGACGGTGCTCAACGACCCCGCGCTCGCGAAGCACGCCGGGCGGTTCGCCTGGCTCTCGATCAACACCGAGGAATCGAGTAACGCCGCGTTCGTCGAGACCCTGGGCGTCGAGGCCTACCCGACCTTCCTGGTGCTCGACGAAACCGGGAAGGTGGCGCTGCGCTGGGCCGGGAGCCTGACGAAGGCGGAGTTCGAGCGGCTGCTCGACGACGGCGCGCGCGCTGTCGCCTCCTCCGGCGGGGCAGGGCCCAACGCTGTCTCGGGCGGTCCGCGAACCGGCGCCGTCTCCGGCAGGTCGGCGGCCGATGCGGCGCTGGCCCGCGCCGATCGGCTGGGCGCCGAAAAGAAGATGGACGAAGCGGCCGCCGCCTATACCGAGACGCTCGAGAACGCGCCGGCCGGCTGGGCGGGTCGCGGCCGCGCCGTGAACTCGCTGCTCGCCGCGCTGCAGAAGACCGGGAAGCTCGAAGATTGCGCGGCGGTGGCGCGACGCGAGACACCGGCCCTCGAGCGCGGCCCCGCCTTCGCCGCCGCCGGCGCGACCGGTCTCGGCTGCGCCCTCGAAGCGCCCGAGAGCGAAGCCTGGCGCCCCGGCGCCCTCAAGGACCTCGAGCCGCTCGTCGTCGAGAGCCTCGGCCTCGACAACGTGCTGGCCGACGACCGATCGAGCGCCTACGGGACCCTCGTCGACCTGCGGACTGCCCGCGGCGATGAGGCGGGAGCGAAGGAGATGGCCGGTCGCTGGCTGACCTTCCTCGAAAACCAGGCTGCCGCGGCGAAAACCGTCGAGGCGCGCGCCGCCTTCGATTCCCACCGCGTCGGCGCCGCGCTCGCGCTCGGCGATCCGGGCCGCGCCGTGCCGGCGCTGCTCGCCTCGGAGAAGGATCTCCCCGACGACTACAACCCGCCGGCTCGCCTGGCGATCCTCTACCGCGAGCTGGGCCGGTACGACGAGGCCCTCGCCGAGAGCCAGCGCGCTCTCGATCTCGCCTACGGCGCCCGCAAGCTGCGCATCTACGACGCCCGCGCCGACATCTACGCGAAGAAGGGTGACAAGGCGGCGGCGAAGCGCACCCTCGAAGAAGGGTTGGCCTACGCCGACACCCTGCCCAAGTCGCAGCAGCCGCAGGGGCTCATCGCCGCCCTGCGCAAGAAAGCCGCCGCGATCTCCTCCTGAGCCTTCACGGCGCCGTCACCACCGGGAGCTCGACGTAGCTGCGCTGGGTGTCGGAGCCTCCGGTGTACACGCGCTGCGTCGCCTTGCGGTAGTCTTCCGGCTTCGCCAGGAAGATGTTCGGCACGAAGGTCTGCGGGTTGCGGTCGTAGAGCGGGAACCAGCTCGACTGGATCTGCACCATGATCCTGTGGCCGGGCAGGAAGACGTGGTTCGCCGTCGGCAGAGTCCATTTGTAAGTCAGCGGCTTGCCGGCCTCGATCGGCTTCGCCGTCTCGAGGCTGTCGCGATAGCGGCCGCGGAAGATGTCCGCCGAGATCATCAGCTGGTAGCCGCCCATCCCCGCGTCCATGGCGACCTCGTCCGGATAGACGTCGATCACCTTCACCACCCAGTCGGAGTCGGTCCCCGAGGTCGAGGCGACGAGGTTCACGACCGGCTGGCCCGCGATCTTCACGGGTGAAGCGAGGCGGTCCGACACGAACGCCAGCACATCCGGCCGCCCGGAGGCCTCGCGCTGATCCTCCACGAGCCACTGACGCCAGCGATCGCCGGAAGCCTGGACGGGCCGCCGGATGAACGGAACCGGCTTGGCCGGATCGGAGACGTACTCTTCATAGGTGGTGCCGGGGCCGCCGGCGCGCGCGCCCGCCCCGGGCGTGAAACCCAGCTTGAAGCCCGCGTTGAGATAGAGCGGCGTCGGTTTCGGAACGCAGCCCGCGCTGTTGGATCCCGATCCGGTCGCGCACCCCGCCGGCCAGGCTGAAAGCCTCTTCCACGAGTTGGTCCCGGTCTCGAACGCCGTGACGGGTGCGACGTCCGCCTTCGGCGTTCCCTCCTTGAGGTAATGATCCAGGAACGGACGGAGCACCTCGCGACGGAACCAGAGGGCCGTGTCGCTGCCGAACCGGATCGCCCCGAGCGCGCTGCCGTCGTGGATCTCCTGCCCGTGGTGCCACGGCCCCAGCACCAGGAAGACCTTGTCGTTGCCTTTGTCCTTGGGCTCGATCGCCTTGTAGACGGCGGGAGCGCCGTAGATGTCCTCCTGGTCCCAGAGGCTGTGCACCAGCATCACGGGAACCTCGAGCGGCTGCGCCGCAAGGATCCGGTCCACGGCCTGGTCGCGCCAATAGGCGTCGTAGGCCGGATGCTCCAGGAGCTTTCTCCAGAACCCGACCTGCTCCAGGCCGTGGAGCCGCCCCAGGTCGCCGGCCGATCCCGCCTCCATGAACTCGTCGTAGTCGTCCGCGTGGCTGCGCCACCACTTGGCGTCGTTCTTGCGCGTCGCCTCCTGCTCGAAGATGTAGCTCAGGCCCTGCTGCCGGAAGGCGCCGTTGTGGAACCAGTCGTCCCCCATCCAGCCGTCCACCATCGGGTTCATCGGCACGGAGACTTTGAGCGCCGGGTGCGGATGGACGAGCGCCATCAGCGGCAGGAAGCCGTCGTACGAGATGCCGAGGATGCCGACCCGGCCGTTGGACTCCGGAAGGTTCTTCGGGTTCACCAGCCAGTCGATGGTGTCGTAGGTGTCGGTGGCGTGATCGACCGGCGTCGGGTTCTGCGGCCCGTGCAGCGGCCGGTTCATGACGTAATCGCCTTCGGACCCGTGCTTGCCGCGGATGTCCTGCACGACGCGGATGTAGCCGCCTTCGACGATCGTGTCCACGGCGTTGTCGTAGCCGTCGAGGCTCGGCCCGAGGTGCGCGCTGTGGGAGCGGCTCGTCATGTCGTCCGCGTCGTAAGGCGTGCGGGTCAGGAGGATCGGCGCCCCTTTCGCCCCCTTCGGCACCAGGATGACCGTGTGGAGCTTGACCCCGTCCCGCATCGGGATCTCCGCCTCGCGGCGGGCGTAATCCCACGAGTCCATCGGAACCGTGACCTTGTCCGGCGTCTCGCTCGGGTAGTCGGGGTATTGAGGAGGCTTCGGTTGCTCCTTGGCCTTGGCCGGCTCGGGAGTCTGCGCGATCCCTGGCGCGGCGATCGCCGACACGAACAGGAAGAGGACGGACGCGGAGAGTGCGAGGACGGGGTTCGAGGGCCGGGCATGATGGAGCATCGGGCCTCCCTGGAAATCGAATCGACGGCCGGGGATCATTTCACGAACCGGCAGGCCGGTGCTTCGCCGGATCGGGTCTCCGGGCCGGCTGCTTCAGGTTCGCGAAGGGGCCGCGTCAGGATCTCGAGATCGGCCGCGTGAGGCAGGTCGGACCGCCGGATCCCTTGCGGCAGATCTCGTCGCCGGAGATCACCGTGACCTGCGCACCCGCCTGCTCGAGTCGCTTCCGCGTGATCGGGTTGCGGTCGATCATGAGGCAGCGGCGCGGGCCGACGGCCAGCACGTTGCAGCCCATGCTCTCGAACTCCTCGTCGGGGACTTCGACGAGGCGGAGGCCGCGCGACAGGAGCAGCTCGCGGAAGGGGACCGGCAGCAGGGGCGAGTAGACCAGCGCCAGGTCGCGATCGATCGGGCTCAGGATCGACATGAGGTGGAAGACGTCGGCGGGGCCGCGCCAGTGGGGGAGCGGCGCCACCACGACCTCGACGCCCCGGCCGAGAATGGCGCGCAGCTGGCGGATCCCTTCGTCGTTGGTGCGATAGCCGCGGCCAACGGCGAGCGTGTTTGCGTCGAGCCAGGCGACGTCGCCGCCTTCGATCTTCCCCTCTCCGGTGATGGCGCCGGCCACGGGGATCCCGAGCTTGCGGAACGCTTCGGCCTGCGCCGAAGGCTCGGTGGCGCGCGCCGCCTTGCCCATGTTGCACAGGATCATCCCCGTGCTCGAGGGGATGGAAGCATCGCGCACGTAGATCGAATCGAGCCCGGTGACCTCATCCGGGGGCATCCAGAGGATGCGGGCCCCCGCCTCTTCGAGGAGCGCCGCGAAGCGGTCGTACTCGGCGGCGGCCCGCGCCGGGTCGGGCGGCGCAAGGTAGTTCAGGCCCCGCCACGCCGCCTCCACGGTGGCCGTGTCACGGAAGGCGTCGCGCGCGTGCTTCAGCAGGACGCTTGTGAGCGCTCCGACGTCGGACTGGGCGGGGTGTTCGCTCATGGCGCGCATGTTAACGGGATTCGCGCGCGGGTGCCGGGCGCGAAAAAAAAGGGCGGCGCGGCCCCCGAGGGGGATCCGCGCCGCCCCCTGGATTCAACGACGTCTAGAAGTTCCCGTCGCAGATGGCCGTGGTCTCGGCCGACTCGTGCGTGCCATTGCCGCAGCAGTAGCGGTTCGCCGGCTTGCCGCCGGTGCGGCCCGAGCAGTCGGCGGCGCAGTTGTTGCAGTTCTCGCCCGACTCGCAGGTGCCGTTGTTGTTGCAGCCGCCGCCACCGCCCGTCTGCAGCGTGCAGGCGTACAGCGCCTGCGCGCCGCTGCGGTCGTCGGAGGCGATCGCCTTGTTGTCGCAGTACGCGACCGACGGATACATCAGCGCCGACGCCGTGTTCGAGTGCGCCAGGCCGATGAGGTGCCCGATCTCGTGTGACACAACCGAGTTCAGGTAGATCTCGCTCGAGCAGCCGTCCGGCTCGCCCGGCGTCGTGTAGTCATACGCGAGGTTGAACGCCACGTCGGCGTCGGTGACCGCGACGACGTTCAGCCCGCCGCACGTGCCGGTGGTGTTGGTGTCGTAGTAGCCGGTGGTGGTGGCGGCCAGGCACGACCCTTTGCAGATGTTCCGCGGGTCCGAGAAGATGACGTCGCTGTTGCTGTCGCCGAGGGTGTACGAGACGCTGCCGGCGGAGGCATTGACGATGTTGCCGGCTCCCTGGCTGTTCCACGCGTTCACCGCCGAGACGGCCGCGTTGACGCCGCGGTTGCCGTCGGTGACGCTGGCCATGCCGCCGTTGTCGACCCGCACGGCCTTCGGGGTCGAGAACCAGCGGCGCGGCGGGCTGAGGAGGACGTAGGCCGAGGCGGCGGTGATGCCCGACGCGGCGATGAGGGCGACGACTCCGGCTTTCGCGATGGTGCGATTCATCGGCGGCCTCCTACTTTCCGGACGCGGCGATCTGCTTCGCCAGCTGCGCCATCGACAGGCCGTGCGCCGACCCGCCCTTCAGCATCTCGTTGCCGGCCGCGTCGCGGTCGACCTTCGAGAGCCCCTGGTAGTAACCCTCGACCATCTGCACGCCGTCGTCCCACGAGCCGAGGAACACGACGACCTTGTCGCCGACCTGGAAGTCGGGAGCGCCTTCCATCACGACCCGGTAGCCGTCCACGACGCCGCCCGGGACCCGGACGGTCTCGTAAGCGTGCTTCTGGCCGAGCAGCGACCGCTTCACTTCCAGCGTGACGAAGCTGAAGATGAAGGTGTGGTCGGCGTTCCACTCGGACCGGATGTCGGTGACCTGGGCGTGGACGATTCCATGCGACTTCTGGATCAGGTCTCCGACATTCTGCTTCAGGAATGTCGAGGCCCCGGCGCCTGACACCCCCGCCACGAGCAGCGCGGCGAGAGCGAGGGTCGGGAGGATGCGACGACGTTGCGTCCTCATCACGGTGGTCCCTCCAGTGAGCAAGATGATCCGCGCCAACGCGCGGATCGGTTGACGAATGCGCACCTATTACGCCGCGTCCCGGATCCTGTCAAGGAGTGTTTGCCCGGAATGACCCCGCCGATGCCGCCAGCGCATGCCGCCGTCAGTGCGCGGAGTCCGACGCCCGCGACGCCCGTCTCATGAGCGCATGGACCGGCGCGCCGCCGAGCAGGAGCAGGCTGCCCCAGATCACCGTCTCGCGGCCCGCTCCGACGAAGGCCCAGATCGAGTAGAGGATGGCGGTCGCGGCCACGGCCACGTGCAGCGGGACGAGCGTCGCCCCGGCGCCGTGCCCTTCGCGCAGCGTGAGGACCAGCTCGGCCACCGCCGACAGCAGGTAGGGGAGCAGGCACGTGAAGGTCGCGAGCAGGATCGCGAAGGTGAAGATCGGCACGAGCGCGCGGGTGAAGTTCATCGCGATGAGGACGGTGACGAGGACGCTCGAAAGCAGCATCCCGGCGAGCGGCGTGCCATTGGACGACAGGCGCGCGAACATCCCGGGGAACAGGCCGTCGCGCGCCGCGGCGAGCGGGATCACGCCCTGCAGCAGGATCCAGCCGTTGAGCGCGCCGAAGCAGGAGACGACCGCCCCCGCCGCGATCACGTCCCCGGCCCACGGCCTCCACATCAGCGCGGCGGCCTCGGCGAACGGCGCCGAGCTTCCGGCGAGCCGCGCGGGATCCAGGACGCCCATGACGGCGGTCGTGCTCGCCATGGAGAGAACCGCCGTCGCGACGGTGCCGATCACCGTGGCGCGCGGGATGGTGCGCCGCGGCTCGCGCACGTCGTCCGCCGGAATGGTGGCCGACTCGAGACCGAGGAAGGCCCACAGGGTCAGCGTCACCGCGGCGGTGGTCGAGCCGATCGGGTGGGCGGCGATGCCGGCCGCCGGCTCGAGGTTGGCGGCGTCGAAGTGGGCGAGCCCGAAGAGCGCGATGGCGACGAGCGGCAGGACCTTGAGAACGGTCGTGACGACCTGCATCCGTCCCCCGGCGCGCACGCCGAGGGCGTTGACGCCGGTGAGGCTCCAGACGACGGCGAGCGAAGCGACGGCCGCGGCCACACGGTCGGTCGCGAGGACCGGCACGAAGCGGGTCAGGTAGCTCACGAGCGCCACCGCGAGGGCGGCGTTGGTGGCGAGGATCGAGATCCAGTAGCCCCAGCCGACGAGAAAGCCGGCGAAGTCCCCGAAGACCGCGCGCGTGAACGCGTAGGGTCCGCCGGCCGCGGGCAGGCGGCGCGCGAGCCGGCAGAAGACCAGCGCCAGCGCCAAAGCACCGGCCGACGAGAGGATCCAGCCCGCGAGGCTAATGCGTCCGTAGGGCGCAAGCGACGACGGCAGCAGGAAGATCCCCGAGCCGATCATGTTACCGGCGACCAGCGACACGCACATCCACGAGCCGAGGCCGCGCGTCGCCGGTTCGCCGGCCGCGCCCGTCACGGCTGGAGCCCGGGCCCCAGGTCCGGCACGACGACGGTCTCGCCGCGCCGGCGCAGGACCTCGGCCACGGGCGACCAGGAGAACGGCCCGACCAGCGGACTGTGGACCAGGACGAGGACCGGCCGGTCCGGCGCCGTCCGTGCGGGCGGGGCCGGCGGATCGGTCTGCCGCGTGCAGGAGGGGATCGTCAAAAGCGCTGCGGCCAGGACGATCGCCGGCAGGCCGCGCGGCGCTCTCATCGCAGCGTCAATCGACCTGCCTGCGGCGCGCGGCCGTCACCAGGACGAGCGCGCCGACCGCCAGGACGATCGCCAGGAACGGGATGATCGGGACGCGATAGCGCTCCGCCTGGTAGCGGATGAACGAAGAGAGGATCACGTGATAGACGATCACCGTGGCCAGCAGGATCCTGAACCAGCGAAGCGGCGGCGCATCTTCGAGCGCCGACCACGCGAAGACCGGAAGCAGGAGAGCACCGCCGAGCGACACGGCCATTCCGAAAAGAATCAGCGGCAGCAGCGGGCCGGTGCCGAGAAGCCATCGCAACCGCGCGGCGCCTCCTGCCTCGAATTCGATCCGGTGTCCGGTGAGCTGGGAGTGCAGCCAGGTGTCGGGCGCGGCCATCATGGTCGCGCCCGTGTACGCCCATTCCACGAACGCCGCCACCGGGTGCTTCAGCAGCGTCTCGCGGAAATACGACGCCTGCCGATCCATGGCCTGCGGCGTCGGCAGGGGCCCCTTCTCGGAGTAATAGCGTTGCCACGGCTCCGAGTTCCCCGTCCAGATCGTCCCTTCGCCCTGCACCTCGGGCACGGCGCGAGCCTCGACCAGCCGCGCGAAGATGGCCTTCCCCAGCGGGCCGGTCTGGTCGAAGAAGGGAGACCCGAAGTAGGCCCAGTTCCTCCCCGACCAGGCGGCCGACGGCAGGAGCGCGATGGCCAGGAACAGGAGGGCCGCCTTCAACCGCAGCGGGCGGGGCGCGCTCCAGGCGACGATCGGCAGGAGCAGCCACGGCAGGTAGAGGGCGACGGGACGAATGAGAGGAAGCAGCGCGATGAGCAGGGCGAACCAGGCCAGGTTCGCCAGGCCCGGCCCGGTCAGCCAGCGCCAGCCGGCAATGACGGCGGCCATGAGCGCGAACGCATAGACCGTCTCGGACAGGACCAGGCCCGAGTAGGAGATGCCGGAGGGCTCGAGGACGAGGATCGCTCCGGCCAGGAGGCCGGCCGAGCGGCCGCCGAGCACCGAAGCCGCCCGGGCCGCGAGCGCGACGGCGAGGGCGGAGACGATCGCCTGCAGGACCAGGGCGCCCGCGAGCCGGTCCGGCGCCGCGAGACCGGTCACGAACGTCAAAGCCAGGAAGGCGGGGTACCCGGGCGGACGACCCCATGCCGGCCGGCCGTCGTCCCCGACGATGCCGCCGTGCGCCGCGAGGCTCGCGCCGCACTTCAGGTACGAGCCCGAATCCGGCACGGTGACGAGCTCCTGCGGGTGCGAGAAGTTCGTCGCCAGCACCGCCAGGCGGACCAGCAGAGCCACCGCCGCGAGCGTCCAGAAAGCACGCGTGGACATGGGGCGGAGACGCTAACAACCGCTGATTGAGCGTGTCAAGGCATCGGGTCTTGCGCCGCCGCGGCTTTCGCGGGATATTGCTCGCATCCAAACGGATCGGGGGCGTTCCGGGGGGGGCGGCGGTGAGCAGATCGGCCGTCAGGGAGACGGTGGTGTGGGTGTGCCTGCTGTTCTGCACGGCCGGGGTCGCGAACCGGGCGCAGGACGAACCGGGCGACGTCCTCATCGGCATGACCTCGTCGGACGGCAGTCTCGTCTCGCTCGACCCGGCGTCCGGCGCCATCCTGCACACCTACGTCCAGATCGATCCGACCGAATCCTTCAGCTCCCTCGCCTTCGATCGGAATCACGGCAAGCTGCACGCTCTGTCGCAGGGTGATCACCTCCTCTACACCCTGAATGCCTCCACGCTTCGGATCGCCAATGTCGTGCCCCTTCGGATCCTCGTCTCCGGCGCCGGGGACCTGGGAGACTCCGGGACTCCGACGGTGACCGAGGTCACCTGTCTGGCCTACGATCCGACGACCGACACGCTCTACGGTGTGGTCGGGCACTGGACGAACTACCCGGTGGGCTCCATCTCGAACGACCTGGTCAAGGTGGACCCGTGGACGGGTGACCTGACGGTCCTCGGTCGAATCGACGGACCGTGGATCTCCAGCCTGGCGTTCAGCGAGACGGATCGCATGCTCTATGGGCTGGGCGTGATCGCCGCAGGCCCCTGGGACGACCCGGACGCGACCCGGGTGATTCGCATCGACCCCGCGACGGTCGCCGCGGAGACGGTCGCCGTGACGCCGTATCACGTCGTGCTCGGCCTGGCACTCAAGGACCCCGGGACCTTCTTCTCCTGGGTCAATGGGTCGTCCCATTTCTTCGCGCAGACCGACGTGTCGACGTCGAGCCTGACGCCGCTCGGTGACGATTCCAGCGGCGTCCTCGGCGCCATGCTCCTGAAGACGTTCGACCTTCCGCCGGAGCCCGTGGTGCTCGATTCGCAACCGGTGGGCTTCCTCTACAAGGGCCGGGTGACCGAGGTCGCCGATCCTCTCGGCCGGCTCGCCGGACGCATCCAGGCGGGACAAGGCCTCCGGGGACAGATCACCTACGATACGACCGTGCCCTTTCTGAACGTGGCTCCCGGCCGCGGCGGCGCATACGGCATCACGCTCCAGTCCGGCAAATTCTCACTCGCAGCGCCTGCCTACGCCGCCGCGATCGCCAACGATCGCCTCGACCCGGCCGATGCGGGATCGACCGACGAGTTCCGGCTGCGGGCCACGACGTCGTCCGGCACGGTCATCTCGTGGACGCTCACGGACGCGAGCGGTAACGCCGTCGGCGCCTCCGACCGGCTTCCAGCGGACTTCGATCTCGCGAAGTGGCCGGGCAACATCCTCACCGTGACCGCCTACGATCCGTGCTGCCTCGAGCCGATCTATCGCATCGCCGGCCGCGTGGACGAGATCAAGCCGCGGCCCGGGCTCGCCGTCCGTCCTCTCCCGCGCTCGAAACGGCGCGACAAGAGCTGACGTTGCGCCGCGCCGTGTTTCCCGCCGCGCTCGCCGTGTCCGTTCTGGGCGCGTCGCTCCTGACCTCGACCGGTTGCGGTCGCTCTGCGTCGCCGCCGTCTCCGCAGTCGCAGTCGCCCGGCGGCGCTGCAAAGAGCTCAGGCGGGTCCGGGGACGCCGGCGCCCGCTTCGCGGCGCTCGTCGAGCGCAACTGGCAGTGGCGCCTGCGCGAGGATCCGACCTTCGCGACGTCGGTCGGGGTCAACGACTTCAACGACCGCCTCGACGACGCGTCGCTGGCCGCCATCGAGCGCCGCGACGCCGACACGAAGAAGTTTCTCGCCGAGCTCGACGCGATTCCGAAGGACTCGCTGTCCGCCGCGGACCGGATCGACGCCGAGATCCTGCGCACGCAGTTCGTGGACGCCATCGACTCGGTGCGCCTCGGCGAGCCGCTCCTGACGCTCAACGCCGACTCGGGCTTCCACACCGAGTTCATGCTGATGCACCGCTCCATGCCCTTCCGCACGGTGAAGGACTACGAGAACTACCTGGCGCGGCTCGCCGCCTTCCCGGCGTGGATGGACCAGAACATCGAGCGCATGCGCGAAGGGCTGAAGCGCGGCATCACGGTGCCGAAGGCGACCATGGCGGGCATCGAGACCTCGATCGCGCCGCTCGCGTCCGGCGCTCCCGAGAAGCATCCGGTCTACGAGCCCTTCACCGCCTTCCCGGCGACGCTGGCCGAGGCGGACACGACGCGGCTCGCCGCGCGCGCGAAGCAGGTCATCGCGGAGCAGGTGATCCCGGGCTACGCGCGCTTCCTCGAGTTCATGCGCAAGGACTACGTCCCCGGCTGCCGCGACACCATCGCCGCCACGGCGCTGCCGGACGGCGACGCGTTCTATCGCCACGAGATTCGCATCTTCACCAGCCTCGACCTCGACCCCAAAGAGACGCATGAGCTCGGATTGAAGGAGGTCGCCCGCATCCGTTCCGAGATGCAGCAGGTGATCGCGAAGACCGGCTTCAAGGGCGATCTCGCCGCGTTCCAGAAATTCCTGCGCACCGACCCGCGCTTCTATGCGAAGACTCCCGAGGCGCTGCTCAAGGAGGCGTCCTACATCGCCAAGCGGATGGACGCGAAGCTGCCGTCGCTCTTCGGGCGGCTGCCGCGTCAGCCGTACGGCGTGCAGCCGGTGCCGGCGGCGCTCGCGCCGAAATACACCTCGGGGCGCTACTCCGGATCGCCGATCGACGGGACCGAGCCCGGCTGGTACTGGGTCAACACCTACGCTCTGGAGACGCGCCCGCTCTACAACCTCGAGGCGCTGACCTTGCACGAGGCCGTGCCCGGTCATCACCTGCAGGGGGCGCTCGCCAAGGAGAACACCGATCTCCGGCCGTTCCGGCGCTACAGCTACATCTCCGCCTACGGCGAGGGGTGGGGACTCTACTGCGAGTGGCTCGGGATCGAGGCCGGCTTCTACACCGATCCGTACAGCGAGTTCGGCCGGCTCGGCTACCAGTCCTGGCGCGCCAGCCGGCTCGTCGTGGACACCGGCATCCATGCCTTCGGCTGGACGCGCCAGCAGGCCATCGACTACCTGGTCGCGAATACTTCGCTCCCGGTCCACGAAGCGACGACCGAGACCGATCGCTACATCTCCTGGCCGGGCCAGGCGCTGTCGTACTACATCGGCTATCTCAAGATCCGCGAGCTGCGCGCCCAGGCCGAGAAGGACCTCGGCGAGCGTTTCGACCGCCGCGCCTTCCACGACGAGATCCTCGGGCACGGCTCGGTGCCGCTCCCGGTGCTCGAGCGGCTGATCCGCGACTGGATCAGCGCCCGCGCGGGCGCGCGATCGGGATCGTGAGCTGGACGGGAGTGCGGTTCCCCCCGTAGTCGAAAGCGGTGTAGGTCACGATCCAGGCCCGGCCGGCGCGCCGGGCGCGCAGCGCGAAGGAACGGTCGTCGGTGCCGATGGCCGCGCCGCTGACGTCCTGCTCGAAGCTGGCCTTCGGATCGTTGCTGGAGATCGAGGTCAGGAAGATGAACGGGGTCGGCGTGCAGAGATCCTGGGCGCTCACCGACACTTCGATCGGCGTCATCTGTCCCTTCGCCGGCCACAACGAGGCGGGGATGGCCTGCGCGGTGATCGACGGCGGCACGGTGTCGCGCACGGCGACGTCGAGCCGGTCGGTGGAGACGAGGCCGGCGGCGTTCCGGACGCTGAGGTAGATTGGATACGAGCCCAGCGGCACGGTCATCGTCGCCGTGGGGCCGCTGATCGTCGTGAACGGGCTCGTCCAGGTGTATTCCAGCGGTCCGCCCGCCGGGTCGGACGAGCCCCTGCCGTCGAGCGCGATCGTCGCGCCCGCCGGTCCGGTGCACTCGATGGTCTGATCGGGTCCCGCCATCGCGACCGGGGCGTCCCCCTCCGGACGGAGGTCCCACAGGATCAGGGCGTCGGGTCCGACCGTCGTGCGCTCGATCGAGACGGCGAATCGATCCCCGTCCGAGCCGATCCGTGCCGGTCTGCTGAATGGGCTGCATCCCGGACCACACCCGTATCCAACATTGTATGGGTACGCCCCTCCGTCGGGAGACGGCATCCCTCCCAGGTTGAGCGGGACATGGTCGAAGCTCGTCCCGCTGCCGGTGGAAGCGCGGGGCGTGGCAAGCCACAGGACATCGCTGGAACCGATGAACCGATTCGACGTCTCGTGGACGATCCCGGCGGTGGTCGCTGCCAGCCGCGGCAGCGCCGCCGTGACTTCCGCCGGGCCCAGGACATCTCCCGGTCCGGCGACCCGCGCGGAGGTTCCACCCGCGCCGAGAACGTATGTCGCCGCACGCGGCCCCGGTGACGGAACCGCCTGGAACGCGACCCGGCCCGAGATGTCGCTCGCCAGCGCGCGCAGCAGGAACGGCTGCAGGACCCCGCCTTCCACCACATCACCATCGCCGAGGACGCGGGTGGCCGAGTCGAGACCGAGCGACAGGCTCGCCCGGTACAGGGCGCGCGTCCCGCCGGCGGTCACGACGCCGAAATACAGATTCCCCGAGTCCTCGAGCAGCGGGGGCAGGGGAGCCTCCTCCTCGCCGGTGCGGATGAGCGCGATCGCTTCACCATCGGGAAGCGTGTCGCCGCTCGCGGCGAAGCGCAGCAGCGTCTCCCCGTTCCAGACGAGGAGGGCCGTGGCGCCATCGGAGAGTCCCACCGGCACCGTGATCGCGCCGTGCGCATCGATGCGCGACGGGGGACCGACCGATGCGATCGACGCGGTCAGGCCGCCGACCTCGTCCCCCGGACGGGCGGCCGCGACGAAAGGACCTCCGGCCGGGCCCGTGAACAGCTCGACTTCCCCCCCATCCGGAACGTCCTGGCGCATCGCCAGGAAGGCGATCCGTCCATCCGCCGCCATCGAATGGAAGGAGAAGGAGCGATCCACGAAGTGACCGCCTCCCGGCGCCGCATCCCCCGCGAGCACGGCCGCCGACAGCGTCCCGTCCGCGGCGCGCGCGAACAGCCCGCCCACGCCGCCGGTGACGGACGCGTCGAAGAGGATGCCGCCGCCCGGCGCCATGAACGGGCCGGCGGAAAGATAGAAATGCGGGTACGGCGCCGAGCCGAGCGTGACGAACCGGCCGGGCTCTCCCAGCGGCGCTCCCGGGGGGATCACCACCCGGACCTGGCCGTCGCGCGCGGCCAGGACCGCGCTCCCTTCGAGAAAGGAGGAGGCGTGGAAGATGTAGCCATTGAAGTAGACCGAGCCATCGGGGGCCACGAGCGGGGCCGCGGACCCGCCTCCCCAGGTGAACTGGTCGCCCCCCGCGATGTCGGAACCCATGATGGCGGTGGAAACACCGTCGAAGCGATACAGCCGCTCGTACCCGTGCGTCGCCGAGGCGCCGAAGACGACCGACCCCGTCGACTCGATCACCGGGTTGACCCATTCGATGGCGCTGAAGGTTTCTCCGCCGGGTGCGGGATCGCCCTCGGCGACGATGGTTTCCGCCAGGCCACCCGTCGCGCGCATGAGCCGGAAATGCGACGGGTATCCGTAGTCATCGAGGCCATCGGCGTGCAGGAAGGCCACGGCACCGGCATCGTTGATGGTGGGCGGACCGAGATGCGTTCTCGGGATCCCCGGAGGCTCGATGACGACGGGGGCGGAGTCGACGACGAAAGGCGCTGCGCCGGGACTGAGGGTGGCGATGATCTCCGGCCCGTTGCTGAGGATCCCCCGGAAGGCCACCGTGCCGCCGGAGTTCACGTCGGGCTCGTACATCAGCTGCCCGAGTGTTCCTCCACCGATGGGATCTCCGGACCGGATCAGGATCTCGGCCGTTCCCCCCGGCGCCTGGCGCAGGAGGGCCGCGGCATCCAGGCCGTTATCGACAATCGCGACGATCCGCCCCTGTCCGTCGATCGCCGGGCCCCACACGGCGCCGCCCAGCGGCAGGAGGTCGCCGGCGAGGGTCATCCCGGTGCGGATGGGCGTCTCGGTCGCGCCGCCGCCTTTCGGATCGACCCGAACGATGGCCAGCACCCCGGAGCAGAAGACCCGGGCAGCGATGCTGCCGTCGGCACCGGTTGCGACCTGCAGGATTTCGGTGACGGTGCCGCAGTCGGGAGCCCGATCGCCGACGTGCAGGAGGATTCGACCCGGTGTTGTCTCGTCGCGCAGCACCAGGGCCGGGCCGTAGCCGCTCAGAACCACCAGCCCTCCTCCGGGCAGCAGCGCCATGCTGTAAGCGAAGTCGAAACGCCCCGGAACCGGCGACGGATCCCCCGTGCGCACGAGGAGCCGCGGCTGGACTCCGGGCGGCGCCATCGGGGCCGGCGAGGGGAGACCCGGCGCGGATAGAGTTCCGCCGGGTGCCGCGGTGGTGATGAGAAGCGACAGACCTGCGAGCAGCAGGACGCCGCGCGGACGGATCGAGGCCCCTCCGCGACTCAAGTCTGTGCGGGCTGCCATTGGAGTTCCCCCATCCCCGGCGATTGACCCGACTATACGCCGAGAACCAACACCCTGCAGGAGTTTCGGCCGGGCGGGGGCGGCTTTCCCGCGGGGAACAACGCGCGACCGCCTCAATCGACTTCGAGCTAGCGTCTCGGACGGCCCCAGCGGCTCATGCGGCCCTTGTCATGCTGGCCGTGCTGTCCGGAGCCCGACCCGGCGCCTGACCCGTGACCCGACGTGGCGCCCGAACCCGGTCCGCCGCTCGATCCCGTGTGCGAGTGTGCCTGGGGACCGGCATGGGAACCGCCCTGTCCATTCCCGTGGCGAGGCTGGTCCGCCGGTCGATCGTGACCCGACTGGCGATGAGCACCACCGCCGTGTCGCTGGCCTTGATGCTTTCGCTTCGGGCCGTGATGGCGCGGCTGGTGCGACCCATCCTGATGCGACGAGCCCTGGTGGGACCGACCCCGATGCGGCCGGCCCTCGTGATGGCGCCCCTGGGAATGTCCGGTCTGATGAGCGCGCCCGTGGGTTGCGCCGCCATGGGAGGCGCGGTGATCGCCGGCGGGCCGGCCTTGAGGGCGCTCTTGCGGTTTGGCCTTGTAGTCGAAATCGGGCAGGAGGACGCGCGGCAGGCGCTTGCCGACCGCCCGCTCGATGCCCTTCAGGTCCGACTCTTCATCGGGGGAGACGAAGGTGAAGGCGGTGCCGGTCGCCTCGGCGCGCGCGGTCCGGCCGACGCGGTGGATGTAATCCTCCGGGGCCGCCGGCACGTCGAAGTTGACCACGTGACCGAGCGCCTCGACGTCGATGCCGCGGGCGGCGATGTCGGTCGCAACCAGCACGCGGAAGCGGCCTTTCTTGAATCCCGCCAGCGCTGCGGTGCGCTGCGACTGCGAGCGGTTGCCGTGAATCCGTTCCGCCTGGATGCCGTTGCGGTTCAGGTGCTCGGCGAGGCGGTTGGCGCGGTGCTTGGTGCGGGTGAAGACGAGCGCCTCCTGCATCTCGCCGCGCTGCAAAAGGCTCGTGAGCAGCCCCGACTTGAGGTCGCGCGGCACCGGGTAGACCGCCTGGGTGATGCCGACCGCCGGCGCCGCCTGGCGCTGGAGGTTGATCCGCACGGGGTCCTTCAGCATCTCGCGCGTCAACGCGACGATCGGCTCGGGCATCGTGGCGCTGAAGCACATCGTCTGCCGGCGCGCCGGGATGTGCCGCAGGATGCGGCGGATGTCCGGCAGGAAGCCCATGTCGAGCATCCGGTCGGCCTCATCCAGGACCAGGAACTCGAGCCCGGTGAGGCGCGCGTACGGGTACCGGAAGTGATCGAGCAGGCGGCCGGGCGTGCCGATGATGACGTCCACCGCGCTGCGGAAGGCGTGCTCCTGCGGCCCCATGCCGACCCCGCCGATGACGGCGGCGGCGCTGACCGGCGTGTGCACGGCCAGGTCGTTGAGGTCCTCGAGGATCTGCGCCGCCAGCTCGCGGGTCGGGGTGAGCACCAGCGCCGCGGTGGCGCCGCGCTTCCGGTGCATCAGGTGATGCAGGATCGGCAGCAGGAAGGCCGCGGTCTTGCCGCTGCCGGTCATGGCGCAGGCGAGCACGTCCTTGCCCGCGAGGCCCGGCGGGATGGCGTCGTTCTGGATCGGAGTCGGACGGGTGAAGCCGAGCTCCTTGATCCCCTTCTGCAGATCGGGATGGAGCTTCAAATGACTGAAAGGCATTGTCTCTTTCTCAGGCAGGGAAACGAGGGGAAAAAACACGATGGCCGTCCATCGTCATGCGACGGACGGCCACCCCGTTTCGTTCGAAGGAATGTTGAAAGATGTTCCGGTGGGATGCCGCGTTCAGACAGGCTTGACGTTCTGCGCGGCCGGGCCCTTCTGGCCCTGCGTGATGTCGAACTCGACCGCCTGGCCTTCGGCCAGGGTCTTGAAGCCCGACATGCTGATGCCGGAGTGATGCACGAAGACATCCTTCGACCCGTCATCCGGGGTGATGAATCCGAAGCCCTTCGCGTCGTTGAACCACTTCACCTTACCAGTCGCCATGTGACTCTCTCCTCATTGTGCCGCTTCAAAACGAGGGGACGCTGCCCCTCTTCGATCCTCGACCGGCCATCCATTGCACCGGAACCGTACGCGGAACGTCCATGCGGCACGTCGTGGTCAACCCGCGGAGCAGTGTTTAAGGATGGGGAATCCTACCGGAGCCGGAGCATTCCGTCAACGGCATTTACGCAAGAGGCCCGGTCGGGGTCGTTTCGAGCGCCTTGCGGTCCCAGCCGCCGAGACCGGCCGCGGCTTCGTAGGTGCTCTGGAAGAAGTCGAGGACCAGGTCGTCGGGGGTCACGGAGCGGCGCACGGCTTCATAGGGAAGAATCCACTCGTGCAGCACCGGGTGATACGACGCCTCGGGCGGCCGGATCGGCGCCTCCGGGCAGCCGGCGGGCTCGGGGTAGGCGTAGGCGTAGAAGGCCGGCTCACGCACCGGGCCGCCGCCGTTGCCGGGCCAGAAGCCCGCGCTGATGCACTCGTGCGAGTAGGCCTGGCGGGTCACGCGGTCCGGCAGGTGGGGAATGCCGCCGGGGTGCCGCGGGGCGGGGCGCCCGTTGAAGCGGGTGCACGCCAGGTCGAACGACCCCCAGAAGAAATGGGCGGGACTGCACTTGCCGAGGAACCGGCCGCGGAAGGTCTTCAGAAGCCGGTCCGCCTGCACCAGCGCCTGCCCGAAGCGCCCGGCCGCCTCGGGATCGTAGGTCGCGTGCACGGTGTCCTCGCCGAACGGGATGGGGTCCGCGACTTCATTGGGGCTCGGGTACTTGATGTCCGCCGGCAGGTCGAGCGAGCGCAAGGTGTCGAGCCAGGCGCGGTAGAAATCCGCGACGGTGCGCGACTCGAGGGGCAGCACTGCCCGGCGACCGTCGCTGGTGCGGACGTGGAGCCGGTGCTCGAGGAAGTCGAACTCGGCCTCGAACGACCGCCCGCCGGTGGGGACCGGTGAGGTCCCCAGGCCGGCGGCGGTCACGTACAGCGTGGCCTGCCACCAGTGGTTCTGCATCGGCGCGAGCGCCAGGCGCGACTTGCCGACGATCTGCGTCCAGAGGTGGAGCGTGTCGCAGGTCTTCTCCCATGCCGCGAACGGCAGGGCGGGCCACTCGTTCCGATCCTGCATCGGTGCCTCCGTGACGGGGGCGGACCCCCCGCCTCAGTTGCCCTTCGTGGTGTCCATCTTGCGGCGGAGCTCCTTGCGGATGTCCTCCGCCGCCGGATCGCGCGGCGCCGTGGTGGCGACGCCGGCCATGGCGCTGAGCTTCTCGCTGAGGAGCACGCCGAGCAGGCTGTCGAGGAGCGATCCCCCGCCGCCGCCCGAGCCGTTGCCGCTGTGGAAGTTGATCTTCGGCACGACGTCGACGCGCGACTGCTCGATCGCCTCGGCGAAGCGCCCCATGACCTGCTGGGCCATCTGGAACTGCGGTCCGCCGTAGGCGCGCACCTGCTCGTCGATGGCGAGCGCCTGCGCCACGCCGACGCGGGCGGCGCGCTCGGCCTCGGCTTCGGCCAGGACGCGGATCTTCTTGGCCTCGCCTTCGCCGAGGAGCCTGGTCTTCTCGCTCTCGGCGCCGGCGAGCGTCTGGATCTGCGCCGCCTGCTGCTGCGCGCGCGCGTAGTCGGCCTTCCCCTGGTTCGACTGCACCTGGATGCTGATCTCCGACTCGGTCAAGAGCTGCTGCTGGCGCGCCCGCGCCTCCGCCTCGCGCAGCTCGCGCTCCTTGCCGGCGGCGGTCTGCTGGCGCGAGTAGGTCTCGATCTGCTCGACCGCGATCTGGCGGCTGCGCAGCTGGGTGAGGATCTGCTCGATCTGCCCTCCGGGCTGGCCGCTCGTCGGCGTGCCGATGAGCACCTCCTGGAGCTCGAGGTTGTAGTGCGCGAACTTCTCCTTCATCTGCTCGCTCGACAGCTTCTGGATCTCCGAGCGCTCCTGGATGAGCTGGATGAGCGTGCGCGTCTGGCCGATGTTCTTGAAGTAGGCGCTGACCATCGGGTCGAGCGTCTGCTCGACCAGCCGCTTGATATCGCCGAAGCGCTGGATGACCAGCGGCGCCTTGCGGTAGTCGATGTGCACGACGACCGACAGCGGCAGGCTCGGCTCGAAGGCGTCCTTGGTGATGAGGCTCACCTCGGCGAGGTTCTCGTCGTACTTGTGCGACCCCGTCTCGCCGCGTGTCCACTTGAGGATGAAGTTGGTCGTCGGCACGGTCATCACCTTGCCGGCGTAGGTGTTGAAGGCGTACTTGCCGGGGAGGAGCGGCTCGCTCCAGACGCCGCGCTGGCCGCGCGCCACCAGCTCGCCGTGCAGGTAGTCCGTCCCGGAGAGATCGACGCCGGTGACGCCGGTGTACGACACCACGACGCCGACGTTGCCGACGTCCACGACGGTCTTCGGGATCATCTCGGCGGTCGCGAACAGGCGGTTGATGTAATACGTCCCTTCGACCAGCACCTGGAGCTGCCGGCCGCGGAACCCGCCGGCGCGCAGGAAGCGGTCGGGGTCCTGGAACTTGTTGTGATAGGTGTCGGCGGCGGCGGGGTCCTCGCCGACGGTCGGCGCGATGATCTCGCCGCTGGGAAGCGACGGCCCGTCGTGCACGGTGACGATGCCGACCATGTCGTCGGTGCCGCGCAGGATGACCGGCTCGAAGCCGCCGCGCGAGGCGATCACCTGCGCCATCTTCGTGAACACCGCCTGCTCGCTGCGGTCGAGGGGCAGGTAGTAGATCTGGTCCTCGGTGATCACCACGAACTGCGCGAGATTGATGGCGTAGGTTCCCTCGCGCAGGATCATCCGCTGCGGCCCCTTCTGGCCGCCGCCGCGCAGGAAGCCGACGACGTCCTGGAAGTTGCGGGCCTCCACGTTCGACGCCAGCACCTGGGTCGGCGGCAGGTCCTGGCCGTCGCGCGCGAAGACGTAGCCGATCTTCCCCTGCGGGATGGTGACCAGCGGCATGCGATGCACGCGGTACTGGAACGGCGTCAGGAGGTGCCAACCGCCGCGCAGGATGAGCGGCTGGAAGCCCGCCTCGCCGTTCAGCGCGATGAGGCCCGAGTGCACCGATCCCTTGCCGCTGATCAGCTTCTCGACGATGCCGACGCGCGTGTTCGGGATGTACCGGATCCACATCGACAGGACCAGCGGCACCAGCGCGGCGACCAGCACGTACACCAGGGCGTGAATCGGGTTCGTGGCGATCCAGTTCGTCAGACCGGCCAGCATGGCGGTTGCCTCTTCTCCCGGGGGATGTGCTGCGCTTGTCTGTGGTGTCGGGAGCGAGGCGATGATCGCTCCACCGGTCCCCGGGCGCAAGTGGGCGAAAACCTTGCAGGACGCGGAAAAGCGCCGGCCGGGAGGATTCACGGCGCGTGCCGGAGCGCCCGCCGGCCGCCCGAACGGCGTCGGCGGGGGACTGATTTAACGGCCGGTTAACAACGCCCCGGCCGCGATGGCACGCGAAGCATCGCGCGTCAAGGGCCCGTCACTTCGGCGCGTCGGGCGGCAGCGTCACCTTGAACCCGATCTTCGCGAGCTGTTCGGGGGCCTTGCCGATGCGGCGCAGGAAGATGACGAAGCGCGGGTCGCTGCGGATGTCATCGAAGAGCCGGTCGGTCACGAGGTCGGTGATCCCGGGGTCGGCGTAGGCGATCGCCTTGTCGAGCCACTCGAAGGCCTTGTCCTTCTCGCCGCGGAAGGCGTACGCACCGGCAATGTTGTAGGACCAGTCCTGCTGGTTCCTGGAGATGAAGGCGGCGAGCGTCGCGTCGGAGTCGGCCGCGCGCTTCAGGGCGTGATCGGCCATCGCGAGGCCGAGCAACCGCTGCGGCTCGCTCGTTTCCTGCTCCATCTCCGCCCGAGCGCCGGCCGGGTCGCCTTTCAGGAGGAGAGCCAGCCCGATCCCGTAGTGCGCTCCGCCCCGTCCCGGGCTCAGGCTCAGCGTCGTCCGGTACAAGGCCATCGCTTCGTCGAACCTCCGGGCGGAGACGAGACACGTGGCCAGGTTGCCGAGCGACGTCGCGTTGACCGGATCGCGGCGCACGACCTCCTGCAGGAGCGCGATGGCGTCGTCGAGTCGGCCGAGGTTCCGCAGCAGCACCGCCGCGGCGCGCCGCAGCGTGACATCGCCCGGATCGAGCGCGAGCGCGTGCTCGTAGTGTTGCGCGGCGCCGCCCGGGTCGTTGTCGTAGGTCATGGCGACCCACCCGAGCAGACCGTGCGCCAGCGCGCCGTCGGGATCGAGCGCGAGCGCCTTCCCGGCCGCCTCGCGCGCCCGGGCGAAGGCGTCCGCGTTCGACAGCCTGCCGAAGACCGACTCGTTGACGGCGTTGACGCCGAGCCGCTCCCATGCCGGGGCGTAGCGCGGATCGATCTGCAGCACCTGCCGGTAGAGGGCGTCGGATTTCGTGAAGGCCTCGGCGGTGAACAGCTGCCCGAGCTGCCGGGCCTGGAGGAAGAGCGCGTACGCCCGCGGATTGGTCGTGCGCGCCCGCGGCGCGTCGCCGAGCAGCGTGACTTTCAGCTCCTTCACCACGTCGGCCGCGATCTCGTCCTGGATCCTGAAGATGTCGTCGAGCCGCCGGTCGTAGGTCCGCGACCAGAGGTGAAACCCGTCGGCGGCATGGATGAGCTGCGCCGTGATCCGCACCTGGTCGCCGCTCTTGCGGATCGAGCCTTCGAGCACGTGCGCCACGTGCAGCTGCCGCGCGATCTCCGGGATCTCGACCTGCTTCCCCTTGAACGAGAAGGACGAGGTGCGTGCCGCGACGCGCAGCTCGGGCACCTTCGAGAGCAGGTTGAGCAATTCCTCGGCGACGCCGTCGGAGAAGTACTCCTGGTCCTTCGCCTGCGACATGTCCACGAACGGCAGCACGGCGATGGAGCGTGGATCCGCTTCGGCCGCCGCACTGCTGCCCGCGGCGTTCGCACTGGTTGCGGCGGAGGCGCCCGCGGCCGTCCCGCGGGACCTCGGCTCCCGCATGCTCCAGGCGCCGACGCCGGCGGCGACGAGGACGACGACACCGGCGAGCCCCAGCCAGAGCGTCCGTCCCGCGCCGCGCCGCGCCGTCGCGGCGCCGGACTCCACCTCCTTGTGGAGCGCGCGCAGCTCGTTGCCGACGTCCCGGGCGGACTGGAAGCGCGCGTCGCGATCCTTCTGCAGGCAGTGCTCGATGATCCGGCCGAGGTGGCGCGGCGCATCGTGCCGCGCCTCGCTCACCGGCCGCGGTGTGTCGCGGAGAATCGCGGTGATCGTCTCGACCCGGGTCTTTCCCTTGAAAGGCACGTGCCCGGTCGCCAGCTCGTAGAGGACGACGCCGAGGGAGAAGATGTCGGTGCGCGCGTCGACGACCTCGCCGGTCGCCTGCTCGGGCGACATGTAGGGCGCGGTCCCCATCACGAGACCGGCGCTGGTCAGGGATCCTTCCGGGACCACTGCGGTCGCTACCCCGGAGAGACGGTCTGCGGAAGGGCGCGACTCTCCCGGTCGCGAAGCGCCCGGGGCTTCTCCCGGCGGCGGATTCGCGACGGCCGCGTGCGCCAGCTTCGCCAGTCCGAAGTCGAGCACCTTCACGCGCCCGTCCTTCGTGAGCATGATGTTGGCCGGCTTGAGATCGCGGTGAATGATGCCGTGCGCGTGCGCCGCCGCCAGCGCGTCGGCCAGCGACACTCCGATGTCGAACACCTCCGCCAGCGGCAACCCGGCGGCCGTCAGTTTCGCGTCGAGGCTCACGCCGTCCACGTGCTCCATCGTGATGAAGTGGATCCCGCCGGACTCCTCGACCGAGTGGATCGTCACGATGTGCGGGTGATTCAGGGCGGCGACCGCCTGCGCCTCCCGCTCGAAGCGCGCCAGGCGGTCGGTGTCCGACGACAGTTCCGGCGGGAGGATCTTGATCGCCACCCGACGATGGAGCCGCGTGTCCTCGGCCAGATAGACGGCTCCCATCCCGCCCTGGCCGATCAGGCGTTCGATGCGGTAGTGCCCGAGTGTCTGTCCTGCGTTCAGGCCCAGGTGTCGCCCCGGTTGGTCGGCCGCCCCGGCGACGGCGGCGGCCGACGGCGATTCTAGCGGAGGAGGGAACCGCGCACGGTCGGAGGTGTGTAGAGTCAGGCCACGTGACGCTCGAGACACCGGAGAGAGGACACGGGAACGCAGGCCGCCCGTCGAAGGCGCGCCGCCTCCTCGAGACGGTTCGCGCGCGCCTGGCGGCGCTCGGACCGTGGTGGCATCTCCTGTTCTTCTCCGCCGGATGGCTGCTCCTGCAATTGAGGGTCGTCCGGCAGGTCCGCCGCGCGCTGGTCCTGTTCGTTTTTCCCGGGGAAGCCCGGCGGCTGATTCTCAACGGACCCGTCGGGGAAGACACGGCATGGTCCGCGTTGCTCGAGTTCGTGAGTTTCGGTGCGGTCCTGGCGGCGGTCTGGGTGATGTCCAGGATCGAGCGCAGGCCGCCCGCGCACGGCCTGCCTCTCGACCGAGGGGCGGCGCCCTCCCTGGGTGCGGGGGTGCTGCTCGGGCTGGGCGCCATGGGCGTCGTCGTGGGCGGCCTGTGGGCGACCGGTGCGCTCCGCTTCGACAGCGTGCTCCTGACCGTTCCGGATGCGCTGCGGTCCGGGATGCTCTGGGCCATCGGCTGCTTCGCCGTCGCCCTGTTCGAAGAGAGCCTGTTCCGAGGCTATCCGCTGCGGACACTGGGCTCGGCCATCCGCTTCTGGCCCGCCGCGGTCGTCCTCTCGTCCCTGTTCGGGGCGGCGCATGGATTCAATCCGGGCGAGAACGCCCGGGGCCTCTTCTCCGCCTTCGCGTTCGGCCTCCTGTTCTGCCTTCTCATCCGCCGCACGGGATCCTTGTGGACGGCGGTCGGCTTCCACCTCGCGTGGAACTGGATGGAGGCCTTCCTGTTCGGCATGCCCGACAGCGGGGTCCTTTCGCACGGGCGCCTGCTCGAAGCCTCGCTCCGCGGACCGGCGTGGCTCACCGGCGGCACGGCCGGCCCCGAAGGGAGCGTGATGTGCGCGCCGGCGCTGCTGCTGGTGCTTCTCGTGGTCCTGCTGTCTCCGGCCGGGTCGAGGCGATCGATCCCTCCGGCCGAGGCATCCCGTCCTGTTTGACGGTCAGGCTCAGAGCGCTCCGAGGCGGTCGAGCCAGCCCTGGATGTATTCCATCAGGCCGCAGCAGGCGACCAGGCACAGCACCGTCAGCCAGAAGCAGGCGAGCGCCACGAGGAAGCGCAGAAGTCCCCGCGCGAAGATGAGCGCCAGGCCGAGCCCGGCGAGCAGGACGTACAGCGTGTCCATCAGGAACGGCCGCGCCCAGAGCTGGACGTAGGGGTCCAGCAGGCCGGGGTGCACCCGGTACGCGATGCGCAGCGCGAACATGACGGCGCCCGCGGACGCGAAGACCAGCGATAGCAGGATGAGCGCCTCCTGCCAGCGTGGCACCGTGGCGCGATGGGGATCGCGCGTGCACCGCGCCCACGCCCACGCGAGCAGCCCGTACGGCGCCGCCAGATCGATCGCCGCGCCGAGGATCCGGTGCCAGGGAAGCTCGAGGAAAGCCCTCCAGGCCTGCATGGCTCAAAAATTAGGTCCCGCCTGGGGGGTTCCGCCACGATCGTCGGGTCGATGCCCTCGACGCCGGCCGGAGTCAATTGTTTGACGCGCAAGGCGCCCTTGCGCCGGCCGGATCCTCGTCGTATTGAGAGTGCACCGGGGACCTGGCGGCCATTTCACATCGCTCGATCGTCACGATGCTTTCGCACCACGGCGTCCGTGTCATCCTGCGCGCGCTCGCCGGCGCCGCGCTCTTCCTGCTGATCGTCGCGTGGCCGGCGCCGGCGCAGGCGGCGGCGTGTCCGTGCAGCCTGCCCGCCGACCAGACCTGTCCGTCCGCATGCTCGTCCTGCGCGACGCAGATCGTCTCCTGTCAGTGCGACACCGGGTGCACCAGCGGGAGCTGCCCGTCCGGTTACTCGCAGGTCAGCTCGTCCACGTGCTTTCCGAACATCTTCCAGTCGAACTACACCTGCTCGACGAGCCGGATCCGGCACTTGAGCACCTGCACCGGCTGCGCGGCGGGCAGGTACGGGCCCAACTGCGACGCGTGTCCCGGCGGCGCGGCCAATCCCTGCAGCGGCCACGGCACCTGCAACGAGGGGATCGCCGGCAGCGGCGCCTGCATCTGCGCCGTGGGTTACACCGGACCTGCCTGCCAGTACAGCGATGCGACGACCTGCAACGGTCACGGCACGGTCAGCTCCAATGGGTCGTGTGTCTGCAATGTCGGGTTCACCGGCCCCACCTGCGATGCCTGCGCGACCGATTACTACGCCTATCCCGCCTGCCAGTTCTGCAACGCCGGGATCACATGTACGGGACACGGGACGTGCACCGCGTCCGGGGCGTGCGCCTGCGCGAACGGCTTCGCCGGTCCGAACTGCGGCGCCTGCGCCATCGACTTCTACGGATATCCGGCCTGTCGCTTCTGCCAGGCCGGGACGACGTGCAACGGCCACGGCGCGTGCGGTGCGACCGGGTTCTGCGCCTGCGATGACGGGTTCGCCGGCGCCGGGTGCGACTCGTGCGGCATCGATCACTACGCCTATCCCCAGTGCGTCTACTGCAACAGCCAGACGACGTGCACCGGTCACGGCACCTGCGACGCGAGCGGGTTCTGCGTGTGCGATGCCGGCTTCAGCGGCCGCAACTGCGTCGACTGCGGGGCGACCAGCGTGGAGCTGTCCTGCAGCGACACAATCGACGAGGACTGCGACGGGAAGACCGACTGCACCGACACCGACTGCTGCACCGCGGGGGCCTGCGCCGGGCTCGACACGGACGGGGACACCTTCGTCAGCTGCGACTGCGACAATGCCAACGGGCAGGCCTGGGCGACACCCGGCGAGGTGCACGACATCACGCTGAAGCACGCCGCCGGAGCGGCGGCCAAGCTGACCTGGTTCCCGCCGGACGTGCCCGGGGGCAGCGCGCTGACCTACGAGGCGCTCCGCTTCAACGACCCGCGCGATTTCGACCTGGCCACGACGTGTCTCGCGATGACCAACCCGTCGCTGAACACGGTGACGGACGCGGACGCCCCGACGGAGGGCCGGGCGTTCTTCTACCTCGTGCGCGCGCGGGATGCCTGTCCCGCGGGCACAGGTCCGCTCGGGACCGACTCCTCGGGGAATCCCCGCACCGCGACCTGCGGCCACTGATCGGCCGCGGCCCCCCGCGCCGCGAGCGGCCGGCGCCGGAGAGCGCCCGCTCGTCCCCCTCGTGCGCCGCGTACTCGCCCGGGGCGAGGCGGATGTCCGCCGCCGCCGCGGAGATCTTCTCCAACTCCGCGCGCGGCACGGCGGCGAACAGCGGCAGCGCCGCCAGTTCTTCCAGGGTGATCACGGGGCGTCATTATAGAAAAGATGCCGAAAAGCGAAGCGGGGCATTCGCCTCGCTCCGGTTCCCTCGCTAAGATTCCGGGGTGAAGTGCAGCCCCCTGTCGCGGGGCGTGTGGCTGTTGTCTCTCGTTCTCCTGGCGAGCCCCTCCCGAGCCGCCGATCCGCTGGATGGAATCACGCTCTCGGTGTCGCCCGGCGGCGCCCCCGGCTCCGTGTCCTTGACCTGGACCAGCGGCGACGGCGGGCCCTACGCCATTTATCGATCCACCAGCGCGCCGCCGGAGAAAAGCGAAGCGAACCTGGTGGGGACCACCGCAACGCTTTCCTTCAGCGACACCCCGCCCGCCGGGTCCGTCTTCTATTACCGCGTCCTGCCCGGGCCCTTCTGGATGCGGGACATCTCGGGGGCTGCGGTGGACGTGGCGTCGAGCGCCATCATCGCCAATCTCGCGGCGGCCGGCGGGTTCGGCAATGGACGGCTGCAGATCGACTTCTCCATCAACGTCCTGTCGGCGGACGCGTCGGTCCCGCTGCAGTCGTTCACGCCGACGGGCGATTTCTACTCGCCCGACTGCGACCTGGCGCCGGTCCCGGTGCCGCCCGGCGGCGCACTCGAAGGCGAAGCGGGCTACCAGTGCGCGGGGGACGGCGACTGCCACCTGATCGTGAACCACCTGCCGACGCACCGGCTGTACGAGATGTGGCGCGCCGACATCACGAGCGGCGTCTTCCGCGGCGGCTGCCTGGCGGTCTGGGATCGCGACCGCGTCTATCCGCCGTCGGGCCGGGGCGAGCAGTGCACCAGCGCCGACGCGGCCGGGATGCCGATCGCCCCGCTCCTGTTCACGGCCGACGAGCTGCAGGCGGGCGCGATCCGGCACGCCATCCGGTTCATCCTGCCGAACCCGCGCATCCAGGCCGGCGCCTACGTTCATCCGGCCACGCACGCGGGCGGCCCGAGCGGGCAAGGGATGCCGCCGTACGGAGCCCGGCTGCGGCTGCGCGCCGACTACCCGCTGGCCACCCTGCCCGACGAAGGCACGCGCATCATCGCGCGGGCCCTGCAGCGCTACGGCATGATCCTGGCCGACGGCGGCAACATCGCGCTGACCGCGGCCGGCGATCGCTTCACCACGGCGAAGTGGAACGCGGTCCTGCCGAGCGGTTCGACCGGTCTCGCCGCGATCCACGTCACCGACTTCGAGATGATCGACGCCGGGATGCGCATTCCCCTCACCTACGACTGCGTCCGCAACCCGTAGTCGATGGCCGTGTCCGCCGACCTTGATCGGCCCGGGCGGGCTCGTCTATGCTTCGCCCCTCGAAACAGTCCACTTCCGGAGGTTTCCATGCGGATGCGCAAGGCGTTGCCGTTCCTGTTCCTCATCGCGGGGGTGCTGGTGGCCGTCGCGGTCGCGGCGCCTGTCCTGGCGCAGATGGCGGCGGTCAAGCCGGCCGCGCCCGACTGGGACAAGCTGACCGACCAGACCCTCGCCGCGGTCAAGGCGCAGTACGGACTGAGCGACGACCAGGTCCAGAAGATCCGGCCGCTCCTGCGCGCGCACCTGCCGAAGATGCGCTCCCTGTTCGACAGCTATGCCGGGGGGAGCATCAACCTCGCGCCCGCTCTCCTCAAGGAGTACCAGGCGACGCGCGCCGACTTCAGGGCCAAGGTCGATCCGATCCTCACCGAGCCGCAGCGCCAGGAGTTCATGAAGATCCGCGCCGAGTTCGATGCCGGGATGAAGAAGGCGTTCATCGACGCGCGCCTGAAGTGGTTCCAGGACACGGTCGGAGTGGATGCCGCCCAGTCCGAGAAGGTCCGTCCGATCCTGACCGAGAGCTTCGACAAGCGGCTGCAGCTGTTCGCCGACGCCCCCTCGGAGGCGAAGGATCCGGTCGCGGCGCAGAAGGCCATGCGCATCCAGCTCCAGACCCTGCAGGGCGAGACCGACGCGAAGCTCAAGACGGTCCTGACGCCCGAGCAGATGGACAAGTACCAGGACTCCGCCAGCGCCATGGCCCCCGCGGACGCCGCGAAGTAGAACCGCGCTAGGTTTTTTCGGAAGGGGCGTAGCGCGCGACGATCACCGTGACGTTGTCCGGGGCGCCGCGCTCGAGGGCGAGATCGACGAGGCGGCGGCAGGCGTCGGAGGCCGAGCCGGTCGCGCCCAAAAGAACGGCGATCTCCTCGTCCTTCATCGTGCCGGTGAGGCCGTCGCTGCAGAGCAGCAGGCGGTCCCCCGCGGCGATCTGCAGCTGCTGCAGCTCGACGTCGACCGATCGCTTTCCGCCGCCGAGGACGTTGGTCAGCGCGTGCCGGAGCTGGTGCCCGGCCGCGGCCTCGCTGCTCAGCATGCCCGCGTCGACCAGCCGCTGCACGTAGGTGTGGTCGCGGGTGAGCTGGCGGACCGCACCGTCGTGCCAGAGGTACGCCCGGGAGTCTCCGGCGTGAGCGATGAACAGGTCGCGGCCGAGGCTGTAGGCGACCGTCAGGGTCGTCCCCATCCCCTTGAGGCTCGGGTCCGCCTGCATGGCGTCGGCGAGCGCGCCATCGAGCGCCTGGTAGCGCGCGACGACGCGGTCCTGGATGTCGGCGGCGCTCTTCTCGTTGACCCGCAGCGCCCACTCGGGGTGATTGATGATGAGATGGGTCATGGTGACGAGGACGGTGCGGCTGGCGATTTCCCCCGCCGCCTGTCCACCCATCCCGTCGGCCACCATCATCAAAGTGCCCTGGTCCTCGGAGCGTCCCGGGATCGATCCCGCGGGCAGGCTGGTCTGGACCGTCTCGGCGTACCGGCCGGCGCGCACGATCAGGAAGTGGTCCTGGTTCTCCTCACGGACCTTCCCTTTGTCGGAGAGACCGGCGACTTCGATTCGTACCGCCGTCGTCGGCGATGGGTCATGAGCGGGTCCCGGGGTCGTCCTCGGGGGCGGGGGCTGCGAAAGAGTGTCGTCCTTCGAGTGGTCGCTCATTTGGAACGGTGACCCCGGATTGGCCCCCATGATACGCCCGAACGGCCGCACCGGTGAGAAGGCTTCGGGAAATCAGGCGCCACGCGAACCGGTTCCACTAGAATCGCCCCGTGAGCTCCACCTCCACGACCCGAAGTAGCCGGGCCCGAGGTCCGCTTCTCCTCGTTCTCCTCGCCCTGATGATTTCGGCCGTCGTCCTTCTGACCATGTTCTGCTGGAATCCGGCCACGCGGCATCACGCCGTCCCCGGGGAGCTCTCGGTCGAGGCCCGCCTCGACGGGTTTCCCGAGGAGGTCCGCTACTTTCCCCGCGATCCGGGGGACATCAAGCTGATGGAGAAGGAATTCGTCGATTCCTGGCTCAAAGAGAAAGACCTGCTCAAGGCGCAGCAGCTGCCGCCAGCCTACTACCTGGCCCTGTCGGGGGGCGGCGACAAGGGGGCCTTCGGCGCGGGGTTCCTCAACGGCTGGGCCGCGGCGGGGACGCGGCCGACGTTCAAGCTCGTCACCGGCGTCAGCACGGGGGCGCTGATCGCTCCCTTCGCCTTCCTGGGCGCGGACTACGACAAGAATCTCCGGGCGCTCTACACCGGCGTGTCGCAGAAGGACATCGCCGCGAAGCGCTTCTTCTACTCGGTCTTCCTGCAGGACGGCATGGCGGACACGTCGCCTCTGGCGAAGCTCCTGGCCGCGCACGTCACGCAGGAGATGCTCGACGCGATCGCCGCGGAGTACGCGAAGGGGCGGATGCTCTTCATCGGAACGACCAACCTCGACGCGCGGCGCTCCGTGGTCTGGAACGTCACCAAGATCGCCGCCAGCCACCGGCCCGAGGCGATCGACGTCGTCCGCAGGATCCTGCTCGCCTCGGCCGCCATCCCGGGTGCGTTTCCGCCCGTCATGTTCGACGTGGAAGCGCGGGGGAAGAAGTACCAGGAGATGCACGTGGACGGTGGCGCCACGACCCAGGTCTTCGTCTACTGGGCGGGCGTTCGGCTCGGCGAGCTCGCGAGGCAGAACGGGGCCGTGCGCGAACGGAAGATCTACATCATCGTCAACGCGCGTCTCGATCCGGAATGGGGCGAGGTGGAGCGCCGCACGCTGCCGATCACCTTCAAGGCCATCGAAACGCTGCTGCAGTACCAGGCGTTCGGCGATCTCTACCGCATCTACAGCATCACGCAGCGGGACGGGACCGACTTCAACCTGGCCTTCATCCCCAACGACTTCAAGGTCGTCCACAAGGAAGACTTCGACCCCGAGTTCATGAAGGAGCTCTACAAGTTCGGCTACAACGAGGCGATGTCGGGCTACTCGTGGATGAAGCAGCCGCCGATGCAGGTGCAGCCGGGCCAGGCCTCGGAATGAGCGACCGGAACATCGTCCGCATCGTCATGGTGGTGGTGGCCCTGCTGCTGGTGCCGCTCGTGGCGATGCAGTTCGCCGACCAGATGGCCTGGGGGCCATTCGACTTCGTCGTCGCCGGCGGCCTGGCGATCTGCGCCATCCTCGCGTACGAGCTGCTGCGTCGGACGACGACCAATCTCGCTTATCACGCGGGAGCCGGAGCCGCGATGGCGGCGGTCTTCTTCCTCGTCTGGATCAACCTCGCCGTCGGGATGATCGGCGACGCGCGGAGCCACCAGAACCTGCTGTACGGAGGGGTGCTCGCGGTCGGGCTTCTCGGCGCCGTCCTGGCCCGCTTCCGCGCGAAGGGCATGGCGCGCGCGCTGTTCGCGACGGCTCTGGCCCAGGGCCTGGTCGCCGTGATCATCCAGGTCTCTGACTGGCCCTCGCCGCGGCTCCTGAACTGGATGTTCGCTTTCGTGTGGCTGGGATCGGCGGCGCTGTTCCAGCACGCCTCCGACATGGACCGGGAGCCTCCCCGTCAGGCCTGAAGCCTCCGGGTCAGACGACGGGGACGAGCCGGGTCGCAGGCTCCACGCGGACGCCGCGCGCGCGGCATCCGGCGCTGGCGCGCGTGCAGTGGACGCCGAATGCCTGCAGCACCGCGATGGTGCCGAAGATCTCGTATCCCATGCGCACGGTGGACTTCAGCGAGCTGAAGTTGTTCGACTCGACATAGGAGACGAGCCCCCGGAAGCCCCGTGCCAGGTAGTCCCTCAGCGCCAGGGTCATGCCGATGGCGTGCAGGCGGCGACCGCGGTGCGCGGGGTGAGTGAACCCCTTGTACATGTAGATGTGCCGTCCGCCCGGGTGCAGGACGAGATCCGGCGGGTCGATGCGCGTCGGTCCGCTCGCATACCAGCCGTAGGCGGCCAGCTCATGGCCCTGGAGCAGGCCGAAACATTCGTCCCCCTTCGCCAGGGCCTCGTCGAGGAACGCCGGGGGCATCTCGTTGCCGGGATCCCGTCCGAACGCGCGCAGCATCGGCTCGCTCAGGAACCGGGCGCGGTACGGTTCGGGGCAGGCGGTGAAGGCCGGGTTGACCCTCTCGATCTCCATGCACTTGAGGATCTTGATCAGCAGGACCTTGTTCGCCGCCCGCAGGCCCAGGTCATAGAGGGTCCCGGTGACTCCGACGCGGTTCACGCTCTCGCGGATCTCCATGCGGCCGACTATCGCACGCGCTGAGCAATCCGCCCGTCGGAAAGGGCCTGAAGCCGCCGCCGGAAACCCCTGAAAGGCCTGTCCTCAGGCCAGTCCCGTGCCCCCGGCGCGCCGTCGCATCGTGAAGTAAGTCACCCACAGGACCGCTCCGACCAGCAGGCAGGTGCCCAAAGGCACCGGATGGTCGACGATCAGGAAGCGGAACGTGGTCAGGCGGCCGTCGGTGAAGTCGATGCGCAGGGCCAGGGCCACGACCGTGAAGGCCGTCGCCAGGGCGCAGGTCCAGCGGAGGCGCGCCAGCACCTGCCGCGCCCGCCGCAGCGACGCGAGCTCGATTTCGGGTGACGGACCCGTGGCCAGGTCGTGCAGGAGCGCCGTATCGCGGGCCCGCACCCGCCGATCGAGATCCGGATCCTGGCGCAGGTACTCCTCCACGAGCGCCCGCGTGTCCGGACTCGCCTCCCCGGCGAGATAGACCGGCAGCAGATCCACCACCACATCGCGCGTCACCTTCATGTGCTCTCTCCCTGGGTTCGTTCACCCGGCTCCCGCAGCGCCAGCCGCGCGCGGTGAATCCGGACCTTGACCGACGCGAGCGAGAGATTCAGCGCCCGCGCGATTTCCTCGTACGGCATGTCGTCGGCCGCGCGCATCAGCAGCGCCGCTCGGTCGATCTCCGGCAGTCGCTGCAGCGCCCGGAGCGCGGCCGCCACCTCCGAGACGCGCTCGGCCAGGGCGTCGGGGCCGATCCGCGGATCCGGCAGCGTCTCGGTCAAGGTCTCCGGCATCTCGACGTGGCGGCGGCTCCGGCGCAGCCCTTCCAGATGCAGGTGACGCGCGATGGTGAACAAGTATCCCTTCACCGTGGCGGTGCGGATCGGAGCGGACGACGTCCAGGCGCGGACGAACGTCTCGGAGGTGATGTCCTCGGCCTCGCTGCGATTCCCCGACAGGTACAGTGCGAAGCGGAACACCTCCGGCGCGTAGCGCCGATACAGCCCCTCGAAATCGGTCACGCGCTCATGATGCCTAATTGAGCAGGAGCCCGCTCGCGATGTCGGTCCAGGCGTGCGCCACCATCCCCGGTCGCAGCGAGCGCCGCCCGATCGCCAGGCCGCCGAAGAGCAGGCCGTAGACGAAGATCCGGGTGCAGGCGAAAACTCCCTGGTACCCGTGCGAGACGCCGAACAGGGCCGCCTGGAGCACCAGGGCGAGCGGCGCGCTTGCGGTGAGGGCGTGGAACTGGCGTTGGAGATAGCCGCGGAACACCAGCTCCTCGCCGAATCCGGCGCTCAGCGACAGGAGAATCCAGAGCGCGATCTCGTGGGGTCGGTGCGGCAGGAGCGAATCGACCGAGGCGGCCGAATCGGGTCTCGCCCAGGAAACCCACAGCCAGCTCGCCAGGGTCCACGCGCCCCAGGTCAGGAGCCCGATGGCGACATCGACCGCGACGTCCCGAAGCGTCTTCCAGCGCCCGCCGATCAGGTCCCGCAGCGAGACGGTGCTGCCGCCGAGAGCCGCCTTCCAGACGTAGTACACCAGCCCCCACTCCATGAGGATCAGTCCGGCGTAGATGGCGGCCGGGCTGGCCGGAACCTGCAGGGTGCTGGAATGGGCGGCCGACCGATGCTGCGCCAGCGCGCCCCACGATGCCATCGCCAGGAACACCAGGACGAGAACCACCATCGGGCGCAGGCGCATCGGGACCGGCCGCGCCGACACATCGTTGGGAATGGGGGAGATCGGTTCGGAAAGGACGTGGGACACGGGGACGTTGGACACGGCGAGCTCCGGAATCAGGGCGGGTGCGCGCCTCGTTCCCGAGGTGCCGGCCCGCTCCCTGTCATCGAGAGGTATGCAGGAGGCGGGGAAAAGTTACATCGCGAGCGGCGAATCGGTTAAAAAGGTCCCTGGAGGGCTGCACATGAAGCGGATGTTCTTCGCGGCGATCCTTCCGACGATGCTCCTGGCGGCGGCGCCACCGCCCGCCTTCGCGGCCGGATCGCCGGCCCTCGGAGACCTCGGCAAGGTCGGCACGGTCGTGTTCCCCACGTCGTGCAGCGCGAAAGCGCAGCCGGAGCTCCTGCGTGGCGTGGCGCTCCTCCACTCGTTCTTCTACGAGGAGGCGCGGCGGGTGTTCGAATCGGCGGCGTCCCTCGACCCGTCCTGCGCCATGGCCTCCTGGGGCGTGGCGATGACCTGGTACCACCCGATCTGGTCGCCGCCGAGCGACGACGACCTCAAGGCCGGCCTGAAGGCGATCGAGCGAGCGGAAGCGGCGAAGGCGAAGACCGAGCGGGAGCGCGACTACATCGCCGCCGTCGCCTCCTTCTACCGTTCCGCGAAGGAGACCGGCACCGGGCCCGCCGGGCAGAGCTGCCACGGGCCCACCGATTTCCGCGCGCGGCGCGCCGCCTTCTCGGACGCCCTCGAAAAGCTGCACGCGAAGTATCCGGACGATGTCGAGGCGGCGGCGTTCTACGCGCTGTCGCTGATTCTCTCCAGCCCCAAAGAGGAAGACCTGCCGACCCAGCTCAAGGCGGCGGCGATCCTCGAGCCGCTGTGGAAGAAGAACCCGAACCACCCGGGGCTGGTGCACTACCTGATCCACGCCTACGACTATCCGACGCTGGCGGCGAAGGGGCTGCCGGCCGCCGACTTCTATGCCAGCCTCGCACCGTGGGTGCCGCACGCGCTCCACATGCCGTCGCACATCTATACGCGGCTGGGGATGTGGCAGAAGTCGATCGCAGGCAACCTGGCCTCGGCGCAGGCCGCCCGCGACTATGCCAGCCGCTACCATCCCGGCGCGGCGAACTACAACGAGCTGCACGCCCTCGACTACCTGGCCTACGGCTACCTTCAGACGGCGCAGGATCAGAAGGCGCAGGGGGTGGCGGACCGTCTGGCGCAGATCCAGAAGAGCTCGCCGGAGGTCGATTTCGCCGTGGCCTATGCGGCCGGGGCGATTCCCGCGCGCCTGGCCCTCGAACGCCAGGCCTGGAAGGAGGCGGTGGCGCTGGCCCCGCCGCGCGCCGCCCTGGTGGCGAAATTCCCCTTCGACTCCGCGCACGTGGAATTCGCGCGCGCTCTGGGATTCGTGCACACCGGCGACCTCGCCGGCGCCCGTCGCGCCATGGGCCGGATGAGGGAGCTGCACGACGCGAGCGACCAGCCGAACGCGGCGTTCTTCCGCAAGCAGCTGGAGCTGCAGCAGCGCGCGGTGGCGGGTTGGATTGCCTGGGCCGAGAAGCGCCCCGACGAAGCCATTGCGACACTGAGCGGCGCCGCCGACGAAGAGGACGCGCTCGGCAAGCACCCGGTCAGCCCCGGAGCCATCGTGCCGATCCGCGAGCTGCTGGGGGACTTGGATCTGGAGCTCGACCGTCCCGGCGAAGCGCTCGCGGCGTACGAGCGTTCGCTGCAGCTCAACCCGGGCCGCTACCGCGCCACGGCCGGCGCCGCGCTCGCGGCCGAGCGCGCCGGCAAGGCGGAGCTGGCGCGCGACTATTACGGCCGCCTGGTGGACCTGGCGAAAGAGGGCGACGGCCAGCGGCCGGAGCTGGCGCGGGCCCGGGCGTACCTCGAGGGGAAGCCCGTCACTTCGCCGGGATCAGTTTCTTCTTTTTGAGGGTCTTCACCGAGTCGTAGGCGACGGACTGCGTCAGCCGCGTGGTGTCGGCCTCGAGCTTCTCGCTGTAGACCTTCTCCCAGGCGGGGCCGGAGAAGGGCTTCGCCCAGAAGCGGGCGCGCAGCTGCACGGTGCGGATGATCGTCGTCTTGGCGCCGATCGGGACGGTGCCGCCGACCATCATGCCGAACCCCCCACCTCCGTAGCCGCCGATGCCGATGCTGAGGCTGGCGGAAGACGTCTTCTGAGTCTCGTCGACCCGCAGCGGGACGTAGCCGAGGACGCCGTCCACCCCGAGGCTCTCCACCCTCCGGCGGATGCTGTCCTCGGAGGCGAAGTCGGCCTCGGTCATCACGTCGGCGCTCAGCATCGTCTCGACGCCTTTCTTCTTGAGCTCGATTCGGGCCTCCTCCTCGAGCGCCCGCCGCTTCGCCTCCTCCTGGACCTTCGCGATGACGAGGACCTTGCGCGCGGGGGCCGGGGTCGCTTCCTCTTTCTTCTTGTCTTCGGCGCGGCTCGCGCCGGCCAGACCGGTCAGCAGCAGGGTGGCCAGGGCGATCCGGAACAATCGGTGCGTCATCCCGCTCATGGAGGTCCTCCAGGTGCCCGATGCTACCATCCCGGCCGCGTGCGGGGGACGCGCTGATGCCCGAGATGTCCGGCGCCGTAGAGTTCCGGCGCGAGCTGGGGCTGCTCGATGCCGCTGTCGTAGTGGCGGGCGCGATCGTCGGCGTCGGCATCTTCGCCAACCCGTCGAACGTCGCGCGTATCGTCGGCGAGCCGATCCTCATCGTCGCCGCGTGGGTCGCGGGCGGCGTGCTGGCGCTTCTCGGCGGGTTCGCGTACGCCGAGCTGGCGTCGAGGCTTCCGGTCGTCGGCGGCCAGTACGTCTACCTCGCGCGCGCCTGGCATCCGGTCGTCGGTTACCTTTATGGCATCGCGCTCCTCTTCATTATTAATGGGGGCTCCATCGCGGCGGTGGCGATCCTGTTCGCCTCGTACGTCAGCGCCTCCATCCTGCCGCTGGGGCCGGCGGGGATCCGCCTCGCCGCCGCGGCGGTGCTGGTCGTCCTGACCGCGATCAACGCGGTCGGCATCCGGGCGGGGAAGCGCGTCAACAACGCGCTCATGGCGGTGAAGGTGGCGGGGATCCTCGGCCTCGTGGCGGTCGCCTTCCTGCGCGCCGGTCCCCCGGCGAGCCGCTACGACCTGGCGGTGCTCGCCGCGCCGAGCCTCTCGTGGACGGGGCTGCTGTTCACCGCGCTCGTGCCGATCATGTTCGCGTACGGCGGCTGGCAGAACTGCGGCTCGGTGGCGGGGGAGATCCGCGATCCGGCCAGGAACCTGCCGCGGGCGAACGTCCTCGGCGTCCTCCTGGTGATCGTCCTGTACGTCAGCCTCAACCTCGCCTATCTGCACGTGCTCACGCCGGCGCAGATGGCGGCGTCGCCGGCGCTCGCTTCGGACGCGGCCCGGGCGGTGGGGGGGGAGGCGGGGGCGCGCTTCGTCGCGGCCCTCATCCTGGTGTCGGCGCTCGGCTTTCTCGCGGTGATCATCCTGACCGCGCCGCGCCTCTACTACGCCATGGCGCGCGACGGATTGTTCCTCGCGCCGGCCGGGAGGCTGCACCCGCGCTTCCGCACACCCGTCTTCATGCTCTGGTTCCAGGCCGGCGTGTCGATCGTGCTGCTCGCCTCGAACACCTACGACCAGCTGCTCTCCTACGTCGTGTTCGCCGACTGGCTCTTCTTCGGGCTCACCGTGGCCGCGATCTTCGTCCTGCGGCGCCGCCCGGCCGCCCCGGTCGGGCTGGTCGCCATGCCGGGGCACCCGGTCACGACGCTGGTCTTCGTCGCGGTCGCCTTCGGGATCGTCCTCAACTGTTTCTTCGTCTATCCCATGCAGTCGTGCATCGGATCGGCGATCCTGCTCCTGGCGGCGGCCACCTATCCGCTCGTGGCGGCGCGCGGGCGCGTCGCGGCCGGCGGCAGCCGATGAACGGGCCGGGGGAGACACCGAGGTGAAGTTCCCCGAGATCGCTTACATGAGCTGGGCCAAGGCGGCTCCGGGAGCCAGGAGCAACCTGGCGCGCAGCGGTCTGCCACCGTGCCCGATCCGGCTGCTGCGGTTTCCGTCGCGCGCCCTCGAGACGCCACACGCCGCGGGGTACGGCTGGCCGCCCTTGCGGCAGGCGCTCGGCCGACGGTATCGCGTCGCCGCCGACAGGGTCCTGACCGTCTCGGGGGGAACGAGCCTCGCCAACTGGGTGGCGTGCGCGGCGGCGCTCGACGGCGCGGGTGACGGCGCCGAGGTCATCGTCGAGCGTCCCACCTACGAGCCGCTCCTGCGCATCCCCGAGGCGATGGGAGCCGAAGTCCGCCGGCTCGATCGTTGGTTCGCCGAGGGCTGGGCGATCGACCCGGACCGCCTGGCGTCGCTCGTGACGCCGCGCACGCGCCTGGCGATCGTGACGAACCTCCACAATCCTTCCGGCGCCCGAATCAGCATGGAGACTCTCCGCGAGTGCGCGCGCATCCTGGCGCGCGCCGGCGCGTACCTCCTCGTGGACGAGGTCTACCTCGAATGCCTCTTCGGCGCGCGCACCGAGTCGTCGGTGCACGCGTGGACCAACGTCATCACCACGAACAGCCTGACCAAGGCCTATGGTCTCGACGGCCTGCGCGCCGGCTGGATTCTCGGGCCCAGGGAGATCATCCGGAAGGCGGGGTTGATCCACGACCTGCTGGGGGTCAACGGCGTCGCCCCGGGCGAGGCGATGACGCTCGCCGCGCTGCGGCGCCTGCCCGCCATCCGCCGGCGGGCCCGGTCCGTCCTCGGTCCCAACCTCGAAGCGATGCGGCGCTTCTTCGAGCGCGAGGCGCGTCTCGAGGCGCACCTCCCTCCCGGCGGCAACGTCCTGTTCGCGCGACTGCCCGAGGGAATCGACTCCGACCGGTTCGCGCGCCGCCTGTTGCGTCGCTACGACACGCTGGTCGTTCCCGGCCGATTCTTCGAGTCGCCGCGCTTCGTGCGCCTCAGCTTCGGCTGCGCGCCCCCCGCGCTCGCGCACGGGCTCAGGAGCCTGTCGCGCACCCTCGACGACCTGGGCGCCAAGCGTATGATGGCGGCCCGATGAACAAGATGATGATGGTCGCCCTGCTTTTCCTGCTCCTCCCCGGGGCGGCATTGGCGAAGCCGCAGCCGGCGGACACCGTCCTCCTCGACGGCGCGGTGCTGGTCTTCCATGGCGTCGAGGTGCGTCCAGGAGATCCTCCGCCGTCGGGGCGCAAGCCGGAGTTCCAGGAGGCCGTGGCGATCGGAGGCGGGAAGATCGTCTTCGTCGGGCCGGCGCAGAAGGCGCGCGCGTACATCGGTCCCGGCACGAAGGTCTATGACCTCGGCGGACGCATGGTGATGCCGGGGATCATCGACGGCCATTTCCACGGCACCCGGCCGACCGATTGCCGCATGGGGTACCAGGGCGGCACGATCCCGCAGATCCTGGCGAAGCTGCAGGCATGCCTGGACGCGCCCGACCAGGCGGCGTTGAAGGACACCAACATGCGCTTCGTGGCGCTGAGCTTCTTCGGCGAGGCGGTCGAGCCGCCGGGAACGATGCTGACGCGCCGCGACCTCGATTCGCTCGCGACCACGCGCCCGGTCCTGGTGCGCAACGCCGACGGTCACAAGTTCTGGCTGAACAGCAAGGCCATCGCCAACGCCGGCCTCGGCAAGGACACGCCCGATCCGCCGGATGGAGCAGTCGGCCGCGACGCCACAGGCGAGCTGAACGGCTTCTTCGCCGACTTCGATCTCTCCGACACATGGGGTGACGAGCGCCCGGTGACCGACGCGATGCGGATCGATCGCGTCGCGCGCACGCAGGCCGACGCCAACCTCCAGGGGGTCACTTCGATCTTCGTGCCGGGGGGCGGGGAGGACCAGATCGCCGCGTGGGCGGCGCTGCGGGACCAGGGAAAGATGACCCTGCGCGCCGACCTGGGACTCTCCGCCTCGTTCGTGCGCGGCAACCACGTTGCGTCAGAACTCGCGCGCCAGATCGCGGCGCTCGACGCCTTCAAGAAGCAGGCGGGTGGCCTCATCACCGTGGATGCCGTGAAGGTCTACTGCGACGGCGTCATGGAATACCCGGCGCAGACCGCGGCGATGCTCGCCGCGTACCGCAAGAACGCCGGAACCGCCGCGGCTCCCGACTGGCGCCCGGGTCCGTCGCGCGGTCCCGACCCGTCCTGCGCCGACGCGCGCGAGGGGTTCGTGGCGCTCGACCGCGCCGGCTGGCAGATCCACGTGCATGCCATCGGGGACCGCGCCGTCCGGGACACGCTCGACGACTTCGAGGCGGCCCGCAAGGCGAACGGAGACCACGATCGCCGCCACACCATCACGCACCTGCAGGCGATCGACCCGGCCGACATCCCGCGCTTCGGCCGGCTGGGCGTCGTCGCCAGCATGTCGCTTCAGTGGCCGCGACGCGACGGCTACTCGGTGGACTTCACGCGCGGCTACATCGCGGACGAGGTCTATGACCGCATGTACCCCGCGTTCAGCCTGTGGCGCACCGGCGCGGTGGTCGCCGGCGGCAGCGACTACCCGGTCGATCCCCTCCTGCCGTTCGTGCAGATCGAAACGGCGATCACGCGCACGGGGGAGCAGGGTCCCGGTGTTTATCCGGGTCCGCTGGCGCCGTCCGAGGCGATCCCCGACCTGCTCGCCGTCCTGCGCATGCACACGATCAACGCCGCCTACGAGATGCACGAGGAGAACGCGCGCGGATCGATCGAGACCGGCAGGGATGCCGACCTCATCGTGCTCGATCAGAATCTCTTCAAGATCCCGGTGACGAAGATCTCCGACACGCGCGTCCTGCTGACCGTGCTCGGCGGCAAGGTCGTCTACGACACCGGGACGCTCGCCCCCGCGACGAAGGCCGCGTCCGCTAACTAGCGGACACCGCTCACCGCGCAGATGGCGATCCAGACGGGCCACGTCTCCCGCCCGAAAGTGACTTCGACTCCGAAGGTCGACTGGTTTCCGACCGGGTCCCAGCCGTTCATGAACGGCTTGCCGCCGATCAGGAAGTTCACGTCTCCGCCGGCGTACGCGGTCGCGGGGGCGAGCAGGAGAGCGAACAGCGACAACGCGAGCGCGATCGGCACTTTCTGCGAGCGTGGCATACAGATCCCCCTGGGGGACGGATGCTACCGCAGGTGCGCGATGGACACGTCTCAGTCGCCGCGTCGGGGTTCGGAGCCGAGCCGACTCAGGATCTCGGCCCAGAGCGTCCTCCAGGTGTTCCAGCGGTGGCCGCCGGGGACGCGAATCACCCGATCGGCGGGAAGCGTGCCGGCCAGCAGATCGAGCGAAGGGACCATCGGCTCGTCCTGACCGTAGCCCAGGTAGAGGATCGGCGGCCGGGAGCCTTCTCCGGCGTGGCGCAGGAAGTCCCAGTTCTGCTCGATGAACCACTTGAGCGAACCGGGGGCGGCGGTCGGGTCGGGAGACCAGGTCGCGAGACCGCCCTGGCTTCGGATCCCTTCCAGCATCTCGGGCGGACCCAGGAACGGGCTCAGCAGGATGAGCCCGGCGATCGCGTCGGGATGCTCGCGCGCGAACCCGATCGCCCCGGCCCCGCCCAGCGAGATCCCGACGAGCCAGATCCGCGTGGAGCCGGCGTCCCGGGCGGGCGAGACGACGTCCTCCCAGAGTCGCGTGGCGTAGGTTCCGTCCGTGTAGTAGCCGAGGTGGAGATCGGTCTCGACCAGGTCGGCATCGATCCCGCGTTCCCGGGACATGTCGAAAAACCTGTTGCTCTCGAAGTCGCCGAGATGCGAGCGCCTGCCCGGCAGGAAGACGATCAGGTTGGACGCGGGCCCGCCGGGACGCAGCGCCTGCGCCATGGTCGGCAAAGGGACCACCGCGGCCCGATTGAAGGCGCAGCGGCCGAAGAGAAGCGGCGCGGCGATCAGGACCCAGGCGATCCGGCGCATCTTGCCCGACATGCGAACAGCCTACCGTGCCGCGCCGCGGTTGTCCTCCTCCTCCGGACGGCGGCAGGACCACCTCACTGTCCGGCGCCGCGACTCCGCGATACATTGAGGGCCGGAGAATCCATCCATGAGGACCGGGTCTCTCACCGAACAGGATGTCGCCCGCATCGACGCCTGGTGGCGGGCCAGCAACTACCTCTCGGTCGGCCAGATCTACCTGATGGACAACCCGCTCCTCAGGAAGCCGCTCGAGCGGCGGCACGTGAAGCCGCGCCTGCTCGGGCACTGGGGCACCACCCCCGGCCTCAACTTCATCTACGTGCACCTGAACCGCGTCATCCGCGCGCACGACCTCGACATGATGTACGTCATCGGACCCGGGCACGGCGGGCCGGCAATCGTCGCGCAGGCGTACCTCGAAGGGACCTACAGCGAGGTCTACCCCGACGTCAGCCGCGACGAAGAGGGGATGAAGCGCCTCTTCAAGCAGTTCAGCTTTCCAGGCGGCATCCCCAGCCACGTCGCCCCCGAGACACCGGGGTCGATTCACGAAGGCGGTGAGCTGGGCTACTCGCTGTCGCACGCCTTCGGCGCGGCGTTCGACAACCCGGCGCTGTGGGTGGCGTGCGTCGTCGGCGACGGCGAGGCCGAGACGGGTCCCCTCGCGACCGGCTGGCACTCGAACAAGTTCCTGAACCCGGCACGCGACGGCTGCGTCCTGCCGATCCTCCACCTGAACGGCTACAAGATCGCCAACCCGGCGCTGCTCGCCCGCATCCCGGGCGAAGAGCTGCGCCGCCTGTTCGAGGGCTACGGCTGGCGGCCGATCTTCGTGGAGGGGCACGAGCCCGAACCGATGCACCGGAAGATGGCGGCGGCGCTCGACGAGGCGGTCGCGTCGATCCAGGACATCCAGGCCGCGGCGCGCGGCCGCGGCGCGAAGGGGCGGCCGGCCTGGCCGATGATCGTGCTGCGCTCGCCGAAGGGCTGGACCTGCCCGGAGGAGATCGACGGTAAGAAGTGCGAAGACTCGTGGCGCAGCCACCAGGTGCCGATGGGGGACATGGACCAGCCGTCCCACCTGAAGGTGCTCGAAGACTGGATGAAGAGCTACCGGCCGGAGGAGCTGTTCGACGCGAAGGGAACCCTCCGGCCCGAGCTCGCCGCGCTGGCGCCGGAAGGCAGGCGGCGCATGAGCGACAACCCGCACGCCAACGGCGGCCTGCTCCTGAAGGACCTGCGACTCCCCGACTTCCGCGACTACGCGGTCGCAGTCGAGAAGCCGGGCGCGATCGCGGCCGAGGCCACCCGCGTGCAGGGGAAGTTCCTGCGCGACGTCATGAAGCTCAACCTCGAGGCCCGCAACTTCCGGATCTTCAGCCCCGACGAAAACAACTCCAACCGCTGGCAGGACATCCTCGAAGTCACCAGCCGCTGCTTCGTCGGGGAGATCCTCCCGGGCGACGACAAGCTCTCGCCCGACGGGCGCGTCATGGAGGTCCTGAGCGAGCACCAGTGCCAGGGCTGGCTGGAAGGCTACCTGCTCACCGGCCGCCACGGCTTCTTCTCGTGCTACGAGGCGTTCATCCACATCGTCGATTCGATGTTCAACCAGCACGCCAAGTGGCTGAAAGTCTCCAGGGATATCGCGTGGCGCCGGCCGATCGCCTCGCTCAACTACCTCTTGAGCAGCCACGTCTGGCGCCAGGACCACAACGGCTTCTCGCACCAGGACCCCGGTTTCATCGATCACGTCGTCAACAAGAAGGCGGACGTGGTGCGCGTCTACCTGCCGCCCGACGCGAATTGCCTGCTGAGCGTCACCGATCACTGCCTGCGCAGCCGCGACTACGTCAACGTCGTCGTGGCGGGGAAGCAGCCGGCGCCGGTGTGGCTCTCGATGGACCAGGCGATCAAGCACTGCACCGCGGGCGTCGGCATCTGGGAATGGGCCAGCAACGACCGCGGGAGCGAGCCGGACGTCGTCATGGCCTGCTGCGGCGACGTGCCGACGCTGGAGACGCTGGCGGCCGTGGATCTGCTGCGGCGCCACGCGCCGGAGATCAAGGTGCGCGTCGTGAACGTCGTGAACCTGATGACCCTGCAGCCGCCGCACGAGCACCCGCACGGCCTTCCGGACCAGGAGTTCGACGACCTGTTCACCGTGAACAAGCCGATCCTCTTCGCGTTCCACGGCTATCCCTGGCTCATCCACCGGCTCACCTACCGGCGCCACGGCCACGACAACCTGCACGTGCGCGGCTACAAAGAGGAAGGGACCACGACGACGCCGTTCGACATGACGGTGCGCAACGATCTCGATCGCTTCCACCTGGCCGAGGACGTCATCGACCGCGTCCCGGCGCTGGGCGCGCGCGCCGCCTACGCCAAGCAGGCGATCCGCGACATCCTGATCGAGCACGAGCAGTACATCTGCGAGCACGGAGAAGACCTTCCTGCCATCCGGGACTGGACCTGGGGTCGCGACGGCTCCGGGCCGCCGCCGTCCGACACCGGCGGCGACAACGCCTAGGTGAGGACCGCCCGGTTCCGCGCGGCCCTGCTGGTCACGACGGGTGTCTTCGCAGCCATGCTTCCGGCCTGCGGCGGCCACCTCGCCACCCGGCCGGGATTGTTCGAGGTGCGCAGGCAGACCGTCTCGATGGCGCACCGCGATTTCACCGCGACGTACGTGACGCCGGCCCATCCGCTCCATCCCGACCGGCTGGTCGCCTTCTCCACGGGGGATGCGGGCTGGCTGGGCGTCAGCGGCGCCGTGTTCGAGCGCCTCGCCGAGCTCGGCTACTACGCCGCCGGCTACAACGCGCGCGAGATGCTCAAGCCGATCCGCGAGGGGGGAGAGAAGGCGGACCTCCAGCGCACGGCCTTCTGGCTCGACAACCTGCTGGGACGCGCGCGGCGGGATCTGCATCTCCCCGCCTCGACGCGACTCATCCTCATCGGCGAGTCGCGCGGCGCGAGCGCGGCCGTGCTCGCCGCCGTGTCGCCGCGCCTGCAGCCGCAAATCGCCGGCACCATCGCCATCGCGCTGACGCGCGAGAGCGATTACCTGAAGGCGCCCGATCCGGCCAACCGCCCGCCGCAGATCCAGGTGGACGAGAAGGAGCGCATCCAGCTCTATCCCGCCATCGCCCTGGCCGGCGAGGCGCCGCTCGCCGTCATCCAGGCGAAAGGCGACAAGTACGTCCCCGCGGACGAGGCGCGCACTCTCTTCGGTCCCGACACGGCGACGCGGCGCCTGTACGAGGTCGAAGCCCGCAACCACGGCTTCGCCGGCGGCCGCGACGAGCTGCTGCGCGACCTCGAGGACGCCCTGCACTGGATCGAAACAGGGACGGAGAAGACTCCACCCCCGGCCCCCGGAGGCTAAGGGGTCGCTGCGTCGGTCTCCTCCGGCGCCGCGGTCTCGCCCGGAGTGCCGGTCGGCGGCAGGGTGGGGATTCCGGCCAGCCAGTCGTCGAACAGCACGTTGGCCGCGTCGAAATCGCGCACGGCCAGCCGGGCGAAATCGGCGATCCGGGTGAGCACCAGGCTCTGGCGCTTCGGGTGCATGGCCGCTTTGCGGCCCGGTGCGTGCAGCGTGAAGGTGTACGTCTTCTCGGAGGTCGTCAGGCCGAGCCCGGTCTGCGTGTTCAACGGCCCGTTGCCCACGTCGGTGATCGACGATCGCTCGATCACGAGGCTCCAGGCGGGATCGCCCTCCGGATTGAAGACGACGCGCCGGGAGGAAATGGCCAGGTCATCGAGGGCCGGGCCGCCCTTCCGGGAGTGGGGGAAAAGGGCGACATCGTGGAATCGGAACGCCGGCTCACCCTGGAAGTCGCTCCGCGTGATCGTGGCGCTCCCATACTGGCCATAGGAGATGGCCACGGTCCGGCCATCAGCTCCAACCGCGTGCGGCATCGCAGGCGGAAACGCCTCGAACTCGGGCAGCGTGAGGGTTTGTCCGCCCACGCGCAGCTCCCGGATGGAAGGCATGTCGCCGCCGTCGCGGTAGGTGACCTGGGCCACCTCGTGCGCTCCCTTTTTCCGCGACGAGCCGCCGGATGCGTGCGTCGCGCCTTCCGGAGGGATCGTCCCGATCTGCACGGGAGTCCAGAGCAGCGCGTCTTCGACCTGGGACGCGCTCCCCTCGAGAACAACGAGTTCGGGGCCTTCCGGACGGGTGCGGAGGAGGCCCGTGTATTTCCCCGGTTCCAGATAGACGTCGGCGACGGCCACCTCGCGGTCCACGTCGAACGTGAAACCCGAGGATCGCGCCGCCGCGATTTCGGTCGCCAGCTGTTGCCGTTCCGCCGGAGCGTCGCGCCAGGCGAGACCGGTCGCCGCGCTGAGCGCCGCGAGAACGGCATTCCGTTCCCTGTCCTTCACCTGGAACGTCGCGCTCCGGACCACTTCTCCGTCCTTCCACGCCAGCGTGACGAAATGCTGCTTGTCCACGAATGGGGCGAGGACGATCACCGGAATGACGAGGATGACCCCGATCAAAGCGGCGAAATCCCCGCTGCCCGTTCCGGCGTTGCCGGCCGCCGAGTGGAGATATCCGGTGACTGGATGGTAGCGGGCATGGTCGTAGAGCACCGTGACGACGGAGCCCGCCTCGATCGTGTGCTGCAGCGTGTCGCCCTTCAGAATCCGGATCGAGCTGCCGTCCACCTCGAGCTTGAGGTTCTTGTGGTCGGCATAGCTGTAAGAGCCGCCGGAGTACTCGACCGACCATGAAGTTGGAGCGGCCGCCTCCGCCGGCAGAGCGAAGGCGAGGGCCAGGGCGACGGCGAGCGCGCGCACGGGTGCGTACGCCGGCCACTGTGAAAAGCCACAGCGCAGCATCGACGAAGCGGTCCGGTTCGAGGGAATGGTGCGCCGCGGACGGCGCTTACTTCGCGTCCTTCGAGTTGATGTCCAGGGTCAGCATGAAGCCGTTGGTCCCCTTGGACTCGAACTTGTTGTCGCCGCGGCGGTAGGCCTGGACCTCGTTCGGCATCAGGATGAAGCCGTCGTTGCGCGGGGCGCCGAAGTACTTGACGTTCTTGAGCACCGAAGGCTCCGGGCTCATCGCGGTCTGGTTGTGGACGAGGACGACCTCGCCCGCCTTGCCGCCGTCGAGCTTCGCCACGGAGCGATCCTTCCCGCCGGTCCACTCGATCGGCGCGTCCTGGCCGACGGTGAAGGTCTTCCACTTCAGCGGGTAGACAGAGCCGGTGAGGATCGCCGCGATGCCGTCGCGCTGCGGCTTGGAGACGGCGGGATCGAAGGTGACCTCGGCCCACTCCGCCTGCCCGTCGCCGAAATCGTCGCCGAGGTCGCCGGCGATCCACACCTTGGCCCCGGCGAGGTCGGTCGGACCGTAGTGCCCCTTGTTGATCCTGTAGACGATGTTGAAGCGGCAGTAGTGCCCGCCGGCCATCTCGTGCATGCCACTGTCACCGGGCATCGGCTTGGTGCTGAAGTAGCACGGGCAGAACATCTGGCAGGAGCAGGCCTCGATGACCGTCCCGTTGAGGGCCCAGTCGGGCGCTGCGGGTTTCGCCTGCTGCGCTACGGAGCCGGTCGATCCGGCCACCAGCACGAGGCATGTCATGACGGCCAATGCGAGCACGGGGATGACGATGCGCTTGATCATTCGTGAATCTCCTTTCGCCTGGGCGGCGTCCATCGAGCGAGGGCTCTGCCCGCCCTTCTACCACGGAACCGGCTCCGGCGCGCGGCGCTCCCGGCCGCGCGTCGATCAGGGGCAGGGGGACGGGTTGGCGCGCACCGTGCCGTTCGACGTCCTGCCCTTGGTGCCCTCCTCGTGCAGGCCGTTCACGCCCGTGACGAGATAGAAGACCCCGGTCCCCGTTCCGGGAACCGTGACGTCGACCGCGGCGGTGCCGGCGACGCTCGCGATGGCGCAGACGCCGAAGGGCCCGGGAAGCGTCGACAGCATCCCGGCGTAGACGTTGTAGGCGTTGGACGCCGGCTCGGACGACCAGACGAGAGTCTGCCGATCGGCGAGGATCTGCAGCCCGTTCACCTCCCCCGGAGGCGGAAACGCCGTGGCGATGCCGCCACCGCCGAGGCGGAACGAAGGGCCGCTCATCGCCAGCCCGGCGAAGGAGTCGCCGATCGCGTCGAGGCTGATGCGGTAGCTCGCGGAGGCCGAGACGACCGCCTGCGCCGGACGCCCTCCCTCGTTGAGCGCCTTCTCGTCGATGCGGAAGCTGGCGCTGGACTGCGCGAAGAGCGCCGACGGCGCGAGGGCCAGCAACGCCGCCGCCAGCAACCGGACTCCGTTCCGCAGGTGAAGAACCCGTCGCAACCCTCGAGGCGCGCTCACCGGAGCACCACGAGGACGCGGATCATCCCGAGGCCGGAGTCGAGCGGCTCCAGCGATTTGCCGAGGATGGTCCCCGCCGCTGCGTTCTCGGCGCGCATGGCGGCTCCCGCCGCGGGGGAAGTGACCAGGAGATCACCGGCGTGGATCGCTCCGTAGGAAGCGTCCACCCGGACCGTGGCCACCAGGCCCATCGCGACCTCCACCTGGCCGTCCACGACCGGGCCCAGGGCGATGCCGACCACGGTGGCGTCACGCTCACGGTCCGATCGCCGCACCGCGCCGCGCGCCGCGGGGTCGATGACGACGACGTCCCCGGCTTCGACCGCCGACGTGGCCGCGAAGCGCTGGCTCAACGGCTGCGGCGCGGGTTTGGATGCGGCGGCGCTCTCGGTGGTGGAGACGCCGGGCTCCGCGGGCCGCCGGTCGATCGACGGCCGCGGCCGCGGCGCCCTGGACGAAGTGGGAGCGGCCGCCGGGACCGGCGTCGCAAGCATGGGACCGGCACCGGGGGCCGGCGCGGTCGCGGCCGGGCTTTCGATCGGCCGCACCGCGGCTTCATCGCCCACCATCACCGGCTTTGGACGGCCGACGCCGATGCGGTTGCGCAGGCCGGCGCTCGCCTTGAGATCGGAGTCGACGTTGCGGCCGACGGCGCGCTCCATCGTCTTGTAGCGCTCGAGGGCGTAACGACCGCAGCTCGGGGCGGGCCGCGTAGACGGCGGCGCCGTCGGCGGAGCCGGGGATCACCGACTCCCGCTCCTTGGGGGCGATGGCCGGCATCTCCTCGAAGCCGATGCGCAGCCCCATGACGTTGTAATCGAAGGCGACGTCCGATCCGGCGGGTCCGCGCACGACCAGCTCGGTCGCCGAGACCGCCTCGACCGCGAGGGGGACCGGCACGCCGCGCGGCGTCAGCTGCGCCGTCAGGCCGAGATCGGGGTTCGCGGTCAGCACGAAGGTCGGATCGAGCGCGATGTGCGCCACGCCGTTCTCGAGCCTCCCGCCGCCGCGCGTGTAGACGTTCACTTCCGACGACTCCGGTGCGTGGTAGATGACGACCTGGTCGGAATGATCCGGGTCGTTCTGGACGAAGGAGACCGTTCCCGTTCCCTGGATCTTGTAGCCGCCGCGTCCCACGTAGGCGTAGGTGTTGTCGTCGACGTCCAGGTTGAAAATCCCGTTGTGGGAGCGCGAGAACACCCCGTAGCCGGAATAGGCGAGGTTCACGTTGGTGTCGGTCGAATTCGACTGCACGAATCGCGCCGCGATCTGACCCTGCGCATAGAGGCCGTAGCCCGCGGATCCGTTGCTGGCGGCAAAGACGCCGTAGCTGGTCGACCCCGAACCCACACCGATGACGCCGTAGCCGGAACCACCCGCGTCGACGCCGACGGGGCCATGGCCGAGATACGCATAGGAGCTGTCGTTCCGGTCGTAGAAATACCCGCCGTAGTCGTTTCCGCCGCAAAGCTCGCCGACGTTGTCGTAACCCATCACGCAATAGCCGCTGGTCCCTTGCGCGAGCATCGCCCCCGGTGACCCGGGATTCATGTAGGCCTCGAGCACGTAGTACCCCGAATCCGCGGCAGTGAACCGGGCCCCGCCGGCCTTGAACTGCCGCGTCGCGCTGGTGTCCATGTAGAAGGATCCCGGCTGCCCGTTCAGGTTGGTGGCATCCGTCGCCGTGACGGCGGTCGTGGCCGAGGCGGCGACGTCGGCCGACTGCGCGTTCGCGGCGGAAAACGCGTAGCCGGAGGCCAGGACGCGGGTACGGGGGCTCAGGGTCTCCGTCCCGATGATCACCTCGAGCCAGACCGACGGGTAATCGCGGAAGACCGCGGAGAGGGTGTTGTAGGTTCCGGGCCCCGAGCCGTCCACGATGCCGAGACCCCCGCCGAGCTCGACCGAGAAGAGACCGCCGTCCACGACCACCGACTTCCCCGAGGCCGCGATGTGATGGTCGATGAGGATCTCGTTTCCGCCCGTCTCGGCGTCGAAGAACCGGAAATCGACCTCGTAGGTGCCGGTCAGCGGCTCCCCGGCAGGCCCGCGCAGCACTCCCTGGTAATTGATCGACGGCGGGGGTGAGGCGGTGGCCCCGACGGCACCCGGAAACGTGAGCAGCACGACCGCACACAGCACCCCTGCAACCGACCCCGCATGCCTGGACATGTCGATCCTCCCTGGAGACTCGCTTCACCTGGGAGATCACCAATCCGGAGAAAAAGACGACACGGAGAACGACCCGGGGGCGGTCAGAAGGACCAGGACAGGATGCCCTTCACCGTCCAGTCGTTGGAGGCCGGCGTGAAGCCATGGCCGATGCCGAAGTTGACGTCGAAGGAGGGGGTGCCGTGGTCGACGACCGCGAACAGCTCCTGCGCCTGCTCTTCGAGGGTCACCAGATCCTTCAGGGGGCCGAGCTCGGCATAGTGCTCGAAGCCGACGGCCCAGGACGGCGGGAACAGCCAGGCGAGACGGACGGCGGGTGAGAAGATGGCCTCGCGCTCGGGGCCGCTGAGAGGGACCTCGACGATCGGATTGACGATGAACTCCAGGCGCGGCCAGCGCCAGCCGACGATCGGCCGCACCTCGGACCCCCAACGGCCCTGTGAGAACTTCTCCGTCTCACGGGCGACCTCGATGTTGAGGCCGTAGAAGAAGCGACGCTGGGCCGCGTTCGGGCTCACGAAGAGGGTGCGCAGCTTGGCGCCTCCCGAAAAGAAGGACGGCCCCGGCTCGATCGCGTACGGCAGGTAGGCACCCACCTCCCACCAGTCGAAGACGCCGTAGGCGAACTCGGGCGTCCCGTTGAACGAGGCGTCCGGGACGAGCCCGCCAGGAAAATCGGGCTCCTCGAGGCCGCGCACGATGTAGTTCCCGTGCATCTGGAGGGAGAACTGTCGCGGCCGGTTGATGTCCGCGTTGTAGACCTGGATCTCGTCGGCCGCCCAGGCCGGGGCACGAGCGCCCGCGAGCGCGAGGAGCAGGCAGGCAACGACGCGCCACACGCGGCAGCGTCTCAGCGGAGGACGGTATCGAGGAAAGCCAGGGCGCGACCCCGGTCGGTGCGGTCCTGAGCCACGACGCCGTAAGTGATGAGGCCGATCTCCAAAGAGACCAGGAACCGAGCCAGCCCTTCGGTGTCGGTCCCGGCCGGAATCTGCCGGCGATCCATCGCCGCGTCGAGATTCAGGCGAAGCGCCTTCTCGCCTCCGAGGACGAAGCCGCGCGTCGTGGACCAGGTGTCCTCATTCACGAGCGACTTCTCGCGCACCGTATTCAGGACGAAGCAGCCGTGGTGGAAGTTGTACGCATCGGACGCCCGGAAGAAGTCCCGGATGTTTTCGAGCCCGAGCGGCTCGCGGCCCAGGAAGCTCGTCAGCTCGGCGAGGTCGCTGATGTAGGACTGAAGCGCCTCGTGGAAGAGGCCTTCTTTTCCACCGAACTCCTTGTAGAGGGCGAACCGGTTCAGGCCGGTCACATCGACCAGCTCCTGGAGGTGCGCCCCCTCGAAGCCCTTTTCCCAGAAGAGCCGGGCGGCCTTTCTCAGGACGTCTGAACGTTCCCAGGTCTTCGGTCGGCCCACGGCACCCACCTCAAGGCTTTTGTTTCCAAGGCAGTAGGGAATATACCACATTTTTCACATATCGTTCTAAAAAGTTCTTGACATGCTAATAAGCGCGTCGTATCGTCCCGTTTGTCACTTATCGTTCTGAAACTAAAGGAGACGACACGATGCGCACCTACTCGTACGCCGACAGCCTCAAGAGCGCCTACGCCGTGAACTGGAGGATCGAGGACGTCCTGGGGGATCGGGCCTTCGACCCGGCGCGCCGCTGGTTGCCTCCCGCCCTGTCCGCGACCGCCCGGCTCGCCTGGATGGACGAGCAAGACCGCCGGCGGCTCTCGCAGGTCGAGATGGCTGCCTACGCGCACCTGTTCGGCTACGTGGAGGAGTTCATCGCTCCGAAGATGCTCACGCTCGCGAAGGACCACGAACTGGTCGAGCGGGACGCCTTCGACGCGCTGACCAACTTCGCGGCCGAGGAGGTCAAGCACATGAACCTCTTCCGCCAGGTGCGCCGCATGGTGGACGACGCGCTCGGGTTCGAGACCGCCCTCGTCGGCGGCGCGACCGAGACGGCGCAGTTCGTCCTGTCGAAGAGCACCGGGGCGATGCTCCTCCTGACCGCGGCGATCGAGTGGTTCACGCAGCTGCACTTCAAGGACGCCATGCGCGACGACGACGGGCTCGATCCATTGACCAGGCGCGTCTTCCGCGCCCACTGGCAGGAGGAGGCGCAGCACGCGAAGATGGACCACCTCGAGACGCTGCGCGCCTTCGGCGGCATGACCGACGCCGAGAAGGAGACGGCGATCGATCATCTCATCGAGCTGGTCGGGGGCGTGGACGGGCTGCTCCAGGAGCAGGCGCGCCTCGACCTCCTGAATTTCGAGCGGCTCCGGGGTCAGGAGCTCGACGCCGCGCGGCGCGACGAGGTCGGCCGCGAGATCCTGCGCGCCAAGCGCTGGACGTTCATCCTGAGCGGGGTCACGCACCCGCGGTTCGAGGAGCTGTTCCTGGCCGTCACCACTCCCGCCCAGCGGGAGAAAGTCAACCTGGCCCTGGCGCCGATCGTCGCTTCGCAGGCGGTCGCCGCCGCCGCGTGACGATGCATCGGAACGGGGTCGCTAGAGCTTCGTCGCCCGGGTCATCAGGTAGTGCTGGCGCACGGCGTTGTCGGCGAACCAGAGACTGGCCAGCGCCTCGACCTCCGACCGGTACGCCTGCAGACGGGCGGGATCGGAGGCGAGCGCTGCGACCAGCTTGATCACCGGCCCCGCGGTCGCTTCGACGTTCTGCCGGTAGTGCTGCGGGCTGAGGCAGGGGAAGAGCATCAGGTCGCGGTCGAACTGGAGATCCTTCACCGCGGACCCCAGGCGCTCGGTCACGACGTCGGGATCGCCCCACGACGAAGGCGGCGCGGATCCGGGAGGGGGCGGCGGCGCGTACCGGCCGGTCAGCGCGAACGCGCGCGCCACGAACTGGTCGTGCGGCCAGGTGGAGAACGCGATGCGTCCGCCCGGCCGGAGCACCCGCAGCATCTCCCCGATCGCCTTGTCGGGACGGGGTGCGAACATGTGGCCGAACTGGCTCACCACCACGTCGAACATCGTGTCGGGGTAGGGAAGCGCCTCCGCGTCCCCCTCGGTGAATTCGACCTCCACACCGGCCGTCTGGGCGTTGCGCCGGCCGTGCTCGAGCAGGGCGGGCGTCAGGTCGAGGGCGCACACCCGGGCTCCCGCCCGCGCCGCCGTCACCGCGACCGGTCCCGTGCCGCAGGCGACGTCGAGGACCGTCTGTCCGCCGCGAATGCCGGCGTAGCGAACGAGCGCGGCCGCCGGCATGGTCGTGAACGCTTCGAGCGGCGCGAAATGGCTCCAGCCTTCGCGCTGCATGGCCTTGAACTGGGCGAATGGATCGGTGGACATGGCTCCCTCCTTCGGCAATCGATCAGGCGCGGGCGCCGTCGAGGCGGCGGCGGGCGATCTCGCGCGCGGCCGCATCGGTCGTGATGCGCCGCTCGCGGGCGAGGGCGAAGACGGCGCGCAGCGAGGTCGAGACGCGCTCCTCGACGTCGCGCTCGGCGCGCTCGCGCGACCAGCCGTCCGCTTCCATGTGGATCCCGGAGCAGGCGCCCCCCGAGTTCGCGATGAAATCGGGGGCATAGAGGATGCCGCGGGCTGCGAGCGCATCGGCCGCAGCCTCGTCGGCGAGCTGGTTGTTGGCGCCGCCGGCCACCGCGCGACAGCGGAGGCGGGGCGCGGCCTCGGCCGTCAGCACGCCGCCGAGCGCGCACGGGCTGAACAGATCGCACGGCGCGCCGATGACGGACGTCGGCTCGACGTCGGGAACGCCGCGCTCGCTGAAGCGCCGGGCCGCGTCCGGGATGAGATCGCTGCACGAGACGCGCGCACCGTCGGCGACCAGCCGCTCGATGAGCGCGCCGCCGACGCTGCCGGCTCCCTGGACGAGCACGGCGCGGCCGGCGAGCGCGGCCGACCCGAACGCTTCCTGGCAGGTGACGCGGAGGGCCGCGTGCACGCCGATCGCGGTCGCCGGACCCGAAGGACCCGAGCCGCCGTTCGCCTCGGTACAGCCGAAGACGAGCGGCCCGGCGGCCTCGCGGATTCGATCCATGTCGTCCGACGACGTGCCGACGTCCGGCGCGGTGTGATAGCGCCCGCCGAGCGAAGCCACGATCCGCCCGTAGCGGTGCAGGAGGCCGCGCCGCGCTTCGGGAGTGAGTCCCGGCGGCACGGCGAGGACCGCCTTGCCGCCGCCCCATGGCATCCCCGAGGCCGCCATCTTGAGGGTCATCGCGGCGGACAGCCGGCGCGCGTCGCTCTCCGCCTCCTCGGGGGACGGGTACGGCTTCATGCGCGTCCCCCCGACGGCGGGGCCGAGCCGCGTCGAGTGGATCGCGATGACGATCCACGCACCGGTCTCGGCGTCGTGCTCGCGCAGCTCCTCTTCGCCGTCCCACGCCATGGCGGGCATTCTACCGGGCGCCGCGCGGGTCGCCGAATCGGCTTGCTCGGCTAAGATGTCTGACCATCGAGAGAGGCGGTAGAGCGCATGGCGCGGGCGATCGGCAGGCAGCGGATCCGTGACATCCATGGGCTCATCGCTCCGCACGTCCGCCGCACGCCCGTCGTCGAGGTGGACGCGGCCGACTTCGGGCTGGAGACGAAGGCGCGGCTGATCCTGAAGCTCGAGCTGCTGCAGCACGCCGGCTCGTTCAAGGCACGGGGCGCCTTCGCCAACCTGCTGGCGCGCCCGATCCCGGCGGCGGGCGTCGCCGCCGCGTCGGGAGGCAACCACGGCGCCGCCGTGGCGCTCGCGGCGAAGCGGCTCGGCATCCCGGCGCGGATCTTCGTGCCGACCGTTGCGTCACCGGCGAAGATCCGGCAGATCCGCGACCACGGGGCCGACCTCGTGGTGCACGGCGATCGCTACGCGGACGCCCTCGCCGAGTGCGAGCGCTGGGTCGCTTCGTCGGGCGCCGTCTCGATCCACGCCTACGATCAGCCCGAGACCCTGCTCGGGCAGGGGACGCTCGGGCTCGAGCTGGAAGAGCAGGCGCCCGATCTCGACTCGCTGCTCATCGCGGTCGGCGGCGGGGGCTTCATCGGCGGCGTGGCCGCCTGGTACGCCGGCCGCAGCCCGAGGATCATCGGTGTCGAGCCGGAGCAGGCGCCGACGCTGACCCGCGCGCTCGAAGCCGGTCGTCCCGTCGATGCCGACGTCGCCGGCATCGCCGCCGACTCCCTCGGGGCGCGCCGCGTCGGCGAGCTGATGTTCCCGATCGCCCAAAGCTCCATCGAGCGGATGGTGCTCGTCTCCGACGCCGCCATCCGGCAGGCGCAGGAGTCGTTGTGGCGCGTGCTGCGCGTCGTCGCCGAGCCCGGCGGGGCGGCGGCGCTGTCGGCGGTGCTCTCAGGCGGTTATCGACCTCGCGAAGGTGAGCGCGTCGGGGTCGTCGTCTGCGGCGGCAACACGACGGCGGTCGAATTCAAGGACCACAGGTAGGGGAGGAGACGGATGGACAAGCGCATCGTGACGACGGACAAGATCGCGCCCGCGGGAGGACCGTTCTCGCCGGCGGTGGAGATCGACGGCTGGCTCTACCTGAGCGGCCAGGTCGGGCAGGACCCGTCCACCGGCCGGCTCGTCGAGGGGGACATCACCCGGCAGGCCGAGCAGCTCCTCAAGAACGTCGAGGCGGTCCTGTCCGCCGGGGGCCGGACGTTTTCCAACGTCATCCAGGTGCGCGTGTTCCTCGCCGACATGGGAGACTTCCAGGCGATGAACGCGGTCTACACGCGCTACTTCCAGAAGCCCTACCCGGCGCGCACCACGGTCGCCGTGAAGGCGCTGCCGCTCGGCGCGGCGATGGAGATGGACCTCATCGCCCGCTAGGACGTTTTTCTCAGCCGATCAACCGCCCCAGACCGAGCCCTTGCGGGCCCACTCGCTGTCCGGGTAGCGCTCCTTCAGGAGCTTGCCGGTCGCGCCCAGCTGCTTCGCGTCGTTGGTGTCCTTGTAGGCGGCGACGCCGGCCCAGTAGCAGGCCTCGGGCGCCGCTCCCGATTTCGGAGCATCGTCGCAGACCGAGCGCAGGATCCTCTCCGCCTCGGCGAATCGCTTGTGCTGGAAGTTCAGCTTGCCCATCCCCAGGTTCAGCTGCGCGAGGAAATCCTCGGCGGGCAGGAACCCCTCGATGCGGTGCCGCTCGACCCCTTCGGAATCCAGGATCAGCTGCGTCGGCGTCCAGGGGGCGTTGAACCGGTCGAAGGTCTCTTTCTGTTCCTTGATGTGGGCTTTGACGGGGATGAAACGCGAGGCGACGCTTTCAGCGACTTTCGGATTGGGGTAGACCTCGGCTTCCAGCCGAGCGCAGCCCCCTCACATGGGGGCGGCGCTGAAGTCGAGGAGCACCGGCTTGCCGGTCTCCTTCGCCTGCTTCAGCGCCGCGTCGACGTCCTTCGTCCAGTGGATTTCGGCCATGCGGATCTCCTTTCGGATGCCAACGACCATACCATCGCGCGACGACCGCGGGTAATAGCGCACCCGGGGCGGCCGGGATTACGGACGGAGAAGCGTCTTGATGGCGCGGCGCTCGTCCATGGCGCGGTAGCCCTCCGCCACCTGGTCGAGCGGCAGGGTGAGATCGAAGACCTTTCCCGGATCGACGACCCCGTTCCACACGAGCTCGATGAGCTGCGGCAGGAAGCGGCGCACGGGAGCCGGGCCGCCGTGCAGGCGCACGTGCGTGTAGAAGAAGTCCTCGAGCTCGAGCGACACGCCGTGAGGCAGGCCGACGAAGCCGACCGAGCCTCCCGGGCGGGCGCAGCGGACGGCCTGCGTCATCGACTCCTGCGTCCCGACGCATTCGAGCACCGAGCCGGCGCCGACCCCTTCGGTCAGGTCCTTCACGACGGCGACGCCCGCGACGCCGCGCTCGGCCACGATGTCGGTCGCGCCGAACTCGCGCGCCAGCGCCTGGCGCGCCGGGTACCGGCTCATAACGATGATGCGCTCGGCTCCCAGCTGCCGCGCCGCGAGCGTTCCGAGCAGGCCGACCGCGCCGTCGCCGATCACGACGACCACCTTCCCCGGCTTGACGTCGGCGGCGACGGCGGCGAACCAGCCGGTCCCCATGACGTCGGAGAGCGCGAGAAAGCTCGGCACCCGGTCGTCCGCCGGCACGCCCGGGGTCGCGACCAGGGTGCCGTCGGCGAGCGGCACGCGCAGCCGCGGCGCCTGGGCGCCGCCGACGAACTCCTTGTGCTCGCAGGAGGTCTGGTAGCCGGCGCGGCAGTGCGGGCAGGTGTTGTCGGACGCGAAGAACGAGCCGATGACGAACTGGCCCGGCTTCACCGACGTCACCGAGCGCCCGACCTCTTCGACGAGGCCGCAGTACTCGTGTCCCATCGGGTTCGGGGCGTCGATCGTCTTGACGCCGCGGTACGGCCAGAGATCCGACCCGCAGATGCACGTCGCCGCGAGCCGGATGACGGCGTCGGTCGGCCTGAGGATCCTCGCCTCGGGAACTTCCTCGAAGCGCACGTCGTGCGGCGCGTGCAGGACACCTCCCCGCATGGGGCCTCCTTTCTTACAGCGTGTGCCCGGCCGCTTCCTTTGTATCCGCGGACGGCGCGTCCGCCAAGTCGCGGGGCCCGCGGAGCAGGAACACGGCCACCGGCGCGGCGCCCAGGACGGTGAGCGCGCCCGCGAGGTAGAGCGAGGTCAGCCCGGCCCGGCTCGCCAGGAAGCCCAGCGCCGGGTTGGCGATCCCGAGCGCCAGGTCGAGGAAGGCGGTGAACGCTCCCATCGCCAGGCCGCGGCTCTGCGGTGGGGAACGGCGCACGGCCTCGAGGCCGAAGCCGGGGTAGACGAGCGAGTACCCGAGACCGGTCACCGCCGCGCCCGTGAAGACCAAGGCCGGCGTGCGGGCGACCCAGATCAGCGCCTGGCCCGCCGCCTCGATCAGCACGCACACGAGCGCGACGCGCGCGCCGCCGACCGCGTCGGGCAGGTGGCCGAACACGATGCGGCCCAGGATGAAGGCAGCGGCGAGCGCCGTGAAGGCGAGCCACGCGCCGCTCCAGCCTCGCTCGGCGAAGAGCAGCGCGCTGAACGTGGCGATGGTGCCGAAGGCGATGCTCGACAGCGCCACCCCGAGACCCGGGATCCAGATCGCTCCCAGCACCTGCGTGACGCGCGGATGCTCCGCATCCGACGGCGCCGTTCCCGGCAGCCGCAGGACGAGCGTCAGCGGCAGGAACGGCACCAGGAGCGTCGCCACCGCGACGCCGGGGAAGCCGAAGAGGGCGTAGAGCGCGTTGCCGGCCGGCGCGCCGGCGGCGAACGAAGTCCACAACGCCGTCCCGATCCAGGACATCACCATGCCGGTGTTCCCCGTCCCGGCGAGCGCGAAGCCCCAGCTCAGCGCTCCGGTGACGATGAAGCTCTCGCCGCCGCCGAGCACCGCGCGGCCCGCCAGCCGGACGCCCGCCGAGACCACGGGCATCGAGACGAAGGCGAGCGAGAGCAGGTACAGCACCCCCGAGGCGGACGCCATCAGCAGGCCCGCCACCACGGCGCGCTTCGGTCCACGCCGGTCGGAGTAGGACCCCGACCAGAAGCGCGACAGGAGCGCGGCCGCGAACTGGCTGCCGGCAACCAGCCCGACCACGAACGTGCCGAACCCGAGGTCCTGGTGCACGTGCAGCGGGATGACCGGGATGGCCATCCCGGTGACGAGGAACGCCGCCAGCATCGCCGACAGGATGGGCAGGAGGCGGGTCAGGACGGACAGGGAGGCGGAAGCGGGGGTCGTTCGGGCCTTCAGGTGTCGTTCTCCGCCGCCTAATCTATCGCGACTCCGGCGCGCGCAACGACGAACGAGGGAGAGGCCGGCCATCCAGGAAGACGGTCTCGATGGTGTCCCAGGCGTCGATGCTCTGCAGCGGATCGGCGCGCAGCAGCAGGAGATCGGCGCGCTTGCCGACTTCGATTGTGCCGAGGTCGCGCGCCAGCCCGAAGGCTTCGGCGTTGCCGAGCGTGGCGGCGCGCAGGATGATGGGAAGCGGCACCCCCGCCTCGAACCAGCGCTGCAGCTCGAAGCGGCCGTTGAGCCCGGGCGGGTTGCCGATCCCCTCGTTCGAGGGCGTGTCGCTGCCGAAGAGAAGCCGCACCTTGCGCTCCGTCATGAGCCGGAGCGTGTGCGCCGCCCGCTCCGGGGCGGTCGCCATCACGCGCGCCGGATCGACCGCCGGCCCGAGCAGTCGCTCGATGGCGCCGCGATACTCGTCCGCCAGCGCCTGCCGCGCCGCCCGGGCTTCGGCGCCGCGAAGATGCTCGAGCACGACGCCGGGGATCGACTCCGCCAGGCGCGGGTCGTCCAGGAGCGAGGCGTCGAAGATGGTCTCGTCGCCGAAAACCGCCTGCAGCGTCGGCTGGACCGCGATCCCGGCGCGGGCGGCGGCGTCGATGACGGCGGAGGCCTCCGGCGGCGGAGTGGTGCTCATCCGATCGCCCGGCCAGTGCCACAGGCCGTGGGCGATGACATCGGCGCCGCCGTCGATGGCGGCCCGCCAGGCGTCGACGGCGTTCGCGTGCACGACGAAGACGAGACCACGCCGGTGCGCCGAGTCGCGCAGCGCGGTCAGGGTTTCCGGCCGCGGCACGGGCCAGTGGGCGGCGCCGCCGAAGCCCGGCTCGATGAAGGTCTTCACGCAGATGGCTCCGGTATCGGCGGCACGGGCGACGGCGCGCTCGGGGGTGAAATCATCCGGGTCGACGGCCGCCGGCCACAGGTCATGCTGCCCCGGCTCGTAGACCAGGTTGAGCGCCGCCGCCGACTCCCCGTCGGCGGGCACGCGCTGCGCTCCGCCGTAGCCGCCGGCGACGCGCACCGCGCGGCCGCAACCGTACAGGCGCGGATGAACCGGCGTCGCGTCGAACCACGCGCGGGTGTCTTCGGCGAGATCGAGATCCACGAGGGTCGTGAAGCCGAACGCGAGGTGCGAGCGCCCGACCTGGGACCGCCACGCGGTCTGCAGCTCCGGATGCTGCTCGATTGCGTCGTCGTCGAGGGGACCCTGGTGCCCGACGTGCACGTGCGAGTCGATCAGCCCCGGGACGAGAAAACGACCGCGCCCGTCGATGTGCTGCACGTTCGAGCCCGCGCCGGCGGACCCGGCCGCGATCCCGGGCCCGATGCGTGCGATGCGGCCGTCGCGAATCTCCACGTCCACCTGCGGCAGGGGAGAGGGCCGCTCGGGGGAGATGACCGTCACGTCCTGGATGAACACGTTGGCCGCGTGGCCGGCATCGGAGACGACCGGAGCGCGACTTGCGCAGGCCGTCAGGACGAAGGCGAGCGCGAGAGCAGTCG
>Ga0134121_10000176_pt1 | contig 74653 bp, 64 predicted proteins | sample KB301_FD_96463 | JGI IMG/M metagenome (GOLD analysis project Ga0134121, IMG submission 96463) | Terrestrial soil microbial communities without Nitrogen fertilizer from Kellogg Biological Station, Michigan, USA - KB3-0-1 | ecosystem: Environmental > Terrestrial > Soil > Unclassified ...
CGCGCGATCTCCCAGCGCTCGCTACCCTTCTTCACCGTGATCGTGTCGCTGGTGAGCTCGAGCACGGGGCCTGTCACCTGGTACGTCTTGGGCGCCGCCGCCAAGGCCGGCAGGGCCAATAGGATCGCCAACATCGAAGCGAGAATCGACTTCTTGAGCATGTGTTCGTCCTCTCCGGATAGAGCCCACCACGGACCGGAGAAGTCGGCCGCGGTGGGCTGGGTTGAGTCGAGAGAGGGATTATGCCTCAAATCGGCCGGCTTGGCTAAGCCATGGGCCAGCAGGGAGGATTATGCAGCCTATAATACGTGACGCCGTTCACGGTGATGATGTCTCCCAGGACGGGACTGCAGGTCACTGTGGTTATGGCGGGCTGGTCGTCCAGCTCGTAGCTGGTCTCGAAAACGCCATCCTTTCCCGGACTGCGCGCCACGAGGACGTTCGGGTCCGGCCAGACGTCCACCCGGTATTCCATCCGGTGGCCGAAATGATCGTAGGCAGGGACCTTGGTTTGAAGGAATTTCCCAAGGTCCGCCGCCGGAACCAATTGCATGTCACCCGGCGTGACGACGGACTCCGAAACTCCGATCGTCCTGCCGGTCATCAATAGATAACTCGTCCAGACGGTGTTCACCGCTTCGAGATCGCTGATCGTTGCAACCCGGCGGGCTTCATTCAGATGGTTGTTGATGCGCGGTATGACGAGTGCCGACAGAATGCCGACGATCGTGACGACGATCATCATCTCGATCAATGTAAAACCACTCTCCGCCGTGTGAGCACACCCCTTCCGTCCGCAGTCCAAAGACTTTCGCAACATGCTTCTTCTCCTTTCCCAAAAAATGATTCAGGTCATGATTTTTATTTGAGCAATGGGCGTGCCAGCGATGAAAAACCTTATAGATTATGGGCCGCGTCCGCCGCCGGACCGCGGCGGTGACAATCATTGACAGAACTCTTCAACGATTTGTCATTTCACCCAATTTCTTGTAGAACGTCTCCCGGGGGACCTGATCGCCCCGGGAGGACTTGCATGAATCTTCGCTCCGTCTCGCGTGCCGCCGTCCTTCTCGGCCTGGCCGCCATCGCCGGTATCGCCGGCTCCGCCACCGCCGCCGTGCCGCCGGAGGCCTACTCAGCCCTGCGCTGGCGCCTGTCGGTCCGCTGCGCGGCGGCTGGGCCACCTCCGCGACTGGCGTTCCGGGCAAGCCGGATACCTTCTATATGGGCACGGCCGACGGCGGCGTGTGGACGACCGCCGACGCCGGGCGCACCTGGAACCCGCTCTTCGATCACGAGGGCGCGGCCTCGGTGGGGGCGCTCGCGCTGGCGCCCAGCGATCCGGCGGTCCTCTATGTGGGCACCGGCCAGGTCTCCGCCCGCTGGGACATCACCTCCGGTAACGGCATCTACCGCACCGGCGACGGCGGCAGGACGTGGGAGCACCGGGGGCTCGCGGACAGCTACCACATCGGCCGGCTGTGGATCGATCCCCGCAACGCCGACGTGGTGCTCGCCGCCGCCCAGGGGCACCTCTTCGGCCCCAACGCCGAGCGCGGCGTCTTCCGCACCACGGACGGCGGCAAGACCTGGAGCAAAGTGCTCTTCGTGGACGAGAACGCGGGCGCCGTCGACCTCTCGGGCGATCCGGCGGCTCCCGACGTCCTCTTCGCGTCCACCTGGCAGGTGCGGGGCCACCCCTGGCTCTCCTACTTCCACCCCGAGATCGGCCCCGGAAGCGGCATCTTCAAGTCGCTGGACGGCGGCAAGACCTGGGCGCGCCTCACCGGCCACGGCCTGCCCGCCGTTCCCCTGGGGCGCATCGGCCTCGCCGTGGCTCCCGGCAGCCAGGGCCGGAAGATCTATGCCACGATCGACGCGAACGGCGAGGAGTCCGGTCTCTACCGCTCGGACGACGGCGGCGGCTCCTGGCAGCGGGTCAACGCCAACGCGGGCCTCGCGAGCGCCTACTTCGCGAGCGTCACCGTCGATCCCCACAACGCGGACACGATCTACGCCATGGGGCAGTCCATCCAGCGCTCGACGGACGGCGGCAAGACGTTCGCGTTCTTCCGCGGCGCTCCCGGGGGCGACGACTACCATTTCCTATGGCTCAATCCGGACCATCCAGAGCGGATGATCACGGCGAGCGATCAGGGAGCGGTGGTGACGGTCAACGGCGGCGCGAGTTGGAGCAGTTGGTACAACCAGCCGACCGGGCAGTTCTACCACGTGGCCACCGACGACCGTTTTCCCTATTGGATCTACAGCGGCCAGCAGGACAGCGGCACGGTGGGAGTGGCGAGCCGCAGCGACTACGGCCAGCTCACCTTCCGCGACTGGCACCCGGTGGGCGGCGACGAGCGCGACTACGACATCCCCTTCCCCGGCAATCCCGACCAGGTCTACGGCAGCGGCCTCGGCGGGCGCCTGTCGCTCTGGGACGCCAAGACCGGGCAGGTGCAGAACGTTTCGCCGTGGCCGGTCTCGAGCTACGGAGCGCGGCCGACCACCGTGACCTATCGCACCACCTGGATCACGCCCATCGCCATCTCCCTCCAGCCGCCGCACGCGATCTATCTCGGCACCCAGGTGCTCTTCCGCTCGCTCGACGGCGGGCAGCGCTGGGAGACGATCAGCCCGGATCTGACCGGCGCCGCTCCCGCGCCCCTGCCCGCCGACTGCTCGGACGACGTGCCGGTGACGCGGGCACGGGCCTGCGGCTACAGCGTCATCGCCACCGTCGCGCCGTCACCCCTGGAGAAGGACCTCGTTTGGGTGGGGACGGACGCCGGGCTGATCCACGTCACCCGCGACGGCGGCAAGAGCTGGCAGAACGTCACGCCGCCGGGACTTCCGGACTGGAGCCGCGTGGCCCAGATCGACGCCTCGGCGACCTCGCCCGGCACCGCCTACGCCGCCGTCGACCGCCACCGCATGGACGATCTTCATCCCTACGTCTTCGTCACGCACGACTTCGGCAAGACCTGGCGCGCGGCGACGGCCGGCCTCGACGACGCCGTGAACGTCGTGCGGCAGGACCCGGTCGATCCCAAGCTGCTGTTCGCCGGCACGCGGCGCGGCGCCTTCGTCTCCTTCGACGACGGCGAGAGCTGGCAGCCGCTGCAACTCAACCTGCCGACCAGTGGCGTCAACGATCTCACCATCCACGGCAACGATCTGATCGCCGCCACCGAGGGCCGGTCGCTCTGGGTGCTCGACGACTTCTCGCCGCTGCGTCATCTAAAGGATGAGGTTCTGGCGGCGGGAGCCGCGCTCCTGCCGCCGGCCGCCGCCTGGCGGCTGAACAACAACCAGAACCGCGACACGCCGTTGCCGCTCGACGAGCCCCGGGCGCTCAACCCTCCCGAAGGCGCGGCGATCGACTACTGGCTCGCCGCGCCGCCCAAGGGCCCGGTGTCGCTGGAGATCGTGGACGGCCAAGGCCAGGTGATCCGCCGCTTCCGTAGCGACGAGACTCCCGCGAAGCGGAAGGCGCGGCAGTATTTCGTCGACGCCTGGCTGCAACCGCCGCCGGCGCCGCCCGTTCGGGCCGGCCACAATCGCTTCGTCTGGGATCTTCGGTATCCCCGTCCACGGGCCTCCGACTACGAATTCTCCATCGCCGCAGTGCCCGGCACGGATACCCACGAAGTGCCGCAAGGGATGTTCGTCCTGCCCGGGAAATACGAGGTCCGCCTGACGGTCGACGGCCACACCTCCAGCCAGCCGCTGACGATCGCGATGGACCCGCGGGTTCAGACTCCGGCGGCCGATCTCGCGGCGCAACGCGACCTGTACGGCAAGGTCTCGGAGGCTCTGGAGTGGGCGACGGACGCCCAGGAGACGCTTCATGCCGTGACCGATCGTTTGAAGAAGCTCGACGACGAGCTCGCCATCCGCAAGAATGCAGGCGCGCTGCGGGACGAGGCCAAGCGCCTCGCGGCCGACGTTCAGACCTTCCGCGGCCGAAGAGGCGATACTCTGGACGCTGCCGCCGGAGTGCTCAACGCCCTGGCGATCGATCTCGAAAGCGCCGACCGCGCCCCGACCCAGCCGCAGAGAGAGGTCTTCGAGACCTACCGCAAGCGCCTGGACCCGGCGATCGAAAAATGGCGAGCGCTCGCGGCCGGACCGCTGCGCGACCTGGACCGAAAAGTTCGTGCGGCCGGCCTGGCGCCGGTCGTACCCTGACCTGTTGAGAGAACTTTGAAGAGAAACCGTTGCAAGGAGAAACGATGAAGCTTTTAGGCCCCCGCCACCGAAACCTGTTCGCCGCCGCCCTGCTGCTCGTGCCGGCGGCGATTCCGAAGACCAAGCCGGCGCCGAAGGCGGCACCGGCCGCGCCGGAAAAGTTCGACATCCGCCTGCTGATCACCGACGAGCCCGACAAGGTGCTCCATCCGACCAAGGCGGCGGACGGCACCTATCCCCAGGCGCTGCCCGTCACGGTCGCCCAGCGCGGCCGTCTCCTCGTCGGCTTCATCTTCTTCCGGGACTGTAAAGCGGACGCGAAAGGCAACTGCAATGTGGACGTGGACGTGCAGGGGCTGATTCCGAGTGGCGCGCCGTTCAAGAACGAGAAGGGCACCGACCTCTGGCGCAACAAGAAGGCACCCCATGCCGGCTTCGTCCAACTCGGCGCCCCTAACATCAAGATCCAGATCGAGCCGAAGGACCCCGCGGGCGTTTACCGGGTGATCGCCACCGCGCACGACCGTAACAATGGGGCCGAGGCCCACGCCGAGGCGTCGTTCCAGGTGAAGTAGAGCCATCCTGGGAGCGCCGGCGCCCCGCCCGCGCTCCCAGGAAGAAGGGCCTTACTGATCCTTCACGCAGGTCGACGCCGTGCACGTCGTGTCGCCGCAGGACACGAGATAGCAGCTCTCGATGCACGACGGATTCCCGACGATGGTGACGCCGCCGCCCTGTACATCGAGGCGGTGCACGGTCTCGCGGCTGAGGCTCAGCTTCCGGACGGTCTTCTTCATCGATCTCTCCTTCCCGGGTTCGTGGTGGCGGCGATCTTAGCAGTTGTAGTATGCCGCGATGCCCCGCCTTGCCGTCGCTCTCGTCTGGCTCTACCAGGGCCTTTGGTGCAAGCTGCTCGGCCGCTGCCCAGGGCACCGGGCCATCGTGCAGGCGGTGCCGGGGCTCTCAGGTGGGGCCGGTACCGCCGTGCTCCTGGGGTTGGGGACGATCGAGACCGGGCTCGCCGTCTGGGTGCTCTCGGGATGGCGCCCCCGGTGGGCGGCGGCGACGCAGACCCTTCTGCTGGTGGGAATGAATGGCGGCGGGCTGCTCTGGGGGCGCGAGCACATCGCGGATCCCGGCGCCATGGTCACGCAGAACCTCGCCTTCCTCACCCTGGTCTGGCTGGTGGCGGGACGGGCGGCCGATCGTGGAGATGGAGAGACAACGCCCTGGAGTCGAGGCCGGCTCGACGGCCGGCCCGGCCCGCCGCAACTCCTCTTCAGCCGCATGCACGAGGACTGGCGGGTCGAGGCCGAGGTCTTTCGCCCGGGCGGACGGATCTTCTGCATCGCCTCCTCCGGCGACACCGCCATGGCGCTCGCCCGCCGCGGTTTTCAGGTCACGGCGGTGGACGTCAATCCAGCGCAGATCGAGTACGCGAGAGCCCGGGCGGCCGGCGCGCAACCAGGACCCGGCGTCGTCGACCGGCAGCAGGCGATCGCGCGGCGGCTTCTGCCCTGGCTGGGCTTAAGCACTCGCGACCTTCGCGAGTTTCTGCTCCTCGACGATCCGTCCGAGCAGACGGCCTTCTGGCATCGGCGGCTCGACAACTTCCGGTTACGGTGGCTCCTGCGCATCGGCTTGCACAAGGCCCTGCTGCGATTGGGGCACGACCGCAGCTTCGTGAGCTTCGTCCCGCCTCGCTTCGACCTCGTGATCCTCGGCCGCCTGGAACGCACCTGGGCGAATCATCCGAACCGGGAGAACCCTTACGTCTGGCGTCTGCTGCTGGGCGAAGATCCGCCCGCGAGAACGCCTGATGCGACGGCGCCCGAGACGCCCGCCGAGGTCGAGTTCCTCTGCGCCGACGCGGCCGAATACCTGGCGAGCGGCCCGCAGGGGCGATTCGACGGCTTCACGCTCTCGAACGTCCTGGACGCCGCACCGCCGGCCTACGGCGAGCGCCTGCTCGCGGCCGTCCGGCACGCCGCGGCGCCGGGCGCCGTGATGGTACTGCGCAGCTTCGCCGAGCCCCGCAACGCCCAACAGGCCGCATGGGCGGCCCGCGATCGCTCTCCGCTCTGGGGCTCGATCGAGGTAACCGGGATAGACTAAGCACCAGATGCTTCATCTCCTCAGGCGGCACCCGTTGCCGGTTCGTGCCTTCTTCCGGCACTGCCTCGTGCTTACCTATGCCTTTCCGGAGCGCGTCCTCCTACCCCTGCTGCCGCCGGGCCTGACGCTCGACACCTACCAAGGCCTCGGATTCCTGGCCATCGCCATGGTGCAGACGGAGAGGCTGCGGCCGGTGGGCGTGCCGGCGGCCTTGGGACAGGATTTCTTTCTCACCGGCTACCGCATCTTCTCGCGTTTCAGAACGGCGGCCGGGAAATCGCTACGCGGTCTCCGCATTCTGCGCAGCGATACGGATCGTGAGCTGATGGTGCTCGCCGGCAACGCGCTCACTCATTATCACTACGTCAAGTGTGACGCGCAGATCCTCGAGCAGGGCGGTAGCCTGGAGGTGCGGATCCAAACCGGCGGCGAGGCGGATCTGCACGTCGTCGCGGACCTTGCGAGCAAGCCCGCGCCACTGCCCGCGGATTCCCCGTTTCCGAATCTTCGGGAGGCGCTGAGGTTCGCGGGGCCGCTTCCTTTCACTTTCGACTACGAAAAAGAAACCCATTCCATCGTGCGCATCCAAGGAGTTCGGCGGCAATGGCATCCGGAGCCGGTCGCCGTCGACGTGCGCGAATGCACCTTCCTCGCGCGTCCGCCCTTCGATCGCGAGCGTCCGGTGCTCGCCAGCGCCTTCCATCTGCAAGACGTTCCCTATCGCTGGGAACGGGGGATCTGCGAGCCGCTATCGGGAGAAGCTGAACCGTGAACGCCGTGGCCGCGCCGCTGGGCACTCCCGGCAGATATCACGGCATGCTCCAGATTCTTCGCTACAACGGGCCGATGTTCGCGAAGACGGGCGCCGCCGCGCTGGCGGCGATCCTCGCCGTGGCCCTCCTGCCGATCCCCCGGCTGCTCGCCGTTCTGGTGCTGGCCGGAGTCGTGGCCGGCCTGCTCTGGTCGATCTCTTCTCTTCTCGTCTCCCACTGGATCTATGACCTGTCGCCGCTCAGTCGCTGGGACTGGCTCGCGCGACTGCTGCCGGCGGCGCCCCAACACTGGGCGAGCCTCCACGCCGGGCTGGACGAGACCTTCGGTGCCTTGGCGAGGATCTTCCCCTCGACCCATGGCACGGTTATCGACTTTTTCGACGCGGCCGAGATGACTGAGCCCTCGATCGTCCGGGCTCGGCGGCTGTCGCTCGACCGCTTGGCCACCCCGGCCGACTTCCGCGCTCTGCCGATCGCCGGCGGCTCACAGGATGCGATCTTTCTCATCTTCGCCGCCCATGAGCTGCGCCGGCCGGAGGCGCGCCAGCGCTTCTTCCTGGAGGTCGCCCGCGCGCTCGCACCGGGCGGCCGGGCCGTGCTCGTCGAGCACGTGCGGGACGGCTGGAATCTTCTCGCCTTCGGGCCGGGGTTCCTCCACTTCCTCCCCCGCCGCGAATGGTTGCGTCTCGCCAACGTCGCGGGCCTCGCAGTGCGAGAGGACTTCCGCATCACCCCGTTCGTGGCCGTCCTGGTGCTGGAGAAAGGATCATGAGTCTCGAGCTCAATCTTCGGATCGCCGGAGCCTTGCTGCTCCTGCTCGCCGCGTCCCATGTATTTTTCCCGAAAGAGCTCGGCTGGAAAGAGGATCTGGCGAAGCTGACGCTGCTCAATCGTCAGATCTTCCTCGTACACACCGGCTTCATCATGTTGATCCTCGTCCTCTTCGGCGTGCTGTCCCTCGGCTTCGCCGCCGACCTGGTGGCGCCCTCACGGCTGGCGGCGGCGGTGCTCGGCGGGCTCACCCTGTTCTGGGGATCGCGGCTGATCACTCAGCAGTTCATCTACGACCGCGCCCTCTGGCGCGGCAACCGCCGCAACACGATTCTTCACATCCTCGCCACGCTGCTCTGGATCTACCTGACTGCCGTCTTCGGCTGTGGATGGTGGCGGCAATGGAATGGATGATCGATCGCAATCGGAGAGAGGCCACGTTGGCGGTCGGCGGAACGTGGTTGGCCTTTATCGCGGCGCTGTGCCTCGCTCTGCCGCAGCCGCCGAATCTGATCTACGTTCTGATTTGCGCTATAGGGGGCTTGATTCTCATCGTGATCGGCTTCGGCGCGGTGTCGCGGTACCGATCGATCTCAGCACACCCATTCTCCCAGCGCTTTAAATTGGCCGCTCTCGCCCTTCTCTCCGGCGCGCTCCTGGGTGCCGTTCTCCTCGCCGTGCTCTCGTTTCTCGTGCGGCTCGAGCCGGCGCTGCGCGCCCGATTTGCCGGACGGCTTGCGGAACCGCTCTGGCGTCCCTGGGCTCTGGCCTTCGAATCGTCGATCCTGGAAGAAGTCACGTTCCGTCTCTTCGCGATGAGTCTGCTGGTCTGGCTGGCAGCGCGCCTGCTCCGGCGCCCCCAGGCTCCGTTCGTCGTCGGTCTTGTTGGCTCCTCACTGCTGTTCGGCCTGGCGCATCTCCCTGCCTGGGCTGCGGCGAGTCATGCCGGCAGCCTCCTCTTCGCCCTGGTGATTCTGCTCAACGGCCTGGGCGGTCTGCTATTCGGCTGGGTTTACTGGCGGTGGGGGCTTCCCTATGCGATCCTCTCCCATTTCGCCGGCGACATGGTCGTTCAAGACCTGGGGCCACGATTGCTCGGCTGATGCAATCGGCGCCGCGCCCTGTCAAGGGCGCTTTTTTCTATCTCGGCGCCCCGCCCAACGGGAGAAAAATCGCCCTTGGCAGGGCGGGGGAATGTTGTGGATCGCCAGTCCCAGGGCTCTCGCCCTGGGCTATGGATCTGTCGCCCTCCGGGCTGGTCTCAACGCCTTTGGGCCGCGTGCCTAGGCTGATGCGCCCCTATCTTTGGACCAAGGAAGCCGGGGGTTCTGGTGCACGGGAGATGCACAGAAATCTACCCAGCCAACCGGATTCTCCGAATCCGCATCAACTCCTCGGCCTCCTCGATGCCTGCCCGGTAGAGGTCCCAGCGAAGCTGAAGGTTCATCCAAAAGGCCGCGGACGTGCCAAAGAACTTCGCAATCCGAAGCGCTGTGCTTGGCGTCATGCCCCGCTTCCTATTCACCAATTCGTTGATCCTTTGGTATGGGACATGGATGCCTTCCGCAAGATGCCTCTGCGTCAAGGCCATCGGCTTTAAGAACTCCTCAAGCAGCATCTCGCCTGGATGAGTCGGCTCACGGTGTGTCGGTACGCGAATCATAACCACCTCGCCCTGTAGGGTAAGGTACGCTACCACACCAAAGAATGGGCGCCCCTACTCGTACCGCAACGCGTCGATCGGATCCAGCCGCGACGCCTTGCGCGCCGGGTAGAAGCCGAAGAAGACTCCGATGGCGGCGGCGAAGCCGAAGGCGATGGCGACGGAGCCTGTGCTCACCTGCGTCGGCATGCCGGCGAAACGGGTTACGAGGTAGGGCGCCAGGAGCCCCAGACCGACGCCGATGCCGCCGCCGACGACCGAGAGGGCGATCGCCTCGAGCAGGAACTGGACGAGGACGTGCCGGCCCTTGGCGCCGATCGCCAAGCGGATGCCGATCTCCCGCGTGCGCTCGGTCACCGACACCAGCATGATGTTCATGATGCCGATGCCGCCCACCAGCAGCGAGATGGCCGCCGCCGAGCCGAGCAGGACCGACAGGGTCTTCGAGGTCTGTTCCGAAGTCGAAGCGATCTCCTCCTGCGAGCGCATGTTGACGTCGCTCTCCTGGCCGGGCGGAGTGCGGTGGCGCTGGCGCATGAGGGAATCGATCTCGCTCTGCGCTTGCTTCACCTCGGCGGCGGAGCGGGCCGAGATGTAAATCATGTTGATGCGCGGCGAGCCCAAAAGCTGCTTCATCACCGTCGTGTAGGGAGCGATGATCTGATCGTCCTGGTCCTGACCCATCATGTTGCCGCCCTTGCGCTCCAGGACGCCCACGACCTTGAACGGCTGTTTCTTGATGCGGATCGACGAGCCCACGGCACCGCCGGTCGGGAAGAGGTTCTCGGCCACGGTGGCACCCAGAACACAAACCCGGGCCGAGGTACGCACGTCGACGTCGGTGAAGAAATCCCCATCAGCGACGTTCCAGGCCCGGATGTTCGGCCAATCGACCCCCACCCCCCAGACCTGGGTGCCCCAGTTGAGCTCGCCGGCCACGATCTGCGCGTTGGTCCGCGCACCGGGAGAGACGTAGGCGACCGACGGGCACTCGGCCTTGATCGCGTCGGCGTCTTCCGGCGTGATTTTTGACTGATCGGTGAATGTGCGCGCTCCGCCCGTCGTCGCGGCGCCGGGGAAGAGCATGATGAAGTTGGTGCCGAGCGAATTGATCGTCGCCTGAATGGAGCTCGAAGCGCCGGTGCCCACCGCCACCATGGTGATGACGCAGCCGACGCCGATGATGATCCCCAGCATGGTGAGCAGAGACCGCATTTTGTTGCGCGAGATGGCCATCAGCCCGACCTTGGTGATGTTCCACAGCCTCAGCAGGGAAACTTTCATCGCGCCACCTCCTCAGAAACCGGAGCCAGGGTGAAGGGAAAGGCGACGACCGGCTCCGCCCCGGCATCGGCGGGCTCGCCCGGGTGCGACCGCGTCTGCACGATCTGCTCGTCGCGCCAGATCAAGCCGTCCCGCACATAGACGACGCGCTTGGCGTGCGCCGCGATGTCCGGTTCGTGAGTGATCAGGACGATGGTCTTGCCGGCGTCGTTGAGCTCCTGGAAAATCGCAATGATCTCCTCCGACGTGCGCGAATCGAGGTTTCCCGTCGGTTCGTCGGCGAGGAGGATCGCCGGCTCGGTGACCAGGGCACGGGCGATCGCCACCCGCTGCTGCTGGCCGCCGGAGAGCTGCGAAGGGTAGTGGTCCTCGCGCCCGGCGAGGCCCACCCGCCGCAGGGCCTCGCGAGCGCGGCGGGCTCGATCGAGCGTGGAGAGCCCCAGATTGCTATAGAGCAGCGGCAGCTCGACGTTCTCCGTGGCCCGGGTGCGCGCCAGCAGGTTGAAGCCCTGGAAGACGAAACCGATCTTGGCGTTGCGGATCTCGGCCCGGGCGTCGCGGTCGAGGCGGGAGACGTCGATGCCGTCGAGGCGATAGGACCCCGAGGTCGGCCGGTCGAGGCAGCCGACGATGTTCATCAGCGTCGACTTGCCGGAACCTGACGGTCCCATGATGGCCACGAACTCGCCCCGCGCGACCGTCAGGTTGATGCCCTTCAACGCGTGCACCTCCACCTCGCCCATGTGATACGTCTTCACGAGCTCGTGGATCTCGAGGACCAGCGAGTCCTTGACCATGCTCAGAACCGGCCTCGGGGTCCGCCGCCGCCCGGGCCGCCGGCCAACGGGCCTCCAGGTCGCCCGGGGCTCCCTTCGACCTTGATCGTCGCCAAGCCGGTGACCACCAGGTCTCCGGGGTTCAGCGTGCCGGAAAACACCGAGACCACCTGGGTGTAGTGGCCGTCGGTGACGCCGGTACGAAGCTTCACCTGCTTCAGCTCGGCCTTCTTGTCCGGCGTGGCGCTGGCGAGCACGTAGACCGTCTGCCCCTGGCGGCCTCCCCGGCGGCCACCTCCTCCACCGAGAGCACCTCCCAGACCTCCCCGCCCCGCATTGGCGACAGCGCTCTCGAAGGAGGTCTGTCCTCCTCCGGATTCGCCGCCCGCGGCGCCCGGGGTCCTACCCGGACCCGGAGTGCCGGCTCCGGGAGCACCGGGCGTGCCGCCGGCCGCGAGGTCGCCGTCCCGGTGCCTGTGGCGCCATCCACCCGGACCCGGAGTTTCGGCACCCTGCGGTCCCGGGCTCGTCTCGGCCTGCGCCTGCCTCGGTGTCTGTCCTGCCTCGGACGGCGTTTGATCCTGGCCTTGCGAACGGTTCCGCCCCGTCTGGGGCGTCTGCGATTGTGCCTTCTTGTCGTCCGGACTGGTCTCCGGCCGGAAGCGCAAGGCGGCGTTGGGAACGCGCAGCACGTCGCGCACCGTGGAGACCTCGATGGTGACGTTGGCCGTCATGCTGGGACGCAGCTTGCCCTCCGGATTCGCCACCTCGATCATCACCGGGTAGGTGATGACGTTCTGGGTGACGGTGGCGTTCAGGCGCACCTGCGCGATCTGGCCGCGAAACTCCTGGTCGGGGTAGGCGTCAACGGTGAAGCGCGCCACCTCGCCAGGCTTGATCTGCCCGATGTCGGACTGATCGACGTCGGCCTGCACCTGCATCTTGGTGAGGTCCTTGGCGATGGTGAACAGCGTGGGCGCCGAGAACGAGGCCGCCACGGTCTGGCCGATGTCGTAGGCACGAGCCACCACCTGCCCATCGATGGGCGAGTAGATCTTGGTGTAGCCAAGATTGGTCTGCGCCTGCTTGAGCGCCGCCTGCGACTGGGCGAGCCCGGCCCGCGCGCCGTCGAAAGCGGCCTTGGCGGCGTCGAGATCGGACGCCGCGATCAAGCCGGCGTCAGAGAGCCGTTTCTGGCGGTTGTAGGTGACCTGGGTGTTGGCGACGTCAACCTGCGACTTGGTGACGTCGGCGCGCCGCTGGTCCACAGTCTGCTGAAATGGCGTGGGATCCAGCTCGGCGAGGAGCTGACCCTGCTTGACCTGGCTGTTGAAGTCGGCGTAGAGCTTGGAGATGATGCCCGAGACCTGGCTGCCGACCTGGACCGTGACGACCGCCGAGAGCGTTCCCGTGGCGTTGACGGTCATGGTGATGTTGCCGCGGCTGACCGCCTCGGTACGATAGCTGTCGCCGCCCCCGCCCTTGCCCCGGCGCAGGAAGAACAGGACGACCAGTACCGCCACGACCACTACGATGGCGGCGATGAGCCAGCGTCTCTGCTTATGGTTGTTCTCTAGTGGGTCCATGTCGTCTCTTAACGTGAGTATCCGGCGTAGGTTTCCCGGATCGCACGCCACCCTCCCATTTTTTACAAACCTTACAAGTTTACCGCCTTTGCGACGGCGCATCGTGAAGGAGATGCAACCTCCCCGCCAACCGCTTGCCCACCTCGCGAGAGCATAGCGCAGGCGGCGGATGCGCGAATCCGCCCCGCCTGGTTTAGGCTAGGCCTCACCGAAGGAGGCGATATGGAGATCCAGCAAACCGGGCCATTCCTGGACTACTTCGAACGGGTGCACGAGCGGACGCGCCGGGTGATCCTCTGCGTTCCTCCCGAGCACCTGGAGTGGACCTACAAGCCGGGAGCCTTCACTTTCGGCGATCTGATCCGCCATCTTGGCGCCATCGAGCGCCACATGTTCGCCGAAAACGCCCAGTGCCAGCCCAGCCGCTACCCTGGCCACGGACGGGAGCTGGCGGACGGCTGGGACGCGGCGCTCGCCTACTACGACCGGCAGCATAAGGATTCGATGGAGATCTTTACCGGCCTCGGACCGGAAGACCTCGTCCGCCGCTGCGAGACCCCGGGCGGCGCCAAGATCCTCGTCTGGAAATGGCTGCGCTCCATGATCGAGCACGAGATCCACCACCGCGGGCAGATCTACCTCATGCTCGGCATCCTGGGAGTTCCGACGCCGCCGCTCTACGGCCTGACCTCCGAAGAGGTACTCGCGAGAAGCACGCCGGCCGGCGAGGAGGCGGGATCATGACCCGCAGCGACAATCTCTACGCCCTGCCCGAGGGGCTCCCTATTCCAGTGGACGACGGCGCCTGCGACCACCTTCCGGGCCTGCGCCTCCCCGCGATCCCGCTGCCCTCGACATCGGGACGCCAGGTCGACCTCGCCGCCCTCCCCGGCCGCACCGTCGTCTACCTCTACCCGCACACCGGCCGGCCCGACCGCGACGCCCTCCCCGGCTGGAACGACATCCCCGGAGCCCGCGGCTGCACCCCCCAGACCTGCGCCTTCCGCGACCACCACGCCGAGCTGAAAGCCCTCGGGGCTGGAGTCTTCGGTCTCAGCACGCAGGACACGGAGTATCAAAAGGAAGCCGTCGAAAGGCTGCATCTCCCCTTCGAGCTGCTGAGTGACGATCATTTCAAGCTGATCGAAGCCCTCCGTCTCCCCACCTTCGAGCTGGCGGGGATCCGTTTCGTGAAAAGGATCACGCTGATCGTGCGGGACGGCGTGATCGAAAAGGTTTTCTATCCGGTGTTCCCGCCGGATGCGAATGCGGGACAGGTGGCGAGGTGGTTGGGGGAGAATCCGCCAAATTGAGAGTAAAATCGGAGTACCCTGGAAATTTCCAAGGAACAGGAGGGAGTCGCATGACGATTCGCAGAATGTCCATCCTTACCTTGACTCTGCTGGCGCTGCCCTGGCCCGCGGCCGCTTGGGGTCCCACGGGGCACCGGGTGGTGGGGCGGATCGCGGAGCGGCATCTGACTCCGGAGGCGCAACAGGGTGTGGCGGCGATCCTCGGCCCCCAGAGCCTTGCCCAGGTCAGCACCTGGCCGGACGACATCCGCTCGGATCCGAGTTGGAAACAGTCCACCCCCTGGCACTTCCTCAGCATCGACGACAACGAAACCTTGGAGACCACGGCCCGCGCTCCCGAGGGGGACATCCTGTCGTCGATCCAACGTTTCGAGAAGGTCCTGCGTGACCCGCAGGCCGAACGCCAGGCCAAGGCCGAGGCGCTCAAGTTCCTCGTCCACTTCGTCGGCGACGTCCATCAGCCTCTGCACGTGGGCCGGCGGGCCGACCGGGGCGGCAACGAGATCATCGTGCTGTGGTTCAGCCAGCCTTCCAATCTCCACTCGGTGTGGGACGGCGGCATGATCGACAGCACGAAGCTCAGCTTCTCGGAACTGGCCGAGTTCGTCGACCATCCAACTCCGGAAGAGGTCACCGCCTGGCAGAGCGCACCTGTGACGGACTGGATCAAAGAGTCCTTCGACGCCCGCCTGCAGGTTTACGACATCGGCAAGCGCGACCTCAGCTACGACTACTCCTTCCGCCAGATGCCGTTGGTGGAGCGCCGGCTGGCGCAAGCGGGAGTCCGGCTGGCGGGGTTGCTGAACTCGATCTTCAAATCGCCGTAGGCGTCAGCCCCGCCGGGGGATGCGGAGTAGGAAATGGTCGACGACTGCCCGTTGACCATCTGCTGTCGTAGAGGCACAGGCAAAGCGGGCTGTCACCGGCGATTCGGGATTGTTCGACTCGGTGATCTCGATCCCTTCGGGAAGACAGTCCCGGCGATAGAGCGCTGGCCATCCCGTGATCTCCGCGTCCGTCACCATGACGACCGCCCCGAAGACGACGCCACCGGTCCAATAGCTCTCCACCTGCCGCTGGACCTCGCGATAGTCGTTCCGTCCCCAGATCTTCACCTCGATGACGACGCGTCCGTCCGAGCCGTCGCGGACTACCTTGAGATCCGTCCTGCCGGCCGCCGACTGCGCTTCCCGCTCGACCTGCCAGCCGGACATCTGAAGCCCAAGGTAAAGAAAGCCCGAGAAAGTCGATTCAGTGACCAGCTTCTTGCCATCCTTTGCGGCTCCCGGATGGTAGAAATCCGCACCTACAGCATGCAATAGACCGAGAACGGTTTCGAGGTCGTGCAGCAATCTCTCCCGCAGGGGGAGCGCCGGTGAGACCGCGAGGGGCAGGCTGAGGATGCTCGGGATCGGCACCACCGATATGGGATCGTCCGTCACCGGCGATCCGCTCACCCGCACCAGCCCCGCCACTTGGAGCAGGTCCAGAACGTCCACGAGATCGAGCCGGAGGACGCCGGAGGACGTCCCGCAGGCCTCCAAGATCTCCGCTCTCGGCACGGACCCTGAAGAATGCCAGATCAGGCCCAAGACCTTCGCCGGGGCATCGGAGAGACTTGGATCGGAAAAGGACTTCCGGACGTCCCGTACGAATTCGCGGTGAACCTCGCGAAACCTGCCGAAGGCATCCTCCACCTCGTTGGACGTTGGCCGTTCGGTTTTCCAGAGCTCCTCGAGGCCATAGGTCACCAGAGCCGGATGGCCGCCGCTGGCCAGGTAGAGCGATTCGAACACAGAGTAGGGAAGCGCGCCTCCCCGATCGGTGAAAGGTTTCGCCAGCCTGTGCACCTCAGGAAGCTCGAACGGGCTCAGCCGGAAACGGGAAGCGCGGGAGAGAAAGTCCGACCCGAAGACGTCCCGGAAGAGGAAAACGCCGATGCTCCCGGCCGCGAGGATCGCGAGGCGCGGATTGTCGCGGCGAGCGGCTTCGAGGCTGTTGAAGAACGCTCTACCCGGAGGATCGTGCGGAGAGTCCGAGGAATGGCCGTAGCCGTCGAGCTCGTCGTAGAGCAGGACGAGTTGAAGCGGAGAGTCTTCCCGATCGAAATACTCCTCCAGCAATTCAGCGGGATCTCTGGCTTTCTCGATAGATAGGCCGAGGCCGCGAGCCAGGGCTTCAAGGCAGGCCCGCACGGTACGCTCAGCCGGCGGCGCCGAAAAGAGAAGGGTGCGCACGCCTGGAGAGTGCTCGAGCTCCTCCTGAGCTTGGCGCAGGAAGACGCTTTTGCCCATGCCTCGCCCTCCCAGCACAAAAGCGCCCCCGCCACGGCGAAGACAGTCGAGGACCGCCGCGAGATCAGGCCGCAGGATGGGAAATGCAGGCTGGTGGCGCTGCCAATCGTAGGGATTCTTCATGCACGCCGGCCCTGGGCCTGTGGTGCCAGCATTCGATGGTACCAGCGGAAAACCTCCGGCACCCACAGACACTCGGCGTCACCGAGGAGCAAACCGAGATTCCTGAGCAGCCGGGCCTCGGAACGGAGCCAACCTCCTCGCCTTTCCACGAGACTCGCGATCTCCTGAGGAGAGCTGAAGCAAAGCTCTTCGAGTAGAGCCTCAGCTTCCGGATAGCGGTTGGAGAGAAGGTGCGAAACCTCACGGCAAATCGTGATCACGGCATCGCGGGCAAGAAACAGGTCCAGGGCATCCTGGCAGAAAGAATCCGTGGCCAGGTGCTCCCGCGAGGCCCCCTTCTGAGCCCGGCTCTTTTCCAGCAGTGCGGAGCCGAACTGCCGGTGAAGCAGAGGGTGACCTCCGGTCCAAGCGCGGGCGAGGGATGCAGTCTTCTTCCCCACGTCGAGCAGCACCCGGCGTCCAAGCTTCACGAGAAGCTCGTCCGCGCCATCCACCGGCAACGGCCCCACCCAGAACGGCACGAACCAATTGAGCATGGGGTTGGGCCAGCCGTTCAAGAGCGGGCTTTCGAACCAGGCGGCGTCACGGCCGATCACCACGAGCGAGAGCCGGCCCGTCTCCTGGGCGATGGCCCGAAAGATCCGGAAAAGCTTTTCGATCCCGACAATCGCCGGGCCGCCACCGCTCCCCTCGAACAACAGGTCATATTCGTCGAGGACCACGCAGATCGGAAGGTCGGTGCGTTCCAAAGCCGCTTCGAGAAGGGCGCCCAAGTCGTCGGGGTCCCCTTCCGGGAGGGGCGCCCGGTTCTCCAACGACAGCCGCTTCTTCAACTCGTTTCTGAAATGGCTAGCCAGCGATGGGAAGGTCCGTTCAGCCAGCAGCTCGCAATCGAGCCAGACGGCGAGGATCGATGACTGCCCGTCCTCCCGATCGCTCGGATGTGCGCTCAGTGGATCGAGCCAATCGGTCACCGCCCGGACAACCGTCGTCTTCCCCACTTTGCGCAGACCGAAGACGCCGAGGGCCTGCCCCTGCTGCACTCGCCTACGCAGATCGGAGACGATCGCGCTACGGCCGATCACTTGGCGTCCGCGAACAGGGTCGCGTTGCTCAAAGACGTCATAGAGTGGAAGGTGTTCGCGGAACAGCTCGGCCAGCGGCGGGAGTTCGCTCTCACGGGGCGACCAGGGAACCCATTGCCCCCATTGCAGGGGAAGTCGGCCGAGGCGACTCTTCAGCCGAGGCCGGTCGTCGACGATGACAAGGAGGTCCGGGTCGAGATCGAAATCTTTTCTTTGCAGCTCCTTGCGGGCCGTTTGAAGATCCTCGCCTTTGACCTCGTCGTAGACGACGAGAAAGAGTATTTCCGGCGCAGTGCCATACGCCTCCTGGAGGTCTTCAGGAATGCGGGCTCTCAGAATCCACCGGTTGGGGCCGATCACCCGGATCTGGGTGATTGAAGCGCCATCTCCACGCAGCCGACTGAGCAGAAACTTTCCCCAGGGAACCACCTGAAGAAACTCCCGCTCGGCCAAGCCCTGTTCACCCATCAGAAACTGGAGCTGGTTGCGGGCGGCGATCGTATCCGGAGCGTCCGGGCCAAGAAGCCGCTCCCTGATCTCCAGGGACCTCTCGAAATAGGAGCGCGCGGCTGCGCGATTTCCGCGCGCCTGGCCGATCGCTCCAAGCTGGTGGAGAACCCGGGCCAATGCACGATCATCTGGACTGGCGTCGGGGCGTTGGCGGATCTGAGCCGCTCTTTCATAGAAGACGCGAGCGCGGACCTGATCGTCTCCTCTGCCTTCGTTGAGCAGATCGGCGAGCCCCTCCAGGGCCTCAGCCAACTCTGGGCCGCCCTCCGGCTGCAGTTTCTCCCGGATGGCCACGGCGCGTTCCTGATAAGGCAGCGCTCCCTCCCGGTCTCCGATGTCAGCGAGATGCTCGGCGAAGGCCGCACAGAGCTGGGCCGCCGAAGCGTCCTCCCGCTCTTTCGCGGAATCGGTCACCACGCGTAGATGAGCCTGCCAGGGGCTCAGCAGTCCATCCCCGCGAGTTTTTCTGAAGTCTTTCAGTCTCAGGTAGACCGCTCTCTCGACCGCTCGGGCATCCTCGGGCTTGGCCCTTTGGCGCAGCCAGGAGGCCACCCAAGGGTGCAGAACGATCCCCTCGTCTCCTGGAGCCACCAAGCCAAGACTGGTCAGCCGCTCGAGCGCTCCAGAAAGCGCAGAATCCTTCGCGTCCATCTCGACGGATGCCGCCAGCAGGGAGAGGGGAATCGGCTCCGAGGTGGCAAAATGCGCGGCGCGAAAGGCCAGAGAGCGCGCCAGGGCTGAGACATATCCCTCGTCGTCCAACTCGCTGAACGCCTTGGCGATGCTCAAATCGAGAGTAGTCCGGAGAGGCCGCGTCGTACGGGAGCGCGCTTGCCGGAAGACCCAGAGAAGATCGCCGGCTGTGTGATCGCGCAAGAGTGCACCCGCCAGATGAAGTGCCAGTGGCAGCCCCCCAAGCTCGGAATAGAGCGCCGCCAGAGCTTCGTCGCTGTAGGTAGGGTCGCGCTCGAAGCGGCGCAAGAGCGCCACCCCTTGAGCCTCCGAGATCGGCCCGAGAGGCACGACCTGGAGGTTGGAGAACGGCCAGGCTGAGGCCCCATTCAGGCTGCGACTGGTGATCAGAACGCGGCTGCCTCCCTCCTCGGGAATCCACGGCTCCAAAACCTGGCGATTCTCGCAGTCATCGAAGACGAGCAGGCGGGGGGTGGCGCTGTTCCAAGCTTCCTTGACGAGCCGGACCTGATTGTTCAGAGGAAGGTCCTCCATCTCTGGTCTCAAGGCGAGAGCGATCCCGCACGCAGCGACTTCGGCTGGAATCGCTTTCTCATCCGTGCAGTTGATCCACTGAACTCCGCCCGCAAAAAACTGTCCGTAACGATGCGCGAACTCCGCAGCCAGCGTCGACTTGCCGATCCCACCCGCTCCGTGCACCAACAGCAGACTGGGGCCGTTCTCTCCTGCCGCGAAGCCTTCGGCGATCGTCAGGAGCTCGTGCTCCCGGCCGACGAAATCGGGGCTAGGCGCAAAAGGCACGCGCGAACCGGCAGGCAGAGGGGCGGGTGAAGGTACATGATCCAGAGGGATCGCAGCGAGTCGTGCCGGGGCGCCGTCTTCCGGAGGGAGAGAAACCGGCGGCCTGCGCTCGGCAACTCCGGGAAAGGCAGGGGGCTCTGCGGGCCTGCTCCGTTCGTTGCGTAGCCCTCTCAGAAGTGTAGCGCGCGCCTCCTGCTCATCGAGTCCAACCAGGTCGATGTATACGGTCTGCGACAGGAGCCCCTCAAGTTTTACCGGGTGGATGCGAACCGGCACCAGCCTGCCACGCATCCCGGTCGGATCATCCTCAAACGCAGCGGCCCATTCCGCCTGGGCCCATTTGCTGGACAGGTACGCCGGAGACAAGAGGGCAAGGATGCGCTCCGCTTCGCGCGCTGCTCGCGCGATTTCCATGACCCAGTTGGCTCCGGGAGAGAAGTCCCAATGGGACAAGATGACACCGTATCCAGCCTCCTCCAGGCTCACGGCGATCCAGTCAGCCCAGGCGCGATCGGCGGGTGCGTAGCTGATGAAGAAGTCGGTCTTTGCCATGATCTTCGTTTCCAAGGCTTCGAATACACCACCCGGGAGCCTACCGGGCTCAGGCATACCTATAGTATAGGGAGTCTCTCAGTCTCCGCGGCAAACCAAGTCAAGGAGTCGGTCGGGAGGTCGCCAACAGGTCTGTACGGCGTCCCTCCGGCCCTCTCAGATCCGCTCCAGCTCCCGCCGCGTCAGCTCGCTGTCCTCGGCGTTGCCGGTGTTGAGGGTGGAGGCCGGTTCGAAGAGGAGGATGTGGACCTCTTCGTCGGCCACGGGCCGGTGCTCGACGCCGCGGGGTACGACGAGGAACTCTCCCTCCTCGACCCAGACGTCGCGGTCCCGGAACTCCATCCGGAAGCGACCCTTGACGACCAGGAAGAGCTCGTCCTCATGGTCGTGATGGTGCCAGACGAAGTCGCCCTTGGCCTTCACCAGCTTCACTTGCTGGCCGTTCAGCTCGCCGGCGATCCGCGGATTGAAGTAGTCGGTGATGGCGGCGAATTTCTGCTCGAGATTGACCTTGTCCATTCTATCCCCCGTTTCTGCCCTCTATTCTAAGCCAGCCGGCCCCGGGCCTCCGTGTAGAATGGCGCCTCACACTCTGAGAGCTGCCCTTCGAAAGGAGGCCCGATGTTTTGTCCCGAATGCCAAGGAGAGTACCGAGAAGGGTTCACTGAATGCGCCGACTGCGGCGTTCCGCTGGTCGAAAAGCTCGCAGAGGCGGAGGTGGATCTGGCTCCGGACGCCGGGCTGGTGGCGCTGTTGCGAACGGGGGACCCCAACGAGCTGGCCTTCGCGGAGGCCGTGCTCACGGAAGCGGACATCCCCTTCGTGAAGAAGGGCGAAAGCGTGCAGGACCTCTTCGCGCTGGGCCGCATCGGGATGGGCTTCAACCCGCTCACCGGCCCCATCGTCCTGCTGGTCTCGGAGGAGCACGCCGCCGAAGCCGCCAAGCTCCTCGAGGAATCCGAAAAGGCGGAGCTCGACGGCATGGAAGAGCTCGCGGAGGAGGACCGGTACGACGACGAGGATGATGATGAGGAGGATGAAGAGGAATGATCGAGGCCCCGACTCCGGCGCTGGTTTCGCCAGAGACTTCCACGCCGGCTTCGGATTCCCGGAGACTTCGGATCGGCGAGTTCGCCCTGGTCCTCGGTGTCGGCTTCCTGGGGCCGAGCCTTTCTTCGCTACGCGATTGGTTGCTCGGTAACCAACCGCCCCCATGGACCCCGTTCGGTGAGCTCCTCCGGATCGTTCAGGCGGGCCTGGCCATCGCGGTGCTCGCCCATGTTCTCTACCGGCAGGGACGCAGTCTGCGAGCGATCGGGCTCACCTTCCGGGCCTCGGACGTCGCCTGGGCTCTGCCCCTTGTGTTTTCCTCGCATCTGCTCACCGTCGCCACCATCAGGCTCCTCCAAGCCTACTCGGTCCACTTTCCCACAGTGCCTCACACCATTCCGAGCGCGCTGTACTGGTTGGCGATCCTGCCGCTGGCCGCCAAGGAGGAGCTCATCGTCCGTGGCTACCTGATGACGGAGGTTTCCGCACTGACGGGCAGCATGCCGTTCGCCGTGTTCGCAAGCGTTGTCTTCCAGTCGTTCTACCACCTGTATCAGGGGACACCGGCGTTCGTCGCTCACCTCGGAGGCTTTTTCGCCTTTGCGGTGTTCTATGCCACGACCCGGCGAATCACTCCCGTGATTCTCGCCCACGCCTTTTACAACTTCTGGCTTCTCGTCCGGTAGGGACTGTCGGACGTTATCCCGCCACGATCTGCCGTAACAGAGCGATGTTGTCCCGATGTCCCGTCAGCCGTGCGGTGACTTTGCCGCGGATGGGATAGCCGAGCAGGTAGAGATCGCCGATGATGTCGAGGATCTTGTGGCGGACGAACTCGTCGGGGAAGCGCAGCTCGGTGTTGATCACTTCGTCCTCCCCGACGAGGATGAAGTTGTCGAGCCGGCCCCCGGAGCCGAGGCCTAGCTCGTTGAGCATTTTCAGGTCCTTCATGAAGCCGAAGGTGCGGGCCGGGGCGATCTCCCGCTTGTAGTCCTCGGCCGAGGTGAGGGTGAACTCGCAGGACTGCTCCCCCACCGGCGACGGATAGCGCAGGAGATAGGAGACCGAGAAACAGTCCGCCGGCTCGATGGCCAGCACCTTCTCCCCCGAGCCCACTTCATAGCGGCGATCGACGACCACCTCGCGCTGCGGCTCGTCCTGCTCGGCGACGCCGATCTCGTCGAGGATCTTGCAAAACTCCAGCGCCGAGCCGTCGAGCACCGGGATCTCGCCGTGTACCTTAATCAGCAAATTGCCCACGCCGTAGGCGTGGAGCGTCGAGAGGAGATGCTCGACGGTGCGGATGCTCTCGCCCTCGCCGGAGAGGGTGGTGGCATAGTCGGTCTCGGCCACGGCGCGGACGTGGGCGGGGATCTCGATGCCCGTGGGCAGGGTGACGAAGTGGATGCCGCTGTTCTCGGGTAGCGGCTGGAGCACCATGCCGGTGCGCTGGCCCGAATGCAGGCCCAGGCCGTAGATCACGGTCGAGTGGCTGATGGTCCGCTGCCGGCGGCCGGTGTCGGCGAGGAGCGGCAGGACCGGAGCGGCGACGAGCTGGCGCTCGATATCGGTGCGGTCAGCGCGATTCGCATAGATCTCGCGGCTATCGCGGTTGGTGATCCATGAATCGGAGAGCGCCTCGGCCGCTCCCTCCTTCAAGGAGCGTTTCCAGGCCAGGGCGCCGGCCGCCGCGTCCACCGTCCGCTTGTAGGAGAGCGGCTTCTCCAGATAGTCGAAAGCCCCCATCTTGATGGCCTTGACGGCGGTGGACGTGGTGCCGTGGCCGGACATCATGACCACCGCGGCCGTGGGGTCCGCCTCGCGCAGGGCCTGGAGCGTCTCCAGGCCATCGCGGTCCGCCAGCCAGATGTCCAGAAAGACCAGATCCGGGCGCTTCTCCCCGTAGAGGGCCAGAGCCTCCTCGCCGCTGGTCGTCGTGAGGGTCGAATAGCCCTCGTCGGAGAGGATTCCTCCCAGGGTGGAGAGGATCCCCGGCTCGTCGTCCACAATCAGAATCAGCTCAGGCATGGAGGAAAGCATAGCAGGAGGCCTCGTCTCGGCCTTTGTACGGCCGGGGACATGAGGGCGGCTGCCATCCCGAGTGCCCCTCTTCACCCGGTCTGGGGAGTTCTCCCGGCCAAGCCCGACGGCGGGCGTTCTCCCATCGCGCCCCTCATCACCCCGGCCCTCTTCTCTCATCGCCCTCCCCCCGACCGGGAGAAGAGGGAGAACAGCCAAGACCCTCCTCAGCCAAGAGCAACTCCGCCTTTTTTGGCGCTCCCCTCTCTCCCGGTCGGGGGGAGGGCGATGGGAGAGAGGGGTCGGGGGAGTGAGGGGTGCGCTACGTCGGAGCCCCAGGCGTCACGGGCCGGGGTGATGAGGGCCTGGGGCGGGGGCACCTCCCAGCCAAGCGAACTGTACTACGTTAGTGATACACTGCCGCCATACACCACCTTCCCGAAAGGACACCGCTCCATGCCGCGCTCCGCAGCTCTCGGTCCGATCCTCATCCTGCTCTCCGTCCCTGCCCTGGCCGCGGACTCCGCCATCGATCCGTCGCGCCTCGCCGGCCTTGCCGTGCGCTCGATCGGTCCGGCCGGGATGAGCGGCCGGGTGGCCACGGTCGAGGGCGTCGAGTCCGATCCCAACGTCCTCTACGTCGGGGGCGCCGGCGGCGGCATCTTCAAGACGATCAACGGCGGCGCCACCTGGGAGCCCGTCTTCGACGCGCAGGGGACCCTACCGATCGGGGCCATCGCGATCTATCAGGCGAATCCCGCCATCGTCTGGGCCGGCACGGGCGAGGCGAATCTTCACCACTCCTCTGCGTCCGGCGACGGCGTCTACCGCTCGCTCGACGGCGGCAAGACGTGGAGCCACCTGGGATTGGAGGCCACCGGCCGCATCGCCCGCATCGTCCTCCATCCCACGAATCCGGACGTGGCGTGGGTGGCCGCTCTGGGACCGACGTACGCCGAGAGCCCCGAGCGCGGCGTTTTCAAGACGGAGGACGGCGGCAGGACCTGGTCGAAGATCCTCTACGTGGATGCGAAGACGGGTGCGGCGGATCTGGCGATCGATCCCCGCAATCCCGGCAAGCTCTACGCCGCGATGTGGCAGCACCGGCGCTGGCCCTGGATCTTCAAGTCCGGCGGCCCGGGCTCCGGCCTCTTTGTCTCGCACGACGGCGGCCTCACCTGGAAGCACAGGACGGAGGACGACGGCCTCCCCGAGGGGGAGCTCGGGAGGATCAAGATCGCGGTGTCGCGCTCCAATCCGGAGGTGGTCTACGCCATGGTGGAAGCGGCCACCAGCGCCCTGCTGCGCTCGGACGACGGCGGCGCGAGCTTCCGCACCGTCAACGCGACGGCCAATCTCGACCTGCGCCCGTTCTTCTTCCCCGGTCTGGCGGTCGATCCGCAGTGGCCGAACCGCGTCTACAACCTCGACATGTCGCTCCACGTCTCGGAGGACAACGGCCGCTCTTTCCGCGATCTCCTCGGCGGCCAGGGGGTCCACCCCGACCTGCATGCGATCTGGATCGACTCCGCCGATCCCCGGCATCTGGTACTGGCCTCGGACGGCGGCGTCTACGTCAGCCGCGACCGCGGGCGGCGCGCCGTCTTCCTCCCCAACCTGCCGTTGGGCCAGTTCTACCGTGTCGCGGTCGATCAGGCGGTGCCCTACAACGTCTTTGGCGGCCTCCAGGACAACGGCGCCTGGAAGGGGCCGAGCGACGGCTGGCAGGCGGGGGGAATCCAGGATCACGACTGGACCTTCGTGGGCCTGGATGACGGCTCGGCGACGCTGCCCGACCCCGCCGATCCGGAGAGCGGCTACTCCCTGTCCCAGAACGGCAGCCTGCGCCGCTGGAACCTGTTGACCGGGGAGATCAAGGAGATCCAGCCACCCGAGCCCGCGAACACGCATTTGCGATTCAATTTCGTGACCGGTATCGCCCTCGATCCCTTCGCGCCGGGCACCCTCTACCTCGGCAGCCAGCTCGTTCACAAATCGACCGACCGGGGGGACACCTGGACGGCGATCAGCCCGGACCTGACGACCAACAATCCCGACTGGCAGCACCAGGCCGAGAGCGGCGGACTGACGCCGGACGTGGGCGGCGCCGAGAACTTCACCACCATCACCGCCATCGCTCCCTCGCCGCTGAAGCCGGGCCTTCTCTGGGTGGGGACGGACGATGGCCGGCTGTACGTCACCCGGGACGGCGGCGGCGCCTGGAAGAGCCTCGAAGCCAATCTCCTGAAGGTCCACGGCGTGCCGGCGCACGCCTGGGTGAACCAGATCAAGCCCTCGCGCTTCGATCCGGCTTCGGCCTTCGTGGTTCTGGACGATCACCGGCGCGGCGATGAGACCCCGTACATCCTTCGCACGGACGACTACGGCGCCACCTGGAAGAGCCTCGCCACCCCGGACCTGCGCGGCCACGCCCTCTGTCTGGAAGAGGACCCGGTGGATCGCGATCTCCTCTTCCTCGGCACCTCGCGCGGCCTGTGGATCTCGCTCGGGTCGTCACCCAATGGGGGCCGGCGCTGGCTGCCCTGGCGCAACGGAATGCCCGCCGTGGCGGTGACGGACCTCGTCCTCCATCCCCGGGACCACGACCTGGTGATCGGCACCTTCGGGCGGGGCCTCTACATCCTGGACGACGTCCGGCCGCTGCGCGAGCTGAAAGCCGCCGTCCTCGCCGAGCCGCTCCATTTCTTCGCCATTCCCGACGCCCGCCAGCACTGGAACCGCTCCGGCACGGCCGGGCATGGCGCGGACGTGTACCACGGCGAAAACAGGTCCTACGGCGCGCTCCTCACTGTCGCGGCGCTCAAGGGCGGAGTGGCCGACGTCCAGGTCGCCGACGTCTCCGGCAAGATCCTGCGGACCTATCGCTGGCAGCTCGATCCGGGGATCAACCGCGACGCCTGGGGCCTGGAGCGCAACGCCTTCAAGCTCTCCCCACGCGGCGCCGGCCAGCCGCCCCGGCCCCCGAACCTGCCGGGGCCGGAGGTGCCGCCGGGCGTCTACACCGTCACCCTGAAGCTAGGCGACGCCGAAGCGAAGCAGACCGTGCGGGTCCTCCCCGATCCGCGCTCGAAAAACACGGAGGCGGACTGGCAGGCTCGCTGGGCCGCCGTCCTGCGCGCCGGCCACCTCCAGGACTCCGCCATCGCCGTCGCCGAGCGGATCTTGAAGACCCGCACTGACGTCGAGACCGCCGCCGCCCGGGCTCGCACCGATGCGCCGCCGGCCGCTCGGGCCGCCCTCCTTCAGGCCGCCGCCGGAATCCAGACGAAGCTCAACGCCCTCGAAAAACGCTTCCGGGTCACCCCCGAGATGCCGATCGGCGTTCCGCGCGACGACCTCGTCCTGGAGAAGGTCTGGATCGTCGTGGACACCCTCCAGACCTCCATGGACCCACCCACGCCCAGCACGCTCGCCTGGTTCGAAACCGCCGAGAAGGCGCTGGACGCCTATCTCGTGGATTTCAACCGCTTCTACGCCGAGGACGTGGCCGCCTTCCGCAAGCAGGTCGCGGCGGCGGGGCTGGAGCTGGTGCCGGAGGTGGAGGCGTTGCGGCGGGAGGAGTCGCCCGCCGCACCCGGTCATTCATAGCGGAGGGCCACCACCGGCTCGACGGCGGCGGCCCGTCGAGCCGGCAGCCAACTGGCGAGCACGGCCACGGCGGCCAGCATCACCGGCACCGCCGCAAAGGTGGGAAGGTCCGTGGGGCTCACGCCGAAGAGCAGCGCGACCATGAGGCGCGTGAGGGCCAGGGCACCGGCGAGCCCGATGGCGATGCCGAGCGAGGCCATCCCGAGCCCCTCGGCCACCACCATGCGCGAGATGTCGTTGCGCCGGGCTCCCAACGCCATCCGTACTCCGATCTCCCGAGTCCTCTGGCTGACCACGTAGGTGATGACGCTGTAGATCCCCACCGAGCCGAGAAGCAGGGCGACGGCGCTCGCCAGCACGAGGAGGAGCATGGTGAACGAGGTGCGGGCCATCGAGCGATCTACCACCTCCGTCAACGGCCTCACCTGGGCCAATGCCAGGTTGGGATCGAGCGAGCGGACCACCGCCCGGATGGGCGCCACGAAGGCCCGCGGGTCCGTCCGTCCCCGCACCGACAGATGGAAGCTCCGCGGCGCCCAATCGCGCTCGCCCCGGCGCACCATCGGAAAATAGACGGACTGCGCGGGCTTGTCCTCCAGGCTGTGATCGTGGACGCTCCCCACGACGCCGACGATCGTGTACCACACGCCCCGGCCGGGAAGATCGACCGTCAGCCGCTTGCCCAACGGGCTGCGGCCCGGCCAGAAGCGCTCGGCGAGGGCCCGGCTCACCACGACGTCGGCGGCCGGCCGCGCCGGATCGAGCGGCTTGAAGATCCGCCCCGCGAGCAGCGGAATCCCCAAGGCCGCGAAGGCCTCCGGGGTGGCGAAGCGGGTTTCGAGCTGCGGCCACACCTGATCGGGCCGCAGGGGGAAGTCCTCGATCCAGTAGCCGCTGCTCGCGGTGTCTCCCGCCAGCGGGAGCGGGTAGATCGTGCCCGCGGCCGTGACTCCCGGCACCGAGCGCACTCGCTCGACGAGCTGCTGGACGAAGCGGAGCGTGGAGCCATTGTCGCGGTATACGGCGGACGGCAGGTCGAGCCGCAGGGTGAGGACGCCGTGGGGATCGAAGCCCGGATCGACGTTGCGCAGCCGCCAGAAGCTCTTCACTATCAGCCCGGAGGCCACCAGCAGCACCAGGGAGACCGCCACCTGGGCCGCCACCAGGCCCCGGCGCGCCCGGTGGCGCTCGCGCCCGGCAACGCCGCCCCGCCCGCCTTCCCGTAAGGCGGGAGCCAACGTGAAACCGAAGCGCAGGGCCGCGAAGCCGCCGCAGAGAAGGCCGGCCACCAGGGAGACGAGAAGGGCGAAGAGGACCGCGCGGGAGTCCACGGCGATCTCCTCCAGGCGCGGCAGGCCCGGCGGCCTCAGGCTCGCCAGCAGCCGCACGCCGGCCCAGGCCCCACCCAGCCCGACGAGGCCGCCGGCGGCCGAGAGCACCAGGCTCTCTCCCAGGAAGAGGCCGGCCACGTCGCCCCGCGTAGCGCCGAACGTCGACCGCAGAGCCAACTCCAGTTGCCGCCTCTCGGCCCGCACCAGGAAGAGATTGGCCACGTTGGCGCAGGCGATCACGAGGATGCAGCCGACGCTCCCCAACAGCACCCAGAGCACCCGTTCCACCGTGCCCACCACGTCGTCGCGCAGTGCCGTGACGGCCACGCCGAGCCGGGCGCTCTCGATCATGCCGCGGCTCAGCTCCTCCTCGCCGTAGACTTCCGGAATCCGCCAGATCAGGGTCGAAAGCTCCCGGGCGGCCCGCTGCGCCGAGACTCCCGGCCGCAACCGGCCGATCGCCCGGTAGTTGAAGTCCGTGGGACGCAGGCGGGCGGGATCGATCGTCACCGGCAGCCACACCTCGGCCTCGGCCGAAGGGAACCGGAACCCGGCGGGCATGACGCCCACGATCCGCCGCTCGGCGCCGTCCACCCGCAGGGTCGACCCCACCGCCGCCGGATCGCCGCCAAACCGCCGGTGCCACAGGCTTTCAGCCAGCACGGCCACCTTCTCCGCACCCGGAGCCTCGTCCCCCTCCTGAATCGTCCGCCCAACGGCCGGCGGCACTTGGAGCAACGAAAACAAGGAGCCCGTGACCACGGCCATCCCCACCCGTTCCGGCGTCTGACCGCCGGCCAGCGTCGCCGAGCCTTCGCGGTAGATCCCCATCTCCGAGAGCACCCGGTTCTCCTTGCGGAACAGCACATAGGTGCCGTCGGAACATTGGATCCTGTCCATCTTCATCCCCGGCGCCGTCCCCCAGATCCCCACCAGCCTCTCCGGCTCCGGATACGGCAGGGGACGAATCAGCACGGCGTCGACGACGCTGAAGACCGCCACGTTGGCGCCGATACCGAGGCCCAGGGAGGCCACGGCAACCATCAGGAACCCTGAGCCGCGGCGGCCCTCCCGGGCTATGGACCGGAGACTGGCAAGAAGCAGATTCATGGCATTCACCTCCCGAGGGAAACGAGGTCTTCTCAGCCAGACGAAAGGCAAAGAGGTGGCGTTTCAATCCGCGGGCCGTGAAATCATAAGAGCTGTGGAAACCCCAGCCCTCGCCGCCCGTCCCGTCGCGGAGTGCACGTCCGAAGAGGTGGCCACCGCCGTGAACCGGGGATTCGAAGGCTACTTCGTTCCCCTGGTCTTCACGGCGCAGGCCTACGAGCGCCGGTTCCGTGGCGAGCACCTCGATCCCTACGCCAGCCGCGTCTACTCACACGACGGCTCGCCGGCCGGTGCACTGCTGATCGCCCGGCGGGGCTGGACCAGCCGCGTGGCCGCCATGGGCATCGCGCCCGAATTCCGGGGGCAGGGAGTGGGACGCCGCATTCTGGAGGAAGCCATCGCCGAGGCCCGCGCCCGGGGAGATTGGGCCATGCTGCTGGAGGTGCTCGTCCAGAACGCCCCCGCCGTGGCGCTCTACACCGGGCTCGGCTTCCGCACCCGGCGCCGTCTCGCCGGCTACCGCTGGGACCCCGTCGAGATCGAGCCGACCGGTCCGCTCGACGAGATCGACCCCAAAGACTTCGCCCGCCTCGCCGTCCGCGAAGGCGAGCCGGATCTCCCGTGGACTCTTCAGCCGGAGACCTTCGCGGCGGCGACCTCGCCTATCCGCGCCTGGCGTCTCGGCGAAGCCCGCGCCCTGACCGGCGATCCCACGGCCGAGAAGCTTGCCCTTCACGCCCTCGTCGTCCCCCGCGCCCACCGCCGCCAGGGCTGGGGAACGCGGATGCTCCACGCCCTGGCCGCCGCCCATCCGGGAAGAACGTGGTGGCTCTCGCCCTCCCTACCCGAAGACCTGGCGCCGGAGTTCTTCAGCGGACCCGGATGGGAGAAGCTGGGATTGGAGCAGTTCGAGATGCGGCTGGAGATGTGAGGGGAGCCCTCCTCACCCCGCCCTCTTCTCCCCTCGCCAAGGAAGAAACCCGCCAAGCCCAGCAGTCTGTTCGACCGCAGTAGCGGTCATTCCCGAACACAGGGCAGCCGTGGCCCCAATCGGGGCAGCTCTGGCCCCGATCAGGGCAGCGGTGGCCCTCATCGGGGCAGCAGCTGCCCTCACTTGGGCCATCGCAGCCCTCATTGGGGCAGCCACTGCCTCGATTGGGGCCAGAGCTGCCCTCACTTGGGCAGTCGCTCCCCTCGGCTGGGCCAGAGCTGCCCTGATTGGGGCCACCGTTGCCCCGATCGGGGCCGGAGTTGCCCTCAGTTGGGCAGTCGCTGCCCTCACTTGGGCCAACGCTGCCCCGATCGGGGCCACGGCTGCCCTCATTTGGGCCACGGCTGCCCCGATTGGGGCCAACGCTGCCCTGTGTTCGGGAAAGGCCAGGGCCCGCTCCGCAGTCGGAGGAGAAAGGCTGGGAACAGAGGGCCAGGGTGGAGCTGTCAGAGCCGGAGAGGTGCGAGACGCTCAGGGCGTCGGAAGGGCCCCGGCCGAAGCCGAGTCGCCCGTCACCACACGCCGGTGATAGTCGAGCTGGCCGAGGTGATACGTGAGGTGCACGGCCAGATGGAGGAAGAACAGGCCGGTCGGAAGGCTCTCCCCGCGGAGCGCCTCCGGATACGTCTCATCCAACAGGGCCGGGTTCATATGGTCCAGCGCCTCCCCGACCTCGGCATGGGCGGCGGCGATGATCCGCACCAGCTCGTCCCGGGAAACGCCTCGCGTCGAGAACTCCACCGGCCGGTCGCGGACGTAGCCGCTCTTCCCATACACGGCGCCGAAGTAATAGCGCAGGTTGCCTGCCAGATGGAGGACCAGCGTGCCCCCGGAGTTGGGGAGACCCGGGACCTCCCGCCACACCAGGTCGTCGTCCGGGTAGAGCTCGATCTCCCGCCGGAGGGTGTCGATGTCGCGAAGGAGGATGCGCTTGAGGTCTTCGATCAGGTTCATGGGCGGATTCTAGCCGATGACGCGCGGGGCCATGCTCTCCCAATTTCAGCCACCCAGAGGGGGGCAAGCCCCCCTCTGGACTTCCCCCACCGACTTCATGGTCCAGAGAGAACAGAGGCCAGAGGGATCAGAGATCAGAGGAGAATGGGGACAGCACAACCCGAAATCCCAAGTTGTCGTCCCGGTTGTCCGGGAGGATCCTGAAGCGGGTGGCACAACGGACGTACCTCGTGGTGTAGTAAAATGCTCCACCGCGCAACACACGGACGCCCTCTTTTGTCAAGTCCTCACGCAAAAGCCGATCCCTTCCGGCTTCTGGGTACGGGTAGGGTTCGTAAAGGCTGCGCGTCCACTCCCAGACATTTCCGCTCAACTCTTCGCAACCGTAGGGACTCGCTCCTCGAGGAAAGCAGCCAACAGCGCTCACGTCTCTGATACCGGTATCGCCATAGTTTGCCCTCTCCGGATCGGCCTTGCCTCCCCAGGGATATCGCCGAGCCGGCTCCGGGTTGCGCTTCAGCCGGCAGTTCATGGCCACAGGACCGAGGGGCCCCACCTGCGCCTTCACCGGGACCTCCAGACCGCCCCGTGCCGCCTTCTCCCACTCCGCTTCCGAAGGCAGCAGGACCGACCAGCCATCCTGAATCAGACCCAGTTCTGCCCACTTCTCCGTCAACCACGTGCAGAATTCCTTCGCTTCGTTCCAACTCACCCGGCCGACCGGCGCGTTCGCAGCTCCTTGTGAAAAGCGCTCTCCAAACTGACTTGCCTGAACGTACTCCTGGAATTGCCCCACGGTTACTGGATACCTTCCGAGGAAGTAATCATAGGGAATCTCCACAGTATGCTCTTCGTTGTCTTCCCCCATCCGAAACGCCCCTGCCGGAACCCGACAGAATTCCATGCCGCCTAGCGACGTAACTTCCGGTCGTGGATCCCCCAGATCTGCAAGCACCTTTCCCGCCGCAGCCCTACGCACCGCTGTCAGTTCCTTGGCCCGAATTGCTTCGAGTAGCGTCTTCACGATCGCCTCCCGGCACCCAGGAGTCACCCCCGCCTCTCCTGCGTCGGCGACCGCTCGCCCGGCGAGCACCACAGCCTCTCCTGGCGGGCCCGGTGCACGAGCGATTAACGCTTCAACAACCGCGCTCGCCGCCTCGTCCCGCTTCTGGACAATCCCCAGGTAGCCGATCGTCAACAGGCTCACTTCGTACCAGGCGGGTTCGCCAACGTGCTCGGTCAAGGTGTCCACGACGGGTCCAATTGCCTGCTGTCCTTTCTGGGCCAGGGCCACCGCGGCCAGATATTCCTGGAAGGTTAGGTGAATGAAACCGTATTGCTTACCTCCCCGGTCAAGGAGCAGCGCAGCGTGTTCCCGTACGTCCGCCAGGAAATGCCGCGTCGCCTCCTCGGGGTTCTCGTTGCCGCTCTCGCGGTAAATCCGCTCGAGCTCTTTGTGCAGGTCCCACTCTTTGACCAAACCGACGCCTGGAGACGTCTTGTGCATCCATAGCGCCAGCGGAGCCAGCACTTTCAAAGTCTCGACCACGTCCAAGTCGCGCGTCGAGCGTCCGGCAAGGCTGCGCACGAGATTCCAGCCCCGTAAAAGAGTTTCGATATAGGTTTGGTAAAGCTCGACCCGCCGCTCGGGCAGCGTCACTCCCTGTCGCTTCATCACCGCAAGAATGGTGAGCAGGAGCGGGTTGGAGGCGAGGGAGCGCACCCCTGGATTGCGGCTCGCTGCATCAAGCAGTTCCTCTCTCTCCCTTTTTGCCTCCAATTCGGCAAGCAATATGTCAGAGCTGGCTGCCCGTTCGACGGCCGCCGTCCACTTCTCCACGAAAGACCGGATCTCTTCGTCCTCGAAGTCGACCAGCGTACATTCCGCCAGTCCCTCGGCTTGAGGGCGTACTTCGCGATAGCCCACGATGCGGCTGGTGATCACGAACTTGTTGCCGGCGGCACGATGTGTCGTGTAGCAGTCCCGGACCCGCTCTACGACCGTATTGCGGAGTGAAATGTCCCGCACCTCGTCCAGCCCATCGAGAAGTAGAAGGGCGGAGCCTTTCTTGAAAACTTGCTCCATGACTCCGCCCAGCGGAACGTTCACTCCCCGCTGCTCGTAGTATTGGGCGACGAAGCGATCTACGGGAATCTCTTTGTCAACGATGGCGGTGGCATACGCGGCCAAAGGTAGGAGAACAGGTACTCTCCGTTTCCGTCCCAGAAGCTTTCCCTGTCCAGTCGCCAGAGACAAAGCGAGGAACTTCAGAAACGTGGATTTTCCCGAACCGGGATCGCCGAGAACAACAAGACCGGCGTGTTTCTTCAACAGGTTCAGGATTGGCTGTGGCTCGCTAACTCGCGGACCCAGGGCCTCCGTCTCCGCCTCTATGGGTTTTCGGCCGGCGAGGCGGAGCCGATCCCAGGTCTCCCCCTCCGGCGCTGCGACCCTCGCTTTAAGCGGCACGTACATCTCGAGCAGCGGCAATCGAAGGGGAATCCGGTCGGAGACACCCAGGCCTTTAAAATCAAGATAGCTGTAGCGCTCGGCGAGGAAATGCAGATAAGCCTCTGTGTGGTCCTCAATTCCGAACTCAGGTGCTGCAGTGCGCGGCCTAAGAATTCTGACCGTAAAGTCTTGAGTTCGGCTGAGTTCAAACTGGGCCGCCGGAAGTCCTTCTTCTGTTAGCATATGTTGCATTCTTTGAATTCCTGTTCCAACCCTCTCCACATGCTCTGCGAGATAGAAAACGCGAGCGACTGTTGGGTTTCTATGGCAATAATGGCCGTCCTCTAAAGCTTCCATAGTCATTGGTGACTGAGGAGCGCCAGGGCTGACTATCTCCACTCGGTCGTCCAGAATCTGCACGAGGATATATTCGTGCCTATCGCCGTAGTCCCTATGAACTAATGCATTGGCAAGCGCTTCCGACAAGACCCTCAACGGAATCTCACAGCTTTCTTCCTGCCCGGATTTTGTGATATGCCTACGAAACATGAGGTGGCTTCGCAAAAAGTCGCGAGCGGATTCAAATTGTGTTAAAAGATCGCCTCGAAATTCTTTGTTGTCTAGCCAGCCTGAGTGCCGCGTGCGACCCGACCAATATATGCATCTCGTAGTAGCTCCAGGCGACCAACGCTGAGGGTTTCGACCAAAACAGAGAAGCGCACCATAAGTAGGACTTGCAGCTATCAAGAGGCCAAGGCTCTCCAGTTGCTCTTGTAGTACCGATTTTCCGACTAGTCCGTCTTCTCGGCGAACTAGATCTCCCCGCAAGAAGGCCTCCAACTTTTGGAGATCCAGATCAGCCATGGAAGCGGCTTCGCATTTCTGATGATCCAATGGCTGGCTTTCCGTAATTGGGCCCTTAGACGACTGAGGAGAGCTGCTCGCCCTCCTGCGAGAGTTCTGTTTTTTCCCTTTACCCTTTTCGGATAGCTCGCGCTCAAGATGCCTAAGAGCTTTAAAGACTTCGGCCGCCAAAGCATCAGGCACGTCGAAGAAAGCGACGATTCGGTCCTTTCCAACCCGCTCGCGGAACCGCTGTTGGCGCTCGAACAAGGAATCCGGTTCTCGAAACTTCGGCGGCATCGGCAGGTCGTCCGACGCCACGAAGAGGAGCCGAGGCATCTTTGCCGCCGCCTCGTACTCCCTTTCTGTGAAGGAGGTCTTCGAACCTGGAGGCGAGCTGCCGTAGAGATGCCCGATCAGGCCGACGAAGACGTCACACTCTGCTACCTTGGCCCGGCAAAAGTCATCGGCCTCTCGATCACGGGCTCCGAAGTCCTCCATGCGGACGCAGTGGAAGCCATCCAGGCCCGAGATCGCTGTGTAGACGGCGTCACGGTACGGCCCCAGATCCTTGGCCGTGGAGCTGAGGAAGACGTTGCGAACGGCGGGACGCTTCGCGGGCGGCATGGGGTCTCCTTGGGAGAAACGGGTCGGCAATCAGTTTAGCAAAGCCGTGGCTCCCGGCCCAACGGGCCGTGATCCTTAAGCTCAGGGCACCGCCCTGAGTTGGGGATGCGTGGGATTCGATGCGGCCTGAAGGGACGCGATAGTGGGCAAATGGGCCAGTGCCGCACGAGTCCATGGCGGGATTCAAGCCAATGCGTCATACTAGGGACCCACGAGGTACGCGAGAATGCCCAAAATCACCCTCGAAGTCCCTTCCGATGTCGTCGACGCCCTCCGGTTGCCTCCGAGAGAGGTGGAGGACGAGATTCGACGAGAGTTGGCGTTGGCCCTCTATGGCCGAGGTGTGCTACCTCTCGGCAAAGCCCGCCTGCTCGCCCAGATGAGCCACTGGCAGTTCGACCAACTCCTGGGCGAACGCCGGATTCCCCGCCACTATACCGACTCGGATCTGGCGGAGGACATCCAGCACGCCCATGGTCCTTTGTGATTCCTCCGGCTGAGGAGATCTTCAAGCCCAATATCGCGCCCCGTTGGGGCGCATAGGGGATGGCCATCTGGACCCAGCCCGCTGGGCTGGGCTGAGGAATCCCGGACCTTTGGCCCGGAACTGCCGGCCCATTTTGGCTCCCCGGGGAAGGTTCTCGCCTTCTGAGCCTCGGGAGACGCCCCACGGGGTAGCTGGCGCTACCCTGCGGGCGTCTCTACAGTGGGGGGCGAACCGACGACGTGATTCGGATCGGCGCCGCCCGTAGGTGGCGGTCAGGTGATCGATCAACCTGCCGGAAAGGCTTCAGCGTTCCAATTTCCACACCGGTACGACCCCAATGTAGAGACGCCCAGAGGGTAGCGCCAGCTACCCCGTGGGGCGTCTCAGGATCGGCAAGGACGGTCCTATCTGAAACGAAACCAACCGCGGCAGAGGTTGGAGGTAGCGTTTTTGCTGTTCTCCCTCTTCTCCCGGTCGGGGGGAGGGCGATGGGAGAAGAGGGCCGGGGTGATGAGGGGGCCTCCGCGTCGAGGGTAGAGATTGCGCCCGCAGGTGGCGACCAGTGCGACTGGTGTTCAACGTTTCGGAAAGAGATCCATTTTCACCGCTCCCGCAACCTTACATAAAGGTGGCAATCCAAAAATCTCCCCTCCTTGAAAGCCGCCCGCCGCAGGATGGCTTCGTGCTCGTAGCCCGCTTTCTCCAGCACCTTGCAGGAGAGAGGGTTGGTGGCGAAGACCCAGGCTTCGAGACGCTCGTATTGGAGGTTCTCGAAGGCGTAGGTGGTGAGACGGCGCAGGGCCTCGGTCGCGAAGCCCTGGCCCCAGTGCTCCTCCCCCAGCCAGTAGCCGACTTCGGCGGTGAACCGGGCGACATCCGTCATGGGCTGGAGACCGATGCCTCCGATCGCTTCTCCGGCGTGTTCGATCGCGAAGGTCTGGTGCGGCTGGGGGGCGGATTTGCAGCGCGTGATCCAGCCCTTGGCATCTTCCAGAGTGTAGGGGTAGGGAAAATGGTCCCGCAGGTTGATCGACACCTTGCGGTTGTTGGCGTGGCGGACGAGCGACGGCTCGTCTCCCTCCCGCCAGGGACGGAGAACGAGCCGTTCGGTTTCAAGCTTCATCACACAGGAGCATAACTCGCGGCAACCCTCAAATTCTCTCCGACCTCCTCATCCGCCGCACCGCGAAGAGACCGAGGAGCACCGCCAGCGCCAGCAGACCCCAGGTGTTGAGGGTCGGGATCAGGGCGATGGCGACAGGCAGTTGGAACACGGTCGGAACGTTGTTGTCGGTGCCGCTTCCGTCCCCGTTGGGGTCCGGGTCTGAACCGTCCTGCGAGAGATCGGTGACTGGGACTCCGGCCGGGCTGGTCGCGGTGGCCATCACCTGGTTGGTGAACGGCCCGGGATTGGCGTTCGGGTCCTGGACCTGCAAGGTCAGGGTAATGGTTCCAGAGGCTCCAATCGCCAAGGTGTTACCGGCGGCCAGGAGGTTGGTGTTGCCGGCTCCGTTGAAACCGGGATCGACGGTGAGGTCGGGACTCTGGAGCGAGGTGATCGTGAAGGTCATAGGTGAGGGGAACGTCGCCGCGAGGTTCTCGACCACCTGCACGTTAGAGAGCGGAACGTTGCCGAGGTTCTCGACCTTCATCTCGAAGACGACGGTGAACGACAGGGCGTCGAGGATGTCGCGGTCGACGGAAACCAGGCGCTTGGCGACGCCAATCTTCGGCTGCTCGACGCCGATGGGCGCCAGGTGATCCTCTACCTCGCCGTCCGGCGCGAGGCCGGTCACTCCCAGTCCGCCCTGCGAGCTGATGCGGCAGCGTGCCGGGGTGTTGCCCTGCGGCGAGCCCACGGGCACCGCGAAGGTTGGGGTGACGGTCGTGCTAGCCGGAATGGAAAGGTCGGTCACCACCTTGTCGCCCGCGTCGGCCCAACTGCCGTTGTGGTTGAAGTCGATCCAGCAGCTCACGATGCCGCCCGTGACACCGGCGCGGAGTTGGATCGAGCCCGGCGCTCCCGGAATGAGGGTGGCCGGGAAGATGACGCCGTCCTCGTCGTCCGGCACGCCATTGGTGTCGTCACCCGTGAGGGCGGCGTTCGGCTGGCCATCCGGCTCGGTGTCCACGAAGGACCCCAGGGTCGGATTGTTCACCGGCAGCACGGCGTGGCGGGCGCCGTTGGAGGCCAGGAGCGTGGGATAGGTCGGGTCCGGCGCATCGCCGAAGTCGAGGCCCATGACCGTCACCGCGTAGTCCTCGACCTCGCCGTCCGCCGCCGTGCCGCCCGGACCGGAGACGCCGGTCGAGGAGAGACGGAAGCGGGCGTAGGAGAAGACGGACTTGGCGTCGCACGGCACGTTGACGGTCACCGGGTTGGCGCCGGCCACCAGGGCGAGACCTGAGGCGATGCGGTCGCGCGGGTCGTTGAAGACGCCGTCGCCGTCGAAGTCGATCCAGGCGTCGAGCTTCGGCGTGGCGATGCCGGCGGTATTGGTGAGGTTGACAGTCACGCTGGCCGTGCCGCAGGCGACGAAGCCACCGGCAGGCAGGATGACGCCGTCCTCGTCCGCGCCGTCGCCCGTGGCCCCCACGGAGGGCTGGCCGTCGACCTCACTGTCCTCCGTGGCACCCAGGGAGAAGCCGGCTGTCACCCGATGGTAGGGACCGTTGGCGGCCAGCGTCGTGCCGTAGGTGTCCGGCGCGTCGCCAAAGTCGACGGTGCCCTGAACGAGGGCGTAGTCCTCGACCTCGCCGTCCGGCGCCGATCCGGTGGACCCAAGGCCGCCGGCCGAGGAGAGGCGGAAGCGGGCGTAGGAAACGCCGGCCCCCGAGGTGCACGGCACGGGGAAGCTCAGGTTGTTGTTGCCGGCCGTGACGGTCTGGCTGGTGAAGATCTGCTCCGCCGCGTCGAAGGTGCCGTTGCGGTTGAAGTCCACCCAGGCGTCGAGCTTGCCGCCCGCGCTACTGGTCACGAAGACGCTGACCTGGGCCGTGGTGCAGGCGGTGACCGGGGTCGTGAAGGTGACGCCGTCCTCGTCGTTGAAGCAGTTGCCGATGCGGCTCAGGCTGGCCGCGCCGTCGTCGCCGGAGGCCGTGGCGTTCGGCTGCCCGTCGGCCTCGGTATCGACGCAGCGGCCGAGCATCAACGGATTGACGGGATCGACCTGGTGGCGAGCCGCGCCCGCCCCCTGGGTGCCATAGCTGGTCGGCGCATCGCCGTAGTCGAAGCCGACGACTCCCACGAGATAGTCCTCGACCTCGCCGTCCGGCGCCGGACCGGTGGGTCCGAGGCCGGTCGCCGAGGAGCAGCGGAAGCGGGCGTAGGTGAGGCCCGGCACGGCGCCCGCCGGCACCACCGGGGACAGCACGGTCGGCGGTCCGGTCGGAATGGTGACGTCGGTCGCGATCTGCTCCCCCGCCGAGTTGCCAAAGATGCCGTCGCGATTCCAGTCCACCCAGGCGTTCAGGATGCAGGCCGACCCACCACCCGCAGTGACGGTGAAGGCCGCCGTGCCGCCCGGCACGAACGGACCGGTGAAGGTGACGCCGTCCTCGTCGTCCCCGGGAACGGCGCAGGTGCCGAAGGTGGTTGCCGAGGTGGTGAGGTCGTCCCCGGTCGCCTGGGCATTCTGGTTGAAGCCGCTGTCGGCGTCGACACAAGCGCCGAGCCAGGGAGCGTTGGGAACCCCCAGGAGGTGCTGGGCGCCGTTGTCGAGCACGGTCGTGTTGTAGTCGCCCGGTGCCGTGCTGACCGCCACGTCCGGCGCGTCGCCATAGTCGTAGTGGGGCTGCGGCGCGGCGGCCGCGGCGATGAAGCCGAAGTCGACGGTGAGGTTGGTGTTGGCGTTGCCGTCCTCGCTCGTGGGCTCGCCGCCCGAAGAGAGGGTGACCGGCAGGCTGGCGGTCAAGGCGCCCACCGCCGTGCCGTTGTCGTCGCCGTCGACGTCGTCGTCCGGGTCGGGCGCGGGGTCGTTACCGGTCGCCGTGGCCAGACCGGCCAACGCGCCGCCGCCGTTGAAGTTCGACGGATCGACGACGACGATGTAGTTACCCGGCGCCAGGTTGGGGAAGAGGTAGCGGCCGGCGAAGCCGCCTTGCGTGGCGGTGAAGGTCGTGCCGACCTGCTCGTCGAGAGTCGGCCGGCCGTCGTTGTTGGCGTCCAGGTAGAGGTCGAGCCGCACGTTGTCGATCCCCACCTCACCGCTCTGCGGCTCGAAGATGCCGTTGTTGTTGGTATCCAGCCACACCTGGTTGCCCAGGGCGAGCGTGCCGGATGGAATCACGAGCCCGGCATCGATCCTCGGGTTGTACTCGCCCGGCGCCAGGGTGACGAGCGGCGTCACGCCGGTCGTGGCGTTGGCGTCGGAGTCCTGCGTGTCGTTGCCGGCGTCCGGCGTGGTGAAGCTGGTCGCCACCGCCGGCTTCATGAACTGCACGAAATATTGGATACCCGGAATCAGACCGTCGAAGCGGTAGTAGCCGGGACGGCCGTAGACGTCGTCCTTGGTGACGGTCGTCGCGATCAGGGCGTCGGTCGCCGGGTCCGCGGTGCCGTTGCCGTTGTCCGCGAACAGCTTGACGGTGACGCCGTTGATGCCATCCGTCGTCGGCTCGTTCTGCAAGCCGTCGCCGTCGCGGTCGAACCAGACGTAGTCGCCGAGGGCCGCGAGCTGGGTCGCGACGAGCCCGAAGTCGACGTCCGGATCGTCCTGGTTGGCCACCAGAGTCACCACCGGCGAGCAGCCGGACGCCGGGTTGGCGTCTGAATCGAGGTTGTCCGTGCCCTGGTCCGCCGTGGTGAAGACGAACGTCGGCGGCGGCGTGACGCAGACGAAGTAGCTGCCGGGCGCGAGGCCGGGGAAGCGGTACCACCCTGGCGCGCCGCCCGGGCTGTTGGAGGTGACCGCCGACGCCAGCGGCACGTCGTCCGGCGTGCCGGGCACGCCATCGGGTCCCGGGGTGATCAGCCGCACGTAGACGTTGTTGAGGCCGGTGGGGCCGTCGTCCTGCACGCCATTCTTGTTGGCGTCCACCCAGACGAAGTCGCCGAGGCTCGCGGCGTTGCAGGTGCCGGGGGCGATGCCCACCTTCTGCGGCTCGGCCGCCAGCGAGCCGAGGCCGTCGGCGCGGTCCGCCTGGTAGGCGAAGGAGTTGAAGGCGCTCTGGCCCGCGGGGACGTTGCCCGGCGCCGTGAGGTGGAAATTGAAGGACACGAAGTCGAACGGCCCCACCACGCGGCTGCCGAACTCGACCTTGAACGAGCGCACCGAGGTGATGGGGTCCGGCGGCACCGTCGTCCAGTTGGGCGGATCGCAGCCGGGCACCGAGACGCCCACTTCGGGACGGCATGGATTGCCCGCCGTCGAGTAGAACAGCGTCGTCCCGGCGGGCGGCACGATGGGGGCCGTCAGCAGCGGCATCCATTGCGAGCCGCGCGGGTTGAGGTCGCGCACGCCGGTATCGCCCACGAAGGGAAGGATGTCGACGATCACGAAGTTCTGCATCGGCACCGTGCCGACGTTCTGCACCTTGAGCTGGTAGTCGATGGAGCCGCCAATCAGCGTGCCCGAGGAGGTCGACGTGAACGCGCCGTCGCACACTCCCTTCACCTGCTTGTTGGAGACGAGCTGGGCGGCAGAGGCCACGTTGGCGCTCCCCGTTCCCGAGCACCGCGTCTCGGCGGTGTTGCCGTCGCCGTCGAGATCCAGCGAGTCGGTCTGCGAGCCGCCGGAGCAGCGCTGGCCGAGACCGGGCGCGTCGTGCCCCAGGGTGAAGGTGTTGGACAGCGCACCGAAGGACGCGCCGTTGCGGACCGTGGTGCTGATGTTGATAAATACATCCTGGCCGACCCCGAGGTTGCCGCTGCCGGCGTTCCACCGCCACCGCAACAGGGTGCGGCCAGTGCCCGCGAAGTTTGGAATCTGCTCGAAGGTCTGCGGCGCCGGCAGGCCGGTCCCCTGGTCGTCGAAGCTCCGGCTCACGAACAGGAGATCGACGGGCAGCAGATCGGTGGCCACCACGAACTGGAGCGGTACCGGATCGCTCGACTGCGGCGCGCTACGGACGTGCAGACGCCAGGAGACGGTCTGGCCCGGGTTGAAAGGCCCGCCCGAGAGGTTGGTTTTGGCCGGATCGAGCTGCGCGAACGGCCCGCTCAGGATGAAGTTGTTGCAGCTATTGCGGGAGATCGGAGTGGGGCCCGCCGTATAGATCGCCGTGAGAGCGACGCAGTTCTGAATGGTGTCGCCGAAGCCGACCGGGGCGCCGGCGTTGCTGGGATTGACGATCTTGCCCGTGACCACCGGGTTCGCCGAGGGGCCCATGCCGGGCTGCGCCTGGCCATACTCCCACTTCACCTTGGTGACGTACTCGCCGGCGCCGAGGCCCGGAGGCGGCGCGGTCAGCGTCGTGCTCGTCGTGGTGTTGGGCGAGCTCCCCCAGAGGGTGAAGACTCCCGGCGCCGTGTTCTTCTCATAGCTCACCCGCACGCCCTCGCCGGCCGCGAAGGGCGCCAGCCCGTTGTAGGAGCCGGTCGTCACGCTCGCGAGCTGAAGCTGGACGGGGAGAGTGTCGATGACCACCATCGTGTCCAGCGGCACGTTGCCGTTGTTCGACACCCCAACCGAGTAGCTGAAGGTCTGGTTGAGGGTCGGCGGATTGGGGCTGCCGCCGGCGATGCCCTTCGACAGGTTGGCGCTCGCGTTGGGCACGAAGGTGGTGACCGTATGGGTCACCGTGCCGGGGCCGAAGCTCTGAGCCGGCTGGCCCAGTGGCGTGGCCATGAAGGTGAAGCTGTTGGTGACGCTGGTGCCGCTGGTGAACGTGGAGCTGGGGAAGGTGACGTTCACCTGGATGTCGCAGTTGCCGCCCGGAGTGATGGGTACCGAGCAGGGGCTCGTCCAGGTGACGGTCGCGGGCGTCGTGCCGTCGCATCCCGGCTCGCAGTCCGCCGCCGGGCTGGCGCTGTTGAACACCGTGCCGGCGGGCAACGTGTCGGTCACCGGGCCGACGGCCGTCAGGTTCAGGGCGCCCGGGTTGTTGGGCACCGAGATCCGCAGCCGGTAGGTCTCCGGCATGTCCAGGTTGGCCGGTGACGTGAGTAGAGTCTTCTGTGGATTGACCTGGACGGATGCCACGGCCGTGACGTTCACCGGCGGGGTCGTGATGGTGCCCGGCGAGGCGCCGAGATTGACGCCATCCGCCGTGTTGGTGGCCACGGTGCCGTTGGGCGTCGAGCCGTTGGGAAAGTGGACGGTGATCAGCAGATTGCCGCTGTTGCCCGCCGGCAGCGGCGTGATCATCACGAACTGGACCCGGGTGCGGCCGGATCCCATGAAATTCGGCGTCACGTTGACCGCCGCCACGTCGGTCGTCGTCGCGGTGGAGACGAACTGAACTTGTGCCGGCAGCAGGTCGTCGACCTCGGAGCTCAGGCAGGGGCCCGAGGTGTTACTGCAGTTGTACGACAGGCTGTACCCAAAATCCTGGCCCGTCAGCTTGGTGTTCCCGGGATCGACCTGCACCGCCGACTTCACCAAGGGCTGAGAGCTCGCGGGAACGGCGGCGAGCGACATCGTCAGAGCGACAAGCAGAGCGTATCCAATCCGAGACATACCATCTCCTCCAAGCTGCGGAACGACCAAGCAAGCGACAGTGATTCTCGATGGCGTGACGGCAAACGCGCGGCAATCTATCGAGACTCTAGACGGTTCGCAAGCTCTGTCACCAAGTCATGTTGTTACAAAGTGAAGGCAACGTAAGCCCTTTCACCTTGCGCGTCGGGTGCGGCTTGCACAGGCTAAGCGGGGATCATTACAGACTGAATTACGGCAGGCGCCTCCTCAACCGATGAGCGCAGCCAGCCGTTTGGGGGCGGCGAGGCGGTAGCTGCCGGCGACCAGCTCGGTCACCTCGCTCCAGTCGATCGCGCTCCCATCCAGGCGTAGCCCCACCCATCCCCTGGGGCCTATGTACGCCGGCAGGTAGAACCTGGCCGGGTCCGCGGCGGCAAGATCGGCGTTCTCCCCGAGCGCCACCTTGCAGCACACGGCCACGATGCCGTCGCCATGATGGTTGTCGAGGAAGTAGGCGAACGTCTTCTTGCGCACCAGGAAGCTCGCATGGCTGCCGCTGTCCTGGCGCGTAGCCTCGGGCAGATCCAGGCAGATCTCCGTCAGCCGGACGAGGCGCGGATCCTCGATGAGGGAATTCGTCATACCGGTCTTCGAATCGACAGGCGAACTCTAGCAGCTTGCGGGCAGCGAGTCGCCACCTCCGAGTCTGACATTTCATGAAATTCAAAGAGAACTATTTCACAGCAAGCCGTCTATAGGTTGCCTAGACTGCCGGTAGGTCAGTCGAACTGGAAGGGTCAATTCGTTGGATTCGAGGTTTTGTCAGCGGTAACCGCGGTCCCCCGGAGCCATGGAGGCCTTGGGCAAGTTCCGCGGAGAAGGGAGAAAGCGTTATGTTTCATGATCGTCATCTTCACGGCAGGTTGAGCCGCATCCTCAGTGGGGTCGCTCTCGCTGCGGCATTGTCCTTCGCCAACCCCGCCGGAGCCCACGCTGCCGGCATCCCAACCCCGGCCGGCGTCTGGCGGTGGATCGAGGGCATGCTGGCGGACCGGATCGGAGCTGTGACTCGCGACCGGACGCCCTCCCGGCGGGCAGTCCAGGCGAAGGATCTCACATGCCCGGCGACCGGCTGCCCCACGACGACCACGACGAACCAGGGTGGCGGCACCGACCCTGACGGGAGGCCACACTAACCTCGCGTTTTCGAGGGGCGCGGCGCGCTGCGCCCCTCGCGAGCGCAGATGAGTTTGCGCAATCGTCGATTTGGTGGCAAACTCCACTGGGTTCACCGAGGATTCATCGAAGAAAGGAAGCCCGCCCTTGAGCGAGCATCTCGATCCAGCGGAGCTGTCGGAACGCGGGCACAGCAGCCTCTCTCCGGAGCGGAGACGGGAGATCCTCTCCCATCTGCTCAGCGGATGTAAGGCCTGTCGCGCGGCGATCGGCTGGAACCGGCGGGTGCGCCAAAGCCTCCAAGTGCCCGAGCAGCCGACAGCCTGGCGCGTGGCAGCGTACGACCAGCCGGTGGCCAGCACCTTCGAGCAGGCGATCCGTCTCAAGCGAGTCCTGGAGGAACAACGGCAGCAAGCGCAGGAGGCCGCGGTCCTGCTGGCCAGCAAGGAGGGGCTGGCAGCGGTTCCGAAGGAGGCTGGGCTCGGCTTCTATGAGGCTCTCCTCCAGCGCGTCTCGGCTCTTCGCCACGACGATCCGCAGGAAACCGTCCGCTTGGCACGGATGGCGGTGGCGGTGGCGGACGGCCTCGACCCCGCCACCTACGGCGCTCGCCAGGTGGCCGACTTCCAGGCCCGGGCCTGGGGAGAGCTCGGCAATGCCCTGCGCGCGGCCGACGATCTCTGGGAAGCCGAGCGGGCGTTCGAGCACGCCTTTGACGTGCTCGAACGCGGAACGGGCGCCAAGCCGCTGGAGGTGCGCCTCCACGACCTTCACGCTTCTCTGCTGGGCACTCAGCGCCGCTTTCAACTCGCCTTCTTCGCCCTCGACATCGTCCGCGAGCTCTATCGGGAGATCGGCGACACCCACGCGGTCGGCCGCGTGCTCATCAAGAAGGCCCTCTATCTTCATTACAGCGGCCAGTCGGAGGAGGCTCTGCGGGTCAACGCGCAAGGTCTCGCGTCGATCGACGAGGCCGCCGATCCTGAGCTCTCTTTCACCGCCTTCAAGAACCACCTCTGGTTCCTCGTGGACTGCAGCCGCTTCCGAGAGGCCAAAAGGTTGTTGTTCCGCAACCGGCAACGCGTCCACTCCGCCAGCCGGATTCCGCGTCTCAAGATTCAGTGGCTGGAAGGACGCATTCGCTACGGTCTCGAAGAGCTGGCCAGCGCCGAGATCACTTTCCTGGAAGTGAAGCAGGGCTTCGAGGAGGCCGGTCTTGGCTTTGCGGCGGCCCTCGCCTCGCTCGACGCCGCCCAGGTTCAGATGCGCCTGGACCGGCCCGCCGAAGCCGAGGGCCTGGTGACGAGCGCGACGACCGTCTTCACGGCTCTGGGCATCCACCGCGAGGCCCTGAGCGCGGTGATGCTGCTCAAGGAAGCCTTCGAGAGGCAGACCGCCACGGCCCTGCTCGTCGAACGCACCGTCGCCTTCCTGCGCGAGAGCGAAATCAACCCCGACGCGCGCCACGACTGCCGGCTGGATTAGGCTGGCCGCGGGCGGGCGGCCCTGATACCCTTCCGCCATGCCCGAAACGTCCGACATGCCCGACACCCCGTTCCGCACCTCGTGCCTCGAGCGCTTCCTGCGCTATGTGACCTTCGACACCCAGTCGACCGAAACCTCCGAGACCTATCCCAGCACGGCCAAGCAGCTCGACCTCCTGCGCCACCTGGTGGAGGAGCTCAAGGCCCTGGGCCTTCAGGACGTGGCCATGGACGAGCACGGCTACGTCATGGCGACCCTGCCGGCCACCACGAAGAAGACCGGCGTGCCCGTCATCGGCTTCATCGCCCACGTGGACACCTCGCCCGAGATGAGTGGCGAGGGGGTCAAACCCATCGTCCACCGCAACTACCAGGGGCAGGACCTCGTGCTGCCGGACGATCCCACGGTCGTCCTGCGCGCCGCCGACATCCCCTACCTGAAGGAGCGGATCGGCGACGACATCGTCACCGCCTCGGGCACCACCCTCCTGGGCGCCGACAACAAGGCGGGGGTGGCGGAGATCGTGGCCGCCGCCGAGTACCTGCTGGCGCATCCGGAGATCGCCCACGGCACCCTCCGCCTCGGCTTCACTCCCGACGAGGAGGTCGGCACCGGCACCAAGTTCTTCGACGTGGCGAAGTTCGGCGCCGTCTGCGCCTACACCATGGACGGCGGCGCCCGTGGCGAGCTCGAGTACGAGAGCTTCTCGGCCGATGCCATGACGATCACCTTCCAGGGCCGCAACACCCACCCCGGCTACGCCAAGGGGACGATGATCAACTCCATCAAGGTGGCGGCCGACTTCATCTCGCGTCTGCCGCCGGAAGGGCTCTCGCCCGAGACGACCGACGGCTACGAGGGCTACGTCCATCCCTACGTCGTCAACGCCAGCGTCGAGAAGACGTCCGTCAAGGTCCTGATCCGCGACTTCCGTACCCCGGGCTTGGCGGAGAAGGAGTCGTTCCTGGCGGAGCTCGCCCGGCGCACCGTGGGGGACTGGCCGGGCGCCACCTTCGAGTCCAAGATCGAAGAGAGCTACCGCAACATGCGGGAGGTGCTGGACCACCATCCGGACGTGGTGGACAACGCCCGCGAAGCGGTGCGCCGCGCCGGCCTCCAGCCGCTCGAAAAAGCCATCCGCGGCGGCACCGACGGCTCGCGCCTCAGCTTCATGGGCCTGCCCACGCCCAACCTTTTCGCCGGCGAGCAGAACTTCCATTCCCGCCACGAGTGGGTCTCGGCCCAGGACATGGAGAAGGCCGTCGAGGTGATCGTCCACCTCAGCCAGATCTGGGAGGAGAAGGCGCCCCACTGAGGTGTGCCCTGGCACAAGGCCGGAGGGCTTACAGGACGGAGGTTGCCGATGCCGAAGCTCCGTGACCGGAAGAAGCTTTTCGCGGCGGCCTTGATGATCGCCTTCCTCGCGACCCTCGTCTCCGCATACCGAATCCCGGAGGCGGGCAGGCTCGCGTACGAGACTCCCGGGAGCGCCTGCCATTTCAAGGAGGACGTCGCCAAGAGCAAGTGGATGCTGCGGTTGGAGCTGGGTGAGACACCGCCTCTCCACGGGCCCTGCCCGGCGTCCAACCTCTTCTCCGCCCTGGGCGCGATGCTCGACGCGGACAACTTCTTCCTGATCGCTTACAGCGCTCTCAACCTGAGCTTCTTCCTGTTTTTCGCCGCGATTGGATGGGCCCGGCCGCCCTTCCCGTGGATCCTCACCGGTGCGTTCCTGGCTCTCGTGATGCTGAGCGCCGACCGCTGGGAAAACAGCTATATCCGCCAGTGGATCGATAGCTCCGGGACGGTCTTTCCCGCGTGGGTTTTCATCGCTACCGCTGTCAAGTGGGGCGCGATCGCGGGAGCCAGCGCGCTCCTCGGCTTCCTCTACCTCCGGGCTCCCCAGCGCAAGGCCAGGCTCGTCGCCGTGCCGGCTTTCGCGGCGGCGGCGCTCCTGGTGGCGGGCCTGGCCGGGCGCTGTTGGCACTGGCTCGATTGGGGATCGAGCTACGCCTTGGTCGTTTTCTGGCTCGCCATCCTGATCCATTCCGTCATCGTGGCCGTCGAGCAAAAGCCGCGGGGCCGAGATCAAGTATAATCGTTTGAAAAATAGGAATCACATACCATGGCCACAAACTCTCTTCAGAACCTCCGTCTCGCCCTGGATCTGGTATCTACGTCACCCGCCGCGCCGCCCGGTGGGAAGAAGCCCGCCGCCTTCGGTATCACCGGAGCGTCCAAGCCCCCGGTTCAGAACTGGGCGCGCCATCCGAACATCCAGGGCTTCGGCATCGCCGAGCGCATCACCCAGGGTCAGAAGCTCAAGGACGTGGCCCTCAAGGTCTACGTGGAGCGCAAGCTGCCGGCCGGCAAGCTCGACTCGCCACCCGTGCCCAAGCAGGTGATGCTGGCGGGAATGAGCACACCCGTCGATACGGACGTCCAGGAGATCGGCAAGGTCGTGCTGGAGGCCAACACCTCGCGCCATCGGCCCGCCATGCCCGGCTGCGGTCTCGGCCACTTCGAGGTCACCGCCGGCACCTTCGGCTGCCTGGTGCGCAAGAAGGGTAAGCCCGAGCTGTACATCCTCAGCAACTCGCACGTGCTCGCCAACTCGGGCACCGGCAAGGCGGGGGACGTCATCCTCCAGTCCGCCGTGTTCGACGGCGGCGTCCAGCCGGCCGACGTCCTTTGCAAACTGACCGAGTGGGTGCCCTTCAAGTTTGGCGACGCTTTCGACAACCTCGTCGACGCCGCCATCGCCCAGGTCAAGCCCACCGACGTCACCTCGAAGGTCAACCTGATCGGCGTGGCGCCCAAGGGCGTCGGCACCGTCGTGCGGCGCGGCATGAAAGTGAAGAAGGTCGGCCGCACCACGGACTTGACCTCGGGCGAGATCACCGACGTCGACTTCCGGACCTCGCTCCCCTACCCCAAGCCGGATGGCAGCGGCGACGGCAACGTGGGCATGCGCGACCAGGTGCTGTGCACGCGCTACACCGCGGGGGGCGACAGCGGCGCCGCCGTCTTCAACACCAAGAATCAGATCGTGGGCTTGCACTTCGCGGGCACCCCATCGACCAGCATCTTCAACCGCATCACCAACGTCCTCGACGCGCTGGGCCTCGAGATCGTGACCGAGGCGATCTGAAGGGCAGGATCGAATGGCGAAGATCGAGCAGGTGCGCAAGGCTCTCGACCTCTTCAGCGGCGAGCTGTCGCGCCGCAAGAACGTCGTCGGGCTTGGCCGCGTGCCGTCGGAAACCAAATCCGGAGATTGGGACCTCGCAGTCTACGTCGCCCGCAAGGTCCCGCCGGAAGAGCTCGCCGCCGCCGATCTGGTGCCGAAGACCCTGGACGTCCCGGGACGCGGCAAGAGCCATCCCGTCACCACCCAGGTCATCGAACAGGGTCCGGTGAGCCTGGAGACGCCGGGGCTCGAAAAGCTCTGACATGACAGAGCCCGACCGTCGCCGTCCGCGGCTCTGGTTCCAGTCCATACTCCTGGCGGGCCTCGTCCTGTGCCTGGGGTGCAGCGGCCACAGAATCCGGCACGCGCCCAACCACCACGGCGCGGCCTTCGACTTCGAGGTCCCCGGTTGCTCGCCCGCCTTCCGCCCTGCCGAGCCGCCGCCCGGCAACCGCGCCGTGGACATTCGCTACCTGGGGTCCGGCGGCCTTTACGTGGGCTGGGGTGAGGATTTCATACTCCTGGGGCCGTTCTTTTCCAACCCCACCCTTTATACCGTCCTCCTCGGCTCCTGGCGGAAAAACGACGCCGCGATCGAGCGCGGGCTCGAGGGCGTGCCCGTCTCCAAGGTCGAGGCGATCTTCGCCGGCCATTCACATTACGATCACATCGGGGATTTCCCCGCCGTCCTCGAACGGGCTCCCCGCGCTCACGTCTATGTCAACCGCGCGGGAGCTCACGCCCTCGCTCCCTACGCCGCCAACCGGACGACCGCCTTCGAGGATCATCCCAACGAGTGGACCTGGCTCACCGGACCCGGGGGCGAGAAACGGCCTATCCGCTTCTACGCCGTTCCCTCCGTGCACGCGCCGCAGATCGATCACTACCTCTGGGCCAAAGGCCCGGTGAAAGGGGACACGGACTTTACCAAGCCCTGGACCTCTCACCGTTTCAACGACCTGAAGGCGGGCACGACCTTCGCGTTAGTGATCGATCTCCTGGACGACAAGGGAACGGTGCGATTCCGCTTCTACTATCAGGACACCGCGAACCCGAAGGGGATCGGCGAGCCCAAGGACCTGCCCGGCGCCCCGCATCCGTTCGACCTCGCCGTCCTCTGCATGGCCTCCTATGATCGAGCCTCGAAAGACAAGGGGGACCAGCCCGGGGCGATTCTCGACGCCCTGAAACCGCGCCACGTGCTGGCGACGCATTACGAGGACTTCCTGCGCCCGCAGAATCGCCCGGTGCACTTCGTGGCTCTTCTCACGGACGCCAGGGTCGAGACCTATCTGAAAACGGTTTGCGACCGGCTCGGCTGTGAAGCCCCCTCCGGCGCCAGCCCCACCAATCTCATCTGCGGGCCCTCCGGCCCGCGCTGGACTATGCCGTTGCCGGGTGAGTGGATGCGGTTCGCGGTGCCGTGAGCCGGCGCCGGACGTCTCGGAGCGTCAGTACCGGCACCCACCGCACGCCTGCTAACGTTCCCACCTAACGTCTCAGGCCTCGTAAGTCGTTATCGTGCAGCGTTTTCCGTGACCTACGATATTCATGCACCCATGGACCCTCGTTTTGCTAACGTTCGGGCGTCCACCTTGGAGGCAGGCGAGCTGGCTTGAGCCCGGCGACGGCGCCCAGGCTGCAGGCCGCCCCCTTGTCAACAACGTTGCTAATCAGCCTAAGCGACTATCTCTCAGCCACTTGTGGTCACAAGCCGGCACTTGCTAATCAGGCTGCTAATCAAAGGCGTCTCCGGCTATGTCGTTGCCCGGCGCCCCCGGTCACCCCCGGGGCGCCGGCTTACTTGCGGATCAGTCGTACCGGCACCAGCCGCCGTCAAGTAGGATTGGGGGACCGGTGAGCGTGCAGGTGGCTACCAGGCTGGCGCTTTGCAGCTCCTGAAGGCACTGGAGGCACACGAGGCCACCAACCCCCGAGTCCTTGGAAACCTCCCCCAGGGAAGCGCAGTTCGGCGGATCATCGCCACAGGGAGGAAGGCTCGCAAGGACAGCCGCCTTCTGGGTCTCCGTGCAGGTGGCCAGGGCGGCCTGTCCGGACAACGAGATCAACAGGACGAAGATGAGAAAGACGAGAGAAGTCTTTGCCTTCAAGCAGATCTCCTTTGGCGCCGGATGGCGCGGAAGCTTATGAGGGAACAAGCATACCGTAGCGGGCTGGGAGATCCGGCGCCTGGCGCAAGCCCGGGATCAAAGTTTTCTTGCCCCGAAGGGGCTCAGGCATGTAGCCGGGGGTGGAGCGAAGCGGAGCCCCCCGGAATAGGTAGCCCCCGGTTTTCAAGCCCCGGCAGGGGCGGCGGCAGCTCCCTCGCCAACTCGCCGGAAGGTTGTCATCGCCCACTTCCTACCCAGCCTTGGCTAAAGGCCGACGGCCAACACCTCGTCGGCATCGAGACCTTCGACATCGGATTCCCGGACCGCTACGACCGCGAGCGACTCTCCCAGAGCGTTGAACACCTCCAGCACGCAACCCTGTTCTCCGCCCTCTGGGTGTGGGACGTAATCGACCAGGGTCGCCACATCTCCCTTCTTGAGGCAGTGCTCGGGGAGATCCTGTTTCAGCGCGACATGCTGATAAAGCGGCCAGCTCATGACGTCTTCTCCTCTCGCGGCTTCAAGGTGACGAACCGAACCTGGCCGTCCAAGCGGCTACGAAGCCAGATTGTAACCGCCGCCATAACGCCGGCCTCCTGAGCCCGGAGGGCGGCAGACCCGTAGCCCCGGGTGCGAACCCGGGGACCTCCACGCCCCCCAACCTTCCTCGCGCCCCGCCAGGGCCGCCTGTCGTCCGCCTTGGCGAAGAGTCCAAAATGTCGGCACATCTTGGGAACTGCCGACATTTTGGGCTACGGTGGTCCCATGGCCAAGATCAGTGGAGTCCGCGCGCCTGGCGACCTGTCCGAGCTCGGTGCCATATTCCGGCCACGGGATTTGGAGGCCCTCGGCATCCCGCGCGGCAGCCTCCGCGCCTGGCTACGGCAAGGCACCGCCGAGCAGCTTGGGCGTGGACTCTACCGTCTCGCCGAAACCGAGCCGAGTGAGTACAAAACGATCGCCATGGTCTCGGCCCGGGTACCCCAGGCCGTCGTCTGCTTGCTCACAGCGCTCCGTGTCCATGGCATCGGGACTCAGTGCCCCCGGGATATATGGATCGCCATCGACAGGAAGGCGCGCAAACCTCGACTCGAAGGGCTGTCCGTCCACATCGTCCGCTTCTCCCGCTGATGCTGACCTACGCCGTCCAGCCGCTCGAGGTCCAAGGCGTCCCCATCCACATCACTTCGCCAGCCCGAACGGTGGTGGATTGCTTTCGCTACCGTAACAAGGTCGGACTCGATGTGGCCCTCAAAGCGCTACGCGATGTTCTCCGCTGCCGTCTTGCCACTGTGGATGAGATCCTACGCAGCGCCGAGGTCGGCCGGGTGCGACAGGTCATCCAGCCCTATGTGGAAGCGGCGGCCTCCTGAGTCGTTGATCCGAGCCCTGTCACATTATGGTAGCGTTTCCTCGCCCTCGCCTGCCCCGGCGTTCCGACTTGGCGGATCCGAACCCAGCCACCTTGTCTCCGCAGTGCGGAGACAATTGCCGCGATTCGAGAGCTGGAATCTCAGAAGCCTGCAACACAGAAGAAGACGCGCCTTCGGCGACGCACCTCCTGAGCCCGGAGGCCGGCAGCCCCCTAAGCCCCGGGGGCGAACCCGGGGACTCCACGATCCCCAGCCCCTCATCGCGCCCGCCAGGGCGCCTGTCGTCCGCCGCGGCGAAGAGTTCAAAATGTCGGCACATATTGATAACTTCCCGCAGTTGGGCTACGGTGGCCTCAAGGGGCGATGCGCGGCCGCTCCTCAACAAAATCCAGTCGCCCGGGTCTCTAGGTAAGGGGCCGACCGTACAGCGATCCGCTCCAATTCAAGAGAGGATTACCGCAGATGGATAGGCCCAAGACTCACCACGTCGTGCCTCACCCAGGAGGCGGCTGGGATGTCGAGCGAGGCGGTTCCGAGCGAGCCAACGGCCACTTCGACAAGAAGCAGGATGCGATCGACTCCGCCCGCGAGATCAGCCGTAATCAGGGAACAGAGCTCAAGATTCACAATAAGGACGGAAAGATCTCCGGCTCCGACAGCCACGGGAACGATCCGAATCCTCCCAGGGGATAAGAGAAAGGAAGAGAACAATGGAAGACCGTTACAAGACCGGTCAGGAATGCCCGAAGAAAGGCAATTATGCCTTCGACGGGTACCTGGATGGCACGTGGTCGCCGACTCCAACCGCCAACGAGAACAACATCCCACTCTCGAAGGGAGAAACTTTTCCACCTATCAAGTCAGCGAATAAAGGCTGTTGGTGGAAGTTCGCCTATTGAGAATACGGCGGCGGGGGGACTAGCTTTCGCTATTGCAACAAGCGCGGGCTTTGTCTTGGCCCTCAGCGCTATTGCAGGAATCAGGTAGTAAGCAGATGGAGCATGTAGGCCCGGCTATCATAGCAGCCGCGCGTTGGGCAAGGCAGTTTCTGATCTCGAAGCGCGGATTCGAAGCTGCTATCGGCGAAACCGCGTCCGAGCCGGCTGAGCTGATCCGGGTCCGGTCGCGGGGCCGGGCCCGTCGAATCATCGTTCGGCAGGCATCCACGGAGAGTAGGGCGCGGAACGTCCTGGAGCCCCTTGACCCGAGCTGGTTCGATCCCTGGGCAGAATCCTCGGAGACTCTGGCTGTCAAGACCCGTCAGCTTTCCCGCTGCCAAACCTGTGCCGGCGAGAAAAGGGTGCGCTGTCTCACGTGCCAAGGCATTGCAATGGTTTCCTGCGGTATCTGCAGCGGGAGTGGCTTTACCTGGTCTCCGCGGTCAAGACGGATGATTGGCTGCCGAGTCTGCCGGAAGAGCGGCAAGAGGATTTGTTCCTGCCGAGACGGATGGACGTCCTGCGCAGCTTGCAGCGGGAAGGGCAAGGTTGAGGAGTGGCTTGAAGTCGCAGAGGAGTCCTTTGATCGAGTCACTTTCGTAGGGAGCGACCTACTCGCTCAGGCCTTTCCAGGAGGTATGGGCCCCGACACGTTTGACACGGACCCTCATCGATTCACCATTCCGCTCGCTCTGTCCTGGAAAGGCCAGTCGATCAAGGAAGCGCCTGCCGAGGTGCGGAGCGCCCTCCATCGACCGGATCTCGTGGGCATAAGCCCAAAAGAGGACAGGATTCACGAGATTATCGTTCAAGTATTCCAAAGTAAGATTACAACCGTGGTTTACCAGCTCGGAGGCATCTCGGGCTCGATCCTGGTCCAGGGGTGGAATCAACAAATCGTGGAGAACAGTTCGAGCCGGCAGCCGTTCCAGCGCAGGCGACGCAGGACTGTACAAGGAATGTCGATTGCCGTCCTGGCGAGCGCTGCATTGACAATCTGGTACGGAGTGAGGCACTCGTTCTTCGTGTCGACTCCGAATTATTGGCTGCTCTGGATTTGCGCTTTCGTCCTCGGCGTCTGCTTCATTCCTCTGATGTTTTGGTGGGCACTCCCGGTTCGAGGCCGCGGGTGGAAAGGAGCTCTCGCTGCAGGTTTTCCTGCGTTGTTTGTTGTCTTGGCTCAGACGGGACTCGCCGCGACAGGTGGGCCCTCGCTCGACCATGCCCGCGCGGCTGCGGAAAGAGGCCAGTTGGAAGATGCTCTTCGCGAGTCGGCCGCGTGTTTTGACCTCGGTATTCAAGCGGAGCCTGCTGGTCGCTTCCATGATCAGCTTCAATTGGGAAGAGTCCGGCAGACCCGTGAGCCGCAGAAGGCGTGGGAGGCCGCCTCTTTACCATTCCTCACCAAAGCTGGCCGCGAGCAAGCCCAGGCACACGCCGTGGCGGCAATCTTCCAAGCGAGCTCGGCTCTTCAAGAAAGGGGCGAGCTCTCGGCGAGCGCGGCTTTGCTCGATTCTGCTCCTGCCGAACTCAAGCAAACCGAGCCTCTTATCGGCCTTCGCCGGCGGTTGTACCTCGATGACGCACTGCCTCTTCGGAAGGTAATCGGGTCTCGCGGCAAGTCTCTCGAAGAGAAGTTAGTAGCTTGCACTGCAATCGCCCCGTACGTCCAGGGTTTGACCTCTCTCCCCCCGACCCCGGCCGACACGTCGTTGGCAAAGGAAATCAAGGAGGAATGCGAAGCTCTCCGAGAGCAAGGCTTTAAGAAGGTCGAGCGCCAGCGAGAAGCCGCAACTCGGGAGGCCGAACAGGCTCTCAGGAGAACGGAGGCTGCTAAGAAGGTGGCCCTAAGGAGGTGGGCCTTGGCTCCACTCCTCTGCAACGATGGGACGCGGTCGCCTTCGTGCGTCTGTGGAGGATCACACAGGGGTTGCTGCTCGTGGCACGGCGGTGTAGGCGGGTGTTCGGCTCGGTACCCGAGTTGATAGGTGACACTTCGAAGTTGGTTCACAAGTCTCGCGCCTCGGGCTAAGGGGTGTGCCGCCCTCCGGCTCGCGAACAGGGTCGCTCGGCGCTCAGGTCGAGCTAAACAGAAGCCTCTAAGACCCTAGCAGTCCGGGAGGTCAAAGAGGTTATTGCGGGTCGTCTCGTCCCGGTCTGTCCTTAGATACCTCCCGTTAAGACCCTTCACGACACGGATTTCAGTGCGCTTCCCAGGCCACTTCACGTGGTAAGTGTGATCACCTGAGTCGATATCCTGAATCGCCACTGCCGTCGACCTCGGCGACCACGAGGTGCCGGGATTGCAGAGGGACGTGATGTCCCCCTTGTCGTCTTTGCCTGTCTGGGTCACTTCACGATCAGCCGTGTGACACCTCCTTATTTTTTTGGTGGACCAATCCGTTCCCAAGTTCTTCCAGGCTCCTGAGTCGGCGGAAGAGGATGATCTCCTGGCTCGATCGTAACTTGCCGTGGGTCGGCCACCTCTCCTCCTCTGGGTCCGCGTTCGACGTACTCTCCGGGCTTGCTTGGCACTTCTCCTGGCTTCTGTAGGTCCGACATTAACGACTCCTTCCTTGAGCGGCAAAGTACCGCCTTGCTCTCAAGACACGGTCTGTCCGAGATTGTGTAGGCCCTCATTTCGGCATGGAAGCCGGTGCTCCCAAGAAGCCTCCGATCCCCCGCCCCCTCTTGGCACCTCCCACCACTCCGCAGTATCTTTCCTCCCTTGACTTTTTTCTGGGGAGACCGCCCGTGGACCAGACCGAAATCGAATTGGAAGGACAGCGCTACGTCTGGGACGGCCGGCGCTGGCATGCGACGAAGACGTTCCAGGTGCCCCCGGCGGCCCTGGGCAGCCGGCTCAACGCGCTCCTGGCGACGTTCCTCGCCAACGATGACGCCAAGATCTCAGACTTCAACGGTCTGCTGCAGATGGCCCAGATCTCCCGGCACGCCTCCCAGTACAAGCGCGCCGAGGCGGCGGCTCGGCGGGCCATCGCGCTCCAGCCGGCCAGCGAGCCGGCTTATGCCGTCCTGTGCTCGGCGCTGCGGCATCAGGGCGCGGCCGACCGGGCTGTCAAGGAGACCGAGCATCTCAAGGCCCCGAAGTATTCGCCGCTTCTGATCTCGCGGGCCGCCGCCCTTGGCGACCTGGAGCGATGGGAAGAGGCCAAGGCGACGCTGGACCGCGCCATCGCCCTCAAGAGCTCGCCGGAAGCCACCGAGGTCGCCGACCGGATCAAGGCCAAGCGGCCCGATCTGTACGAGACCGCGAAGACCTAGGACTCCGTCGCAGCCATTGCTCCACCTCAAGCAGCCAGTGCTCCAGCCGGAGCAGCAGGGTGTATCATGTCATCATCAGGTTATTGACGAATCACTGAGTCTTGACCCGGGAGGGCAGAATGCGCGTAAGCCTCTGCTGCACCCTGCTGACGGTCTCGATTTCCGCCGCGCTCTTCTCCGCGTGCTTTGGGCACGTCCGCCAGGGCGAACACGTAGTCAGCCAGACCGCTAACACGCGCATCACCGAGAGTGCGGTGGACATCACGGATCTGGTGGTGAACCTGACTCTGGAGCACTTCTGGAATCTGGCGAATCTGCAGATCCGAGATCCCTCGGCCGCACCTCGGCTCCTCGAGACGAATCCCCGGGACCCCGCCAAGTCTCTCGGGCCGCTGAAGGTCGGGTTCGACGCCTATCAGAAACAACTCGCCCAGGGGGCCGGCGTTAAGCCTCTCATCCTGTTCATGCCCCACGGCGCCGACCCGGAAGAGGAGGCGCGGCGGCACAGTCTCCCGATCACGCTCGGGCCGCCACCGCCGGCCTTTTTCTCGGGTCCCACGGTAGATACCCTCATCGTCTTCGAACCGGTGAACAGCGCCCGGCGTGAGCCGACTCGGGGAGGGCCGGTCGCCCTCGCGCGCATCGCCTCGGCGGCGGGCCTGACCGGCCTCTGGCTGGCGGAGGGGCGATCGCCCGAGCAGCTCGATTTCAAGCGCTACCGGGTGCAGCCCAGGGAATGGAAGAAGTCCGCAGTCTTTGAGCATACCCTCTGCCTGGTCCCAGGCCCGGACGTAACGCTCGTCACCAAGCTCTTCTATCAAGGGGGATTCACGGATTCCCTGAACACCACCGTGTCCCAAAAGGACTGGGGCTCCTGTGCGCTCAATCCGAACCCGAGTCTCCGAGCCGTGACCGTGAAGCAGCAGCCTGGCAACCGGAAACCGGGCCGGCCCGTGATCATCGCCGGCAGCTACGTCCTCAATCCGCAGCCCGGTCTATTTCTGTCCGACTGGATCTCGGTGAAGTAGACCGGCATCATGGCTCCCCTCTTCGAGATCTTCCTCAAGACCGGAGCCTGGCTCGGGATTCTGGCGGCCCTGGCCTGGATCGCCTACGCACGGCTCACTACTATTCAGGATCAGGCGGCGCGCTGGGTCCAAGCCCTCTCCGAGCCCTGGCTGCTGAAGGCGGCCATCGGGCTGGGGCTGCTGTCCTGGGTCTGGAGCTTCGGGCTCCTGCTCTGGGGCAATGTCTACCTGCGAGGCGCGGGGAGCTTTACGGAGCTTTCCACGGTCCTGCTTTTCGTGATCCTGGCGCTCGCGGGAGTCGCTTGGTGGTTTCACCGTCCGGCGACCCGCTTCCATCCGTGGATATCGCTCGGGATCGTTCTGCTGCTGATCCTGTCTCCCGGTCAACTCCTGCTCGACGCCCCGAAGGGGACTCTTTCCCAAGAGAAAGGCGAGGAGGACGCGATCCGCTTCGTGCGAGGACGGCTCGCTCATCTCGGCTGTTACACCGCCGCCGGCGAGCCGTCGGAAGGCGAATCCTTCGACGCTCTCACGGCCAGCGCGGTCATCGCGTTCCAAGCGGCCAACGGCCTCGCCATGGATCTGAAGACCGACCACCTGGGGGAGATCCGTAGGAGGGAGTTCCGGCTGCTCGCGCGACCCTTCCCTTTCCTGCTGGGGCCGAAGCCCTGCCCGATCGAAAAAAAGACGAAGTAAGCAGGCCGGCGGGACGCCGGCGCTCCCAGGGAGAAGCCCTCCCGACGCCGGACCGGTCTGATCCGTATACCTCTCAGATTCTCCTATTTGAGGCGGGGCGCGGATGGAAACCTGGCGAGCGATGCTGCGGGGGGCGGAGAGCCTCCTGGACGAGGTGGTGGCCGGCCGGCGCCTGCTCCATCACTGGCTCCGGCTGTGCCTGGGAATGGCGGCGTGCTCGGCGGTGTATGGCGCGGTCCTTGGCGGATGGCACGGCCCCCGGCTCGCGGTCTACTCGGCGATCAAGCTCCCCCTCGTGCTGCTCCTCACCTCGGCGTTCACCGTGGCGTTCAGTTGGATCGCGGCCGTTCTTCTGGGCCTGAGGCTGCGATTCGGCCAGGTCGCGGTGCTGACGTTCCTGGCCCTCGCCGCCGGTAGCCTCCTGCTGGTCTCGCTGGCGCCCGTGGCCTGGATCTTCACGGTGTGCTCGCCGCCGCCCTCGAACCAGGCCCGTACGGCTCACAACGTCCTCTATCTCCTGCACACCGGCTTCGTGGGAGCCTGCGGCATCACGGGCACGGCCACGCTGTGGAAGGCCCTGGCCCGCATCGAGTTGACCCACATCAAGCAACCGAAGAGGACGCTGCGGGCGGTCTATGGCGTGTGGGTCGCCGCCTTCGCCCTGGTCGGCGGCGAAGTGGCTTGGGCCCTGCGCCCGTTCGTGGGCAGCATCTACATGCCCGTCCATTTCCTGCGCTCGGACGCGCTCGCGGGAAACGTCTACGAATTCATTTTCACCGACATCGTGCCGCATCTGCTTTCACGGCTCTGATCCGAGACCCTTGGAGACCCTGGAAACCATGGAACCCACAGCTCCCAACCCCGCCGAGACCCCCGCGGAGGCACCACCGCAACCCGTCAGCCTGCCGGCTGCCTTCCACGACCTGCTCACCCACCCCCTCGCGATCCTCGACCGGGCGCCCGGCATGGGCCTTGGACCCGCCCTCTCGCTGCTGGCCGGCTCCGTCGCCCTGTGGGTGCTCTACGGCGCCGCGGCGGGGTTCTTCCAGGGCGGAACGCAGATCCTGGTGGCCGCTCTCAAGGCGCCGCTCATCATCCTCCTGGCCCTGCTGCTCTGCCTGCCGAGCCTCTTCGTCTTCTCGGCCATGGCGGGGACGCGCTGGACGACGCGCACGTTCCTCGCCGTGCTGGCGGGTTTCGCCGGCACCCTGGCGATGGTGCTGCTGGCGCTGCTGCCAGTGTCGTGGCTGTTCTCGGCCAGCAGCCGGCATCTTTCGACGGCGATGGCTTTCCAGTTCCTGCTCTGGGTGGTGGCGCTGGCGCTCTCCGAGAAGTTCCTCCGCAAGGCTCTCGCGGCGCTGGGAACCCGCCCCTCCGCCCTCGCTCTCTGGATGGGCCTCTTCCTGCTCGTCTCGCTCCAGGTGACGACGATGCTGCGCCCCGTCCTGCTGAGGAAGCCCGGAGGCGGGGTCTTCGTGAGCGGCAAGAAATCCTTCCTGGAGCAGATGTGGTACGTCTTCGACAAGGACGAGACCGTGCCGCTCAAGAAGCCGGCGCCGAAGAAAGCGGAGACGGCGAAGGTGGGCAAGACGGCGACCCCTCCGAAGCCGGACGCCTCAACTCCCCAGCCCAAAAGGCGGTGACTTTGCTGGCTCAGAGCGCCCCCCGCCCAAGACTCTCATCACCCCGGCCCTCTTCTCCCAGCCTCCCCCCCCGCCCGCCGGGAGAAGAGGGAGAAAGCCAAAACCGCGACACCGCGAGCCCGTAGGGCGGCATTCCTGTAGCCCCGGGTGGAAACCGGCGGAGCCGATGGGAACCCGGGGTTGGAACCCGGCCCCTACCGCCGTCCCAACAGTCCCGCGAGAGCTCCTTCCTCCTCCAGCTTCTCGCGAGTGAACTGGTAGCCCTGCTCGGCGATCCGCGGCAGGGCGTCCATGTCGAACATGTCGAAGGCGTCCAGGGTGTGGTTGAGGTAGAGCTCGACCTCCTTCTTCGCCTGCTTGGCGTAGACGTCGCTCGCCAGGACGGCGGAGCGGTGGACGAGGCGCAGGATATTGGGGAAGGGACGCCGCTTGGCGCGCGGGTTGATGCGGTTCCAGAGCACCTGCCAGGGGCTCGGCGTTCTGAGATAGCTCGGGTCCGCCTGAAGGTCGAGGGTGGCGGAGACGTCCGAGGCGATGATCGGGCCGGGGCCATGGCGGCGCATGACGTCGGTCGGCAGATTGTTGAGCACCCCCCCATCCACCAGGAGGTCGCCGCCGGGCGCCAGAACCGGGGGCGTGATCCCCGGCAGGGTCATGCTCGCGGTCACTCCGTCGCGCAGGGAGCCCCAGCGGTGCACGACCAGCTCGGTGCGGGTGATGTTGGTCGAGACGCTGAAGAAGCTCAGCCAGAGGTCCTCGATGAAATCGTCGCCATACATCATGTCCAGCATCTCCTCGGCCCGGCGCGTCGCCAGCAGCGAGATGAGCGGCAGGGTGTAGGCCTTGTGGGGCCGCATCACCACCCAGCCCCGCCGGTTGACGTCGAGCAGCTCCTGCCAACCGAGGCCGCGAGCGTATTGGGCGCCGACGATCGCGCCCATGCTGGTGCCGCCGATGCGGTCGATGGGGATCCCCGCCTCCTCCAGGGCGCGCAGGACCCCGATGTGCGCGAAGCCACGCGCGCCGCCGCCACCCAGGACGAGGCCGACGGCGTTGCCGGTGAGGAAACGGGCCAGGCGGTCGACGTCGCCGGACCGGGCGAGACGGAGGTGATGATGGCCGTGGAAGGGACGCAGGCGAAGCCAGTCCGCCGTGTTCCGAGGCCGCCAGTCGACATCGCGGTGCAGCAGGACGAGGTGCTCGAACTGTTTACCCTGCTCGTCCTCCAGGGAAGCCAGCTCCGGCCCAAGAGACCCCAACCGGGGCGGGTCGCCCCCGAGGCCCACGACGAGAATCTGGTCCGCCTGGCGCAGGCAGCGGCGGGTCCAGGCCGAGGGGATGGAGTCCGCCTCGTAGACGACGACCTCGTACCGCCCCTCCTGCTCGTTGAGCCACGCCGCCATGCGCTCGTGCTGGAGGCTGCCGTCGGGACACTGGGCGACGCCGGCCCCGAGCTCGGCCTCCAGCCGCCGGGCGTCGAGGTGCAGGGTGGGGCCGAGCGCGGAGAGGCTCGCCACGAGGCGGGCGGTGAATGCCAGGATCGGCACGTCCGGACCGGCAGCCGTCACGGCCACGGCCACGCAGCCGAGGGCTGGAGCGACCGGAATCTCCGTCTTCAGCCAGCCGGCCAGCATGCGGGTGACGGCGACGATGGTTTCCGGGTACTTGCGCAGCAGCAGCTCGGCCCGTTCGCGGGAAAGGCGGGCGAGCACCGAATCGCGCACGGCGCGGACGGTGGCCGAGCGCGGGCTGCCGGTGAGGACGGAGAGCTCCCCGAGGCTGTCCCCCCGGCCCTTCTGCCCCAGCACCTCCTCCCGCCCGCCGGCATGCTCGCGGATCACCGCGAGGCGTCCGCTGGCGACCAGGTAGAGGCAATCCCCCGCCTCCCCCTGCCGGCAGACCCGGACGCCGCCGGGAACGAGCAGCCATTCGAGCTGGGTCGCGATCTCGTCGAGAGCGGCTTCGTCCAGCCCGCCAAAGAGACGGGTGGCCGCCATGAAGACCCGGGCCTCGGCCGTGGAGGGAGCGGGGATCGGAGCTGGGGCGATGGGCACGAAGGTTTATTGTACGCTGTCGTATCCTGAAGCCCTCATGAAATCCGCCAAGACCCTTCTCTACGCCCTCGTGCTCCTGATGGCGGTCGTCGCCTTCGGATGGTTCTTCGTCTCCCAACTGTCTTCCGGTGCCTCCGGCCCCGGCGGCCGATCGGACGGTCTCGCCGGAGTCCTCCTCTCGGCGCCGCCCGGCTACGCGATCACCGAGCGGGGAGAGATGGCGCCCCAGGACGCCGCGGCCGAGCTGGCCGGCCTGGCCCTGCAACCCGGAGCCGGCAAGGTCGGCCTCAAGTTCCAGCGCCATGGAGCCCTCGTCTACTGGCTCGCCGACGTCCCCGCGAATCATCTCGAAGAGATGGCCGCCGGCAGCTCCGGCACGCGGACCCAGACCGTCTGGCAGGGCGGTCTGCGAGACCGCCTGAGCTGGGCTCGGGAGCATGGGGACTTCGAGGCCCCGGGGTTGGCGGGTGGGGAGCGGAAGAATCTGTATCACTGACCCTCCCCCACTCCGCACGCGCTATATTCCCCACCCATGAGAACCCGTCTCCTCTCTCTCGCTCTCAGCCTCTGCCTGCTCGCCCTCGTCCCCTCGATCCGCGCCCAAGGTCCCGCGGCGACGCCGGAGCCGACGATGTCGTTCGAGGAGTACGAGCCGAAGTCCACCCTGGTGGTTCCGGAGCACATCGTGACGCGGGCGAAGTACCCGTTCATCGACATCCACAATCACCAGGACCCGGTGGAGATGACGGAGGAGCAGACGGCCAAGCTGGTGTCGGACATGGACGGCCTCAACATGGCCGTGATGAATAACCTCAGCGGCGGCAGCGGCGAGGAGTTCCAGAAGGGCTGGGCGCACCTGGGCGGGCGCTATCCCAAGCGCTTCACCCAGTTCGCCAACGTCGACTTCTCGAAGATCGCCGAGCCCAACTTCGGCGCCAAGGCGGCGGCGCAGCTCGCGGACGACGTGAAGCACGGCGCCGCCGGCCTCAAGGTCTTCAAGAACCTGGGGATGTTCGTCAAGGACAAGGACGGCAGCCGGGTGCACACCGACGATCCCCGCATCGATCCGGTCTGGGACAAGTGCGCCGAGCTGGGCATCCCCGTGCTCATCCACACCGGCGAGCCGAACGCCTTTTGGCTCCCGATGGACAAGTACAACGAGCGCTGGCTGGAGCTCAAGCAGTTCCCCGGCCGCCGGCGGAGCTCGCCGCAGTTCGCTTCGTTCGAGCAGACCATGACCGAGCAGCACAACATGTTCCGCAAGCACCCGAAGACGATCTTCATCGACGCCCACCTCGGCTGGCTCGGCAACGACCTCGGTCAGCTCGCCAGGCTGCTGGACGAGATGCCGAACGTCAACACCGAGATCGGCGCCGTCCTCCACGAGCTCGGCCGCCAGCCGCGAGCCGCCCGCGCCTTCCTCATCCGCTACCAGGACCGCGTGCTCTTCGGCAAGGACATCTGGGAGCCCTCCGAGTACCACACCTACTTCCGCACCCTGGAAACGGCGGACGAGTACTTCCCCTACTACCGCAAGCGCCACGCCTTCTGGCGCCTCTACGGCCTCGACCTGCCGGACGAGGTGCTGCGGAAGATCTACTACAAGAACGCCCTGCGGATCGTGCCGGGGATCGATAAGGAGTTGTTTCCGGGCTGAGGGGTAGGGGGCGCAGCGACCGGAGCCGCCTGCCGGTTGAGGCGCTAGCCCTCATCACCCCGGCCCTCTTCTCCCAGCCTCCCCCCCGCCCGCCGGGAGAAGAGGGAGTGGTTTGTAAGAAGCAAGAACGAAACAGCTTCTTGTGTTTGGCTCCCCTCTCTCCCGGCGGGCGGGGGGGAGGCTGGGAGAGAGGGGCTGGGGGAGTGAGGGCCCGGCGGCACGGCTAGCCTCTCGATCTACGGAGGACTTCGGATCGGCCATGGCACCCGTGTTGCACTCCTCTCCGCCATCATGGACCGATCTCAGTCTCCGGACCGCCCTCAGCGGATTCCACTGCTATCCTTCGCGCTGATCACCGCCGCGCTGTACTTCGGCCGCGAGGTTCTAATCCCCCTCGCCCTGGCGCTGCTGATCAGCTTTATCCTCACGCCGCTCGTCCAATCTCTCCAGCAGCTCAAGCTCGGGCGGGTGCCGGCGGTGCTGATCGTCGTTCTTCTCGTCTTCGGGGGCATGGCCACGGTGGCGTGGACGATGGGCCGGCAGGTGGTGGATCTGGCGCAGACCTTGCCCAAGTACGAACAGAACATCCGGACCAAAGCGGCATCGCTGCGCGGTGGCGGTGGCTCCTTTTTCACCGCGGCGAAGAAGAACGTCGAGCACCTTCAGGAGGAGCTGGGAGTGGGAAGCCCGAGCGTTCCGGCCGCTCCGGCGCCACACATTTCGGGCAAGGCCCAGAACCCGGCGGGCTCGCCGGTGCCGGTGACCGTGATGGAGCCGCCGCTGTCGCCCATCGCCGTGCTGGGAGCGGCGGTCTCGCCGCTTCTCGGTCCCCTGGGCACCGCCGGTCTGGTCATCATCTTCGTCATCTTCATGCTGATCCGCCGCGAGGACATGCGCGACCGCCTCCTGCGCCTGTTCGGCGAGGGGCGGCTCAACGTCACCACCCAGGCGCTCGACGAGGCGGCCCACCGGGTCAGCCGCTACCTGCTGATGCAGAGCCTCGTCAACAGCGGCACGGCGGTCCTCGTCGGGGTCGGGCTGCTGCTGATCGGCGTGCCGAACGCCCTGCTCTGGGGATTGCTCGCCGGCATTCTGCGCTTCATTCCTTATGTTGGACCCTTGGCCGCGACGTCGCTGCCGGTGCTGATCTCGCTCGCCGTCTTCCCCGGCTGGCTGCAGCCGGCGCTCGCCCTGGGGCTTTTCCTGGCTATCGAGCTGATCAGCAACAACGTCGTCGAGCCCCTGCTCTACGGCGCCGAGACGGGCATCTCGACCCTCGGCATTCTCGTGGCGGCGGTTTTCTGGACTTGGCTGTGGGGACCGGTGGGCCTGCTGCTCGCGACGCCGCTCACCGTCTGCGTCGTGGTGCTCGGCCGCTACGTGCCCCAGCTCCGGTTCCTGAACGTGCTGCTGGGCGACGAGCCGCCGCTGCCGCTGGAGGCCCAGGTCTATCACCGGCTGCTGGCCATGGACCCCACCCAAGCGGGCGCCGTGCTGGAGTCGAGCCTCAAAGGCAAGACCGTGGCCGAGCACTACGACCGCGTGCTCATTCCGGCGCTCATCCTGGCGGAGCGCGACCGCCATCGCGGCGAGCTGACGACCGAGCGGGAGGACTTCGTCGATACGACGATCCGCGATTGGATCGAGGAGCTCTCAGGCCGCACGGCCGACGACGGCAGCCTGGGCCCCGAGACGGCCGGCGATACGACGGCGGGCCGGCTGATCTGCGTGCCGGCCAACGACCGGGCGGACGAGCTCGCCGGCCAGATGTTCGCGCAGCTCGCGGCGCGCGGCAGTGGGGCGACGGTGCTGGCGTACGACCTGCCCCGCTCGGAGGTACTGCGCCGGCTGGCCGAGCTGGGGGCCGAGCAGGTCTTCATCTCCGCCCTGGCCCCCTTCGCCTACACCCAGGCCCGGGAGGTGTGCCGCGATCTGCGGACTCACTTCCCGGGACTGCGGATCGTCGTCGCCCTCTGGGATCTGCGCGCCGAGGCCGAGCGTTTCCGGCGGCGGCTGGTGGCGGCGGGAGCGGACGAGGTCGTCGCGACCCTGGTGGAGGCGGTGAAGGCCGTGCGGCAGTCGCCTTCCCGAGCTGCCGATCCGCCGGCCCTGGCCGCCGAGTTGGGGGAAGCGCTCCGCGAAGCGGATACGACGCGGGCCGAAAAACTGCTGGCCGATGCCGAGCAGCAGCTCCCCATCGAGACCCTGGCCGCCGAGGTCCTGCTGCCGGCGCTCGCCGGCCTGGGATCGGACCGCAAGACCGGATGGCTGACCGCGAGCCAGGAGATCGTCGCCGGCGATCTGCTCCGCGCCCGGCTCGTCGCGCTGGGCGAGGCCTCGCCTCAGAGCCACGGCTACCGGGCGCTCGTCGCCTCGGACCCGGCGGAGGAGAACGAAGCCGGCATCCTGGTCTTCACTCTCCTCCTGCGGCGGGCGGGCTGGAGCGTCGTCCACCTCGCCCAGCGCGAGGAGGATGACGGCCTCGACGAGGTGATCGCCGCGGTGCAGCCCCACGCTTTCATTTTCTCGGCGACTCACCCGTCGACCGCCGCGCCGTTCTTCAGCTTCGCGGAGACGCTTCACGAGAGGTATCCGACGATCCTCCGCGCTTTCCGTGGTGCCGGCTTCCAGCCGGAGGTCACGGCCGTCGCAAGCCCCGGGGCCCTCGTCCTGCCGGCCGATCCGCGCGCGGCGGTGGCGGCCATCGAGGCTCGAAGAATCGCCCTTCAGCCGCCGGCCGAGAAGGCGGCGTGATGCATCCCCTTCCGGAGAAAGAGATTCCGATGATTTCAGAGACCGACCTCCGCGACCTCCGGCAGGCCCACGACGCGCTGGAGAACCCCGGGCTCGCGGCCAAGATGATCTCCACCCTGGGCCGGCCCATTGAGCTCGCCCTCGTCCGCCTGCCCTCCGGCCTCCAAGCCAAGGTGCACAAGATCACCCAGAAGTCGATCGAGAAGGCCCTCGACGTCGCCATCCGCAGCCTGCGCAAGAAGAAGGCGCCGGGGAACCCCCTGAGGTCGAAATCGAGAAACCGGCTGCACACCGCCTTCACCGCGGCCTCGGGAGCCGCCGGAGGAGCCTTTGGAGCGGCGGGCCTGGCGGTCGAGCTCCCCGTGTCCACGACGGCGATGCTGCGCTCGATCGCGGACATCGCCCGCAGCCAGGGAGAAGATCTGCGCTCGCCGGAGAGCCGGTTGTCCTGCCTCCAGGTGTTCGCCCTGGGCGGCCCCGCGCCGGCCGACGACTCGGGGGAGGCCGGCTATTACGCCCTGCGCTTCGGCCTCTCCGCCACGATCAAGGAGCTGGCGCAGATCATCACCGAGCGCGGTGCGGTGCGCGAGGGTTCGCCGCTCCTCGTCCGCTTCGCGACGGCGATCGCCTCGCGCTTCGGAGTGACCGTCTCGGAAAAAGTGGCGGTCCAGGCCATCCCCGTCCTCGGAGCGGTGGGAGGAGCGGCGATCAACGTCCTCTTCATCCGCCACTACCAGGCCATCGCGAAAGGCCACTTCACCGTCAGGCGCCTGGAAAGAACCTACGGCGCGGAGACGATCCGCGCGGCGTACGACGCGATGGGGCCGGGTAAGAGTTAAGCCGAGCCACCGCGCCGGATCGCCTCCACATCCAGAACGCGGGCTCCCTCCGGCGGGTTCTCCACGGCCCAGACGAGCGTCGCGATCATCTGCCGGAGGGTGACGAGCCCGAGGCGGCGGGCCGTGCCGCGCATCTCTGAGAATCGCTCGGCCATGGCATAGAGAGGAATCAGGAGATAGGGCCAGCGGTGGCCGGGGCCGAGCACATACCAGGGGCGGACGAACGTGGAGGGAATCTGGGTCGCGGAGATCAACGCCTCGCACTCCGCGCGAATGGCGACGTAGGATCGCATCACCGGCGCCGGCATGGCCACGCTCAGATAGACGAAGTGGCGGATCTTCGCCTCCTGCGCCGCCGTCACCGAAGCCCGCACCGATCCAAGGTCCACCTGCCGGAACTGCTCCTCCTTCCAAGGCGCGGGATGCGACACCCCCACCAAGTGGACGAGCGTCTCGGACGGAGCGACCTGCGATGCGTAGGACGCGCCATCCAGCGCGTTCCCCGGCACCGCCGTGCACCCAGGCGGCAGCCGTTTCTCCGAGCCGGGCCGGACGAGAGCCCGCACCTCATGTCCGCGAGCGAGCAACGCGGGAATCAGCCGCTGGCCGAGATAACCCGTCCCGCCGGTGACGAACACCCGGCGGGGAGCGCTTGAAGTCTCCATGATCATCCTCCTGTCGTCCGGCTCTACGCAGGAACGGCGGAGACTGGATGAATGCCCCCTACGCCCGGCGGTCCTTTTTCAGCGATCCAAACCACATGTAGACGCACAACCCCACGAAGAGGACGAGCGAGACGATCTGCGAGACGGCCGCGTTGTCGAAGAACGGCGTCTTGATGAGATCTTCCTTGTACCAGGGGAAGAGGCGCAGGCCGGCCCCGAAGACACCGCCCAGGGCGCCTCCGGCCATCAGGCCCGAGGCGATAATGACGCCGCGTTCGAGGATCGTCCTCCCCTCTTCGCCGCCCACCCGCTCCGAGCGCTTCGTCAGCCAGTGCGAGAGGAAGCCGCCCACCAGGGCCGGCGTATTCAGCTCCAGGGGGAGGTACATGCCCAGCGCGAAGATGAGGGCGGGCACGCCCAGCATCTCCATGATCAGCGCGATGACCGCTCCGGCGCCGAAGAGGACGTAGGCAATCGGCTGGCGGCTCATGAAGCCCTGCACCAGCGCCTTCATGATCGACGCCTGGGGAGAGGCCAGCACCACCCGCACGTCGCCCGGCACCGCCTCCCCAAACTGGAAGGTCTTGGCCAGCAGCACGATGGTCAACGCCGCCGCCACCGCCGAGGCGAGGACGCCCAAAAACTTCACCCGCTCTTGGACGGCCGGCGTCGAGCCCAGCCAATAGCCGATTTTAAAGTCGGTGATCGTCTGCCCGGAGACCGACAGCGCGGTGCACACCATGCCGGCGATCGCCATGACGAAGAACATCCCCGTCGTCCCCGAAAGGCCGAAGCGCAGCAGCACCACGGAGGAGACGATGATGGTCAGCATCGTCATGCCCGACACCGGATTGCGAGCGATGGTGGCGATGGCGTTGGCCGCCACCGAAGCGAAAAAGAAGGAAAACACCAGCGTCAAAAGAAGACCTACCAGGACTGCCGACACCGCAGCTTCCAGCGTGGTGAAAAAGACTCCGGCGGCGATCGCCGTGATCACGACGCCGATCAGAATGGTCATGATCGGCATATCGCGATCCGTGCGCTCCTGGCCGGCGGCCTCGCCATGCTTGAACGCCTTGGCCGCGATCGAGAAGGAGCCCACGACGATGCGCAGCGACTTGAGGATGCCGAAGATGCCCGCCGTGGCAATGGCCCCGACGGCGACGAAGCGCACGTAGTTGCGGAAGAGCAGCGCGCAATCCATCGCCGAGAGCGGAACCGTCCCCGGGTAGACGGCCAACCCGTCCGGCAGATGCTGGCCGATCATCCAGAGCAGCGGCACCAGCACGAAGTTCGAGAAGAAGCCGCCGGCGCACAGGATCATCGACGAGCGCAGGCCCATGACGTAGCCCAGGCCGAGGATGAAGGAGATGGCGTCGAAGCGGACCACCACGCGGGCGCGCTCGGCAAGGGCCTTCATCGCCGGAATGAACTGGAAGTCGAGCGTCTCCTGCCACACCTGGAAGGTGGTGACGAAGAAGTCGTAGACGCCGGCGATGGCGGTGGCCTGAAGGAGGAGCTTGGCCTGCGAGCCGCCCTTTTCGCCGGTCACCAGCACCTCGGTGATCGCCGTCGCCTCCGGGAAGGGGAACTGGCCGTGGGTCTCGGCCACGAAGTAGCGCCGCAGGGGAATGATGAACAGGACTCCCAGGCAGCCGCCGGCCAGCAGAATGAGCGTGGTCTGCAACGGGTGCGGATCGAGACGGAGGATGTAGAGGGCCGGCAGGGTGAAGATCGCTCCCGCCACGATGCCGCCCGCGGTGCCGCCGATGTTGGTGAGGATGACGTTCTCGAGCAGCGTCGACCGCCGCCGGAACGTCCGCGCCAGGCCGATGGCGAGGATGGAGATGGGGATCGAAGCCTCCATCACCTGCCCCACCTTGAGCCCCGAGTAGGCCGAGGCGATGGTGAAGACGATGCAGAGGAAAAGGCCCCAGCCGACGGAGCGGAAAGTCGCCTCCTCGACCTGGGTCGCCGCGGGGACGATCGGGGCATAGATCTCGCCCGGGGCGAGGGGTCGATACGCGTTCTCCGGGAGGGACTTGGTCTCTGGCGCGTCCATCCATCCTCCTGCTTGGGCCGGTCCGGGTTGAAAAATCCGGCACAGTGTACCCGATGAGGGTCGGCCCTGCGCGCCCCGGAGATCAGGAACGTGCTAGGGTCTGACTGACCGGCGCGGTTCACCGCACCGGGCCTGTTCACCGCGGCGGGTCACTCCGCCTTGGGCTCGGGTCGTGGAACCTCCTGGCTGCTCGCCGTCCGCGCTCCATGGTTTCGCGGCTGCGCTCCATGACGCAGCCTCTGCGCTGGGAGGCTCAGCGGCTGCGCTCCATGGTTCGAGCCTGGCGCTCCTTGGCACAACCGCTGCGCTCGGTAGCACAGCCTCAGCGCTCCTTGGCACAGCGGCTGCGCTCGGTAGCACAGCCGCTGCGCTCCCTGGTTCAACGGCTGCGCTCCCTGACGCCGCCCTCGCGCTCCCAACTCAGCCCCTGATCGGGTAGGTTCTTCCGCTCCATCAATGTTTCGTGGCTTCCAAGGCTGAATCGCGACGCCGTCCAAGCAAAATCGGCCGTTCTCAATGTTCGGCGCCTTTGGAGTCTGGTTCTCGCCGGCCGTATGCGTATCGGGGAGAATTTTCCTGATCTTGCAGGAAATTCCGGCGATTTGGCGGCCGTCACGAAAGAATCGCCGCTTTTCCTCGGGGTCCTTTGAGAGATCATTCCGAACAGGCCCCCCCTGGGAGCGCTGGCGTCTCGCCGGCCTGCTAACTCCGTTTTTTCCTTCGCGTCCCGCATGACCTTCGGTGAATGATGCCGAAGATCCAGTGGACCGGTTTACCCCACGCGCTGCGAGACCCTCTGTTCGAGTGGCGTCTCAAGTGAAGGATCACCGCCGCAGTCCCTGGCAGGAGTTGAAGTCAAATGTCCCTCATTGAGCACCTGGAGACGGACGGCTGGAAAGAGATTCTCCGCCGAAACTTCGAATATGCGGTTGAGGTTCTGAAGAACGATCGCTTCCGGACAGTCTCCAGCTCAGTAGACGATCTGAGAAGCTGGCTGACAGCCGGTGGCGTCAGCCGAGTCAGAGAGCATCTCAATAATCAGATGGACAGATGGAAATGCGCCGGCTCCCCGTAACCAAGAGAGTGGCGGATGACTTCTTGGATGAGCTCGTACGAGACAATCGAGCTTGGCTTTTGGATCTGATGGGGCAGGAGATTCTCTCCCCACGAAGCAGGAGTGGCTCTCGGCTTGCGGCTTCACGCAGCAACAATTCGAGGATTTGTGGAGCCGCATCCTTGACGGCTCAGTCTTCGCCACGCTTGGTGGTCACGGAGTACTCTCCGGCGTTTCCTGACCACTGCCGTTTTCGTTCTCCTCCTTGCCGAACCCGCTCTCTCGGAGGAACTCTTCGATGGCTTGCACAAAGAGCTTCGCACCTGCGACCATCTCGATGATCTCTTCAGGATCAGGAGGGCGTGGACCGCGTAGAACATCGCGTAGTAGGCGCGATTTTGCGCACCACGCCAAGCGTTCTGGTCGAGGAGCAGGCTGGCTTCACGGAGCGTCTCGCCGGCTTGTTCCAGCCGGTAGCTCACCAGAGCACGCAGTTGCTCGGGGCTCCGATTCAAATGGGGATGCCTTCTCGCTCGATAGTCCGGAGGACAGGTTGCGCGCCGAACGGGCCCTGCTCCAAACCGCGGCGGGTGGTCACGAGGGTCGAAATCACTCGATCCTTGTCGAATCCGACCTCCCAGGCGACTTCGTCGATCCAGCGCCGCTGGGCGGGGGTCAGCTCGGTGACGACGAGGTAGACGTCGAGATCCGATTCGGGCGTGGCCTCGCCACGGACCCGCGAGCCGAACACGCGAAAATCCTCGATCTCCACACCTTGCGCGAGGCGCTGCCGCAGCTCCCGGGCAATCTCACGGTCCGAAGCGTTCATTCCGGCCATCCTTGCCTTCCTGGTTCCATTCGCCATGGCCGTATTGTACGAGCTTTCGGGGCGGAAGCGCGACCCGTTCCCTACCAGTTGTCTTTGCTACCCAGAACCTCGCGACGCAACTCCTCGACGCTCATCTCAAGGCCCTCCCCAAGGCGGGCTTGGTCGAGAGCGAGCAAGAGACGTTCCGCATTGCGGGGCGAGCGCAGCAGATGAACGGTTTCCAGCAGCCCCTCGTATTCAGCCGTGTCGACCAGGGAGACGCGCTTGCCCCGGTCAGGCAACAGCCGCTTCCCCATCCAACAGCTCGACGTAGCGGACCGGACCGAAGTCCGTCTGCTCGCACTCCTCCCGCGTGAAGCGATGGACTCCGACTTCATCCGCCGGTGTCCAGCTCTGAATCTCCGCGTCCGGAATCGTCATGGCAGTGCTCCTCGACCCACTTTACGTTCTCTCTACACGGTTCTCTGTGCAAGGAACTTCACTCTCCGAGCCCGACTCGGGGCCTGTCCCACAGCCTGCAATCCTAGCACCTCGGCGCCTCTCTCCTTCCGAGAGAGCGGCACCGATCAGCCCCACCGCCGGTCCTTCCCACTGGAGAGGCTCTTGGTGGCAACCGGCTTGACAGGCGGGCATGGTTGAGCTAGCTTTTTTTCTATGAAGGCAAGCCTACAGATTGATGACGATGTCTACGAGGCCGCCGAGCGGCTGGCTTCCTCTGAGAGCCGGAGTGTCGATAAGGTTCTCTCGGATCTGGCGCGCAAAGGTCTGGATGCAGAACGTGGGCAGGTGGAGGAAGGGCTCTTCCCGGTATTCTCCGTGTCCAAGGGCTCGCCACCGATTACTTCCGAGATGGTGAAGGCTGCAGTGGACGGCGATCTGTAGTGGTTTCGCTCTTGGACGTCAATGTCCTCGTGGCTCTTGCGTGGCCAGTTCACGAGCACCACGAGCGCGCCACTCAATGGTTCCGCCGCAATCAACGGGCCGGCTGGGCAACATGCCCTTTGACGCAAAGCGGCTTTGTGCGAGTTTCCTCGAATCTAAAAGTTACTCTCGACGCCAAATCGCCGCGTGAGGCAATTGTCGCTCTTCGCCGGATCCTCGCTCTCCCACATCACGTGTTCTTCTCCGACGACATCTCCTTGGTGAGCTCGCAATTCGTAGACCCTGAAAAGCTTTCTGGTCACCGCCAAGTGACGGATGCTCATCTTTTGGGGATCGCTCTTCGCCATGACGGCAGACTCGCGACTTTCGACCGCGGCGTTCTCGACCTCGTACCTTCCGCCTTCCATGCCAGTGAGGCGGTATGTTGGCTCGGTGCCGGTCCACAATCCCAGATTGTTATACCTCAGGCCCATCATGACCCAACCTGAAGAGACCTTCCACGACGAGGTGATCGACGAGATCCGGGCGATCCGGCACCGCATCTCCGAGCAGTTCGGCCATGACCCCGCGCGCCTGGTGGCCCACTACATGGAGAGGCAGGAGCAGCACCGGGATCGCCTCCTGCGCCCGGAACCCTCTGCCAAGACCTCCAGGGGCTGAGGCCTCTGGCCGGCCGCAACCAGCCCCCGTCGGCCCGGCGCCAGTCCTCCACCCCCGCCGAAAACCTCCCCACCCCCTCCCCCATCCCCATTTCCCTCCTTTCCGGTACACAATAGGCGCCGCGAATTCGCCGGGGTCCTAGCCTAGATGACCTGGGTCCTTGATGATCCCGTGGGAGAGACATGACTGACTACGTCGCGTCGTTGCTGGCGGAGGTGAAGGCCAAGAACCCGGTGGAGCCCGAGTTTCATCAGGCAGTTCAAGAGGTTGCCGAGTCCCTGGCCCTCGTCCTCGACCGGCATCCGGAGTACCGGCACGCCAAGATCCTGGAGCGCATCATTGAGCCGGAGCGGGTCCTCATGTTCCGCGTCCCCTGGCAGGACGACCACGGAGAGGTCCAGATCAACCGCGGCTTCCGCATCGAGATGAACAGCGCCATCGGCCCCTACAAGGGCGGCCTGCGCCTCCACCCCTCGGTCAATCTCGGCATCCTCAAGTTCCTGGCCTTCGAACAGGTCTTCAAGAACTCCCTCACCACTCTGCCCATGGGCGGCGGCAAGGGCGGCTCGGACTTCGATCCCAAGGGCAAGAGCGACAACGAGGTGATGCGCTTCTGCCAGAGCTTCATGAGCGAGCTGTTCCGCCACATCGGCCCCAACACGGACGTGCCGGCCGGCGACATCGGC
>Ga0134121_10000177_pt1 | contig 74571 bp, 62 predicted proteins | sample KB301_FD_96463 | JGI IMG/M metagenome (GOLD analysis project Ga0134121, IMG submission 96463) | Terrestrial soil microbial communities without Nitrogen fertilizer from Kellogg Biological Station, Michigan, USA - KB3-0-1 | ecosystem: Environmental > Terrestrial > Soil > Unclassified ...
ATCCCCGGCAGGAGATAGAAAACGTAACGGTTGAGAGGAAACGCTTCCTTGGGATGAAGGGTGAACGGTCCCACGACGGGCACCTGCTTCTCCGCGAAGAGCGAAGCCATCTCGGCGTCGGCCCCGGCGAAAAAGGGAGCCACCGCGGCGAACACCTCGTCGCGCTGGAGAAAATCGGACGTCCAGCCGCGCCGCTGGTCGGCCGGCTCGGGAGCGTCGAAAAAACGCGTCTCGATGCGGCGGCCGTAGATGCCGCCGCCGCGGTTGACGGCTTCGAATCGCGCCGTAAGAGCGGCGCGGACCGCCTTCCCGAGACTGGTGAGGGGACCGGACGGCGGCAAGATGACGCCGATGCGCACCGCCGTGTCGCTCACTCCCGGATCCGTTCCGGTGCCGAGTCTCTGCAGATAGGCGATCAGGTCGTCCATGTCCCGCAGGCTCATGCGATAGCGGGGCATGGCCACGTGCAGGGTGTTGCCGGCCGGATCGAGGCCCAGCGCGATGGCTCGCTTGAGGAGCTTCGCGTCGTAGGGCGGATGCCTCCGGCCGCCGGGGTGGGTGACGCCGTAGGGCCGGGTGAGCGCCGTCCAGGTGAGGTCCGACGGCGACAAGCCGCCCTCGGGATTGCCCTTGCCGTCGCGGCCGTGGCAGCCGCCGCAGGGTACCGCCGAGGCCGGCACTTCGACGCCCGCGTCGCTCATCACGGCGGTGATCTCGCCGCCCGCGGGGCTGGTGCCCTCCAGATAGATCTGCCGGCCGCGCTGGATTGGGTCTTTTGAGTCTTTGGGGACTTGGGCGGACGCGGGGCGGATGAAGGAAGGGACGGCAAGGACAGCAAGGACAGCGAGGACAACCAGGACGGCAGGGACGAGGGCGGCGGTGCGGTGGCCGCCCCCGGAGGAAGTCATCCCTGCCCCTTGTCGTCCACTACGCTGTCCACGAGGGGAAAGAGCTGGTCCGTGGGCGCCAGGGCGAAGGCCTTCTTCCACAGGCCCGTGCGGTCGTTGCCGATGAGGAACAGGGTCTGGTGGTCGGCCGGCTCGTCCACCCACTGGCCGAGCTTGCGCAGGGCGGCCTCGACGTTTTCCTTGGAGCCGGTGAGGAAGTACCAGCCGGGCTTGGCGTGGAAGCGTGATGCGTACTCCTTGAGCTTGGCCGGCGTGTCGTGGACCGGATCGACGGAGACGGAAACCAGGTTCACGTCCTTGCCAACCCGGTCGCCCAGGTGGGCCTGGATCTTCTCGATGGTAGCGCTCATCACCGGGCAGGCGCCGGTGCAGGTCGTGAACATGACGTTGATGATCACCGTTTTGCCCTGCATCAGGTCCGAGTAGAAACGCATCTCCTGGCCGTCCTGGTTCACCAGCTTGACGTTGCCGAAGTACTTCTGGCCGGGAGATTCGGCGGTCTGACCCCAGGCCGCGCCGAGGGTCAGCAGGCTCGCCAGCAGAGTGATTCCGAGTGTCGTTTTCATCAGCGTGACTCCTTCTTTGCGCCGACTGGCGATGCCGTCTGGCGGATCAGCTCGGCCAGCTTGGCCGGAGGCGCCAGGCCATAGGCCCGCGTCCAGCGATGCGCCGCGTCGTTGCCCAGCAGCACGAGAGGGGAGTGGTCGCCGATGGCCGCCGTGTAGACACCCAGGGCCTTGAGCAGGCGGGTGACCTCGTTGCGGTCGCCGGTGACCAGCGTCCAGCCGGGGCCGGCGCCAAATTTTCCGGCCCAGGCCTTGAGCCGCTCGGGGGTGTCGGTGGCGGGATCGACCGAGACGGAGATCAAATGGACGTCCCTGCCCGCCAGGAGCTTCTGGAGCTTGGCGAAGGTCGCGCCCATCGGCGGGCAAATGGTGGTGCAGGTGGTGAAGATGAAATTCATCGCCACCACCTTGTCTTTCACCAGGTCGGAATAGAAATGCACGGGTCTGCCGTCCTGATCGATCAGCGACACGTCGGGGACGTTGAGGCCGTCCAGCGGTTGGGCCTCAGATGAAGTCGCCTGGGCGGCGGCGGGCAGGCCCATGACGGAGAGGCCCATGGCGGCAAGGGCCAAGGAAGCGATCAGGATTTTCACTGCGCTCCGCCCTCAGAAGCTCAAGCGCACTCCCAGCCGCAAAGACCGTGGCAGCGTTCTTAGAATGGGTTTCAGGTAGTCCGGGTTGACCGGAGTGGGCGACGAGTTGTCCGCCTCCTGGAAACCCCAGCGTTCATCCAGCAGAATGGGCCGCTGCGCGTTCAGCAGGTTGAAGACGTCGAGGAGGATATTCACCGTCGCCGGCCCCACGGTCACGGGATATCCGAAGTGGAGGTCCGCGTCGTAGTCGTCCGGCGTCCGCCCCTCGGCACCGCGCTCGGTGAGGAAGAACTCGTAGCGGCCATAGATGTCCGAGTAGCCGTAGCGAGTTAGCGGCGTGCCCGAGCGATAGTAGGTGGCAAGTCCGATCGACAGCTTCCAGGGCGTTTGATAGATCCCCGAGAGCTTGAATTGATGGCGATGGTCGTTCGATAGCGGTCCTTTGTTGGTGATCTTCGAGAGATCCCGCCCGTTGGTGAAGAAGTCGAAATAGTCGTACGCCGCCGAGATGTTGGGGTCAGCCCCGACGTTGGTGAAAGGTGAATAGAGGCCGTCGAAGTTTCCATCCAGCTTGGAGTAGACGTAGGACGCCAGCGCCGTCCAATTGTTCGAGAAGCGCTTGTTGGCGTCGATCTCAATACCCTTGTAGATACGCTTCGGCGCCGGCGCCGGGAAGGACTGCGAGAAGTCGAGAGAGAAAACGCGCCGCATGAAGCCGCGGCCCGGGTTGCCGATGCAGTAGGTGCCGTCGAGCTCGCCCGTCTCGGGGTTGGGGCACAGGAAGTCTTCGATCACTTCGCCGTAGTTGCGGTAGATGGCCTTGACGCCGAGCGCCAGGTCGGGAAGCACCTCCCGCTCGTAGCCCAGCAGGTACTCGTTGAGATATTGGTTGCGCAGATTGGGATCCGCCGGCTCGGTGAAGCCGCCGAAGATGGCGGAGGTTTGGTCGATGTCGCCCTCGGCGCCCGCGTCCGGCGTCGTGCTCGTGGGGCTGAAGTTGAAGATGCGCGCCTGCCGCTCGAAAGAGAAGGAGCGGATCACCAGGTCCATGGGAATCTGCTCGTAATACCTGCCGTAGGAACCGTAAATCTTGGAGCGGCCGTTCGAGCCCGGGTCCCAAATGAAGCCGAAGCGAGGCGCGAAGTCTTTCTTGAGATCGATCTGCTGCGTGCCCTCGGCGTCGATGATCTGCTGGCGGTCCCAGCGAATGCCCAGATTGAAGGTCAGGTTCGACAGCGCGCTCCAGCGGTCCTGAAGATAGACCGCCGAGTTCTTGTGCGAGGGCGCTGCCGTGAGCTGCGAGACCGGAGCGCTGTCGACCGACGCGTCGGGCGTCGTCCAGTAAAAGTGGCTGTAGACCGGCCGGCCGGGATCGACGGCGTTCGAGAAGACGTCGATCTGCTGGCCGCCGGTGAAGCGGCGCACGACGTCCGCCGACTCCTTCTCATACTCGAGGCCGAGCTTGATCTCGTGCTTCGGGAGATAGTGAGTCAGTGAGCCGCCGGCCGTGTCGCGCTTGAAGGTCTTGGTCTGCAGCAGTCCGAAGCCGCCGGTCTGGAAGAAGTTGTCGTCGACCGAGCGGGTCTGGATGACGTCGCCGGCAGCGGTCGCCGGCCCCACCGAGTTCTCCTCCCGGTGCTGGGCCGCCTGGCCGGTGAGCAGCCAGTTGCCGGAGAGGACTCCCTGATAGCGCAAGGCGTAGTCCTTGCCGCCGAAGCTGCGCTGGCCGGTGTAGGTCAGCGGATCGCCATTGAGGGCGTGCGAGCCGTCGTTGATGGCGCCGGTGTCGTCCCGCGGGTCCTGGAAGAAGATGCCGATCAGCGACTGGGTGCCGGTGAGGTTCCAGGTGAGCTTCCCAGAGGCCAGCTTGTGGTCGCTGTTCGACGTCACCACCTGGCCGGCGAGCGGTCCGGCCGGCAGGGTGCTGTCGAGCTTGTTGGAGACCTTGTCATAGGCGCCGAAGAACCAGAGCTTGTCCTTGACCAGGCGGCCGCCGAAGCCGATGCCGTAATCCTCCTGGCGGAAGCCGGCGGTAGTGCCGTTGATCGACACCACGGGCTCGGCCTTGCTCTCCAGGGAGTCGTTGTCGAAATAGCCGAAGACGTCGCCATGGAAATCGTTGCCGCCCGATTTGGTGATGACGTTGATGATGCCGCCGGTCGAGCGGCCGTACTCGGCCTCGTAGCCGCCGGTCTTGACGTCCACTGCCTGAATGAACTCGAAGTTCAGCTCCTTGCCCTGGAAACCGTACTCGACGCCGGTGGTGTTGACGCCGTCGATATAGAACACGTTCTCCGCCCCGGTCGAGCCGTAGACGGAGATCGACGACTGTCCGGCGTTGTCGGTGTTGGCGTCGGAGGAGACGCCCGGGGTGATCTGGGCGATCGCGGAGTAGTTGCGGCCCGTGGGGAGCGTCTGGATGGTACTGGCGTTCATGTTCGTCCCGATGGCGGCGGACGTGGTGTCCACCACGGGCACGTCGCTGGTGACGGTGATCGACTCGGTCAATGCGGCCCGCAGCTTGACGTTGAGCGTGGTGTCCTTGTCGAGGCCCACGGTCACTCCCTGCTTGACCTCGGTGGCGAAACCCTGGCCCGTGAAGCTGACGACGTAGTTGCCCGGTGGCAGGAGGTTGAGCCGGTAGGCGCCGGTGCCGTCGGTGGTCGCGGTGCGCGATCCCTGGAGAACCTGGCTTCTGGCCTCCACCGTTACGCCGGGCAGGACGCCGCCGGCCTCGTCGGTGACGCGCCCGACGATGTCGCCGGTGGTCTGCGCGGCGAGATTTGCTGCCAACACAAGAAAAAGAGTGACGGGGAGCAGCCAACGACGCAACGGGCCCATCGCGACCTCCTTCAAGCGGTTACAAGACTGTGACGGAGAAATGTACCACAGGCTCGGGAGCCGAGCGGGAAGCCGCCCGGGGACCTGCTATCCTGCCGCAATGAATCCTCTATCGCTTGAAATCTGGGACCAGGGCCTGCGCTACGAGAATTACCGCCGGACGGTCCGCCGCAACGGCAAGGTGCTCGACGAGATCTTCCGTAATCCCATCCACACGCCGGAAGACGTGGATCTTCTGCGGTCGCTGCCGCCCCTGTGGATCGTCGCCATCGGCGAGGACTGGTGCCCCGACGTCTATCACACGCTCCCCACCTGGGTACGGATCGCCAAGGAGCTGCCCGGCTGGGAGCTGCGCATCTTCCCGCGCGACGCGCACAAAGAGCTGATGCGTCACTTCCTGTGGCGGAAGGACAACCTGCGCATCCCCGTCTACGCCTTCTACGACGAGGCCCTGCGCCTCCAGACCTGGTGGTCGGGTCGCAGCGCCGCCGCCGAGAAGGCCCTCCAGGAGCTCAACGGCGGGCGTCCCTTCGGCGAGCTCTCGCCGCAGGAGCGCACCAGCGTCGGCGAAGCCTTCGAGGAGGGGTACCGGAACGAGTTCCGACGCGCCAATCTCGACGAGATGCTGACGCAGCTGCGGGCGTTTTTTCATCAGGGGTGAGGGGGAAAATGACGATCTCATCGAAAGTCGTTCCCCTGCAGTGGTCCAATCTCCTTGGACCGTTCTATGGCGCGGATCAGGTGGCAACGATCCTCGGCGGCGTCTCGCGGCAGGCCATCGCTGATCGCGGAGCGAAACGGACCCTTCTGGAGTTGAAGACCGCGGACGGGATGATCGTCTATCCGACCTTCCAGTTCGACGACCGGAACCAAGTGCTGCCGGGGCTGGCCGAGATCCTCCAAGTCTTCCACGACAGCGCAGTGGACGATTGGACCTTGGCCGGCTGGCTGGTCGCCCCGTCGCAGGCCCTACGTGGCGAATCCGTGATCGAGTGGCTTCGAGCAGGCAAAGATCGCGAAGTTGCCACGGCGCTGGTGAGGAGCTTCACCCGGAATTGAAGTTGGTTGAACCCCAGGCTTCCCCGCGTCGGTAGAGACGTTCCCAGCCCGTCCACGACACCCTTCGCAGGGCTATAACGGCGGGACGTCTCTCGAAGAACATACCTCGACCTCAATCAACAGCGGTGAGAAGGCCGTTAGCCTGCCTTGCCCTACGAAAGGAAAACGGCCGTCACGTGCCCCGGTTCGGTATCGCGATTGGCACCTGCACCGCCCCTCCGGAGACGTCCCGACATCGTAGGCCTGCGAAAGGGTATCGTGGACGGGCTGGGAACGTCTCTACGGCCTCCGCTTGAGGTCTGCTGAGATAGTGGGGCGCTGACGACTTCGGGGCCGCTCCGGACAGTCCAGTCAACCGCCCCCCAGAACCTCCAGCCCCCTCCCGCGTATCTATTGAGATGAAAATCCGCACCCAGCTCATCCTCGCCTTCCTGCTGCTCGCGGTGGTGCCGCTGGCCGGGATCGTCCTCTACTCCTACTATTCGTCGCTGCGCGCCGTGCGGCGGGCGACGGAGGCGGAGGCCGGGACGTTGAACCGGGAGATGGAGGGCCGGCTGGCCGCCATCAAGAGCGAGCTGGGACGCGGCGTGGAGCGGATGGGCGACGTTCCCATGGCTACCGTCGTCCAGGCGGCGAAGGAGGGCAGGCCCGACGCGGCGCTCAGCCGCATGGTCCTCGGCTTCGGCGAGGCCGCGCCGCTGCTCGATACCCTGGAGTTCGTCCCCATGCCCCACGCGGCGCCGGCGGCGGCGCCAGCGGCGCCAGTGCCGCCGGTCCCACCCGCTCCTCCCACTTTCCAGGCCGGCGAGGTGCCGCCTGCCGCCCCGCCCGCTCATTCCATGATGATCGACGTCTCGGCGGTGTTGCGCCACGTCGGCAGGGAGCTCCACGCCAAGGGCCGGAGCCCGGAGGCGGCGGCTGCCATCGGCCGGGCGCTGAAGGAAATGTCGGCCGCCGGAGAGGACACGCCGCTCGATGTGCCGCTGCCCGATTCTGAAAAGCTGGAGGCGGAGATCCGGAAACAGGTCGCGGATCAGCTCGCCGGGCATGCCGGGATGCGCCAAACGGAGGAGCGCCAGGCCGAGAAGCGCCAGAGACAGGCCGAAAAGATCAAACGTGAAACTGAACGGCGCGAGGCCAGGATCACGGCGGACCGCATGGCTTTCGGCCGTGACTTCGAGGTGCCGGTGATCGAGCACGGCGAAGTCGTGGGCAAGCTCAAGGCACAGGTGAAGGGCGACGAGGTCCTGCGCCGCGTCCTGGCGCGGACGGGAAACGGCCAGGGCGAGATCGCCTTCGCCGTCGACCGCCAGGGCGGCCTGCACACCGCGAGCCCAGCGGACTTGAAGCGCCTCGAAGGCTTGCCGCCCCTGATGCGGGCGGTGCACGCGAGCGCCGGCAACGCGCGCTGGATTCTCGACGACTGGGTGGTGGCCTCCTCGAAGGACGACGATACCGGCATGGTCTTCGGCATCGCCCGGCCGGTGCCGCTCGAAGCGGTGCGGCAGACGGCGGCGCGCAACTTCGGCTACGGCCTGGGACTCACCGCCCTCGCCCTGTTCGGCATCCTGCCTCTCTCGTCGCGCATGACGCGCAACCTGCACGTCGTCACCGAGGGCGCGGACCGCATTGCCCAGGGCGATCTGGAGACCCGGCTGCCGGTGCGCTCGAAAAATGAGTTCGGCAAGCTCGCCCTCGCCTTCAATCGCATGGCCACGGACCTGAAGCAGCACCAGCAGCAACTGCTGGAAGGGGAACGGCTGCGCAAGGAGCAGGAGATCGAGCAGGCCCTGCTGCAGACCGATTACGACCGCAAGAGCAAAGATCTGGAAGAGGCCCGGCGGTTCCAGCTCTCGCTCCTCCCGCGGACGCTGCCGGAGCACCCCGGCTTCGAGATCGCCGTGTCGATGCGCACGGCGACCGAGGTGGGCGGCGACTACTACGATTTCGTCCTCGCCGACGACGGCGCCCTGACCGCCACCATCGGCGACGCCACCGGCCATGGCGCGCGAGCCGGCACCATGGTCACCGCCGTCAAGAGCCTCTTCTCGGCGGACGCCGGAGCGTCAGGCCCCCGCGAGTTCCTCGCCGAGGCCGCCAGGGCCATCAAGCGCATGGCGCTCGACCGCATGGCCATGGGCCTCTGCCTGATCCACCTCCGGGACCGCGAGCTGACCGTTTCCTCGGCGGGCATGCCGCCTTTGCTGCTTTTCCGCAAGGCCCGCGCGAGCGTCGAAGAAGTAGCCCTCGCCGGCATGCCCCTGGGGGGCCTCGCCTTCGACTATGAGGAGCGCCGGCTGCAAGTCGAGTCCGGCGACACCATCCTGATGATGACGGACGGCCTCCCCGAGCTCGCCGACCCGGAAGGCGAGCCCCTGGGCTACCCGCGGGTCCGCGCGCTCTTCGCCGAGCTGGGCCACTTGGCTCCGGCGGACATCATCGCCGGCCTGGCCCGGGCCGCCGAGTCGTGGTCCGAGGGCCAGGCGCCGAAGGACGACATGACCTTCGTGGTGCTCAAGGTGCGGACTGGCAATACGAATCCATCGGCGTGACAAAGGCGATCGTCACCGAGCCGTTCTGCGGCAGCACGAACTCGCTCTCGCCCTGAATTCCCTGTCCATTGCCCCAGTCGTAGGTATAGCCGAGCGCCGTCCAGGGATAGCTCTTGGTGGGATCGCCGGTGTAGGTGCTCGTCCAGTTCGAGCACATCCAGTTGAGGTGGCCTTGCGAGACGGTCACGAAAGAATTCGAAGTCTGGCCGGTGAAGGAGTTGGCCCAGGGACAGGTGCCGTCCGTGGGCGAGGGCGCGGTGGTGAGGTTGACCTCGCATTCGCTGTCGGTGATCTCCGGATCGGCGCAAGGCCGGAAGAAGCTCGCCGGCTGCGCCCACACGCCCACGAAGACGTCGTTCTGCGTATTGGGCGGGATTCCCAGCCGCTGGGCGAGACGCAGGCGCAGCGCGTCGCCGCTCAGGTGCAGGCCCTGGCAGAACTGCTGGAGAAAGGGAGTGGCGGTCAGCCACATGGGTCCGAACGAGGCCGTATAGGGATTGCCCACCATGCCCTGATTGAAATACGCGCTCTTGCTCCAGCTCACCATCAGGACCGCGCCGTTCTGCCAGGTGAGACCCTGGGTGGCTTCCACGATCGGCACCAGGGTGCGGGAGATCCTGGATTGCTGCGGAACCTTCGCCTCGGCGACCGCCTTGCAGTAGCTCTCCCAGATGCCGGTGCAGTCGCCGCTGGCAGTGGCGGTGGCGGCCATGGCCCTCGGCAAAGCGGTGACGGCGGGCCGGGAATCGGCGGTGGTGGTGCAGCCGGACAGCGCCAGGACCAAGACTAGCCCTGCCGCCGGCAACATCGATCGCATCGATCGCATCTCTATCCTCCAAATCCAAGCGGTTACGATCTCAAGAATTCCAAGGGTTGCGTGGATTATACGCCCCCTCATCACCCCAACCCTCTTCTCCCATCGCCCTCCCCCCGACCGGGAGAAGAGGGAGAACAGCCGCGTTCCGCACTCGCGTCGCGGTCGGATTCCCTCGTAAGGCGTTTCCCAAGGTAGAGACGCCCGACGGGGAACCCCGTGGGGCGTCTCCGAGGGCGGCGACATCGCTGATTAACGCAAAGATGCGCGGCGGGCACCCTCCCTCTTCTCCGGTCGGGTGTACCACACCGAACGCTCCAACACTCCTCCGTTCAGAGCGGCAGGAAGCGAACCTGACCTTCCCACTCCCCGGGCAGGCAAGAAAACGGAGCATGCGAGGGTCGGTTCAGCGAAGCCGGCTCTGCAATCGTTCGCGAAGACCCGTGGAGGGGAACAGCGCCTGGAACTTACGGCGCACTGCGTCAGCCTGTTGCTCCCTGCGGCCCAGATATGCTGCAACCTCGTCCTGGTGCCGCAAGTAATAGGCGATCACAGCGTAGATGTCGGCCGTCTGGAGAGATGGATAGTCCTGGACTATCTGCTCCGGGGTGTCCCCCTTCCGATAGGCGCCAACGACGGTATCCAAAGTCACCCGCGTTCCTCCGACCCGGAAGACTCCCTCGGCGTCGAGGGCGAGGGGAACGGGCTCAGCGGCGGCGGCGGACGACATGCAGGCTCCTTTCGAGTCCAGTATACCGCTGTCCGTCTCTCGTCGCATTCCCCCCGACCGGGAGAAGAGGGAGAACAGCCGGCGTTCCGCACCCGCGTCGGCGGTTGGATTCTTCGTCAGGCGTTCCCAAGGTAGAGACGCCTGCTTGAGGCCCAACGGGCCGCTCTTCTTTAGCCCAGCCCAACGGGCTGGGTCCTGAAGGGCAGGCCAATCACCGCGAGCCCCAACGGGGCGTGATAATCGGCCACCGTTGCGGGGAATCCGCCCGTTTAGCCCGGCCCTTCAGGCCGGATTGAAACGTCGCCCCCGAACCCAGGGTGTTGCCCTGGGCTGAAGGAGGGCGGCCCGTTGGGCCTCAAACCACGGCGACGGCACGAGGGTGGAGGTCAGGTCAGCGGCCCGGGGGGCCCTTTTACTTGTAGTCGTCGAGGCTGAGCTTTTCGAACGGCAGGCCGAAGGGATGGAACAGGTTGAACACCGGCTGCTCGATCACCTCGGCGAAGCGCAGGAAGAAGGGGCCGAGCTCCTCGATCTCCGAGGTGCCGGACTCGATGCTCAGGTACTCCTCGGCAGTTTGCCCCGTTTTCTCTGCCACCTGTTCGGGCGAGAGCTGGCGGGCCTCACGATGCTTGCGGATCAGCTCCGCGGCCTGGCCGGGACGAGTGTCCGCCGACTTGCCGGAAGGTGCGAACATGCGGCTGGTCGGCACGTTGAGCGCCACCGCCAGGTCGCGGATGGCGGGTCCCCAGCGTTCGGCCGACGAGTTGCCCGCCTCGACGTCGCGATATTTCTCGGGGGAGACGCCCAGCTTCTCGGCCATCTCGTCGGCGGAGAGCTTCTTGCGCTCCCGTTCTTTCATCAGGACTTCACCTTGTTTCACGTCCCCTCCTCGCTGGCTCAGGGTGGTGGCTCGGAGTGTGCGCCGGGATCCCGGCCGAGCCTACGGTCTTCGCTTCGGATCACAAATGCTAGCACAGAACAGAGCACCTCTCTCTGCTCCATCTGGTGCGCTGCCCGTGCCCGGGCGGGACAAGTCAGCGTTTGCGCTCCCCCGAAAGGGCCTTGAGGGCGTCGATTGGGCGGCGGTCGGGGCTCATCAGCTTGAGCGCCCGCCGCAGGTGGGGCTCGGCCTCGTCGGCCTGGCCGAGCCGGCGGTGAATCTCGCCGGCGTAAAGCTCCGCGAGGCCACAGTTGGGGTCTCGCCGGAGAGCTTCGGCCAGCTCGCGCAACGAGCGGCCGGAATGGGCCGGCGAAACCAGGAAGCGGCACCAGGCCGTCTCGGCGGCGTAGATCCCGTTCTGCGGATCGCAGTCGGCGGCGAACTCGAGGAGCACCAGGGCGTCGCGGGGCTTGTCGGCCTCCAGCAGCGACTTGCCCTTCTTGTACTGGGCCTCCGAATCCAGGAGGTCCGTCTTGATGGCGAAGCTCGCCGCCGGCTTTTTCTCCCGCTCCTCGCGCAGGGTTTTGCGGCGGAAGAGCAGGGTGCTGCGCTGCTCCCGGTCGCAGAGCTCGCCATAGGCGCGGGCGCCGGCCAGGAAGAGATCCTGCGCCCGCTCCGCCATCGCCGCCAGCTCGGGATGGTCGAGCGTCCAGGGGGCGAACCGGCGGCCGTAGGCGAGGAATCGCTCGTCCGTCTCCCCGGCCGTCGCTTCTTCCGGCACGCTCAGCAGGTCGAAGGCGTCCAGCCGGCGATAGGAGAGGTAGGCCTGCATGATCTCGTTTCGCCGCTTCTCCAGATCCTGCGGGGGAGGGGCCGCCGCCGGTTTCGGGGCCGCCGCCGGTTCTGCCGCGGGGGCTGGAGGCGCCGGCACAGAAAGCGGCAGGATTTGAGCCAGCGGGATCGCCCCGGTGACCGGCGCCGGAGGACGCAGGGGCGGCGCGGTGCCGACCAGCTCTTTCGGCACCGAATCGGCGGCGACCGCGACTCCCAGAATACAGAACGCGTAGAGAAGGCGCGTGATCTCGTCCACCGGCAGCCCCGTCGCCTCCGCCAGCTCGCCCATCCGCCGCCCAGGCCGCAGCGCCTCGGCGAGCTGCGCCTGCCGCGGATGAAGGCGGATCTCGTCCAGCGGGAAGGGAGGGCGGGGGTTGAGCACCAGCCGTTTGCCCACCAGCGGCCCGACCGCCATATCCACTTCCTCCTGGGGGGCGAAGCGGGTAACGCCGGTGAGGATGAGCTGCGGCACCTTGACCTTGAGTGACGACCCGGACTGGGGCGGCTCGTCCAGCCAACGGAGCTCGCCCTCATTCCAGGTGAAGAGATCGAGCAGCTTCTTGGCCAGGTTCTGCTGCAGGATGCGAAACAGATCCACGGCCGAGACCAGCCCGTTCTCCAGCAGCACCTCGCCGATCGGCACGCCGCGCGCCGCGGACTTCGACAACGAGGCCGTGAAGTCCTCCTCGCTGAGCTTCCCCTCCAGCACCATGTAGCGGCCGAGGGTCTCGTGGGCCATATTGGACCGGCAGTCGACGGGCACGCCGTCCTCCAGCAGGATGCGTTTCCACATCTGCCGCCGGCGGACCTCCAGGACCAGCGTGTGGCGCTGCTGGGCATGCGCGAGCAGCAGCGGTGCGAAGGGCACCTCGACGAGGCTCCCTTCGCGCAACTGCGCTATCTCCTGCAATTGACGCGTGGTCGGAATCAAGCGGTTAGAGGCTAAACTGCCGCTTCGCGGCGTGTCAACGGCCGGTGTGCCGAAAGGCCTTGGGCTCGCATAGAATCCGCCGATGGCAAAACCCCACTTCCTGCTCGACGGGCCGAAAGGCCAGACGATCGTGCTCGTCCATGGCGCCGGAGCGCCGATGGATTCGCCGTTCATGGACACCATGGCCGCCGGGTTGGCGGAAGGCGGCCTGCGGGTGGTGCGCTTCGAGCTGCCCTATATGCGCCGGCGGCGGGAGAACGGCGAGCGCCGTCCGCCGGACCGCGAGCCCGTGTTGCGCGAGGCGTGGCTCGAGGCCATCGCCTCCCTCGGCGGCGGCGAGGGACTGGTGATCGGCGGCAAGTCGCTGGGCGGCCGCATGGCGAGCCTGGTGGCGGACGAAGCCGGCGCCCGCGGCCTGGTCTGCCTCGGCTATCCGTTCCATCCCCCGGGCAGGCCGGAAAGCCTGCGCACAGCCCACCTGCGGAACCTGCGCACTCCGGCGCTGATTGTGCAGGGAACCCGCGACGCCCTGGGCTCGCGCGAAGAGGTCGCCGGTTACGAGCTGTCGCCGGCCATCCGCATCGTCTGGCTGGAGGACGGCGATCACTCGTTCAAGCCGCGCGCCTCCTCCGGACGGACGGAGACCCAGAACCTCGCCGCCGCCGTGGCGGCGGTGCTGCGTTTCGTCGAGACGCTGTGAGCCCAGCCACCGCCGGCCAGTGGGCGGCCCTCGGCACCGCGGGCTGCTGGGCATTCTCCGCCCTGGCGTTCGACGTCGCCGCCCGCCGCCTGGGTGCCCTGGTTCTCAACCTGATCCGGCTGGTCCTCGCCTTCGGTTTTCTGTCACTCCTCGCCTGGATTCTGCGGGGCATTCCCCTACCTCTGGACGCCACGCCCGGCGCCTGGGCCTGGCTCTCCCTCTCGGGCCTGGTCGGCTTCGTCTTCGGCGACTTCTACCTCTTCCGGGCCTTTCTGGCGATCGGCCCCCGGCTCTCGATGCTGATGCTGTCCCTGGCGCCGCCGCTGACCGCCATCATCGGCTGGCTGTTGCTGGGCGAGGTCCTCAGCGCCCGCAACCTCGTGGGGATGGTGCTCACGGTCACCGGCATCGCCTGGGCGGTGATGGAGCGCAGGCCGGCGGAGGAGAAGGCCGGCGTGCCGGCGCGCCGGGCACTGATCTCCGGCGTCGTCTTTGGCTTCTGCGGTGCCCTCGGCCAGGCCGGAGGGCTGGTGTTGAGCAAGCTCGGGATGGGCGGCTACGACGCGGTGGCCGCCACCCAGGTGCGAGTGCTGGCGGGGATCGCCGGCTACGCAACGCTGTTTCTCATCTTCCACTGGTGGCCGCGGGTCGGGCCGGCGCTGCGTGACGGCCGGGCACTGTCCTTCGCCGCCGCCGGCGCCTTCCTCGGCCCCTGCGTCGGCGTTTCCCTCTCCCTCTACGCCGTCCACCGCACGCTGTCTGGAGTGGCCGCCAGCATCATGGCGCTCACTCCCATCATTCTCATCCCCCTGGTCGTCCTGCTGCGCCGGGAGCGCGTCGGGATCGGCGGAGTGGCCGGCGCCGCCGTGGCGGTGGCGGGAGTGGCGCTGCTCTTTCTTTAGGGAATTTGTCGGTTGACTTCTATGGCAACCTGACATAGAGTAGCCGGCAGTTCCGCTGTACCAGTCCCTTTTTTCGAAGGAGGATACGAGGTATGAGATCAAAGCCCTGGTGGTGGCTGATGGCTCTCGTCCTACTGACCGCGACGGCGGCCCCTGTACTGGGTCAGCCGCAGTTTGCGGGGGCCGAGTTCCGGGTCAACGGCAATACCAACGCAATCCTGCACAATCCGGCGGTCGCTTTCAGCGGCAACGGCAACGCCATGGTGGTCTGGGAAGACGCCCAGGCCGGCCTGCGGGGCCGCGTCTACGCCAGCAACGGCAACGCGCTTTCCAACGAGCTCGCACTGGTCGCCAATACGAAGCTCCAGGGCCTGCCGGCGCACGGCATCGAGATCATCCGCAAGGACGCGGCCGTGGCCTATCTTCCCAGCGGTGACCTCGTCGTCGCCTGGACGGAGGAGAAGGACAACGTCAGCGTCGACATCCTCTTCGAGAACCGCCAGATCATCGATCGCAACGTCCTGGCGCAGAAGTTCTCCGCCGCGGGCGTGCCGGTGGGCACTCCGACCCGGCTCAACGCCTCGGCCCAGGGTTATCAGAGCTTGCCCAAGATCCTCGTGCGCGGCGCGCTGGATCCCTTCGTGGTCTGGCAGACGGGCGACGGCGTCTTCGGCCGCGCCTTCCGCCCGGAGAAGAGCAAGGCGGTGGGCTCCGAGGTGAGGATCAGCATGGGTCCCGGTGGCAATGCGGCGATCGCCGGCGACGCGGCGGGCAACTTCCTGGTCTCCTGGGAAGCGGCCGACCGCAGCTCGCAGGGCGTCTACGCCCGCCTGTTCGACAAGACGGCTTCACCGCGGGGCGGCGAGTTCCTCGTCAACTCCACGGTCGACGGACTGCAGCGGCGGCCGGCGGTGACGGCGGTAAAGAGCGGCGGTTGGTTCGTCGTCTGGCAGGGCCAGGGCGCCACGACCAAGGACGCTCACGTCTTCGGCCAGTTCCTGGGTGGCGGCGGCTCCTTCATCGGACCGGAATTCCGCATCAGCCAGGGCGTGGGCCCGACCCAGATCTCGCCCGCGGTGGCCGAGGTTGCGGGTGGCAACTTCGTCGTTGCCTGGACCGACTGGAAGGATCCGTTCCCGATCGGCGTCTTCTCCGTCGAGCTCGACCGGCTCGGCAATGCTCTCGGCGCCGAGACCGAGGTCAACACCCGGCCGATCGGCTCGCAGGTGCGGACCGCGCTCGCGGCCTTCGGCTCGACAGTCATGATCCCCTGGGAAGGCTACACCGACAGCAACACGCATCCGGGGATCTCGGCCCGCCGGGCGATTTTCTAGACCTCCCCTCGCCGGCGCAGCCGCTCTTTGCGGTCCCTCGGCGCCGGTTGAGTCTCACCCCCAACCCCGCCGCTTGCCGGCGGGGTTTTTTTCTGAGGCGTTTACAGGACTTTCGAATCGTGGTCCGCCCAGACCAGGCCGGACATCACCTTGGGCAGGAACCGCGTCGATTTGGCGGGCAGCATTTTTCCGCCGGCGATGGCGGCGGCGAAGGCGGCGGGCTGCATGGGGGGAAGCCAGATGCCGGTGCCGAGATCTCCGGCGGCGACCTGACTCCACAGCTCGCCGGCATCGGAACGATAGACCACGGTACCGTCCGTGGAGGCCTCCGGCCGCAGGCCGAGGGAGGGGAGGATCGTGTCCTGGAAGATCTCCACCGCGAGCGAAGGCGAATCGAAATGCCAAACCTCCGGCTCGCGCCCCAGGACCCAGAGGCCCAGGGCCGGCTGCTGGGCCGCGGCTACGGCGGCGGCGAAAGCGTGCCCGCTCTTACCTGAGAACGGTTCCACGGAGGCCGCCAGGCCCGCCAGCTTCGCCGGGTCGATGGGCTCTTTAAAAGCCCGGTGGATGGGATCGATCGTGAGGGCGGGGGAGTCGAGGCTGGTGACCACGGCGAGCTTGGCCGCGGCGGCAGTATCGGGAGCGGCGTGATGCGCCGCGGCGAAGCGCTGTCCCACCTTGTAGCGGTGGTGGCCGTCGGCGATCGCCGAGGGGACGTCCAGAACCTCGCGGTAGCGGCCGATGCGTTCGGGGTCGTCGACCCTGTAGAGCACGTGGTAGTGGCCGTCGGCGTCGCGGTGGCGAACGATGGCTTGCCGGTCGCGCAGATCCTCGCGCAACAGGGCGTCGAGCCGGCCGTGGTCCTCCGAGAGCAGCAGGACGGGCTCGAGGTCCGCGTGCATGGCTTCGAGCAGTGTCGTGCGGTCGGCCAGCGGCTTGTCCAGCGTCTGCTCGTGGGGGCGGATGACCGCCGGCTCCTCGTAGCGCACGAGACCGAGCACGCCCAGGCGCTCGCCGCCGCCCGCGAGCTCGATGACGTAGGGATAGATCGCGGGCCGCGGATCGCGGGCGATGACTCCCTCGCGCAGCCATTTGTGGTGCAGGGCCGCGGCGAAGCGGTAGGGATCGCCGCCCTCCGGGGCCACCGGCTTGCTGAGATGGGCGAAGTGGTGAGGCGACTGGGCGTGAAGACGGTCGCGCAGCGCGTCGTTGATCTGGTCATAGGGCGGAGCAACCAGATCACCGGCGTCGCCGGCATCCCCCGCTCCAGGCGTGTATTGAATTCCCTCGAAAGCGTACAGGCGCATGCTGGTTCTCCCTGGTGGTCCAGCCCGGATCGGGCGCAGGCATTCTATCCTCAGAATCGTGTCTCCATAGAGAAGACCACCAGGTGCTATATTGAAGCGTCTCAAATCGCCAGAAGACTCTGTCGACGGAACTTGAGGATCATAAGACAGAAATGATTGTCTTGGTAAGCGACCTCCACCTGGCAGACAGCACTCAGCCAGTGACCATGGACGTGCCACGTTTCTTGTGCTGTTTACGGGATGTTGTTGAGCGGGCTTCGCGCCAGGGAGTCCGGAGCCTGGTCGTCGTATTGTTGGGAGACGTATTCGAGATCCTCAAATCCAAGATCTGGTTGACTACGACCGCCCGGCCCTGGCAGCCCAGCTCAAAGGAACATTGCGATGTTGTGCGAACGATATTCGACTCCATTGTGAAGGTGAATCAAGATTTCTTCGAAGGCCTTGACTCTTTGGGCCGCTCTTATTCCTTTCTTCAGATCGTCTACGTGCCCGGCAATCACGACCGCGAGATGAACTCCTTGATGGGGGAGCCTTCTCGAAGGAAGTTTCAGGCCCTGCTTCCCTTGGGTAGGACAGACGGCCAGCTTTTCTTACCTCGGTTTTATGACGAAGAGCATGGTGTGCTGGCGCAGCATGGGCACGAGTGGGACTCGACCAACCGTACCAGCGAAACCTTGGCGGCGATCGGTGACGCTGTGGTTATCGAGCTCCTTCTCCGTCTGCCGAACCTGCTGGCAGAAAGGCTTGGCGTGGAGGAGAAGAATGCCGGTCTGCGTTACCTTTATGAGCTCGACAACGTGCGGCCCCAACACCCAAGGGTCATGGCCGCCTGGCTTCTTTCCGGGCTCGATCATCTGGCGAAGAATCTGCCGGGAGCTCGGACTACACTTCATGACGTCCTGGGTGAGCTCATGGAAGGTCTGCGCAAGGTAGTCAGCACAAGTAGTTTCGAGTCCGTGCAACTCGCCCACTGGTGGATTGACCTACTCAGCTTGATCATCACGAAGGTTCTCAGGAAATACGGAGTCCTCCGGGCAGCCATTCGCCTGCCAGGCCACAGTGCGGGAGATGGTCCCTACCGAGACTTCGCAGCGCAGAACCTGCAAGCGGCTCAGGAGGCTGGGGTCAGCTATCGTTATATTCTTTGCGGCCACACGCATGTTCCGGAGCTGGTCCCATTGGATTTGGGATCCGGCGGAACGCTGCCTCTCCCGCTCTACATCAATACCGCTGCTTGGCGGCGGGTTCATTGCCCGGCAGGAGTGACGCCGAAAGGATGGCGTTACTCTTTTGCCACGTGGTACGAGGAGTGCCTGGTTTGTATCTTCAATGACGAAGAGCAAGGCGCGGGCCATCCGCCCTACGAGATTTATCGTTCCACCCGAGGCGAATTCTCTCTTGGACACTAGGCCTAATCTGCGCGAGGTTTCAGTGGAGGAACTGGTCTCCCAGCTGCGTCTAGCCTCCTCGACGGAGGCATCGCTCTACGTGGAAGAGATCATCCGCCGCTTCGAGCCCTTGCTGCGAGCGGCGTGGCCACGTGTCGCTCTGATCGTTGAATACCGGGATTTCGTCCAGGAGGTTTTCTCCCGGTTGTTTGAGGGCCTCCCCGCTCTGCGGACCGCAAAGGCCTTTCCTGGATACTTTCGAAAAATCGTGTTCTCCGTGGCGAGCTCCCTGGCGCGCCGGTCGAGTTCTGTGCATGAAGTCCACGTTGAGGAGCCGAATGAGCTTCCTTGGGTGGGAGGAGAGGCATTCACCCTGCGGATCTTCGTTCGCTCCTATCTGGAGCTGCTGCCCCGGCAGGAGCGGGAGGTGATAAGGCTCCTGTTTCTCGAAGAGCTTCCCACTAGCGAGGCCTCGGAACGTCTTGGGATCGAGCCGGGCGCGGTGAGGATGACCAAGTCTCGCGCACTGCGTAGGTTGCGGGAACTCTGGTTGCGTGAAGCCCTGGCCCTGGAGGCAAAGCGATGATGGATGATGCGTTTCAGCCCTGCGGAGCGTCTTAAGGATGAGAGGGTCTTGGGAGGAAGGAACCTTAGATTTGATGAAGCTCTTGTTGCGGGACATTCGCAGGCACGAAAGACTCGCTCGGGCGAGGTTTTTCAGGTGGCCGAAGCGCAAGGCCCGGCTCCTCGTCAGACAGCGAAATGTCACCGGCGAGTTGATGGTTAGATATGGAGGGGTGATCCTGCAAATCCTGCGCCGCCGCGGTATCGCCATCTCAGGATTCGCCCGAGAGCTGGTCAAGATCGCCGTTGGCCTTCAGGACGGAGCGCGTACCCTGCAAGATCCGCTGGGATTCCCGGCGCTATTCTGGCAAGTTTGTACCGGGGAAGGCGGGGGTGAGGTGGAGCCGCTGAAGGCAAAGTTCATGCTGAGGCTATTCGTGGACGAATTGCCCGCGAGCGAGGCGCGAGGGGTTTTGCGCCTTCATTATGGTTCACTGGGAGAGGCTCCGGCGGACGACAGAGAGAGGTTGCGGCTGCTGGCCCTGGCGTATCCCCATTTGCATCACGAGGTCCTGCGCCATCGAAAGGACTTGGAAGTTCTGACGGACGGCGTCTTGAGTCCGGAGCTCCTGGACAATCTGAAGCCCCCCTTTGCCATCTACGACAGGTGGTTGTCCGGGGGAGCGGTTGCTAACCGAGGATAGACGATGAACAAGAACGAAGTCGATGAGCTCGCCCCTGAAGAAGAGCGGTTGGAAGCTCTCTATAGGACCTTGGAGGAGACAGCCGTGCCGCCGGAGTTGGATATCCGGGCGGTGGTCGGCGGAGCCGTGGAAGCCTACTGGGCAGGCGTTGATCGTTCCAGCTCAAGGCTCTCCTCCGGAATTGAGGAGTACACCGCCGCCTGGCTCCGGAAGGCGGGGGCACTGATTCGTCCTCGGGAAGACTTTTGGAGCGAGGCACTTCTGTCCATGGTGCCGGTGGCGTTGGCCTTACTGACTATCTATGTACCGGTCGAGAGTGGGCTCATCCTTTCGCGATGGATCGTCGTCGCTGGAGTCTTGGTCTCTGCTGTCGGTAGTATTTTTCTCATCGCTCTGAGACGGCGGGCCGAAACTACTCGGTTCTTTGCCGCCCAACACTTTTCGGGCGCTCTCCTCGGGGGTTTGGTGATCGCTGCCGTGGTCGGAGCTTGGAGCTTCCACCAGGCCTCCACGACGGCGGGAGTTACGCTTGATCTGGCTGAAACCAAACTCAGCCGCATTGTCCTTTCTTCGCTTGAGAACCGAGTTGTAAACGGTAAATTCCTAAATGTCTCTTCAAGTGGCATATCGCCAACCGTTGAGATTGTCGTGGACTCGATCTCGCTCAACCGAGTCATCTATCGGGCCGACAGCAAGGAACTGCCCGGAAGATTGATTGCCGATCTTGCCCCTAACACGGGAGACATCGTCTGGCACAGTAATCGCGGTGAAGTTCTGCGTCTCCGAGTGACAGTAGGCACCATTGAACAGAGCCCTAGGGGCAGGCTCCTGTTGCGGCAGACGTCTGGAGAGGACTTGGTCCTCAACCTGGACGATCTCGCTGTCACAGAGCCCAAGGTTGGCAGATGTGCCGTCGTTGCCTTCAAACCGGACAATGCGGTCAACCTGGTCAAGGATATTCAGCGATTCGATTGCGCCCGAAAGCTACCGACCTAAACTCTCTCAGATCTCGTTCCACAGCCAGCCGGCCCGCGCCATGCGCCGCACGACGGTGCGGGTATGGGCGCGGTAGCCGCGGCTGGCGCTGCCAGGGTGCCAGACTCTCGGGGCCGGCAGGCTCGCGGCCAGCTCGGCGGCCTGGCGTTCGGTGAGATTGGCGGCGGATCTGCCGAAGTAGTGGCGGGCGGCGGCCTCGACGCCGTAGATGCCCGGGCCGAGCTCCACGACGTTCAGATACAGCTCGAGGATGCGCCGCTTGCTGAGGTGGCTCTCGAGCTGGTGGGTGAGGATCGCCTCCTTCACCTTGCGCAGCGGGTTGTAGGACGGAGAGAGCCAGAGGTTCTTGGCGAGCTGCTGAGTGAGGGTCGAGGCGCCGCGGGGAAGCTCCTTCTCGTCCCAGGCGTCCTGCAGGGCCGCCTTGATCTCCTCGTCGTCGAAGCCGTGATGGCCGAAGAAGCGGAGATCCTCGCCGGCGAGCACGGCCCGTTTGAAGTGTGGCGAGATGCGGGCGTAGGGCACCCACTTCCACTCCACCTTGGGCCTCGGTCCGAAGAGGCCCCAACCCAGATAGTGCTCGATGAACGCCGTGCTCGCCGGGTGGTGATCGACGAGCGAGGCGACGTTCGGCCAGGTGGCGGTCTCCCAGACCAGCCAGGCCGCCAGCAGCGCCAGGGCCACGTAAAGCAGAAGCCGGTTGCGCCCGAGGAGGGGGGCTTCATAAGGTGGAGCGATCATGGGGAATCGGTAGATTCTACCAGGAGTTGACCGTCAACTCCGGGAGATCGCCTTCTCGCGGTCACCCTGGATGACCTGCGCGAGCGCACATCGCGCACCTTCGAGCTCCGTCTCCAACTGTGTCAGCAGTGGTTCGATTTCATCGGTGTGCGCCGCGCGTGCTCGCTCCTCGATCGAACCGCAAAGGGTCGCCACACGGACGGCCCCGAGGCAACTGCTGCCGCCCTTCAGCCGGTGCGCGGCTTGTTCCAGGTCGCGCCAGCGGCCTTCCTCCGCGCACCGGCGCAGGGCCGCGAGGTCGTCGACCGAGCTGGCCGCGAAAGACTGCACGAGAGTGGAGAAGATGTCCTCGCCGCCGGCCGACAGCTCGCGCAGGAGGCCCAGGGTCTGCAGATCGAGAGGGCCGGAGGGATCCGCCGTGAGACCGATGGGAACGGCGTCCGCTGTCGCGTCAGGTTTCGGGAGGGCTCCCGGGACCGCTGCCGCGAGGGCAGCCGCGAGATCGGAGATCTGCACCGGCTTGCTGAGGTAGTCGTCCATCCCTCCTGCCAGGCAGCGTTCCCGGTCTCCGGCCATCGCGTGAGCGGTCATTGCCACAATGCGCGGCTGGCCACCGCCGAGCGAGAGCTGGCGGATGCGGCGGGTGGCTTCCAGGCCGTCCATCTCGGGCATCTGGATGTCCATCAGGATCAGGTCATACGGTTGGCGCTGCAGCGCTGCCAGGACTTCCAGCCCGTTGGCGGCGACGTCGGCGCCGTAGCCGAGGTGCCCGAGCAAGCCCAGCATCACCTGCTGGTTCACCGGATGGTCCTCGGCCACCAGAATGCGCAGCGGGGGTGCCGGCGGATGACGGCGCGCCAGCTCCTGGGTTTGCTGGAGGTGAGCGGCCGGCTGGGTCTGAACGCCGGCCGCGGCCTCGCCGACGAGGGTGAAGTAGAAGGTCGATCCCTGGCCGAGAACGCTCTCGGCCCAGATCCTGCCTCCCATCAGCTCCGTCAGGCGCCGGCTGATGGCGAGCCCAAGGCCCGTGCCGCCGTGTTTGCGGGTCAGCGAGCCGTCGAGCTGGTGAAAGTCGACGAACAGCCGGTCGAGCTCCTGGCTGGGGATGCCGATTCCCGTGTCGCTGACGGCGAAGAGAACCTCGCAACGGCCGTCCTGCAACGGACGGGCGGACACCGCGATCCGCACCTCGCCCTGAAGCGTGAACTTGACGGCGTTTCCCAGCAGGTTGACGAGGATCTGGCGGGTGCGGGCGAGGTCTCCTACGAGGGCCTCCGGAGTCCCCGGGGCGAGAGCTCGGTGCAGCGTGAGCCCCTGCTTGGCGGCCAGCGGGGCGACCATTTCCAGGCTCTCGGCGACCACGGCGTCGACGTTGAACGGCGCGCGATCGATCGTCACCTTTCCCGACTCCATCTTGGACAGGTCGAGGATGTCGTTGATCAGCACCAGCAGCGCCTCGCCGCTCGTCCGGATGGTCTCCACGTAGTCCTGCTGCGTCGCCGAGAGGCGGGTGCCCAGCAAGAGGGAGGTCATGCCGATGACACCGCTCATGGGAGTGCGGATCTCGTGGCTCATGTTGGCCAGGAACTCGCTCTTGGCGCGGCTGGCGGCGAGGGCGCCCTCCTGAGCTTTCTGGAGGGCGGCGGTGCGCTCGCGCACCTGCTCCTCGAGGTTGGAGCGCAGCCCGTCGAGCTCGTCGTGGACGCGCTGGAAACGGTTGGAGAGGGAGTAGCTCATCGCCGCCAGCACCGCGGCAAAGCCGAATGGAGGCAGCGAAACCGGGCTCCGCCAGGGAATGGGAAGCGCCGGACCGGCAAACTCGATGAGCACTGCGGCGACCAGCACCACGCCGCTGAGGGCCAGGATGCGGGCCTCGGCGTCTCCACGCCAGCTCTCACGCGCAACGAGGACAACAACGACTGCCAGCAACGGCAGGAGCCACAGGTTGCGGAAGTCCTGGCTGGCGACCACCAGGCGTGGATCGGGCCAGAGGCCGATAAGCAAGGCCAGCGCGACGTGGGAAAGCTGATAGGCGCGCAGCCACCGCGAGATCGGCCGCGAGAAGAAGGTCCAGAGGAACTGAATCGCCAGCGCCGCGGCAGCATGCCCGGTGAGATCACTGGCGCGCTTGGCCAGGTCGAACCGGTCGGTGAGCTGGTAGATCCAGTAGGAGCTGGCGAAGGTGTTGGCGGCGAAGCACAGGGCCAGGAGGCCGAACCAGAGATGCCCGATCTCGTTCCGGCGGCGGAGGTAGAGAACTACATGATAAGGAGCCGCGGCCAAGAAGAGGGCGACGAGGAGGAGCAGCGGAAGCTCCGCCAGCAAGCTCTTCTTCCATGCGAGCTCGACCTTGTCTTTGAGCGCCTGGTAGTCGCCCAGCGCCAGGAAGGTGTCCACCGGACCGGCCTCAGGGTCCCCGTCCGCAATCCAGGCCACCCGCCGCACCCGCAGCGCCAAGGCCAGCCTGCCGTCCTGACCCACCGCCTCGCGGGGAATGAGGATGACCTCGGCGCGACTAACCGGGAGCTTCAACGGCCAGCCGGCGGAGCTGCCGGCGAGGCGGCCCGCGGCGTACACCTGGCATGCGCCGTACGGAGTGGTGCCGCCGAGCAGCACGCCGAGCTGCCCGCGGCCGGCGGCGAGCTTTGCCGCGGCGTCCAGGGAGACCACACGCCGAAACCAGACCTTGCCGTCGACGCCCATGTAGCCCTGTTCCTTCCAGGTGCCTGGAAGCGGGACGGTCTTCCACTCCGAGTCGTCGTAGATGGGATTGGCCCAGCGGGGATCGTCGCCTGCCTTCGATTTCCAAGGCTCGGGCCGCGCCGCCTCCCTGGCCGGCTGCGTAACCCCGGCGGTGGGGAAGAGAAGCAGGGCCGCGAGCAGCGCCATGGCGCCGCGAAAGTCGGTAGGCATGAAGGTTGCGGCAAGTATAGCTCGGACGCCTTTGTAGGGCCGTGCTAAAATCCTCAAAGCGCTATGAGTATTGGCTTCGGCTCCGTCCTCGAATCGATGCTGACTACTGAATAGGAGAACAGGATGGACAGACCATTCCCTTCCAGGTGGCGTCAAGCGGGACCTTCCTCGGTGGCGATCCTCGCCGCCGTCCTCTTCGCAGCGGTCGCGATGGGCGGGGGCGCTGCTTGGGGAGCGACGCTCCCCGTGGACTCTTCGCAGGCGCCTCAGACCTTCGGCATCACCCTGCCTCAGCACGTCACCAAGTCCCTGAAGCCCGTTCGGCTCGCGCCGTCCGAGCAGGCGGGGCTGGCCCTCGCTGCGATTCCCGAGGTTCGGCTCGCGGCCATCGACCGCGACGCGGTCCTCAAAGCTGACGCGACGAACGAGCGGACGGGCCAGACCAAGCTGCTGCGCTTCGCCGTCGCCCGCGACGTCCGGGTCACCGCCGCCAACGGCAGCTGGAATGACGCCGGCGGGGGAACGCGGCTGTGGGTTGGCGACGTCGTCTCGTCCGAAGCGCTCGGTCTCCGGCTCCACTTCAACAACGTCAATCTGCCGGCAGGCGCCGAGCTGGCGGTGTACGCCGTCCGCGACAGGTCCAGCGCCGGAGGCACGGTATCGAATGGCTTTCCCGGCTTCGACCCGGAGCGCCAGCTCGAGCTCCATCAGGCCTCGGACGAGACGGCCGGTAGCGCGGACTTCTGGACCGGCACCCTGCCGGGCGAGCGCGCGCGCATCGAGTACCTGGCTCCCGCGGGCGCCGCCGCCGAGCTCCCGTTTGCGGTCGACATCTTGCAGCACGTCTACCTCGACCCGGTGGCGAGGCTGGCGAAAAGCCTGATCGTCCAGCGGGAAGCCGGCGACTGCCACAACGACGTGACCTGCTTTCCCGAGTGGGCCGACGCGGCCAAGTCGGTCGCCGGTCTGGGGATCCTCGTCGCCGGCGGCAGCGCCTTCTGCACCGGCCAGCTCATCAACGACCAGGCCGGCGATTTCACACCCTACTTCCTGACCGCGCACCACTGCCTCAGCACCCAGAAGGACGCCAAGAACAGCGAGTTTTTCTGGCTTTACCAGACCGATACCTGCAACGGTACGCCGCCGGCCATCGATAGCGTGCCGCACTCTCAAGGCGCGACGCTCGTGTCCAGCAACGCCAGCTCCGATTACACCTTGATGATCGTGGAAGGCGCCCTGCCGGACAGCCTCTTCTGGTCCGGCTGGACCTCGACGCCGGTCGCCAACGGCACCGACGCCGCGGGCATCCATCATCCCGAGGCGGACTTCAAGCGCATCAGCTTCGGCTTCAAGGACGAGAGCTCCGCCTGCCCGAGCGCCAACTTCGACCGCATCAGCTGGACGAGCGGCGTCACCGAGCCGGGCTCGTCCGGATCGGGCATCTTCCGGGTGGACACCCACCAGCTCTTCGGCCAGTTGCTGGGCGGCCCCTCGTTCTGCGGCGCCGACGCCGGCAGCCTCTTCGACTGCTACGGCGCTTTCGCCGCCACCTATCCGCAGGTCAAGAACCCCTTGCGCAAGGGGTGGGACGACTCCTCGGAGCCCAACAACACCTGCGCCCAGGCGCGGATCGTCGCGACCGGAACGCTGAAGAACCGCATCGTCAAGGTCCTCGATCCCGACTGGTACAAGCTCAAGGTACGGCCCGGCAAGACCATCACCGTCCGCGTCAACTTCGTCGACGCCAACGGCGACGTCGACCTCGATCTCTTCGGCGCGGACTGCGGTGCGGAGCCCCTGGCTACCTCGCGGACCAGCAACAATCAGGAGATCGTCGAGTGGACCAACCACACGGGCCAGGCGGCTTTCTTCGTCTGGAAGGTGTACCTTGCCTCCGATACCCGCAACACCTACAGCTTGACGGTCTCCATCCGCTGAGGCCGCAGCGCCGGGCCCGGACTTGGCGTCCGTGCCCGGCGATCCCTGCAATCTCCGTCGCCGTGGTAAAATCCTCCAACATTTCGTGAGTAGCTCCCGCAGCTCCGGCTTTCGGCTGGCGCTCTCCAGCTACGAAAAGGAGAACTGGATGGACACTCGAATGGGTCGTGGACAGCGCCATGCGGTCCGGCTGTTGGCGATCGGGCTCTGCACCGCGGTTTGCGCGAGCGCAGGATGGGCGGCGACGCCGGTCGCGGACGAGGCGCAGACTCCCCAGACCTTCGGCGTCAGGATTCCTACTCGCAGCTGGAAGGCCGAGAAGCCGGTCCGGCTCATGCCTTCGGAGCGGGCGGGGATCACCCTCGTCGCCGTTCCGGAGGTCCGGCTCAAGGCCGTGGACCGTGAGGCCCTGCTCAAAGAGGATGCGCTGAACGAGCGGGAGCATCGCACCAAGATCACGCGCTTCGGCGTCGCCCGGGACGTCAAAGCGACGGTCGTCGACGGCAACTGGTACGACATTGCCGGCGGCGCCCGGATGTGGGTGGCGGACATCGTTTCGACCGAGGCGCTCGGCATCCGGCTCCACTTCAAGGACGTCCATCTGCCGTCTGGCGCCGAGTTGGCGGTCTACGGCCCCAATGACCGATCCGGTGCCGGCGGTACGCTCAAGAACGGTTTCCCGGCCTTCGATCCGGAGCGCTACGTGGAGCTGTACCAAGGCTCGGAGGCCCGGGGCCAGCGCACCGATTTCTGGACCGGCACCCTGCTCGGCGAACGGGTGCGCGTCGAGTACCTCGCCCCGGCCGGCGCCGCGAGCTCCGAGCTGCCGTTCGCCATGGACAGCCTGCAGCACCTCTACCTCGACCCGGTGGAGATGGTGGCGCTGAGCCTGATGAAGAACAAGGCGGCGGGTCCGTGCCACAACGACGTGACCTGCTTCCCGGAGTGGGCGGACGTGGCCAAGTCGGTCTCCGTGATCGGCATCATCTTCGGCAACGGCACGGGCTTCTGCACCGGCCAGCTGCTCAACAGCCAGGCGGGAGACTTCACGCCCTACTACCTGACGGCGCATCACTGCCTCAGCACGGCGCAGGACGCGGCCAACACCGAGTTCTTCTGGTTTTACCAGACGGCGACCTGCAACGGGAACCCGCCGTCGCTCAACAGCGTTCCCCGCTCCGAGGGCGCGACGCTGCAGTCCACCAGCGCCACCTCGGACTACACGCTGTTGATGGTCGAAGGCGCTCTTCCGGACGGCCTGTTCTGGGACGGCTGGACGTCGGCGAGGATCGCCGACGGCACCGACGCCGCCAGCATCCATCACCCGCAAGTGGACTTCAAGCGCATCAGCTTCGGATTCAAGGACCAGAGCTCGGCGTGCCTGGACACCAACAATTTTGTCCGCATCAGTTGGACGGACGGCCCGACGGAGGTTGGCTCCTCCGGCTCAGGGGTCTACCGGGCCGATACGCACCAGCTCTTCGGCCAGCTCCTGGGCGGTCCGTCGGCCTGTGGCAATGAGACTTTCGATTGCTATGGAGCCTTCGCCGCGACCTATCCGAAAATCAAGAACCTGCTGAAGGCGGGCTCGGACGACAGCTCGGAGCAGAACGACTCCTGCTCCAAGGCGCGCAACGTCGCCAAGGGCACGCAGCACAATCGCATCGTCAAGATTTTCGATCCCGACTGGTACCGGATCAGCGTGCCGGCACACAAGACCGTCACGATCCATCTTTCTTTCTTGAACGCCAACGGCGACATCGACCTCGACTTTTATGGCTCCAGCTGCGGCGGCAGCCCGCTGTTCACGTCGCGCTCTACCGACGATCAGGAAGACATCCAGTTGACCAACGTCTCGAGCAAGGCCGCCGTCGCCATCTGGCAGGTTTATCTCGCCGACGACACTCGCAACAACTACGAAATGACGGTCGCCATCCACTGAGAGCCAAGGGCCGCCGGGCTCGGACCTGACTCCGAGCCCGGCGACAGGACTCCCGCCGCTGCGTCAAAGTTTTGCCGCCGATCACCGTTCCCCTCCACGCTCCAGAGCTGGCGCCTGGCCGCTGGGTTCAGGGTCCCGAAATCTCCATCGCGTTTTCGCGCGGCGCCGTGGTCCTGGTCGATTTCTGGGAATCGACGTGCGTCAACTGCCTGCGGACCCTGCCTTATCTAAGGGCTTGGTATGAGCGCTACGCGGGACGCGGGCTCGTCATCGTCGGCGTCCACACGCCGGAGTGGGACTTTACGGCCGATCCGGCGGTGGTGGTGGCGGCCGTGCGGGCCGAGAGAATTCCCTACCCGGTGATCCTCGACGAGGATCGCGGCACCTGGCTGCGTTTCGCCAATCACTACTGGCCGGCTCACTACCTGATCGATGCCCGCGGCTACCTGCGCTACGAGCACTTCGGCGAGGGGGCCTATGGCGAAACCGAGGCATGGATCCAGCGCCTGCTGCGCGAGGCTGGAGACCTCGCGGCGATGCCCGAGCTGCTGGAGCCGGTGCGGGCGGAGGACCGTCCCGGCGCCGTCTGTCACTCGGCGACGCGGGAGACCCACCTCGGCTTCCACCGCGGCAAGCTCCTCGCTCCCGAGGGCTACCGGCCGGGCGAGGAGGTGCGGCACGGCAGCCGCCCCGAGGGTCCGGCGCCGCAGGGAATGTTCACCGCCCGCGGCCTCTGGCGTCACGAGGCGGAATACCTCGAGACCCGCGAGCCGGGAGCGGAGCTGGACTTGCTCTGCGAAGCCTCCGGCGTGAACCTGGTGCTGGAGCCGGAGGGCGAGCTGGAGATCGAGATGGACGGCGAGCCCGTAGCGGAGAATGAGCGCGGCGCCGATGTCGTGGAGCGCGGCGGCCGCACCTTCGCCGTCTGGGAGCGTGCGCGCATGGTACGGCTGGTGGACTCGGCCACCTTCCGCCGGCGCCACCTGGTGTTGCGGTTTTCGCAGCCGGGAGTGCGGGCCTATGCCTTCAGCTTCTCGACCTGTGAGGTGCCGGCGCAGCCGTCAGTTGACACCGGCGATGGAAAGCAATAAAATTTAGCTGACCATCAAACAGTATCTTGCACGGTCGGAGGAGGAGAAGCCGCAATGAAGGAGTCCGCGGAGGCCGGAGCTCGCAGCGGTGGCCTGCCTCCCCATCTCGTCGAAACTCTCAAGTGGCTGGTGACGACTCTGGGCATCACCGGAATACTCGTTATATTGGGATTTATCGATGAGTTCGCGTACCAGGACCTGCTTGGATACGAGTTCAAAACCGGCGACCTCTCCGGCTATTCGGTAGAGGCCGGCAGGTTCCTGCTGGCGATGCTTCTGGCCGCTCTGACCTGGATCGCGGAGCACTACCTGATCGCTCTCGCGGCCGCCGTGGTTTTGTTCGGAACGGGCTTGGCGATTCGCCGACTTCCCGGCGACAAGCGGAGAGTTGGCACGAAGCTCGGTCTCATCGCAGTCCTGCTCGCCGCGAACCTGGTGATCTTTGATCTCCCGACCGTCGGCCTGCAACAAGCGTTGATCCTTCCGGTCTCGCCGCCGCAAAACGCCTCGATGGCTTGGCCGATTGGTATGCTGACGCAGCGAGTCTGGGAGCATGAGGTTTGCTCGCGAATCGATAAGACGCAGTTTCCGATGTTTGCGATGACGGGAGGCAAATGCCGGGAACGTCTGCCCGAATCCCATGCCAGGATTCGCAGGAATCGATTTGCTTTGAACGCTCTCGTCACTTTTACGCTGGTTTTTCTGCTCATCTCGGTCTTGCAGCGGGCCAAGGGTCTGCGCAGCTCCTTGCCGCTGATGATTGCCGTGATCATGCTGGTTTTCCTGAATCTCTTGATGCTGCCCTACGTCTATGCCAAGACGGACCGGTCCACCTATGCCGACAGCGTCAGGGTGACTTGGGCGGAAGCCGGCGCGGCAGCCCAGCTCGGAGCGAGCAATGACTTTTTTCTGCTTTACCAGCGAGGAGGCGAGGTCGCTCTTCTTGACAAGGTCACCGGCTTGATCTGGAAGGTCCCGGAAAAACAGGTCCGCCTCTTTCTCATCATCGACAGAGTTGACGTTTTCTCGTTTCTCGCCAAGAAGCGCCTTGCGCCGGCGCCGGAGGTTTCTGTTCCTTAGCGTCGAGTCCGAAACGGAGGTCTTGTGATGAGCATCAAGAGTAGGGTATTACCGTTATTTTTGCTGATCCTGACTTTGGATGTCTCCTTCTGTTGGGCTCAGGAGGAGCCCACGATCGAGATTCCCGCGTTCCACTTTACCGAGACTCTCCCCACCTTCGCGGTAGGAGGCAACGTCGATTTTGCGATCAACCCCGCGGATCTGGTTCGCGCCGGGGGTCCCGACAGTCTTCAGGCGCGAGTCTTCAGGGGCTCTCTCGGATCTCTGAAGGACAGGAGGCCGAGCTCTTCCGGCGATGGCTGCCTTTTCTATCGCGCGGCAATTTATTCTGTCGGTCAGTCCCCCAAGGGCCTGCAGTTGCTGACCGGCGTCCAGGGTCCGCCGATCACCTTGATCACGAAATGGCTGTCCCGCGATGAGCCCGCAGTGGGCGGAGACCAATACTTTGTCGTCGTGATCGAAAAAAGGACAGTCGCGCGGGACACTTTAAAGATTCGACCGGAGGATGTATCCCGTTATTTCGCCAGAGGTTTGCAGTTCGTCGTCAAATCCAACCGCCGGCCGTCCCTGGAAGAGGAAAGGGAGCTGGTAGCCTCGGGGCGCGAAAGCATGGCAGAAACGGTGGCCGCCGCAAACCGGGAATCTCCGCGTACCGGGTCCGTTCCGGTCAAGAGCCGTTGCCTGACCTTCTCCGTGATCCAGACGACCGGCATTGCCTATCTCTCGCACGATCCTTGCCCCGGAACCCTCTGGGCGCAGGCGCCGGCGGCAACGCCTGGCGAGTCCAATGCGCTGATCTTCGCGACCCTAGGCGCCCTCTGATTGCGGCGGCCGTAGCACGCCTTTCGTCTTGCGCATGCCTTCGCGGTACTCCGGGTGCCGCTTGAGGAATGCCTGGACGAAGGGGCAGGTGGGGATGAACCGCGCTCCCTGTTCCTTGATCAGGTCGAGCGCGCCCTGCACGAGCTGCTCGGCGACCCCGTGGCCGCGCAGCTCCAAGGGCACGAAGGTGTGCAGGAGATTGTAGACGTCGCCGTCGTGCGCGTATTCGATGTGGGCCTCATGACCGTCGACGACCGCGTAGAACTTCTTCGCCGCTTCATCGTTCAGGATCTGCATTGGCTTGTCTCCTGTGCCAGGCGTCGCGAGCGTGCACGGCGAGATCGGGGAAATCGCTGAAGAGGCCGTCCACTCCCAAGGCGAAAAACTGTTCGTACTCGCGTTCCGGCTGGCCCGCGTAGCCGGGGGCGAGGAAAGGCTCCTCGCTGCGGAAGGTCCAGGAATGGACGGCGAGGTTCACGTTGTGGGCGTCCGCGATCAGCGCGGTAGGGGGCCGGAGCCGCCCGTCCGGCCCGGCGGGGACGATCAGCCGCTTGTTCGGCCCGATGCCGTTGGCATACTCGGCGATGGCGGCCAGGCCGCGCGGCGTGGCGAGGTCGTCGTAGGTGCGCGGATCGCCGGCCACGACGAAATCCCACGGCTGGCCCTTGGCGTCCAGGAGCTGGATGAGTGGCAGATCCGTGCGCCGCCGCAGCGCCTGGAGGTTGCCGGTCTCGAAGGACTGAATGAAGACGGGGGCCTTCGGTCCGTGGTAGCCATGAGTTGCCAAAGCCGCCAGCAGAGGATCTTCCAAGGGCAGGCCGAGAGATCGAAAGAAGCTGGGATGCTTGGTTTCGGGATAGACGCCGATCGTCCTCCCGATCTCCTGGCTCTTCCTCTGGGCGAGCGTCAGGACGTCGTCAAAGCTTGGAATCTTGAAGCGGCCATCGTGCTCGTGACTCCGGAACGGATGGCGTTCGCGGGCGCGCAAGGTGGCGATCTCGGCGAAGGTGAAATCCACGGTGAACCAGCCCACGACCTCGTGGCCGTCGATCAGCTGACTGGTTTTCCGGCCGGCGAATTCCGGATGATCGTCCACGTCGGTGGTTTTCGAAAGCTCGCTCTCATGGCGCGGGATCAGCACGCCGTCCCTGGTGATCACGAGGTCGGGCTCGATGAAGTCCGCGCCCATGGCGATCGCCAGCTCGTAGGACTCCAGAGTGTGCTCGGGCCGGTAGCCGCTGGCGCCGCGGTGGCCGATGACCAGGGGTTTCCCGCTCATGGCGCGAGCCTTTCGTAGTCCGCCGGCGTATCCACGTCCCACAGCACGCCGGGGTCGTCCACCGGCACCTCGATCAGCTCGGCTTCGTGGCGGTCGCGGAGCTGCTTCAGGCCGACCTCCGGATCGAGAAGGAGGATTTCCGGAATCAGCGCCGGCGCGATGGCCAGCGGATGCCCTCGTTTGCCTCGGTAGACCGGCACGGCGAGAAGAGCTTCCGGGGCAGCCATGCAGCGCAGCACCTCGGCGACGGACTCGGGGCGCAGGTGGGGAAGATCGGCGGGAGACACCAGGAGGACGTCGCCACGCCGGGCGAGGGCGTCCGCTCCGCCCAGGGCGGCGATTCCTTCTTGGATACTGGAGAGCATGCCCCGCTCCGGAGCCGGATTGACCGCCGTCGCGACCCCCGCCTGCCGCGCCCAGGTCCGCAGCTCGCCGTCGTCCGTCGCGGTGACCAGGACGATGCCATCCACGCCGCCGGCTCGCAGGGCGCTCACCACCGCCGCCACCAGCGGTGCGCCACGGAAGGGAAGGAGGAGCTTCGGCCTCCCCATGCGGCGGGAGGCGCCGGCTGCGGGAAGAACGGCGATGGCGGATTTAGTCATGAGCGGAAGGCTTCAGAGCCGCCGGGCCAGCACGATCGTCCGGTCGTCCGCGAACGGCACGCCGCGGGCGAAGGTTTCCAGATCATTCTCCAGCGCCGCCGCCAGAGTGGCGCAAGATTCGCGGCGATGGCGGGCGCAGGTCTGTTTGATCCGCTCCAGTCCATACTCTTCGTCGTCCGGGTCCGCGGCTTCGGCGATGCCGTCGGTGTAGAGCACCAGCAGGTCGCCGGGCGCCAGCGCCGTCTCGGCGGCGCGGTACGGCGCGCTGGCGAGAAGCCCGAGGGGAACGCCGGTGGGACCCAGCTCTTCGACCTCGCCTCCGGCGCGTACGATCAGGCCCGGATTGTGTCCGGCGTTGGTGTAGCGCAGGCGCCCTGTGGCGGTCTCCAGCACCGCGAGCAGGGCGGTCGCGAACTTCTCCGGCGGCGTCCGCCGGTGGAGGAGCCGCGACAGGCGGACGCAAATCTCGTCCGGCGGCAGCCCATCCTCCACCGGACCGGCGGAGAAGGCCTGCAGCGAGGCGGTGAGAAGCGAGGCCGCCACGCCCTTGCCCGAGACGTCGGCGATCATCAAGACCAGCTCGCGATCCTCCGCTCGCTGCACCACCTCGTAGTAGTCGCCCGACACGACGCGGGAAGGGAAGTTGGCGCCGTACAGCTCCCAGCCGGCGACCGCCGGCAACTCGCTGGGCAGCAGGGCGACCTGGATGCGCCGGGCGAGCGCCAGCTCCTCCTCCAGCCGCCGCCGCTCCTCGGCCTCCAGCACCAGCCTGAGGTTGCGCAGATGCAGCGCCGCCACGGCCGCCAGCGACACCAGCAGCTCCAGATCCTCCTCGGCGAACTGGCGCACCTGCAGCCGCGATTCGAGGACGATCATCCCCAGCGATCCCTCCGGGCCCAGCAGCGGCGCGGCGATCATGCTGCGCACGCCGGAGAAGAGAATGCTGGGCGCCCCGGCGAAGCGCACGTCGGTCAGGGCATCGAGCACCAGGGCCGCCATGTTCTTCTCGGCGACCTCGCGCACCAGGCTGCGGGAGAAGCGCATCTCCGCGAGGTCGCTGGCGACGGAGCGGACGGCCGCCGGCCGCAGCTCGCCGTCGGCCTCCTTGAGGAGGATGGCGCCGCGGTCGGGTCTGAAGTGATCGATGGCGCGCTCGAGAATCAGCCCCAGGAGCCCTTCCAGGGAGAGCGACTGGCCGAGAGCCTGGTGGATCTCGTTCAACAGCCTCAACCGGTCGGCGTAGCGCCGCAGACCGGCTTCGCCCTGCGCTTGAGCGGCGTCGGCGGAGCCCTGGCGATCGAGCACCTCGGCGGCGCTCCTGAAAACCGTGCCGTCCTCCAGGAAGTCGTCGACTTGCGTAACGCGATGCGCGCGAGGAGCTTCCTCCACGAGCGTCAGCAGGCTGCCACAGATCTTGACGGTGTCCCCCGGGCCGATGGGCGACGGCGCCAGGACTTTCTCGCCGTTCAGCAGTGTGCCGTTGCGGGAACCGAGATCCTCGATGTAGACCGTCGAGCCCATCCGGAAGAAGCGCGAATGCCGGCGCGAGAGGAATGGATCGGACAGCGTCAGGTCGGCGTCGGCGGCCCGGCCGACGACCAGCGAGTCTCCCAGGAAGGAGTGATCGAACGGCAATCCCTCCGGTGGGACGATGTGGAGCTTCAGCATGCCGGCGCCATTCTAGCCCGTCGCCCGCAGTCCCGTAATCGACCTCTGAAGACACTCTAAAGACATGGAATATGCAACTTATCAGTCCGACGCCCGGGGAGCGATCGCCGCCGCACGGGTCCAGGCGGCGGGGGAGGGCAAACGGGTGGCGGTGGTCTTCGGTTCCGACTGGTGCCCGGACTGCGAAGCCTTCAAGGCGGCTCTGAGCCACCGGCTGGTATCGCCGATCGTCGATCCCAGCTTTGTCGTCGTCAAGGTCTCGGTGGGCAACCGCGACCGCAACATCGACGTCATGGAAGAGTACGGCATGACGGTCGAGAGTGGCATCCCCGCCGTGGCGATCGTGGAGCCGGACGGCACCCTCGTTACCGCTCAGCTCGACGGCGCCTTCCGCAACGCCAGCTCCCTCCTTTCCGTCGCCGAGATCGTCTCCTTCTTCCACCGCTACGCGCCGGCCCGCTCCGCCGCGACCTGAAACTCAGCAGGCGGTATGATCCGCCTGCCATGGACGATCACCGGGCCTTCGAGGCGGGACTCTGGATCGACGGCGAGGCGGTTTCCAGCCGCTCCGGCGAGCGCGCCGCGGTCTTCAACCCGGCGACCGGCGAGATGCTGGCGCGGGTGGCCCAGGCCGGGCCTGAGGACGTCGGCGCCGCGGTCGACGCGGCCGATCGAGCTTGGCGGCGTGGGGATTGGCGCCGGGCCACGGCGGCCGAGCGGGCGCGGGTGCTGCTCCGGCTGGCTGAGCTCATTCGAGAGGGATCCGAAGAGCTCGCGGCGCTCGAATCGCGCAACGTGGGCAAACCGATCACGGAGGCGCGCGGCGAGATCGAGATGGGCGCCGCCTGCTTCCAGTATTACGCCGGACTGATTCCGGCCTTTGGCGGCCAGACCGTCCCGGTTTCCGCGCCTGGCACCGGCCTTACGTTCCGCGAGCCGGTCGGCGTCTGCGGCCTCATCGTGCCGTGGAACTTCCCCTTCGCCATTACGACCTGGAAGGTCGCTCCGGCGCTCGCGCTGGGCAACTCCGTGGTGGTCAAGCCGGCTTCGGCAACGCCGCTCTCCGCGCTGCGCCTCGCCGAGGTGGCCGCGGAGGCCGGTCTTCCTCCCGGAATCCTCAACGTCGTGCCGGGGCCGGGCGGGGCGGCAGGCTCCGCCCTCGCCCGGCACCCGGACGTTCGCAAGATCTCCTTCACCGGCTCGACCGAAGTAGGGAGCGAAGTCATGCGTGCGGCGGCGGCCGACGTCAAGCGTGTTTCCCTGGAGCTGGGCGGCAAATCGGCCAGCGTGATCTTCGCCGACGCCGACCTGGAAAAGGCCGGCGCCTCGATCTCCGGCTCCTTCGGCAACGCCGGGCAGGACTGCTGCGCCCGCAGCCGCGTCCTCGTCGAGCGCCCGGTTTACGAGGAAGTCGTCGAACGCTTCGTGGCGCGTGTCCGCGCCCTGCGGGTGGGCGATCCAATGGACGCGGCGACCGAGATCGGCTCGCTGATCTCCAAGGCGCATCGCGACAAGGTCGACGGCTGGGTGCGGCGCGGCGTGGAGCAGGGGGCTACGCTCTGCACCGGCGGCCGGCCGCCGACGGGCGGCTCGTACGACCGTGGCAGCTTCTATCAGCCGGCCGTCTTTCGAAACGTTTCTCCGGAGATGGCCATCGCCCAAGAGGAGATTTTTGGACCGGTGGTCGCGATCCTCCCCTTTGACACGGAAGAGGAGGCGATCCGGCTCGCCAACGGCACGATCTACGGTCTCTCCGGCTCGCTCTGGACGCGCGATCTCGACCGGGCGATGCGGGTGGTGCGGGCCATCGAGACCGGCGTGATCTCCGTCAACACGAGCTGGAGCGTCCACCTGGAAATGCCTTTCGGCGGCGTCAAACGCAGTGGCGTCGGGCGCGAGCTGGGCCCCTCGGCGCTCGATCACTACAGTGAGTGGAAGAGCGTTTTCATCGCGGATTCGTGAGTCCATGAAAGATCAGGTGAGGTCAAATCAGGTGAGGTCAAGGTGATGAGCGACAAGCCGGTGCGCGGCATGCTGACTCAGGGCGAGCTGGGCGATCTCGTCGAGCGCGGCGAGATCGAAACCGTCCTGGCCGTTTTTCCCGATATGTACGGCCGGCTGATGGGCAAGCGGATCACCGCCTCCTACTATCTCGATACCGTGGCAGGTCACGGCATGCACGCCTGCGACTATCTGCTCGCCTGCGACATGGAGATGGAGGCCATCCCCGGCTATCAGTACACGAGCTGGGAGACCGGCTACGGCGACTTTCATTGCGTGCCGGACCTCGACACCCTGCGCCGGGCCACCTGGCTGCCGGCAACGGCACTCGTGCTCTGCGACCTTCTGGATAGCCACGAAAAGCCGGTCGAGGTGTCGCCGCGGCGCATGTTGCAGCGCCAGCTGGCGCGGGCAAAGGAGGCCGGCTTTCGGGTGATGGGCGGCACGGAGATCGAGCTCTACGCTTTCGACGACAGCTTCGCGGAGGCGAGAGCGAAGAAATATCACGACCTGCGGCCAATGGGGGATTACAACGAGGACTACCACATTTTCCAGGGCACCAAGGAGGAGGAGCTGATCGGCGCCATCCGGCGGCATCTCGAACGCAGCGGCGTTCCCGTCGAGGTCAGCAAAGGCGAGGCGGGTCTGGGCCAGCAGGAGATCAATCTCCGTTTCAGCGAGGCGCTGACGCAAGCCGATCGCAACGTCCTTTATAAACACGCGGCGAAGGAGATCGCCTGGGCGCAGGGAAAATCGGTGACTTTCATGGCGAAGTGGGACGAGAAGCACACCGGGTCCAGCGCTCACCTCCACATCAGTCTCTGGGATGCGAACGGAACGAACGCTTTTCCGGGTGACCGGCTGGCCGGCCCGGTCGAGGCGAGCGACACCTTTCGCTGGTTCCTGGGCGGCTGGATCCGGCACGCACGCGCCTTCGCCGCTTTCTATGCGCCCTACGTCTCCTCCTACAAGCGCTACCAGTCGCGCTCGTGGGCGCCGACGGCCATCGCCTGGAGCTACGATAACCGCACCGCGGGCTTTCGCGTCGTGGGCCGAGGCCCCTCACTGCGCATTGAATGCCGCCTCCCCGGCGCCGATGCCAACCCTTACATCGCCTACGCCGCCGCCATCGCCGCCGGTCTCGACGGCATTCGTAATCGCATCGAGCCGCCGGAGCTCTTCGCGGGCGATATCTACGCGGCCCGCGAGTTGCCGCGCGTCCCGGTGACCCTGCGCGAGGCGATTGTGGAGCTGGAGCAGAGCGATCTGGCCCGTGAGGCTTTCGGCGCCGACGTCACCGAGCACTACCTCCACTTCCTGAGGACCGAGCAGAGGAAGTTCGATGAGGTGGTGACTTGCTGGGAGCGGGCGCGATATTTCGAACGGGCGTAGGCTGCGTTGTCGATGAGCGAGCCGAAGACCCTCATCACCCCGACCCTCTTCTCCCGCCCCCTCCCAACCCCCCACACCGGGAGAAGAGGGAGGGCGACACGAAACGGCCTCGCATGCCTTCCCCCTCTCCCGGGGCGGGAGAGGGGGTTAGGGGGTGAGGGTTTTGGGCGGGGGAGCTCTGAGGCCGCAAAGTAAGGTCGCACAGGAGAAAAAAGCATGCGTCTCGACGACAAAGTCGCTCTCATCACCGGTGCCGGCTCAGGGATCGGCCGCGAATCGGCGCTTCTTTTTGCCCGGGAAGGCGCCCGGGTGGTCGTCGTGGACGTGAACGATGCGGCGGGGCAGGTGGTCGTCCAGGAGCTGCGAGCGGCCGGGAGGGAAGCCGTCTTTTTTCACGCCGACGTTTCGAAGGCGGCGGACGCCGAAGGGATGATCCACGCCGCCGAGGCCAGCTTCGGCCGCCTCGACGTGGTGTTCAACAACGCCGGCATCTCCCATCCGCAAGACGACGACGCGGTGGCGACTGAGGAAGCAGTTTGGGATCTGACGATGAACGTCAACCTGAAGGGAGTCTTCCTGGGCTGCAAGTACGGCATCCCGGCCTTGCGTCGCGCGGGCGGTGGCTCGATCATCAATACCGCTTCCTTCGTGGCGGTCCTGGGAGCGGCCACACCGCAACTCGCCTACACCGCCAGCAAGGGGGGCGTGCTGGCGATGACCCGCGAGCTGGCAACGATCCACGCCCGTGAGAACATCCGCGTCAACGCCCTCTGCCCGGGCCCGCTGCGTACCAAGCTGCTGATGAAGTACCTGGATACCGAAGAGAAGCGCCAACGCCGGCTCGTCCACATCCCCATGGGCCGCTTCGGCGAGGCCCACGAGATCGCCAAGGCCGCCCTCTTCCTCGCCTCCGACGAATCTTCCTTCACCACCGGCGCCACCTTCCTCGTGGACGGCGGCATCACGGCGGCGTACGTGACGCCGGAGGGGCCTTGAGGGCGCTTCAACGAGTCGCCGCCGCCCAGCCGATGGTGTGCTCGCCCGTCTCCTCCGCACCCGCGGCCCGGACTCGGTTCCTCCCCGCCGTCTTGGCGCGATAGAGGGCGAGATCCGCGGCCTCGACGAGGATCTCCGGCTCCTGGCCGGGAGCCGGGATCACGGCGGCGACGCCGAAGCTGGCGGTGACGTGGCCCAGGGGAACGGCCTCGTGGGGGATCGCCAGCCGCTCGATGCCGTCGCGGAGCTGCTCGGCCACCTGCAGGGCGCCCGTCAGATCGGTATAGGGGAGGAGAACGGCGAGCTCCTCGCCGCCGTAGCGCGCCGCGAGGTCGCCCGGGCGCTGCAGCGACTCGGCGAGGTGAAGCGCCACAGCCTGCAGGCAACGGTCTCCCTCGCGATGGCCGCGGGTATCGTTCAGCAGCTTGAAGAAGTCGAGATCGAGCAGGATGAAGGCGAGCGGCGTCCCGAGCCGGTGGGCGCGGTCCCACTCCGCCTCCAGCACCTGCCGCAGGTGCCGGCGGTTGGCGAGGCCGGTAAGCTCGTCGCGTAGAGAGAGCTCCTCCAGCCGGGCGTTCGCCGACGCCAGCCCGGCGTGAGCGTGCTGCAGCTCCTCAACCGTATTTCGCAGCTCGACCGTCTGCTCGGCGACCCGCGCCTCCAAGCGCGTCGCCCGCTGGCGCAGGGCACGGCTGCGCAGGCGGGCGTAGCCGGTCAACGCCGCGACGGCGAGCGCGATCCAGCCGGCGATCGCCCAGGGCGTCTGGTACCAGGGATCGAGGACGCGGAACGACCACGAGGTCGCCGGCCCGACCTCGCCGTTCGGGCCGCAGGTGCGCACGTGGAAGGTGTACGAGCCCGGGGGCAGACGCGTCAGCTCGGCGAACGGCTCCGCCGTCGGGCCGCTCCAACCGGCGTCGATCGGCTCGAGGCGGGTCTGGAAGCGCAGGCCGGCACGGAAGGAGAGAGGCGCGAACTCGATTCGCAGGCGCCGCAGGTACGGCGGCAGATCGACGGCTTTCGGGGCGACGCCGGGCGCGCCACCGAAGAGCAGCCTGTCGCCGCTGGACGTCACCTGCGCCAGGGGCGGAGCCGGCAGGGCCGGCGCTTGGCTGTGAGAAGTGCCGGCGTAGCGGTACAGCCCGTCGTCGCCGCACAGCCAGACGACTCCGTCCAACTCGGTGACGATCGTCAGCACTGCGTGCCCCGGCACCTCGACGAGCGAGCGAGCCTTGTCTGTCCAGCCCGATCCTTGGCGCAGCGCGACAGCCGGCGGGTGAGAGTCCATCCAGACATTGCCTGCGGCATCCTCGGCGACCATGTTGACCTTGCCGCGCAGCCCCGCGAGGCTGGGGTCATCCACGATCCGGCCTTTTGCCTCGTCCAGCCGCAGCACCTTCTCGCCGGTCGCGGCCAGGATGCGGCCGCCGATCCGGTTCAGATGAACGCTGTCTCCCCCGGGAATCCGGCGCAACTGCGGCCTCCCCACGGCGCCCGCGTCGAGCTCGACTCGCCACAGGCCGTCGAGATCCGTCGCGCACCAGAGGATTCCGTTCACGCCTTCCTCGATCGAGCGAATCTCCTGGGTCATGCCGGGGACCATGCCTTCGAATCGCCATCCGGCCGCCTCGCGCCGGATCGCGCCGAGCCCGTCCGAAGTTCCCAGCCAGACGCGGTCCGGGTCCCGCCGCGAGCGGGTCAGGACGTAGACGGTCCGCTGTCCCACGCCGGCCAGCGCCCGGGCCGAGTCACCGCGAACCCAGTAGGGGCCAAAAGCCGTTCCCACAAGGAGATCCTGATCCACGGAAAGAAGGCTCCACACCGAGGGCGGCGGCCCGGGCACGGCCCGCATGCGGACCGGAAGGCCCCACTCCGGCACCTTGGGATCGCCCGCTTCGCGCTCGGCGCCGCCGGAAGTGGCGGTGGTGAAGAGGCCTGCGGCGGTGGCGGCCCAGAGTTTTCCCAGGTGTCGGGTCACCGAGTAGACGCTTCCCTGCAGCCCGGCCCGGCGGTCGATCACCGACAGAGGTGAGGCGACTTCGATCCGTGCGAGGCCGTTGTTCAAGGCCAGCCACAGCGAGCCCTCACGATCGACCATGGCGCCGTTCACGAAATTGTCCGCCAAGCCGACCGAGGTGTCGATCACCTGGTCCACTTCGCCGCTTGGCCGCAGCAGGAGAACGCCGCCGAGGATCGAGCCCAGGGCCCAGCGACCGTCGGCCAGCTGGACGCCTTCGAGTAGTTTCTTCTCGGCCGTCCACCGTGAGGCGGCGACGGCGAATGGCCGCGCCTGTCCGTCCTTCAAGAGAAAGAGTCCCTCGCCTCGCACGGAGACGAGCAACCCGCCGCCGCCGTCCAGGATCAGGTCGACCCGGCGGTCGCGAAACACCTCGCCGCCGGGCACCGGCTCGAGCTTCGTGCCCGCCAGCCGCGAAATCCCCGCGCGGGTCCAGGCGAAGATGGAGTCGTCGACGGGAAAGATCGTCGCATACGGCCGGTCGCCGGGAAACGTGGCGACGGTGGTCATCCGGGCGCCGTCCCAGAGCAGGAGCCACCGCGTGGTGATGAAGGCGAAACCCTTCTCCGTGGCCGCCATCCGCAGGACCTGTCCAAATCCCCGCTGCCCGGGAGGCAGGTGTCCCACCAGCGAAACATAGCGGAGCGTGCCCCCGCTGTCCGGCGCCAGATAGCCCAGCTCGTTGACGCCGCCGACGCCGATCCGTCCCCGCGCATCGCTGGCGAGAGAGAAGACCGACTTCGCCTTGCCGATCGGAATCAACCGCCACCAGGCGCCGTCATAGACCAGCACGCCGCCGCCGTTGCCGACGTAGACGAAGCCGCGCGGATCCCTGGCGATGGCGAAGTTCTGGGTGTCGGCGTCGGGAAGACCCGGATCGTAGGCTTGAATGAGGGGAAAACCCCGCTCGTCCGAGTTGGGGACCGCCGCGTCCGCAGCGACCGCCGCCAGGGCGAGCAGGAGGGCGCAGCCGAGGAGACACGGCAGCCGTGGAAGTGATGGGAAGGGCATGGAGCGATCTTGGCGTCGGGGTGACTTGGCGATAGCGAAGTATATAGCCGCGCTCACTCGGCCGGCGCGCCCTTGCCCGCCGCCGCCGCCCGCGCTATCGTCACCGTGGGGGTGGCCGATGCTGCGGACGACGGTGCGCGACTGCTTGTATTTGAACTGGGCGCTGCCGGCGGAGGCGCTGCCGGCTCCGCCGCCGCCGTTGCGATATCAGATCCATAGCTGGCAGGGGCGGGACTGGGTCTTCGCCTCGGCGCTCCTCTTCCACCAGGACTCGCTCCACTTCACGGCTCTGCCGCGGTTGCGGCTCGGCTATCCGCAGCTCAATCTACGCCTCTACGTGCTGGACGACGAGGGCATTCCCTCGGTGCTGTTCCGGCGGATGCTCATGCCGGGCTGGGTGGTTCCCGGGACGCGGCTGGTGACGCATCAGCCGGCTTCCTGGGCCCGGTTGAGCTTCCCCCGGCCGTCCAAGGACCTCGACGGCGGCGGTCCCTGGATCTGGCGGGTGGAGCGCAAGGGGCGGCTCGAAGTGCGGGCCTGCGAGGCGGCGCCGATGCTCGGCGAGGGGCCGCGGCTGGGTTCCTGGGATCAGGCGGTGCGCTACTTCCAGGATCGGCCCCGGGGCTACGCGCTGGTCTCCGGCGTGCTGCACAAGATCGCCACCGAGCACCCGCCGGTGCCCGTTTGGCCGCTCAAGGCCGAGGTGGAGGGCGCCGACCTGTTGCCCCGCTGGCTCGACCTGCCGGCCGGAACTCCCCTTCCCGCCCTGCACTCGGCGTGGCTCTGCCCCGAGATTCCGTTCGTCTTCGAGCTCGGGCTGGTGCTGCGGGTGCCGGTGGCGCCGACGCCGGTCCTGGCCCAGCCGGCGGCGGGACGCGTGGTGTCCTTCCGCTGGCCGTCGTCCGACTCGACGGGCGGCCGCGTCGCCGCCGCCGAGCGCCGCCGGGCGTCGTGCTAGCATCCGCCGCATGAGCTCGATTCCCCCTTCTCAACGCCGCCCGCAACGCATCGCCGTACTGCCCGGCGACGGCACGGGCAAGGACGTGACCGCCGAGGCCGTCAAGGTGCTCGAAGCCGCCGCCGAGACCTGGGATCTCCCCCTGGAGCTGGTTCACTTCGACTGGGACGCCGACCGCTACCTGGCCACCGGCGAGACCCTGCCCAAGGGCGCGCTGGACGATTTCCGGGAGAACTACTCGGCCGTCTTTATCGGCGCCTACGGCGATCCGCGGGTGCCGGATATGAAGCACGCCGCGGACATCCTGCTGGGAATCCGCTTCGGCCTCGACCTCTACATCAATCTGCGCCCCGTGAAGCTGTACGACGCCCGCCTCTGCCCGCTCAAGGACAGGACGGAGAAGGACGTGGACATGGTGATCTTCCGCGAAAACACGGAAGGCGCCTACGTCAACGTCGGCGGCAACTTCAAGAAGGGCACGCCGGACGAGATCGCCATCCAGGACGAAATCCACACCCGCAAGGGCGTCGAGAGGATCATCCGCGCCGCCTTCGAGTACGCGGTGAGCCACGGCCGCCGCGAAGTGCTGATGGCCGACAAGTCGAACGTCATGCGCTACGGCCACGACCTCTGGCAACGGGCGTTCGCCGAGATCGCGGCCGAGTTTTCCCAGATCCACTCCCGCCACATGTTCGTGGACGCCTTGACCATGCAGATGGTCAAGCACCCCGAAAGCCTGGACGTGATCGTCACCAACAACATGTTCGGCGACATCATCACCGATCTCGGCGCGGCGCTCCAGGGCGGCCTCGGAGTCGCCGGCTCGGCCAACATCCACCCCGGCCAGACCTCGATGTTCGAGCCCGTCCACGGCTCAGCCCCCAAGTACGCGGGCACCGGCAAAGCCAATCCCGTCGGGGCCATCCTGTCGGCGTCCCTGATGCTCGACTACCTCGGCCACACCGAAGCCGCGAAAACGATCGAGGATGCCGTGGCGCGCTCCATGCGCGAGGGACAATCCACGCCGGATCTCGGCGGCACCCTGACCACCTCGCAGGTGGGGGATCTGCTGGCGCGGGCAGCGGGGCGGGCTGTGGCAGCGGGGTAGGACTCGCGCGGCAGAGCACGGACGTAAAGGACAACAGGGACGACAAGGACCTCAAAGACACGGTCGTTGTCCGTGACTGTCCTTGTTGTCCTTGCCTGTCCGTGTTCGTCTCTTCTGCCGGCGCCTATAATCACCATTCAGGAGAGATTCAATGCATCCCACGGAATCCGAGCTCATCTACGACTGGAACCGCGTCGGCGACGGAGACATCCGTCCGGCCCGCGGCAAGGTCGAGTTGGATGACGAAACGCTGCGCGACGGCTTGCAGTCGCCATCCGTGCGCACCCCGCCGATCGAGGACAAGCTCAAGATCCTGCACCTGATCGCGGCCTTGGGGATCGAGTCCGCCAACATCGGCCTTCCCGGCGCGGGGCCGCACGTGGTGCGCGACGTCGAGCGGCTGGCGAAGGAGATCGTCGAGCAGCGGCTGAAGATCGCTCCCAACTGTGCCGCCCGGACGATGATCGCCGACGTACAGCCGATCGCCGAGATCTCCCAGCGCACCGGCATCGCCATCGAGGCGGCGTGCTTCATCGGCTCCTCGCCCATCCGCCAATATGCCGAAGGCTGGACGCTCGACCGCATGCTGCGCCTCAGCCGCGAGGCTGTGGAGTTCGCCGTCAAGGAAGGTCTGCCGGTGATGTTCGTCACCGAGGACACCACCCGCGCGGCGCCCGAGGATCTGCGGCAGCTCTACACCGCGGCGGTCGAGGCCGGCGCCCGCCGCGTCTGCGTCGCCGACACGGTGGGGCATGCGACTCCCAACGGCGCGCGCCACGTCATCAAGTTCATTCGCGAGGTGGTGGACGCCACGGGCGAAGACGTGAAAGTGGATTGGCACGGCCACAAGGACCGGGGGCTCTCGGTGATCAACGCCCTCGCCGCTGCCGAGGCGGGCGCGGACCGTCTGCACGGCACGGCGGTCGGTATCGGCGAGCGGGTGGGCAACTGCCCCATCGACATCCTGCTGGTCAACATGCAGCTCCTGGGCTGGATCGACCGCGACCTCAGCCGCCTCCAGGAGTACTGCCGCCTGGTGGCGGATACGACCGGCGTGCCCCTGCCCGACAACTATCCCGTTGTGGGGAAGGACGCCTTCCGCACCGGCACCGGCGTTCACGCCTCGGCCATCATCAAAGCCCGCGCCCGCGGCGAAGACTGGCTGGCCGACCGCGTCTACTCCTCCATTCCGGCCTCTCTCATCGGCAGCCGCCAGCTGATCGAGATCGGCCCCATGAGCGGCGAGTCGAACGTCGTCTACTGGCTCAAAGAACGCGGGATCGAGCCGGGACCCGAGCTGGTGAAGGCGATCTTCCAGAAGGCCAAGACCTCGTCGGCGACGCTCGAAGAGATGGAGATCCTGGACATCTGCGCCACCCACGGGGTCGGGCCGCGGGCGCCTGTGGCGACGTGAGAAGAAGAAACACGCCCCTTCATCCTCAGCCCCGGAGGGGCGATAGCAGCGTTTATCGGGGCGGTCTGCTGCCGCCCTTTCGGGGCTGTTGCTTTTCTCCCTCTTCTCCCGGTTGGGGGGAGGGCGATGGGAGAAGAGGGCCGGGGTGATGAGGGGCTCTCCCCCCTGGCGCCGCGCCCTCGACCGCTACCTGGAAAGCCTCGCCGTCGAACGCGGCCTGTCCCAGAACACCGTCGCCAGCTATCGCAACGATCTGGCGCGCCTTGGCGAGTGGCTGGCGACCAAGGGCGGCCACGACATGCTGACCGCGAGCTCTTCGGACCTGTCAGCCCACATGCGGGGCCTCCAGCAGCAGGGTCTCTCCCCGCGCTCCAGCGCCCGTGCCCTGTCCGCCATCCGCGGCTTCTACGAGAACCAGGTGACGCTCAAGGAGCGGGCGGACAATCCGGCCGTCAACCTCCTCCCTCCCAAGCTCTACAAGCCATTGCCGAAGGTGCTTTCCGAGGACGAGGTAGAGGCTCTGCTCGCCACGCCGGACGTCGCGACGCCGATTGGCGTTCGGGACCGCGCGATGTTCGAGATGCTTTACGCCGCCGGCTTGCGGGTGAGCGAGCTCGTGGGGCTCAAGCTGTCGCAGCTCCGCCTCGACGTCGGCTTCCTCGTGGCCTTTGGCAAGGGGAACAAGGAGCGGGTGGTGCCGGTGGGGGAGCAGGCCGAGCACTGGACCCGCCGCTATCTGGCCGAGGTCCGCCCGACGCTCGGGACTGGACGGCACCAGATGGTCTTCCTGAATCGCTTCGGCGAGCCGATGTCGCGCAGCGGCTTCTGGCGCATCATCAAGGCGCACGGCCTCAAAGCGGGCATCAGAGCCCCGCTATCTCCGCACGTACTGCGCCACAGCTTCGCCACCCACCTCCTGGAGCACGGCGCCGATCTGCGAGCCGTGCAGACCATGCTCGGTCACACCGACATCTCCACCACGCAGATCTACACCCACATCCACCAGGCCCGCCTGAAGTCGCTCTACGACAAGTTCCACCCTCGCTCTTAGCGCAGCGACTGGTGAGTGACCGGCCCCGAGTCGCGAGTTGCAAGTCCCGCTTCGCAGGCCTGTTGCCCCGGCTGGTTTGTTGCAAACTTGCCGTTCATGCAACAGAATTCGAGATGTTTGCATCAAACAGAGGGAAGTTTGCAGCAGATTTGCTCCGCCGCGAGACGCTCAGTTGGCGTCGGGCGCCATTCCGGCGGAGAATTCCAGTTTCCTGGGGAAGGCTGAAGAAATCCTGCCCCAGCTCATCGGCGTGGAGGATTAGTCGAAGGTTCGGACGCCTCTGCGGTGCAACGAAGCCCCCTCTCCAGGTGGGCAGAATAAGATCGGGCCGAGCAGAGAGGCAACTCCGTGGTCTAATGAATGTGGGGAGGCCATGATCATGCCTAAGCGCGCTCTATCGTCCATCCTTCTGGGCGGTCTCGTCGGCGGTGCCTTCGACATCACCTACGCGATCGTGTTTTCCTACCTTCGCAGGGCCGTGCCTCCCAGCCGCGTCCTGCAATCGGTGGCCAGCGGCCTTCTCGGTCCCGCGGCTTACGATGGCGGGGCTCCTACCGCGGCGCTGGGGCTCGGCCTGCATTTTTTCATCGCTCTGGTGGCCGCGGCGGTCTATGTCTTTGCCAGTCAGTATCTCCCAGTCCTGGTCCGCAGGCCTATTCTGGCTGGCGCGGTGTACGGCATCGGGATCTACGTCGTCATGAATTGGGTCGTCCTTCCGCTCTCGCGCATCGGGCCGAAGCCGGCTCCCCCCTTCGTCGTGCTGGCCACCGGATTGCTCGTACACATGTTCCTCATCGGCGTGCCGATAGCTCTTGCCGCCCGCCGTTCGGCCGTCGCCGCGGGGACGCTGAGGTCTTGAACGCACCATTCTGAGCGCGATATGGCCGATTCGCTCCGCATCCGTCCAGCCACCGAAGCGGACGCCCCCGCGCTGCTAGAGATCTACCGTCCCTTCGTCGACGACACCGCGGTGTCTTTCGAGCTGGTTGCACCTACGGTCGAGGAGTTTGCCGAGCGCATTGCCAGATCCTTGGCAGGCTGGCAATGGCTGGTTGCGGAGCGAGAGGATCAAATCGTTGGCTACGCGTATGGGTCGTCGCACCGCGCGCGTCCTGCCTACCGCTGGTCGGTCGAGGTCTCGGCCTACGTGCACCCGAGCCAACACCGCCAGGGCGTGGGCCGCGCGCTCTACCTGAGGTTGTTCGACGAGCTCGCCGAGAAGGGCTTTTGCAACGCGTATGCGGGCACCACCCTACCCAATGACGGCAGCGTCGCGCTGCATCGCAGCGTCGGCTTCGAGACCATCGGCGTCTTCAAGGCCGTAGGCCGCAAGTTCGGCAGGTGGCACGACGTCGCGTGGTTTCAACGGATCCTGCGAGACTCGCCGCCGTCGGAGTAGCGATGAGCGACGTTCAACCCCCCGCTCGCTCGACGTTCGTCTGCCCGTCCTGCGGCACTGAGTCTTTCGATCAATTCTGTAGCCACTGCGGCGAAAAGAAGCTGGGGCGGGCTGATCGATCCCTTCGGCACTACTTCGACGTCCTCGGCAATCTCCTGACTCATTTCGATTCGAAGGGCTACCGCTCGCTGTGGTACCTCGTGACCAAGCCGGGTTTCCTCAGCCAGGAGCAGATCCGTGGCAGGAGGGTGCGGTATGCCAAGCCGATCTCGCTGTTCGTCTCCATCAACGTCGTCTACTACTTGTCGATCGCCCTGTTTGGCGCCAACACGTTCACGACGCCGCTTTCCATTCAGCTCAAGCAGAATGATTATTACGCGGGCTTCGCCAGCCGGAAAGTTGAGAGCCGGCTCGCGGCGGAAAAGATAAGCTATGCCGCGTTCGAGACGAAGTACAATGCGAAAGCCAACGTGCTTTCGAAGACCCTGATCTTCCTCTTCATTCCGATCTACGCGGTCATTTTCTACGGCTTGTTCTTTACTCGCCGGCCCTATTTTGTCGACCACGCGGTGGTCGCAACCCACCTCTGGTCCTTCATCCTCCTCCTGCTTGCCGTTGTGGTTCCGGCAGTCGGGGCCCTGTTCGCCTGGTGGTACAAGGCGCCGAGCATCGCGGCCATGGTCGCCGCCAACGACAATCCCATTACCATCCTGCTCCAGGTCTGCATCGGGATCTACATGGCGCTGATGCTGCGCCGCGTCTTCGCAGCTCGCTTCTGGTATTGCTCGGCTGTGGCCCTGGTGATCGCCTGGTCGTTCTTTTTTATCGTGTGGTTGTACCGCTTTCTCCTGTTCATGATCGCCGTGCATACCATATAGGCCGTGGAACCCACCGAAACCCTCCCCCTCGGGCCGCAACCGCCGAGACAAGCCGACCAGCCCCTTCCCCGCGGCTCCGCCGTGGGGCGCTACGTCGTGCTGGAACGTATCGGCACCGGCGGCATGGGAGTGGTTTACGCGGCCTACGATCCGGAGCTCGACCGCAAGGTGGCGCTCAAATTGTTGCGGCCGGACCGGGTCGGGGCGGCGGGGGAGGCGGCCTTGCGGCTGCAGCGCGAGGCGCAGGCCATCGCCCGGCTTTCGGATCCTCATGTGGTCGCGGTGTATGACGCGGGGACGTTCGGCGATCAGGTTTTCGTGGCCATGGAGTTCGTGGAGGGGCGCACTCTCCGCCAGTGGCTGGCCGCGGAGAAGAACGGTTGGCGGGAGATCGTGGACGTCTTCGTCGCGGCGGGCCGCGGACTGGCTGCGGCCCACGCCGCCGGCCTCATCCATCGGGACTTCAAGCCGGACAACGTGCTCCTCGGCACGAATGGCCGCGTCAAGGTGGCGGACTTCGGCCTCGCTCGGCCGGCAGGGGAGATGGGGAAGGAGGGCACCGCATCGTCAAAAGGTAGCGGCTCGGGCGGTCTGCTGGCGAGCCCACTCACGGAATGGGGGAAGGTGATGGGAACTCCGGCTTACATGGCGCCGGAGCAGCTTCGGGGCGAGATTGCGGAGGCTCGCAGCGATCAGTTCAGTTTTTGTGTCGCCTTGTGGGAGGCGCTCTACGGCCAGAAACCGTTCGCGGGTGCGGAATTGCGCGATTTGCTGGACGCGGAAAGGCGGAGCGAGGTGCGCGAGCCTCCGGAGGCCTCGGGGGTGCCGGCGCGGCTCCAGCCTATTCTGCGCCGAGGTCTCGCCGCCTCGCCCGAGGCGCGCTATCCCGGGATGGCGGACCTGCTTCAGGATCTGGAACACGATCCATCCGTGATCCGCCGTCGCTGGCTGGCGGCGGCCGCGATATTGCTGGTGTCAGCTGCTCTGTTTTCAGGTCTTGGATATTTCCAGGCCCGGCGAGCCCAACTGTGCGGCGGCGCGGAGGAGAAGCTTGCGAGCGTCTGGGATGCGGGGCGAAAGGCCGCCGGACGAACCGCTTTTCTGCGTTCGGGTTCTCTCTTCGCCTCGCAGACGTGGGGGCGGATCGAGCCTGCTCTCGACCTCTTTGCCGCGGACTGGTCACGAATGCACCGTGCGTCTTGCGAGGCCACGCGAGTGCGAGGCGAGCAGTCGGAAGATCTGCTCGACCTACGGATGTTCTGTCTCGATCAGCGATTGAGCGAGCTCCGGGCGCTCACTGACATTTTGTCCCGCGCTGATGCGCAGGTCGTGCTGCGGGCCGACGACGAGGTGGCCGGCCTCGGAAAAATAGCGCTTTGTGCGGACTCCGCGGCGCTGGCAGCCAAGGTTCAGCCACCCCGGGATCCGGCGGTCCGCGCTCGTGTCGAGGCGGCGCGGTCGCGGGTGGCGGCGGCCAAGGTTCTGGCGGATGCGGGCAAAGCGGCCGAGGCGTTGGGACCCGCGCAGGAGGCCGCCCAGGCCGCCGGGCAGGCCGGCTATGCCCCTCTCGAATCTACGGCTCTCTATCAAGTGGCGATCCTCCAGGACACTCTGGGCAACAGCCGCGAAGCGGAGCGCACGATGTTCGACGCTCTCACCCGGGCACAGACCGGCGGGGACTTCGAAAATGCCGGGCGGGCCGCTGCCCAACTCTCGTGGATCGTGGGCTTTCAGCAGGCTCGCCACGCGGACGGCGAAAAGTGGACCCAGATGGCGCGCGCGATCATCGACGGAGCGCGGGGCGGTCCTCCTCTCCGCTTCGAAATGCTGAAGAATCTCGGAGCTCTCCTGTACCAGGAAGGACAGTTTGGCAAGGCCGTAGAGGCGGCGCGCCAGGCCCTGGTCCTGGGGGAACGCGCCTACGGCCTGGAGAGCCCGCAGGTGGCCGCCGTCCTCAGCAACCTGGGCGTCTATTACGATGTGATGGGAAAGCCCAAAGAGTCCGTGGAGGCGAGCCTGCGCGGACTGGCCATTCGCCGCAAGACCTTGCCGCCCGGGCATCCGGACCTGGCGAAGTCCTACAACACCCTGGCCAACGGCTATCTCGACCTCGATCAACGGGATCTCGCTCTCACCTATTATCAGCAGGCCGCAGAGCTGTTCGGTCGCCGGTACGGTGAGACCCACCCGTTGACTGTGGGGGTGCGCGGCAACGTCGCCATCATTCTCAAGGACCAGGGCCGCTATGCGGAGGCCCTGCGGCTTTACAATGAGGATCTCCGGGCACAGGAGGCGGCTCACGGCCGAGAGCACCCGGACGTGACCAGTGTCCTGGACAACATCGCCGAAGTTTATTATCTCGAAAAGCGATACGAAGAGGCTCTCCAAACCTACCGCCAGGCCTGGACCATCGACAGCAAAGTGTTGGGTCCCTCGCATTTCGATCTTTCATACTCGTTGAACGGAATCGGTATCTCGCTGCTGGGCCTCGGCCGACCGCGCGAGGCCAGTGCACCGCTGGAGCAGGCTCTCAGCCTTCGCAAGAAACAAAAGGGCAAGGAGTCGTCGTTGGCGGAGTGTCAGTTTTACTTGGCCCAAGCCCTCTGGGATGGCGGTGGGGACCGGCAACGCGCAGTCCGTTTGGCGCGTCAGGCGCGGGAGGGGTTCGCGAAGGGACAGAAGCCGCAGAACGTGAAGAACGTCGACAACTGGCTCAGCCATCCACGCTTTGTCCCATGATGGCCTGATGGAAAGCTCCGGCGTTCCCTATCTCCTCAAGGTCCTCTCGCCGGATGGCACCGCCGTGCGGCGCTTCCAACTCGCGCCGGGCGAGCACGTGGTGGGCTCGCTCGCGGGAGTCGAGGTCCAGCTCGACGAGCCCGGGGTCTCGCGGCGGCACGCGAGCATCACCGTCCTCGCGGATGGCGGCGCCGTGGTTCGCGATCTCGATTCCAAGAATGGGACGTTCGTAGCCGGCCGCCGAATCCGGGAGACCGCGGTCTTGGGCTTCACCATGGTCGCCTTCGGCTCGGCGCAGGGCGTCCTCCAGCCCGCGGACCCGGCGCGCACGCAGGTGCTCCTGGGGCCGGGAGAGATTCCTGTGGGCGCGGCGGAAACGAAGATCGGCAACGGTCTTACGACGGAGGGGCTCCATCCGCTGGAGCGGCTTGCCGAGACGCTGGAGGACGTCCTGCCTTCGCTGGCCGAAGGACTCACGACGCCCCATGAGGCGGCGGACGAGCTGGTGCATCGCTGGATCGCGGTCCTCCCGTTGGGGCGGGCCGAGATCCTGCGGACGGGACCGGCGGGGGAGACTGTAGTCGCCGCTGCTTCGACCCAGGATCGCCTGCCGCGAAACCTGGCCAGGCTGGACGTCGAAGGTCCCGATGGCTGGAAGCTCCGGCTGCGCGCTCAGGAAGCCGAGCCATTGGCGCCGCTGCGGCCCTTATTTCGCCTGGTCCTAGCCTCGCTGGCAGCACGTTCGGCCTTGAAGCGGCGGTCCGAAGCCGAGCGCCCCGAACGTCCCCAGGCGCTGGATGCGCCCTCGCCGGCGGGACTCGGACTGGAGATGTCGAAGCTTTACCGCCGGGCCGGAAAGGTGGCCCGCGGCGACGTGCCGGTGCTCGTTCTTGGCGAATCCGGCTCCGGCAAAGAGGTGCTGGCGCGCTGGGTCCACGCCCGCTCGCGCCGGGCCGCCGGGCCGTTCCTCGCCGTCAACTGCGCCGCGCTTCCCCGGGAGCTGCTGGAATCCGAGCTGTTCGGCATCGAAAAGGGAGTGGCGACGGGCGTCGAGGCCCGGCCCGGCCTTCTGGAGCGGGGGAGCGGCGGCACGGTGTTCCTCGACGAGGTTGGGGATATGGCCCCGGAGACGCAGGCCAAGGTGTTGCGGGTGCTGGAAAACACGACGCTCTTCCGGGTTGGCGGGCGGCTGCCGGTGCAGGTGGACGTCCGTTTCGTGGCGGCCACGAACCGCGACCTCGCGTCGCTGGTGGGGGAGGGCGGCTTCCGGCGCGATCTCTATCACCGGCTGGCGGCCTTCGAGGTGAAGCTGCCGCCTTTGCGCGAGCGGCGGGAGGAAATCCCGGCCCTCGCCGCCCGCTTCTTTCACCGCGAGCTGGAGAAGAATCGCCTCGCGAGCCCCGGCATCACCCGCGCCGCGCTCGGCGCCCTGGTGCAATACGACTGGCCGGGCAACGTCCGCGAGCTGCAGAATGAAGTCGCCAAGGCCGTCCTCCTCCTGGAGCGCGGCGAGGCGCTCGATCTTCAACATCTCTCCGAGCGGGTGCGCCGTCCCCTGAATTCCCCCGCGCAATCCTTCACCCTCGACGAGACCGTCCGCCGTGCCGAACGCCAAGCCTTCGCCGTGGCCCTGGCCGCCGTGGGAGGCGACCCCGGGAAGGCCATGGACTTGCTGGGGATTTCGCGGACGACGTATTACCGGAAGCTGAGAGAGTTGGAGTAGGCGTTTACTCCGGGGAACGCCCCAAGACCCCTCATCACCCCGCCCTCTTCTCCCATCGCCCTCCCCCCGACCGGGAGAAGAGGGAGAACAGCAAGACCGCCCAGCCGGGTCCCGAATTCGGGGCTCCCTCGCCCGCCCCGCCGGCCTCCAGTCCCGAGTACAGGAATCCTTCATTCAACCCTTTCCTTTGTTTTCAATGACTTGAGACCTGGCAGCAGCCTTGCCCCAGGCAGGTGGCGCAACGACCGCTACCGCCACCGAGTGTGGCAAGGAGATTTGGAGTCATGAACCTGAAGAAGCTCGCCGTTTTCGCCCTGCTGCTTGGAGCCGCCGCCACGTCCGCGCACGCCGCCTACGTCGAGCCGCGGTGCGACGTCAACTACAGGTGCCACTACTACAACTACACCGGCACGGCCGTACAGGACGGCCTCTCCTATTTCACGAGCTGCAGCGGGCTCGGAACGCCTTTCATCCGGGGGATCGAGAAGTTCCAGGCTCGATTCAACGGCCAGGTCATCTTGGATAACCGGAGCGTCGTTTTCGCCAAGCCGGGCAACATTTTCGAGACCGACCCGAACACCATTCCCCACCGGGTTCTCGTCGCGACGCAGTGGGAATTCACGATCACTCCCAACGGCCCCCAGTGCAAGGATACGGTGGTGTGGAAGGAGGACGGCACGATCGAATTCAATAACTGCACGGACGGTCACTCCCGCACCTGCACGCCCCTGCCCTGACACCTGCCTGTGCCATAGAGGGGCCGCCCCTGTCTGCGGGGGCGGCCGTTCCGCCGCCCGGAATTCCCCCCACCGTCTCGCCGTTTCCCGCTGTGAGCAAACTTGATGGCTAGGCGTTTCTGCCGGCCATTCCGTATACTAAGTGCCGGCTGGTCGCCGGCCTACTTTGGAGAGACTCGTCCTCGATGCGTTGGTCCTGGTCCTTTACGCTCTCGCCGTACCTCGCGCTGGGGGCCTTGCTGTCCCTTGGTATCGCCCCGGCTCGCGCCGAGCTGGTGATTCTGGTGGACGGCAACGTCATGAAGGCCACGGATTTCGAGGCGATCGGCGAACAGGCCCGGGTGACGCTGGCGTCGGGCGGCCGGATCACCCTGCCCATCGATCGCGTCGACCGCGTGCTGGATGACGAGTACACGCCTCCGCCCCCTCCGCCTCCTCCCTCCGCCGCGGTCGAAGCCGCCAAGCCGGCCGTGCCGCTGAACTTCGAAGAGTCGCAGAAGATTCCGGACGGTCCTTTCGGACCGATGATCTACGAGGCCTCCCGCCGGCATTCGTTCAATCCGCAGGTGGTGGCGGCGCTCATCGGCGCGGAGTCGGCCGGCAATCCACGGGCCTACTCGCGAAAGGGCGCTCGCGGTCTGATGCAGCTCATGCCCTCCACGGCCCAGCGCTTTGGGGCGCACCTGGAGAAGATCTACGAGCCCAAGGAGAACCTGGAAGCCGGCATCCGCTACCTGAGCTGGCTGGCGGAGCAGTTCCCCAACGACCTCTCCAAGGTTCTCGCCGCCTACAACGCGGGCGAGAACGCCGTCTGGCGCTACGGCGGCATTCCTCCCTATCGCGAGACGCGCGACTACGTGAAGCGCATCTACACGACGTTGGGCCTCGCGATCGGCAAGATGTAGCGCGAGATTCCTACCGGCATGGGCGAGACGGATATCCGGGCGGAAGTCTTCCAGCGCGTGCGCAAGGTCGTTGCCGAGGTGCTGAAGGTTGGCGAGGATCGCATCACCCTGGAGAGCCGCTACACCGAGGATCTCCATCTCGACTCTTTCGACAACCTGTCGCTGCTGATGGCGCTGGAGGACGAATTCGATCGCTCGATCGAGGACGAGGGCGCCCAGCAACTGGCCACGGTGGGGGAGACGGTGGACTTCATCCTCCGCCTGGCCGACCGCGAAGCCAACGCCGGCGCCGCACCTCCCGCACCCTCCACGACACTCGCTTCATGAGGCGCCGGGTCGCCGTCACCGGCCTCGGAGTCGTCAGCTCGATCGGCCACGGCGCCGGGGATTTCTGGCGCGCCTGTCTGGCCGGAACCACCCGCGTCGAGGCGATTCCGCCGTCCTGGCTCGACTACGCGCAATTCACCTCCCGCCTCTGGTCGCCCCTCGCCGAGCCCGACTACGAGTCGTGGGGCCTCGGCCGGATCGAGCGGTTGCAGAACGACCCCAGCGCCTTGATTGCCATGACCGCGGCGTTCCAGGCGCTGGAGGCGGCGGGAATCACCCGCGAGCTGAAGGACGAGAAACGCGGCACTTTCGTGCTCTCGGGCACGGGCGGCGTCGCGCCGGAACGCGCCGGCATTTCTCTCGGCACCGGCATCGGTGGCATCAGCTCGGCGCTGCGCAGCACGTTGCACCAGGCGCTCACCAAGCCGAAGGAGTCGCTGCGTGAGTTGCGCGGCCGGCTCGGAGACGCCGGAGCGCTGGATCTTTTGGAGACGATCGAGCGTCGATTGCGGTCGCCGTCGCGCGCCAACGCTTTCGCCGTGGCAATGACCATGCCGAACACCGCGACCAGCGCGCTGAGCATCAAGCTCTCCCTGGTGGGGCCCCAGAGCACGCACTGCTCGGCCTGCGCTTCAGGGACGGTGGCCATCGGCCACGGCTATCGCTCGATCGCCTCCGGGGACATGGACCTCGTGCTGGCGGGCGGCGTCGAGTTCCTCGACGACGACTACGGCGCCATCTTCCACAGCTTCGATCTCGCCCGCACCCTGGTCCGCGATGCCCCGGACAGCGATCCGAATCACGCGAACCGGCCTTTCGACCGCCAGCGCTCCGGGTTCCTTTTCAGCCAGGGGGGTGGCGCGGTGCTGGTGCTCGAAGAGCTGGAGCGGGCGAGGGGGCGCGGCGCGCCCATTCTGGCGGAGGTCGCCGGCTTCGCCGAGACTTCGGACGCCCACAACATCATGGTGATGGAGCCCGACGGCCGGCAGATCGCTCGCGCGATCGAGGCGGCCCTGGCGGACAGCCGCTTGCGGCCCGATGAAATCGACTACGTCAACGCCCACGGCACGGGCACGTTGGCCAACGACGAGACCGAAACCGCCGTCATCGGCCGAATTTTCGGCACCCGGCCGCTCGTCAACTCCACCAAGTCGCTGCTCGGTCACACCCTGGGAGCGAGCGGCGCCCTCGAAGCGGTGGTGACGGTGCTCAGCCTCCAGCACCAGACGACGCACGCCTGCAAGAACCTCGAAGATCCCATTGCGGACCTCAACTTCGTGCGTCGGGTCGATGCCCAGAGGATTCGTGCCGCCCTCTCGCAGTCGTTCGCCTTCGGCGGGCACAACGCGGCGCTGGTGCTTCGAGCGCCCTCTTAACCCGCTCCCCCGTACCGCAGCACCATGAGCGTCCGGTCGTCCCCCGCCGGGTGGCCGGCGGTGTGGTGCTCGACGGCGGCGAGGAGACGGTTGCGGATGCTGACCGCGCTCTCGCCCGGCGCTCCGGCGAGGATTTGAACGACGCTGTCGTAGCCGAACGGCTCGTCGGCGGCGTTGGTGGCCTCGATGAGGCCGTCGGAGAGCCAGACGGCGCATTCGCCGGGGGCCAGCGTGGTCGTGGCGCTGGCGTAGGAGTGGCCGAGCCCGCCCAGCGGTGAGCTGGGAAGGAGGATCTCCTGCACCTGGGCGCCGCGCACGATGTAGGTGGGCGGATGGCCGGCGTTGGTGAGGCGCAGCACGCCGGTTTTCAGGTTGAAGAGGCCGAGGGTGGCGGTGACGAAGAAGCGGCTTTCGCCGTTGGTGCGCACCACGCCGTCCAGCCGGCGCAGGATCTCCTCCGGCTGCCGCGTCTCCTCGACCAGGATGAGCAGCGCCGACTTGAGCATCGCCATGCGCAGCCCGCTCGACAGCCCGTGGCCGGAGACGTCGGCGATGATCACCGCCAACTCGTCCTCGGCGATGCGCAGGACATCGAAGTAGTCGCCGCCGATCGCGGCACTGGGCTCGAAGAGCGTGGCGAACTCGATGCCGCCGCCCGCCGGCAGGTCGCTGGGCAGCAGGCTCTTCTGGAGATTTCGGGCCAGCTCCAGCTCCTTCTCCAGCAGCTCCGTCTGCGCGGACGTGGCGACGAGGGCCTCGAGGTTGCCCGCCATCTCGTTGAAGGAGCGCTGCAGATCGCCCACCTGGTCGCGCCGGCGCACGGGAATGCGCACCGTGAAGTCGCCGCGGCGCACGGCCTGGGTGGCCCGGCTCAGCCGGTTCACCGCCCGCGACAGGCCGAAGATCATGAACACCGCCATCAGCGCGGCGGCGGCGTAGACGTCGAAGAGCAGGAAGGCCACCACGAACAACATCGCCCAGGCGAAGGCGTCGATCTCGGGGGCGCTGGCAAAGAGGTAGCGGGCGATGGTGCGGGGAGTGCCGTTGAGGTTGGCCGCCAAGTACTCCGAGGCCACTTTGCCGCTTTCGAGCTCGAAAAGCGGGCCTGTGATCTCCCCCCACCAGAGGAGGGGCTCATCCCAGAAACGCTCGCCTGAGGACGTGTTGCGGAAGAACTTCGCCGCCTCCAGCTCCTGTTGATCCTTGTGCAGGCGGTGAATGGGAATTCTGCGGCCTTTCACTCCCAGGCTGACGAACTTGAGATCGGGATCGTCCGAGCGGTAGGTCTCCACCCAGACCCCGGCCCGCCGGCTGAGCTCCAGGTCGAGATCGCCGGCAAAGAAGGCGACGACTCCCGCCCCTTGCTTGGAGACTTCAGCCATCAGGGTGGGCGGCGAGCCCGCCGTCGTCACGAAATGGGGCTCGAGCCCCCAGCGCGGGCCCCGAGGCAGGGGAGCAGAGTTTTAAGACAAGGCCGGCCAAACGGCGGGCGTTCGCGGGTCGCCAGCCACCCGCCGGCCGCCCCGGTAGTAGCCGAAGACGATGGCGGAGTCCCCAGCTGGAGCGGGAGTGCGAGCGGAGACGAAGGCGTCCAGACGCGACCGCGCACGGGCGTCGAGCTCCATCTGGACGGACTGGATGGCGTCGCGGTATAGATGGCCCAGAAAGAAGCCGGAAAGCAGGTAGGCAAGCACTCCCAGCAGCAACACCAGCAGGGGAATGGGCAGCACGCCGAGCAGCAGGTAGGAGAAAGCCAACCGCCGTCCGACCTTGTAGAGGAAGGCCTGGTAGATCCGCCAGCCGAGCCAGACGAGGAAGAGGACGACGATACCCGCAAGAAAGACGCGGGCGCAGACGCTCAACAGCGGCACGTGCAGGAACGCCAGGACGCCCGCCGAGACGACCGGCGGCGCGGCGATGGACAGGAGTCTGCGAGTGCGCGGTTTCACGGCGAGAGGATGGGAGCCGGCAGGTGGCTCCCCTTCTGGGCACTACGGCCCGGGCGGAGCAAAGTTCTTGTCTCCCAGGGAGACCTGGCCGCGGAGGGTGGCCCAGGGGCCGGGTTGGACATCCCCTCCGGCTTCCATCATAGAATCGCGGAGGTCCTCCCTGGAAGGCGGCTCACGAGGCGTCAGGGGATCTTAGCGCGAACCGGAGAGATTAAGGAGACAACGTGTCGAGGATTCCTCGCTTCCTGGAGCATCTGAAGACCGGCTTCACCGCCGAGGCCGTGAGCGCCGCCCGCTTCCGCGCCTATGCGATCAAGGCCGAGAAGGATCATCAGCCCAACCTCGCCCGCCGCTGGCGCAGCCTGGCCGAGGCCAAGGATGCGCTTGCCATCGAGATGCTCGAAGCCGCCGAGCAGGTACGCGGCCTTGCCGCCGACCTCGGCAGCGCCCTCTCGGAGGAGCGCTACGAGAACGACATCCTCTATCCCAAGATGATCCGCGACGTCGGCGGCGCCGATGGGAATGAACATACCGCCAACGTCTTCCTGCGTGTGATCAACGCCCAGAAAGAGCATCTCCGGCAGCTCGAATCCCTGCGCGAAGAGTCCAACGCCGCCGAAGGCGACGTCGCCGCCACGTAATTCTTCGACAAACCACTTCCTCGTCTCCCGGCGGGGGGAGGGCGACGGGAGAAGAGGGCCGGGGTGATGTGGGGTCTTGGGGCAGTCCCTGTCCCCCGCTGACCTCCGTCCGGCACCGTAGTGTTAGCGGAAGTTTGATCTCCCGTTCAATTTCGCCCTCGTCGAAGGTGGTGGGGAATCTGTACGTCCACTTCAGAGAGGAGAACGCATGGACTACAACAGTCTGGGGGAGAGGGTTTCGCGGGCCAGGTTCAAGGAGATGTACAACGCCTTCAAGAACCGCCAGGAGCTCATCAAGGCCGGTCTGATGAACCGCCGGAGCCTGCTCAAGATGGGGCTCCTCTCGAGCACCGGCTACCTGCTGGCGAAGAACGGCCTCAGCGTCTGGGCGTATGGCGGCGGAGGCGGCGGCCAGTGCGCCAGCCCCGCGACCACTCCCTTCACGCTGAACCTCCCCATCATGCCGACCAAACAGCCCGTCGCACTGTCGTCGCTGACGCCTGCGCCGCAGATCAATCCAAACACCGCCATCAATCCGGCAACCGGGCTCGCCTATGAAGGGCGCACCCGCGCCCACCAGGCGCCGCCGCTCGGCTTCCCGTTCCCCACCGCGGTGGCTTATCAGGTGACGCAGCGGGCGGGATTGGTGACCATGTCCAATCAGTTGCCGCAGCAGCCGATCTGGGGTTTCGACGGCATCAGCCCCGGCCCTACCTACGTGGCGCAGTATGGGACGCCCATCCTGGTGCGCAACGTCAATTCCCTCGCCGGGGACAACTCGGGTTTCGGGTTCCCCTCCGTCACCACCCACCTGCACAACGGCCACACCCCTTCCGAAAGCGATGGTTTTCCCCAGGACTTCTTCGCGAGCGGCCAGTATTATGATCAGTACTACCCGAACGTGCTCGCCGGCTTCAACTCGACGAACCTGCCCAACGGCGACGTCAACGAGTCGCTGAGCACGCTGTGGTACCACGATCACCGCGTCGACTTCACCTCCCAGAACGTCTACAAAGGGCTCGCGGGCTTCTACCTGCTGTTCAATCAATATGACACGGGAAATGAGACCACGGGTTTCCGCCTGCCCAGCTTCCCGGACTACGACATCCCGATGATGTTCGCGGACAAGTGTTTCGACCCGGCGACCGGGCTGCTGGCCTTCGACACGTTCAACCTGGACGGCATCCTGGGCGACAAGTTCCTGGTCAACGGCGTGATCCAACCCGTGCTGCACGTCCATCCCCGGCGCTACCGCTTCCGCTGGCTGAACGCCGGCCCGTCGCGCTTCGTGCAGATCTACCTGACGGATCTCAACAACCTCGGCGCCAACAACCAGTTCTGGCAGGTCTCGAACGACGGCAACCTGCTGCCCACTCCCATCCAGGTCCCGGCCGTGGCCATGGGCGTCGCGGAGCGCGCGGACGTGATCCTCGACTTCACGGCGCTCGCGGGCAAGACCCTGTATCTGGAAAACCGGCTGGAGCAGACCAATGGCCGCGGGCCCACCGGCAGCGTCTTCTCAGCCGGACAGGGAAAGCTGCTGCTCAAGATCATCGTCGACCTGCCGCAGGTGGCCGACAACAGCGTCAACCCGGCGACCTTGCCGGCGTACTACGCGCTGCCGAGCACGAACGCCACGCCGCGGGTGCAGCGCTCCTTCAAATTCGACCAGACCCGCGACGGCGAGTGGACGATCAACGATAAATTTTTCGACGGCCTGCATCCGCGCTTCACCGTCCAGAAGAACAGCGTCGAGACCTGGTCGCTCAGCGGCGGCCGCGACTGGGAGCACCCCATCCACATCCACTTCGAGGAGTTCCAGATCCTCCAGGGGGCCGCGGGTCTCTATCCGGACAGCCAATATGGCGGCACCTGGGGCGGTGGCTCGGGCTGGCACAGCGGCGGGAGTTGGGGGAGCGGGGGCGGGGCCTCGACAGGAGTGAACAAGTCGCGGAAAGACGTCGTCCGGATCACCAGCCGCGGGGACGTCAAGATCTTCTTCCGCTTCCGGGACTGGGTTGGGCCTTACCCCATGCACTGTCACAACATCATCCATGAGGACCACGCGATGATGATCCGGTTCGACATCGCCGTGAACGGGGATACCAACAGCCGGCCGTGAGGTCGACTCTGAGAGTCGAAAGGAGATCCTGCCATGTCCAGCGTGACGAGAAGAGGATTGCTCACGGTTTCGGCCCTGCTCCCCCTGGCGCGCGTGCTGCCGGCGCGCGCCTGTGAAGTTCCCGCCGGGCCCCCGGCGGCCGGCCCGTTTGCACCGCCGGTTTCGGGGCGGGAGACGATGCGGCGGCGTTGCTTTCCCGACGTGCTCCTGACCACCCATGAAGGCCGGCAGGTCCGTTTCTATGAGGATCTGCTCAAGGACAAGATCGTCGTCTTGAACCTCATGTATGCGAATTGCCAGGGCGTCTGCCCGGTCATCACGGCGAACCTGGCGCGGGTGCAGAAGATCCTGGTCGAGCAGGGGAAGCGCAACGTCTTCCTCTACTCGCTGACCGTCAAGCCCGAAGAGGACACGCCGGAGAAGCTCAAGGCCTATGCGGAGCTGCACAACGTCGGTCCCGGCTGGCAGTTCCTGACCGGCAAGCCCGCCGACATCGAGCTCCTCCGCGGCAAGCTGGGCTTCGTCGACATCAAGCCGGAGGTGGACGAGAACGACCGGGCGAGACACAGCGGCATGGTCCGCTTCGGCAACGAGCCTCACGCCTGGTGGGCCACCTGCCAGGGTCAGGCCAATCCCGAATGGATCGCGCGGGAGATCTCCTACGTGATTCCGGCGGACAGGGCGGCGGCGGGGTAGGAGGGTGCTCAGCTTGGCTGAGGCCGGCGAGCCGCCTCGGTCAGACCGTCGTGGTCGAATTGTCTTGTAATTTGACCACGGAGTGGTCAGATTGCTAGGCTTCTCGCATGTTGGCGAGGATTCTAGCCGCCCGTCTGCCTCAGCCCTCGGGGCCGCGACGGATCGTCGTGCTGACCGGGGCGCGCCAGGTGGGCAAGACCACCCTGGCCCGCGCCTTGTATGGGAACGGCCTCCGGTACCTGAACCTTGACTCCCCGGGAGAGCGGGAGCGTCTGCGAGCGGTGCCCGCCGAGGCGTGGGGGAAGGTCGTGGGACCGGCGGTGCTCGACGAGGTCCAAAAGGCTCCCGGCCTGCTCGACAAGATCAAGTGGGCCTACGATGAGGGGGACCTCGCGTTCTCCGTTCTCCTCGGCTCCTCCCGCATCCTGCTGTTGGAGCGGGTCCGGGAGAGCCTCGCCGGGCGGGTCTTCCTCTACGAGTTATGGCCCCTCACCGTGGGCGAGCTCGCTCCTCTCTACGGTGGAACATTCCCGAACGAGCCCCTGATTGCCGGTCTAATGGCGGATCTTCCTGGGTTAGCCAACCGGCTTCTGCCCCTCCAGGACGGGGTTGTCGGCCCGCTGGTGGGTGCGGCACAGGCAGCCTTGCAGCACGCGCTGGAGTGGGGCGGCCTGCCGGCTCTCCTCCAATATCCTGTCGAGGAGCGACGGGAGTGGCTCGACGCCTACCAGGCCACCTACCTCGAACGGGATCTGGCGGACCTCGCGAATCTGCGGGATCTGGAGGCCTTCGCCCACTGCCATCGGCTGGCCGCCTTGCGGGCGGGAAAGATTCTCATCTATTCCGAGTTGGCCCGGGACGCGGGTTTGCCCGTCACCACCGTACGGCGCTATCTCCGCTACCTCGATCTCTCGTTCCAGACCTTCCACCTGCCGGCCTGGGCGGGTAACCCGAGCGTTAGGCTGATCAAATCGCCGAAGCTCATCTGGTTCGACAGCGGCGTCCAGCGTGCCCTCTCCGGTGAGATCGGCGGGCTGCGCGGTGAGCAATACGAGAACGCCATGATCGCCCAGATCCTGATCACCCTACGCAACCTGGGCGTGCGGGCGGAGGCGTCCTATCTACGCACCGGCGGCGGGCTCGAAGTCGATCTCATCCTGGAGCGGCAAGAGGGTCTATTGGGGATCGAATTCAAGGCGCGCCCCAAGGTGGACGCGAGGGACGCGACCGCCCTGGGGCAGGCAAAACGGGTGCTGGGAGACCGTTACCGCGGGGGCCTTGTCGTCTACCGCGGCGACCAGGTCGTGCGGCTGACCGAGACCGTCTTCGCGGTTCCGGACTGGCTGCTGTTGGCGATGTGACAAGAGTCCTACACGTCCGGCGGGGAGCCCGGCGGCGACCATTTCCTACACGGGATGACGTCGGATCTGTGTATTGAGACGTCGCCGAAGCTCGCCGGAGCGCTCTGCGACCCCGGAATTTGTGGCTGCCCGAGTCGGCCGGGGGCAGTTATACACCGGGGGATGACTCGGAACGGCTAAAGCCGAGCCACCGTAATCTCCCGTCCCTCAAAGTCGGTTTCCTGAATGGAGCACCGTTCAGGGAGTGGGAGAGCCTCGGAGCGCAGGTCGAAGATCACCAGGGTCCCGCCGTCGAGCCCGAGACGCTTCAGGTACTCGGTGAGTTGGCGAAGACCGGCGGCGAGCGGGTCCGCCTGGCCGGCGCGCCAGACCTTGAGCTCCACGGCCCAACGTTCGACGCCGGTCGGATAGGGCCAGCGGATGCAGAGGTCGACCCGGCCGCTGCCGACCGCGAGCTCACGATCGATGAATCCGCCCCCGTTGACGACTCTTTGCAGGAAGGCCATGAAGATGAGCTGCGCCGCGGCCTCCGAGTACGGCGACTTCGCCAGGAACGATTCGGCGTGCTCGCACCAGAAGTCGCGGAAATCGCTCAGCAGAAGGTCGAAGCGCAGCCTGCCGTCCGGCGCCACGTAAGACGCCCGCGGCAAGGACACCGAATGCTCCAGCACCGAGGTCAGCGCGCGCGGGACTACCTCGCGGTAGATCGGGTTGGCGATCTCCAAGCCCCGGGGGCTCGAGACCACGAGTCCAAGATCCAAGGCGAGTTGGATGTCGTCGTCCATTACTTCGGGGGCCAGCGTCTCACCCGCCAGCATGGGCTCGATGACTCGTCTCACCCTGGGCTCACGCAGGCGGTCGATGAGTGAATCGAGATGAGTGTCGCGGCGCTGAACGAGCTTCTCCTTGGCCGCCTCGATCGCTTCGACGCCGACCGTCTGGGCTGGATCGGGCACGATCACCTCGACCGCCTGCCGGGCCAGGGCGTTCACGAGCCAGGGCTGACCCCGGGTGAGCTCCCAGGCAAAGGCCTTGGCCTGCGGCGTGAAAACCTGACCTGTATCAGCCGTGTGCTGTTCGTAGAGATCGGCCACATCGCTGGCGGTGAAGTTGGGCAGAGTCAGCGACTCGACCTTGACGTTGAACGGCGACGCCGTGCCGAGGGTCGGGGCGTCCGCTTGGCTCGCCAGCCGGTAGTCCCTCACGTCGCGCAGGCCAATCAGGGCCACGGCGTGGGGAAAGCTCTCGGGCCTGGCGTCATAGCCGGCCCGAAGTTGCCGGAGCACCGTATTCAGAACGTCGCCGACGAGCGAATCGATCTCGTCGAGGAACAGGACGAGCGGGCGCGGGCTTTGCCGCGACCATCGGGCCAGAAGATCGTAGAGCCGGGTCCGTGCGTTCAGCGATTGATCGGGTTGGGGCGGCAGGAGATCGGCGGGAAGGGATTCTCCGGCCTTCTGCCCCAACGTCTCAAGGACGGCTGTCATGGCTCCGTCGAGATCCTTCTCCCTAGTCTGGCCGGTCTCGCAGGTTGTCAGGAGTGCCGTGTAGTGGCCCTCGGCGGTGAGATGCTCGGCGAGAGTACGGAAAAAGGTCGTCTTACCGGATTGGCGGGGCGAATGGACGACGAAGTACTGTCCCCGTTCGATCAGCGGCATCACGCCCGGCAGCCGGCGCTCCGGGGGCAGCATGTAGTGCAAGGCGGGCCGGCACGGACCGGCGGTATTGAAGTAACGGGGCACGGGAGCAATCTAGCACGGGCCTGCCGCTTCATCAGCCACGCCTGACGGCTCATAAGCCATGCCTTGTGGTCCATCAGGCAGGGCTTGCGACTCATCAGGCACGTATTATGGTTCATCAGGCACACCTGACGGCTCGTCAGACATGCCTTACGGTTCATCAGGCACACTTGACGGCTCATCAGGCAGGCCTGCCGGTTCATCAGCCACACCTTATGGGCCATCAGACACGCCTGACGTCTCACTAGGCAGGTCTTTCGTCTCATCAGCCACGCCTTTCGTCTCATCAGCCACGCCTTTCGTTTCATCAGCCACGCCTTATGGGCCATCAGGCACGCCTAGCGTCTCATCGAGTACGCCTATCGTCTGATAAGGCAGGCCTGCCGACTCATCAGGCAGGTCTGATGGCTCATCAGTCACGCCTATCGTTTCGTCAGGTACGCCTCATGGCCTATCACGCACGCTTCATGCTTCAATGGACATATCTTTTCTCACGTTGTACCTGCCTATTGAGCCAATGGACGTGTCCGATAGACCGCTGGGCGTGTCCGACGAGCCGTCGCGCCTCCCGCGCCGCAGGCCCGGCAAAGATTTCAGATATCCTTGAATCTCCTGCGAGAACCAAGAGGCCATGGCTGAACCAGCAGACTCCGAGGAGGTCGCCCGGCTCAAAGCCGAGAACGCCGCCCTGAAGGCTCAGCTCCACGGCTCGGGCGCCTTGGCCCAAGGCAACGGGAACGTCGTCGCCGGCCAGAAAGCGATTGCCGCCGGGCGCGACATCATCTATAACCCGCCTCCCGCCGGGGCCAGCGAGGAAGATCTCCGCACCGCCTATCTCCACCGTCTGATCCAGCAGACACGACCCGTCACCCTGGGAGGTGTGGACCCGGCCGTCGCCTCCGGGGAGCGCGACGCTTCCCTGAGTCTCGACGTCGTCTACACGGCCTTGTTGACTCTATCGCCGGACGAAGAAGAGATCCGCGCCGAATTCGCAGAATTGGCTCCCGAGATTCCTCGACTCTCCGCCCTCTTCCAACTCAACCGTCATTCGCGCCTCGTGCTGCTCGGCGACCCCGGCAGCGGAAAGACCACCTTTTCCAACTTCGTCGCCCTTTGCCTGGCCGGAGAGATTCTGGGTCAATCGGGCCTCAACCTGGAGCTTCTTAGAGCGCCTCTGCCTGCCGAGCCTGGGCGAGGTCGAGGTCGAAAGCAAGCTCAGCCTTGGGATCACGGTGCCCTCCTGCCGGTACGCGTGGTCCTGCGGGACTTCGCGGCCCGGGGCCTGCCGAATCCAGGTGAGCGGGCCACGGCGCGGCATCTGTGGGATTTCCTCAAGGACGACCTGAGCGAAGCAGGTTTCGGCGAGTGGTTCCCGCATCTTAAGGAACACCTCCTTTCAAATGGGGGCTTGATCCTGCTCGACGGTCTGGACGAAGTGCCCGAGGCGGAGAGCCGGCGGGAGCAGATCCGCCAAGCCGTGGAGGGCTTCGTCCAGGGTCTCGGCAAGTGCAGGGTCCTCCTCACTAGTCGCACCTACGCCTATCGCAACCAGGACTGGCGACTGCCGAATTTTGCCGAGGCTGTGTTGGCGCCCTTCAGCGACGGGCAGATCCACTGGTTCGTGGATCGCTGGTATGCCCACATGGCGGCTCTCGGCCGACTCAAACCCGAAGATGCCAAAGGCCGGGCCGAGTTGCTCAAGCAGGCGATCTTCGGCAGCGACCGGCTGCGAGGCTTGGCCGAGCGTCCCTTGCTCCTCACGCTGACGGCGAGCCTGCACGCCTGGCGCGGCGGCAGCCTACCCGAACGGCGGGAGGAACTGTACGGCGGAGCCGTGGATCTCCTCCTTGAGTCTTGGGAGCAGCAACGCGTGGTTCTCGGCAGCGATGGCCAGCCGAAGATCCGCCAGCCGAGCCTCGCTCAGTTCCTCGATGCGGGCAAAGAGACGGTGCGCGGGGTGCTCGAAGAGCTGGCCTGCGACGCCCACGCCTCTCAGCCGGACGCTGTCGGCACGGCGGATCTCGATGAAGATCGCCTCGTCGGCCGCCTGATGCGTCTGCGCCCGCAAGCGAATCAAGCTCTCCTCGTGGAGTATCTGCGCGACCGCGCCGGCCTGCTGGAGCCGCGCGGGGTCGGCGTCTACACCTTCCCTCACCGGACGTTCCAGGAATACCTGGCGGCCTGCCATCTCACAGGCGAGTCTTTTCCTGACCGCGTCGCCAAGCTCGGTCGCGAAGATCCGGGCCGCTGGCGCGAGGTCGTGCTGCTTGCCGGAGCTAAAGCGTTCCGGGGGTCGAAGGCCACCCTCTGGCAGCTTGCCGAAGCCCTCTGCTGGCGGGAGCCTGACGATCCTGGGTGCTCCTTGGCCGATGCGTGGGGCGCGCAACTCGCCGGCCAGATGGTCGCAGAATCGGCCGACCTGTCACAGGTGAGCGCACCGAACCATCCCAAGCTGGATCGCTTACGGCGCTGGCTGGTCTCTCTCCTTCGGGACCGTCGTTTCCCCGCGACCGAACGCGCGTTGGCGGGCCGCACTCTCGCCTGCCTGGGAGACCCACGGCCCGAGGCGATGACTGTGGATGGAATGGAATTCTGCCGCATCCCAGCGGGTCCCTTCGTGATGGGCAGCGGGGAGGAGGACAAAAAGGCTTACGATGACGAGAAGCCGCGTCACGAGTGTGACCTGCCTTACGGGTACCAGATCGCCCGCTATCCAGTGACAGTGGCTCAGTTCCGCGAATACGTGGAGGCGAGCGGACGGGAGTTTAGGGACCCGGACAGCCCGAAGGGTGGTGACAACGAGCCAGTAGTGCTGGTGAGCTGGCACGACGCCCTGGCCTTCTGCCGATGGCTGACTGAGAAATGGCGTGCGGCGGGGCGGCTGGAGGCAGGCTGGGAGGTGACGTTGCCGTCCGAGGCGGAGTGGGAAAAGGCGGCACGGGGCGCAGACGGCCGGATCTATCCTTGGGGGAACGAGGCGAATACTGAAAAGGCGAACTTCGATGAAACTGGGATCGGCCGGGTCAGCGCCGTCGGCTGTTTCCCGGAAGGAGCGAGCCATTGCGGCTGCGAGGAGATGAGCGGGAACGTCTGGGAATGGACGAGGAGTATCCAAGGGGATTATCCCTACCCGTACGTTGGCCGTGGGCGAGCCCAGCGCGAGAATTTAAGGAAAATCGATGAGCTTCGCGTGTTCCGCGGTGGCGCGTACTTCGACTACTCCAGGGGCGTCCGCTGTGCCGTCCGCAACTGGTACAACCCGGACGCCCGGAGCGGCCGCATTGGGTTCCGGGTCGCGCTGTCCCCATTCTCCTCTGATCTCTGACTCCTCTGAACTCTGAAACTCTGGACCGTCTTGAGGGGGAGTCCAGAGGGGGCGTGCCCCCTCTGGAGATGACCGAGGCAACGTGGTATCCTCAGGACACGACATGATCCGCGAGGAAATGCCGATCTTTACTCGGACCTTTGACCTTCTGAGTTGGCTGCTACCAGCCACCAACCACTTTCCCCGGGCTCACCGCCACAGCTTTACCCGGCGGTTGCTCGATACCGCGTTCGATCTGCGGGAGCGGTTGGAGGCGGCCCATCTTCGCCAGGGCCAGGTGCGAGGAGAGCGTCTGGTGGAGTCGGATGAAGCCTTGGCGAGGCTCCGTGTCTATCTTCGTTTGGCGAGCCGCTGGGGTTGGCTCTCAGATGGCCAGTATGGGCACGTATCGGAGATGGTGGCTGAGATCGGGAGGCTTCTCGGCGGCTGGCGGAAGGTGACGCAAGGTTGAGGCTCTTGAGGCAACTCCCGGCTCGCAAGGGCCGGTGTTGCGGGGGCGGATTCGAAACAGCTTCGCGTGTTCCGCGGTGGCGCGTACTTCAACAACTCCAGGAACGTCCGCTGTGCCGTCCGCAACTGGAACAACCCGGACAACCGGAACGACAACATTGGATTCCGGGTCGCGCTGTCCACGTTCTTCTGGCTCACTGCCGGAATTGCCGGGCGGGGCACTCTGAGCCCTTCCAGGCCGAGGCGAAGAATGGCGGAATCCGTTCCCGGCCACGTCCGGGTATTTTCCGGCCGGGCACATAGCAACGGCCCCGCCCCCTGGGTGCGAGCTCTGGGGTGGGGCCATTCTTCTCGTGTCTTATGTTTGAGGTCTTGACCTCCTGGGAGAATCTGCTTCTCGCCTACCGTCATGCCTCGCGGGGAAAGAGGAGCCATCCGCAGGTGGCGGCTTTCGAGCACAGGCTGGAGGATCAACTGGCGGCCCTGCGGCAGGAGCTGAGAGAGCAATCGTACCGGCCCGGCCCCTATCGGAGCTTCTACATTCGGGAACCCAAGCGCCGCCTCATCAGTGCTCCGCCCTTCCGGGATCGTGTCGTCCATCACGCTCTCGTTAACGTCATCGAGCCGGTCTTTGAGCGCAGCTTCATTCGCGACAGCTACGCGAACCGGAGAGAGAAGGGAACGCATCGCGCCCTCGCACGGTGCCAGGAGCTGGCGCGGCGTTTCTCCACCGTCCTTCAACTCGATCTGCGGCAGTTCTTTCCCAGTATCGATCACGCCATCCTGCGGACCGTCCTGGCAAAGAAGATCCGCGATGCGTCCGTGCTCTGGCTGATCGACCGGATCCTGGCGAGCGGTGAGGGTGTACTGAGCGAGGCTTACGACATGGTGTACTTCCCGGGCGATGATCTCTTCGCTATCGACCGGCCTCGCGGACTTCCCATCGGCAACCTGACAAGCCAGTTCTGGGGTAACGTCTATCTCAATCCCATCGATCATTTCGTTAAGCGCGAGCTGCGTTGTCAGGGGTACGTGCGGTACGTCGACGACCTGCTGCTCTTTGGTGAGGACAAGACGGCTCTCTGGGAGGCGAAGGAGGCCCTGCGCGAGCGGCTGGACCGGCTGCGGTTGACGTTCCATCCCGGGGCGCATCCGCGACCGGTCGGCGAGGGCATCCCTTTCCTGGGTTTCGTGGTCTACCCTTGGCGGCGGCGGTTGAAGCGGCGGAAGGGTACCCAGTTCGGCCTCCAGTGGCGGCGGTTGGTGTCGGCTTTCCAGCGCGGCGAGATCTCGCGAGAGCAGCTCGCCGCGTCCTGGAGGGGCTGGTCAAATCACCTGCGGTATGGCAATACTGTTGGCTTATGCAAGGCTCTTCTCGGGCGGACTCCTCCCGAAGTCGTCGGGTTGTTAGGCTTGAGCGATTCCAACGCGAGATGAAAGGAGCGCCGGTATGGACCTCAAACTGCTCGCCGATACGTTGACCACCTTCCTTGCTCCGACCCTGCCCGCTTTGGTGAGCGGTGGAGAAGAGCTGATCAAGGAGGCGGGGAAAAAGCTGGGGAAGGAAGGTCCGGAGATGCTGAAGGCGCTCTGGGCGAAGCTCCGGCTGAAGGTCGAGGAGAAGCTGGCGGCGGCCGAGGCGGTTCAGGACGTAGCGAAGGCGCCCGAGGACGCGGACGCTCAGGCGGTTCTTCGCGTGCAGCTTCGGAAGATCCTTGAAGCGGACTCTTCGCTGGCTGCGGAGATTGCCAAGATTCTGGAAGTGGCCGGGCCGCAGACTATGTTCCATGCCGAGGTGCACGGCTCCGGCGCCGTCGCTCAGGGGAAGGGCAACGTGGTGGCTGGGAAAGGTGGGATCGCGGCGGGGCGGGACGTGCGGATCTCGAAATAGTGTTGCGGGAGGTGAGGTAGAATCCCGCCATGGGGATCGAAGACCTTCTGCGCGACAAGCGCGACGAGATCCTGAGTATCGCTGCCAGGCATGGGGCTTCGAACGTCCGCATCTTCGGGTCCGTAGCGCGGGGGGAGGCGACCGCTCAGAGCGATGTCGACTTCCTGGTTGAGTTGGAGAGGGGACGAAGCCTCCTCGACCATGCCGCGTTGATGGTCGATTTGGAGGGCCTCTTGGGGCGGCGGGTTGATGTCGCTACCGAGCGCGGCCTCAGGCCCAGGTTTCGCGAGGTCATCCTTCGGGAAGCCGTTCGACTGTGAGACACGATATCTCGAAGCGATCTCCAAGATCGAAAAGCTAAGGAGAATCGAAGCTCATGGCACGCGGCTGGGAAAGCAAGTCCGTCGAATCTCAGCAGGACGCCAAATCATCCTCGGAGCGGGGCGATGGGATGACACCGGAGCAGCGCCGGCGAAAGGCCAAGCGCGAAAGCGTGGAGATGTCCCGTCGGCGGGTGCTCCAGGAGATGGAAGCGACCCGATCCTCGGTCCGTCGCGCGTCTCTCGAACAGGCGCTGGCCTTCCTGGGCCAGCAACTCGAAGAGCTTTCGTAGGGACAGCGAATGTTCAGCGCCTCGGGACGCTCAGCGATCTTCCTTCTCACGGGCTGGCTTGCGTTCGCCGGCTCCGCGGCGGCGCATCCGGGCGTGGGGATCGTCATGGACCGTCGCGGCAACGTCTTCTACACGGACCTCGCCCAGGTCTGGAGGATCGATCCTCAGGGCCGGAAGTCCGTCGCGGTCCGCAGCGTCCACACCCATGAGCTGGCGCTCGACGCCGCAGGCAATCTCTACGGCGAGCACGTGTGGTACGAAGGCGACGCCACGAAGCAATGGGGGTACCGCGTCTGGCGGCTGAGCCCGGAGGGCGCCCTCACCGACGTCATCCCGAAGCAACGAGGATTCCTGCACGATTTCAGTTTTGTGCGCGACGGCGCCGGCAATATGTATTGGGCCGAACGCGGCGCCCAGCCCTCTCAGACGCTCATCCGCAAACGCGCTCCGGACGGCGCGATCAGCACGCTCGCTCCCTGCCCGGGTTGCCGGGACGTGCGCTGGATGACCGCGGCGGCGGACGGCACAGTGCTCTTCATCGATGCCGGAGATCTGGTGGAGGTCAGCCCCGCGGGCGCTCTGCGGACGGTGGCCAAAGACCTTCAAGAACACGTCTTCACGCAGCCGCAAGTGAGCCAGCTTCACCTCCTCATGGGGCTGTGGACCGATGCGGCCCGCAACACGTACGTTGCCGTTTACGGCGCGCGGGTGGTGAAAAAGGTGTCGCCCCGCGGCCAGGTCCAAGTCGCGGCGCGCTCACCCTTCCCGTGGTCCCCGACCGGAGGCTTCATCGCGCCCAACGGCGATCTGTGGCTGTTGGAATGCTCCTCCACCAACTCTGTCCGGGTGCGCCGGATCGGTAAGGACGGACGGGCTACGGTATTCTAAAGGCCGGCATCTGGGCGCCTGATCGTCCGATTCAAGCAGACGCGTCCCTGTCCTCATACTAGGCTGAGCGACTTGGAAGGTAGTAGACTACTACCTGAGGAGGGAAGGGAGATGGGCATACCCCTCAAAGTCTCCGATAGCCTGTTCGCCATCGCCAAGAAAGAGGCGCAAGCTACCGAGCGCTCGATCACGGCTCAGGTCGAGCACTGGGCGCTCATCGGCCGAGCGGTCGAAGCGATCTTGGCTCATCAGGAGCTGCTGACCCTCAAGCAGGTAGGCGAGGTTCTCACGCCTTTGTACCCTTCGGTGGCTCGGCGGCAGGAGGTGCACGACCTTCTTACGCGGATCGCGGCCAGTACGGATCGCGAGCCCACCAAAAAAGCCCTGCGTGAAAGTGGGGCGCCTCTGTACGCCACGGACCCTGAGCATCCAGACATGATCGTGCAGGTGCTGCCCGACGGCACTCGCACGCCCGGCCGCCTGGAAGGCCGGCGGTTCGTGCCCTCTTGAACGTCCGCGATCCTGGGACGGCGATTCGCGAAGTATTGGCTCGAACCGAACCGGTTCTCGTGTTTCTCGCGGGACCGAACGGCGCCGGCAAATCCACGTTCTTCAGAGATTACCTCCAGGAGCTCAACCTTCGTTCGCGGCGTCTTGCCGTTCTCCCCCTTCTCCCGGTGAGGGGGATGGGGTGGCCGGGAGAAGAGGGCCGGGGTGATGAGGGCCGGCGGCGCGGCCGGCCAGGGATCTGACTCGCCCCCGAGCCGTCCCCGTAACCCACGGCAACCACAACACTTCACCGAGCTTGTGACACCCAGTCACAAGTGGTAGACTCAATGCCGGCGGGACTGGCGGGAGAGGACTTACCTATGGACAAGCTCACTGGAGAAAGCTGGATCACCACCACGTTTGACGCACTGGAGGATTGGGGGGCGCGCAACTCGTTCTGGCCGTTCCCGTTCGGGACGGCGTGCTGCGCGATCGAGTTCATGTCCACCGTGTCGAGTCACTACGACTTGTCGCGGTTTGGCTCCGAGGTGGTGCGCTTCTCGCCGCGGCAGAGCGATCTGCTGCTGGTGGCGGGCACTGTCAACGACAAGATGGGCCCGGTGTTGAAGAAGATCTACGATCAGATGGCCGAACCCAAGTGGGTGATCTCGATGGGCGCCTGCGCCTGCTCGGGCGGCTTCTACCGCTCCTATCACGTGATGCAGGGCATCGACGAGATCATTCCGGTCGACGTCTACGTCCCCGGCTGCCCGCCGACGCCGGAGGGGCTGATCTATGGCCTGCTCCAGCTCAAGGAGAAGGTGATCCGCGACCGCAAGCGGTTCCGCGAACAGGACCGCTATCAGGGGAACAACGAGGAGAAAACCGAGAGTGTCAACGCTGGCGCCAACGTCTGAGACTTCGGCCGTGCAGGAGCTCGAGTCGGTCCGGGCCAAGTTCCCGGCCGGCAGCATTCTTCCCCAGGACGGGCTGGATCAGCCGACCTGGATCGTGAGCCGCGACGTGCTGGCCTCGGTCGCCCGCGAGCTCAAGGACAATCCCCAGACCCAGTTCGATCTCATGCTCGACCTCTGCGGCGTGGACTTCCCCGACCGCGAGGAGCGCTTCGAGGCGGTCTATCACCTCTACTCGCTCCACCGCGGCTCCCGCCTGCGGCTCAAGGTGCCGCTCCGCGAGGACGACGCCGTGCTGCCGTCCCTCATTCCGGTGTGGAAGGCGGCGAACTGGTTCGAGCGCGAGATCTACGACATGTTCGGCGTGCGCATCGAGGGCCATCCCAACCTGTGCCGCATCCTCACCCACGAGGCCTTCCAGGGGCATCCGCTACGCAAGGACTACGATCCGGCGCGGCGCTGGATCCTCACCGAGGATCAGATCTACAAGCCGCATTTCGATCTTCCCCAAGGGGAGGACGACATGTTCGAGCGGATGACGGTCAACATCGGGCCGACCCACCCGGCCATGCACGGCACCTTCCGGCTGATGGCGGTGCTGGACGGCGAGACGATCGTCGCCTCCGACGTCGAGATCGGCTATCTCCACCGCTGCTTCGAGAAGATGTCGGAGACCCACAACTGGCAGCAGGTCATTCCCTACACCGACCGGCTCAACTACTGCTCCTCCTTCATCAACAACGTCGCCTACTGCAAGACGGTGGAGAAGCTGCTGGGCATCGAGG
>Ga0134121_10000178_pt1 | contig 74469 bp, 52 predicted proteins | sample KB301_FD_96463 | JGI IMG/M metagenome (GOLD analysis project Ga0134121, IMG submission 96463) | Terrestrial soil microbial communities without Nitrogen fertilizer from Kellogg Biological Station, Michigan, USA - KB3-0-1 | ecosystem: Environmental > Terrestrial > Soil > Unclassified ...
GCCACCGGCCAGTGCAGCCACACGGCCCAGCCGCCGTCGTTCTGCGACGACAGCAACGCCTGCACCCAGGACGCCTGCGTCCCGGCCACCGGCCAGTGCAGCCACACGGCGCAGCCGCCGTCGTTCTGCGACGACAGCAACGGCTGCACCGACGACTCCTGCGCTCCGGCGACGGGATGCGTGCATGCTCCGAAGCCGCCGTCGTTCTGCGACGACAGCAACGCCTGCACCCAGGATGCCTGCGTGCCGGCGACCGGCCAGTGCAGTCACACACCGCAGCCGCCGTCGTTCTGCGATGACAGCAACGCCTGCACCCAGGATGCCTGCGTCCCGGCGACCGGCCAGTGCACCCACACGCCGCAGCCGCCTTCCTTCTGCGACGACAGCAACCAGTGCACCGACGATGCCTGCGTTCCGGCCACGGGGGCCTGCTCGCACACGACGAAACCGCCATCGTTCTGCGACGACAACGACGTCTGCACCAACGACGTCTGCGACCCGCAGCAGGGATGCACGCACCCGCCGGCCGACCCGCTCCCGCCCAGTTGCGCGGAGACGATCTGCCGGACGCCCGGCTTCTGGGGCACCCACGCCGGCACCGAGAAATCGCCGGGGCACGGGCAGCCCGCGGTGAACATCACGGAGGCGGTGATCGACTGCGCCGACGGCAACTGCGCGGATCACACCGCCAACGACTATCTGCTCATCTGCGGGGAGAAGATCGACAGCCCCGACAGCAATCCGGCCGACGGCACGACCGACGTGAACGACGCCGCGTCGTCGACCGAGGCGATGTGCGTCGAGGTCCGGGGCGATTCGCGACTGCAGCTGGCGCGCCAGCTCACCGCCGCGGCCCTCAACTGCGTGATCAGCGGCGGCGGAGCCGACTGCGCCGGGACGGGCAGCTACACGACCGTCTTCAGCACCTGCAACAGCACCTGCGCCGATGCCAACGCCGGCAAGTCCGACGTGACGGCGTGCATCAGCCAGCTCGATTGTCTCAACAACGGCGGGACGTTCGAGAACGGCCTGTGCACGGCCGGAGGATCCGGGAATTGCCACGAGCGGATCCTCGTGAACGAAAGCCTGGGGCTCGATTTCGATCCTCCCGGTTCCGCCGGGAGCTCGGACGCGTGCCAGGCGGCCAACAAGTCCCGCTGCACCGTCGTCGGGCCGCACGAAGCGGACTGCAGCACCGATAGCCTGCCCTAGCGATTGCGCCGCGGGCGCGCCCTCCCCGGGCGCGCCCGCGGTCTTCGCGGGACGCCCCCCGGCGCCCCCAGGAACCTCCCGGGCCCGGGACGCGTTATGCTTGCGCCTCGCGACACGCCCATCGGAGGAATGCGATGAAGACGATCCTGCTGCCAGCCTGCGCCTGCCTGCTGGCGCTCCTGACTCCCGCCGCGGGTGCGGCGGACAAGCCCGCAACCGCCGCAGCGGGGGAGGTGACCGTGGCCGACAATCCCTTGCTCGCCCCGTGGACCGGCCCCTACGGCGGCGTTCCCCCCTTCGACCGCGTCCGCGTGGCCGACATGAAGCCGGCGCTCGAAGCCGCCATGGCGAAGAATCTCGAGGAGCTGGATGCCATCGCGAAGAATCCCGCCCCGCCGACCTTCGAGAACACCATCGCGGCGATGGAGAACTCGGGCCGGATGCTCGACCGCGTCATGGCCATCTGGAACCTCTGGGGCGGCAACCTGTCGACGCCGGACTACCGCAAGGTGCAGGAAGAGATGGCGCCGCGCCTCGCCGAGTTCCGTTCGAAGATCAGCCAGAACACCGCGCTGTTCACGCGCGTCAAGGCGGTGTACGACGCCCGCGCCAATTCGTCCCTGCGGCCGGACCAGCAGCGCCTTGTCTCCCTCGTCTATGACGGCTTCGCGCGCGACGGCGCGGCGCTGACGGGCGCCGCGAAGGAGCGCCACGCCGCCATCAACGCGCGCCTCGCCGAGCTGTACACGAAGTTCTCGAACAACGTCCTCGCCGACGAGGAGAACGACGTCACCTGGCTGAACAAGGATCAGATCGGCGGACTGCCCGACTCGCTCGTGAAATCCGCGGCGGCCGCCGCCGAGGAGAAGGGGCGCAAGGGGGAGTACGCCATCACCAACACCCGTTCCTCGGTCGAGCCGTTCCTGACGTACTCGACCGATCGCGGCCTGCGCGAGCGTGTCTGGCGCACCTTCTACGCCCGCGGCGACAAAGGCGACGAGCACGACAACAACGCGGTGATCGTCGAGATCCTGGCGCTGCGCACCGAGCGGGCGAAGCTCCTCGGGTACCCGAACTACGCCGCCTGGAACCTGCAGAACAAGATGGCGAAGACCCCCGAGCGCGCCATGGCCCTGATGCAGGAGGTCTGGCCCGCCGCCATCGGCCGCGTCAAGGAAGAGGTCGCCGACATGCAGGCCGTCGCCGACAAGGAGAAGGCGGGGATCCGGATTGCCGGCTGGGACTACCGCTACTACGCCGAGAAGGTCCGCCGCGCCAGGTACGACCTCGACTCCGAGGAGGTGAAGCAGTACCTGCAGCTCGACCACCTGCGCGAAGGGATGTTCTACGTCGCCGGCGAGCTCTTCGGCTTCACCTTCACGCCGCTTCCGGACGGCAAGGTGCCGGTCTTCCATCCCGACGTGAAGGTCTGGGAGGTGAAGTCGAAGGCGACCGGCGACCTCGTCGGCGTCTGGTATCTCGATCCCTACGCCCGGCCCGGCAAGCGCTCGGGCGCCTGGGCCACGACCTACCGCGACCACGAGACCTTCGACGGGCTCAAGACCACGCTCGGGTCGAACAACTCGAACTTCGTGAAGGGGGCGCCGGGCGAGCCGGTGCTGGTCTCCTGGACCGACGCCGAGACGCTCTTCCACGAGTTCGGCCACGCGCTGCACTACTTCTCGTCCAACGTCGCCTATCCGACGCTGAACAGCGGCGTGCGCGACTACACCGAGTTCCAGTCGCAGCTCCTCGAGCACTGGCTGCTCACGGACCAGGTGATCGACAAGTTCCTGGTGCACGTGAAGACCGGCAAGCCGATGCCGAAGGAGCTGGTGGCGAAGATCCAGAAGGCGGCGACCTTCAACAAGGGCTTCGAGACGACCGAGTACCTCGCCTCGGCGCTGATGGACATGAAGTACCACACCACCGACCCGAAGGGGCTCGATCCGAAGGCCTTCGAGAAGACGACGCTCGCGGCGCTGAAGATGCCGGAGGAGATCGTCATGCGGCACCGCTCGACCCAGTTCACCCACGTTTTCTCGGGCGAGGGCTACGCCGCCGGCTACTACGGCTACATCTGGGCCGACGTCCTCACCGCCGACGCGGCGGAGGCGTTCCAGGCGGCGCCGGGCGGCTACTACGACAAGCCGCTGGCGAAGAAGCTGGTGGACAACCTGTTCGCGGTGCGCAACGCCGTCGATCCGGCCGACGCCTACCGCGCCTTCCGCGGGCGTGACGCGCAGATCGCCGCGCTCATGCGCGACCGCGGCTTCCCGGTCCCGGCCGGCGCCCCGGCGAAGGCCAAATAAGCCGCCGTCCCTCTAAGCCAAAGAAGCCGCCAGGACCGCTAAGCCAAGGAGTGGACCGTCCCCACCGCGGGCCCCCCGCGAGTGGGACAAAAGTCCCACAATCGTGCTCCCCGCAGCGGCGGGACGGGCGTATATTTCCGGCCACTCGCCGGTTCGCCAGTCATCGCTTGGAGGTCGCAACATGCCGCCTGAAGGGACCCGCGACGCCCGCGTCTCCGCCTCATCCCGCTACGCCTCCTGGGTCGTCCTCTCCGCCGCGACCATGCTCGCGGCCGCCGGGGCGCCGCGGACTCCGGACCGGGTTCTCACGGTCGCGAGTTCCGGGCCGGGTGCCTCCCTTCCCTGTCCCGACGGAGATCTGGACGGGTACGTCGTCTGCAGCGGCTGCCTGCCGGGGGGCAACCTCTGCGGGGAGTGCGACGACAACGACGCCGCCGTGCATCCCGGGGCGGCCGAGATCTGCAACCAGCGGGACGACGATTGCGACGGTTCTCCGGACGAGGGCTTCCCGGCCATCGACACCTCGCGAGTCATCCGGAACCTGAGCGGCCAGGCGTTCGACAACTTCGGCTCGGTCCTTCTCGGCGTCGGCGACGTGACCGGTGACGGTGTGCCCGATCAGGCGATCGGCGCCGAATTCTGGAAGAACGCCGCTCAGGTTCAGGTCGGCAGCATTCAAGTGATCTCCGGCGCCGACGGTTCGCCGGTCTGCCGGATGGTCGACCCGCAGGGTGGCTCCGCTTTCGATCTCGGCCAGGACGCTGTCCTGGTCGGCGACCTCAACGGTGACGGTGTCTCCGACGTCGCCGGTCGTTCCTCGGGCTTCGTCTGCGTTTTCTCGCCGGTCGACTGTTCGCTGATTCTCCGCTGCCCGAGCCAGGGGTTGGTCCTGGGGGCTGCCGGCGATGTGAATCTCGACGGCACGCCCGACCTGGTCTTCGGAAACGCGTCCGGCGCCGGCAAGGTGACCGTGGTGTCCGGCGCGACCTGCGGAACGCTCTTCACCTACACGGACGCGGCGGCGCAAGGGCTCGGCGCCGCCGTCACCGGGATCGCGGACGTCACGGGCGACGGCCGGCCGGACCTGCTCGCCAGCTCCGCACAGTCCGTCTACGTCCTCTCGGGGCTCAACGGCGGCCTCGTGCGGAAGATCGCCGAACCGGCTACGAGCGGGGCGGCCCGCTTTTCGGGCGGGCTCGTGGCGCTGCCGGACATCACCGGCGATGGCGTGCCCGACCTAGCGGCGGGCACCGAAGGAAACGACACGCCGCTCGACTCGGCCGGTAGCGTGCTCATCGTGTCGGGAGCGACCGGCACGGCGGTGCGGCGCTGTGTCGATCCCGCCGCCGCGGCGTTCGACGGGCTTGGAAGGTCGATCGCCGTGGTCCCCGACCAGAACGGGGATGGCGTTCCGGAGATCCTCGCGGGCGCCCCTTTCCGTGATGCTCCCGGTGCGCAGACGGCCGGGGCCGCGCTGCTCTTCTCGGGGGCCGACGCCGGCCTGCTGCGGCGCTACCAGGCCACACCGGCGGTCGCGGATGACCAGTTCGGAACCACCGTCGCCGCCCTCGGCGATCTCAGCGGCGACGGGGTGTCGGAGATCGGCGCAGGCCCCGCGCGCGATCCGGAGCTCGCGTCCTACCGGACGGTGATCCTGTTCGCGCACGAGAGTGTCTGCGACGCCGACGGCATGTCGCCCTTCCAGGGGGACTGCGATGACACCTCGTCCACCACCTACCGTGGCGCGCCGGAGGTGTGCGACGGGCGTGACAACGACTGCGACACTGTGGTGGACGAGGACTCGGACGGCGACCTGTATGACGCCTGCTCCGACTGCGACATCGCCAATCCGCTCATCCATCCGGGAGCGCCCGAGGTCTGCAACGGCCGGGACGACGACTGCGACGGATCGGTGGACGAGGGGAGCGACGCCGACGGCGACGGGGTGACGACCCCGTGCGACTGCAACGATGCAGACCCCTCCATCCATCCCGGGGCGGCGGAGGTCTGCGACCACGTCGATCGGAACTGCGACGGCCGGATGGACGAAGGGACGGCCTCCGACGGCACGCTCCTGCCCGGGCCGGATCCGAGCGATGGCCAGAACATCCGGGTGACCGAACTCGTCTCCCTGGGGGACGTCAACGGGGACGGCGTGCCCGACTTCGTCGCCGGCCTTCCAAACCTGTCGATCGGTGGCCGGCTCACTCTCTACTCGGGCCGCGACCGCACGCCGATATGCAGCGGCAATGATTTGATCCCCGCCGGCTCCCAGGCCTTCGGGACATCGCTGGCCGCCCTTCCCGACGTGTCCGGCGACGGCGTCCCCGACGTGGCGGTTGGCGTTCCGGGCTACGGGAACAGCGGCGCCGTGGACATCCTTTCCGGCGCCGACTGCAGCTTCATCCGGCGCTGCACCGATCCCCAGATCACTCCGGCCGCGCGCCTCGGGACCGACGTCGCCGCGATCGGCGACCTGAACCTTGACGGCACCCCCGAGATCGCGGCCACCGCGCCGGGGGCTCTTTCCAACACCGGGCAGGTCACGCTGTTCGACCCGAAGACCTGCATCCCGGGACGGAGGCTCGTGGATCCGTATGGTCCCATGGATGCGACGTTCAACCAGTCGGTCGCGGGTGTGGGCGACGTGGACGGCGACAGCCGGCCGGACATCGCCGTCGGCGAACACCTCGACGCGGTCAACGGCATCAAGTCCGGGAGCGTCCTAATCTGGTCGGGCGCCACCGGCGCCCTGATCCGACGGCTGCGGCCGCCGAACCCGCAGGCGAACGCCAATTTCGGCCTTTCGCTGGCGTCTCTCGGAGACCTGAACGGGGACGGGATCTCCGACCTCGCGGTGGGAGACAGTTTCGATTCCATCGCCGGCGGCCCGAGCGTCATGCTCTATTCGGGCCGCGACGGCGCCTTCCTGAGGGCGTGCACCGGGCCACCGAACGGTGCCAGTCTGGCCATCGCCGCAGCGGGGGACGTCACAGGGGACGGCGTGCCCGACTTCATCGCCGGGATCAACTTCAGCGAACAGGCCTTCCCCGTCTTTCGAGCGAACATCGGCGCCGTGGTGCTGTTCTCCGGCGCCGACTGCTCCGTCGTGCAGGCGTACACCGATCCTGCCGGGCGCTCGAACGACGTCCTCGGACTGGCGGTCCTCGCCGCGGGTTCGCTCGGCGGTGACGCGGGCCCCGAGTTCATCGCCTCGTCCGTGCGGGGGCTCTTCTTCATGACCCGGGAGGCCGATTGCGACGGCGACGGGGTGACTCTCTTCCGCGGCGATTGCGACGACGCCGACCCGGCGCGCGCGCCGGGCCGGGTCGAGATCTGCGACGGCAAGGACAACAACTGCAACGTCTCCGTCGATGAGGACATCGACGGCGACGGGTACGGGCCCTGCACTGACTGCGACGACGCCCACGCCGCCGCGCACCCGGGGGGGACGGAGGTCTGCGACTTCCTCGACAACGATTGCGATGGGGCCATCGATGAAGGGTTCGACCCCGACGGAGACGGGGTGCCGTCCTGCGCCGACAACTGCCCCGCGGCCGCCAATCCCGGGCAGGCCGACGCGGACGGTGACGGGGTGGGGGATGCCTGCGACGCCGAGACCTGCGACGGCATCGACAACGACGGCGACGGCGCCATCGACGAGGGCTTCGCGGGCATTCCGGACACCTGCAACCACCTCGACGACGACTGCGACGGTTCCGTGGATCCGGGCGCGGCCCGTGTCTGGAACACCCGGACGCTCACCCCGCCGGTCCAGCTCGCCGGCCGCTACGGCCGATCGGTGGCGAGTCTCGGCGACGTGGACGGGGACCACGTCTCCGATTTCGTCGTCGGAGCGGACAACGTCAGCATCGGGGGCGTGAACGGGGTCGGCCGAGCGGCGATCGTCTCCGGGGCGAGCCTCTCCATCCGGTGCGAGCTCACCGACCCGACGGGCGACCAGAGCGATGGGATGGGCGCCGCGGTCGTGGGCCTGGGAGACGTCAATGGCGATGGGGTCCCCGATGTGGCCGCCGGGTCCCCTGACGACTACTTCGGGAGCGGCATTCCGGCACGCGGCTCGGTCTCGATCTTTTCCGGAGCCGACTGTTCCTGGCTGCGCAAGTGCGCCGATCCTGCGGGTCCCGGCGGCCTCGTCAGTTTCTTCGCGGACACCACCGGCCAGTCGCTCGCCGCACTGCCGGATCTCACGGGAGATGGCGTGCCCGATTTCGCCTCCGGCACCCCCGGAGACTCCTCCACGCCGGGGAGTGTCGTGGTGTTCTCCGGCTCCGACTGCGCGGTGGTGCGGCGCCTCGCGGATCCTCTCGCCGCCGCGGGGGCCCGTTTCGGAGCATCACTGGCCGCTCCGGGTGATCTCTCCGGCGACGGCGTTCCGGATCTCCTCGTCGGAGAATCCGGTGGGAACGGCAGCGCGGTGTTGATGTCGCTGGCCGATGGTTCGGTCCTGCGCCGGCAGTCCGACCCGGGTGCCGTCCCCGGGGGGGGACTCGGATCCTCGGTTGCGGTTCTTCCGGATGTGTCGTCCGACGGGGTTCCCGACCTGCTGGTCGGCGCCAGCCTCGACGACGGCTCATTCAAGGACACCGGGAGCGTGTCGATCTTTTCCGGCGCGGACGGCAGCCGGCTGCGCAAATGCACCGATCCCTCCGCGTCTCCCCTGTCCCGGCTCGGAATGTCGGTCGCGGCGACATCCGACTTCGACGGTGACGGTATCGCCGATTTCGTCGCTGTCGAGCCGCTCCAGCACACCAGCGCCGCGCCCCGCAGCGGATCGGTTCTCATGTTTTCCGGAGCCACCTGCGCCCTGCTGAAACGGTTCGACCTCGCCCTCGGCCAGCAGTCGGTCTACGGCGGCGATCGCGTCCTGGTGGCGTCCGCGGATCTCGACGGCGACCACCTGCCGGAGATCCTCCTCGGCGCGCCCCAGGGCGGGGGAGGGGCCCTGGGGGAGGGACGGCTGCTCGTCCTCGGTCGCACGACCGACTGTGACGGCGACGGGGCGACGCCGCTCGGCGGAGACTGCGACGACGCCAGCGCGGCGCGGGCTCCCGGCCGCATCGAAGTGTGCGACAGCACGGACAACGACTGCGACGGGTCCGTCGACGAAGACTCCGACGGCGATGGCTTCGGCGCCTGCAACGATTGCGACAACGGCCGCGCCGCGGCTCATCCGGGCGCCCCGGAGACCTGCAACGGTCTCGACGACAACTGCAACCTGCTGGTCGACGACGGTCCGGATCTCGATGGCGACGGGGTCAGCGCCGTCTGTGACTGCCAGGATCGCAACCCGGCGATTCGTCCGGGAGCGACCGAGATGTGCAATCGCCTCGACGACGACTGCGACGGCCGGATCGACGAGACGTCGCCGCGTGTCCCGATGGCCTCCCTCGTCACGGATCCCACCGGCCAGGCGAACGGGATGCTGGGCATGTCCGTGGCCGGGATCGGCGACGTGGACGGCGACGGTGTGCCCGACTACGCAGCGGCCAGCGGCACCCAGTCCGTCGTTTTTTCGGGGAGCACTGGCACGGTGCGCTGTCGTGGCCTCGGACGCTCGCCACTGGCCGGGATTCCGGACGTCACCGGAGACGGTGTGCCCGATTTCCTGGGGGTCCTGGGCGGCAGCGTGCAGGTGATGTCCGGCGCCACCTGCGCGACGGTCCGGAGCTGCGGGATCAACGGACCGGTGGGGCAGGGGACATCCATCGCGGCGATCGGCGACGTCAACGCCGACGGCGTCCCCGATTTGGCGAGCGGCGCACCGGGTCAGACGGCGACCGCGCCGGCCGGTGAAGTGATCGTCTACTCAGGCTCGACCTGCGGCGTCTTGTACAGGGTCACCGATCCCACGTTGTCGGCGGGCGCGCGCTTCGGGACCGCGCTCGCGGCTCCCGGGGACGTCACCGGCGACGGCTGGCCGGACTTCGTGGTCGGGGCACCGTCGGATTCGTCTCTCGGCGTCTCCGAAGCGGGGCGCCTCGTGGTCGTGTCGGGTCCGGATGGAACACCCTTCCGGCGTCTGCACGATCCCGCGGCCACGCCGAAATATCACCTGGGCGAGACCCTCGCGGTGGCGGGGGACCTCGACGGAGACGGCGTGCAGGATCTCTTCGCCTATGCGCCGACGAACAATCCTCCGAACGATATCGGGGCGGTCGTGCAATTCTCGGGAATCGGCGACACGGTCCTGCGCCGCTGCCCCGGTCCGCTGGGAACGCCCTCCGAAAGATTCGGCCGGAACGTTACGGCGGCCGGCGACATGACCGGCGACGGCATCCCCGACTTCGTCGTCGGGGAGCTCACCAGCCTGCCCGGGGCGGCGTTCGCCGGCTCGGCCCTCGTCGTCTCCTCCGCCGACTGCAGCATCGTCTCCCGACGGACCGATCCTTCCCCGATCGCCCAGGGCAGTCTGGCGTTTTTCGGTCTGGCCGTGCCGGGCGACATGACCGGCGACGGGCGGCCGGACATCGTCGCCGGGGCGGACTCCACCAACGGGCCGTCCCCGCTGCCGCGCGGCCACCTCGTCGTCTTCTCCGAAACGACCAGCTGCGACAATCCCGACAACTGCCCCGCTGTGGTCAACCCCTTCCAGAACGACACCGACGGGGACGCACGGGGCAACGTGTGCGATGTCTGCCCGACCAACGCCGACCCGCTCCAGGCCGACATGGACCTCGACGGCGTCGGCGATGCCTGCGACTGCCAGCCGGCCGACCCGGCGTTCCGCTCGCCCGGCGACCGGGTGCGCCTGGATCTCGATGCCCAGGGGCGAATCCTCTGGACCGCGGCGCAGGGCGCCGAGGGATACATCATCCGGCGGGGGGATCTCGCGCTGCGCGCTTATGGCAATTACGGCGCCTGCTGGGGGCACGTCACAGGGCCCCGTTCCGGAGACGCGGGCATCCTGGACCCGACCGCGCCCGCCATCGGCGCCGGCTTCTTCTATCTCGTGCAGGGAGAGCACTCTCTCTGTGGAAGGGGTTCCCTCGGATTCGACTCCCTCGAGCGTCCGCGCGTCGTGAGCGGTCCGGACTGTCCCTGACCTGGCGGGAGGTTTCTAGCGGACCAGCGCGGCGGCGTTGCGCAGGCGCGACAGGATCTTCTCGTCGACCTGCGGGTCGTCCCACTTCTGGCTTCCCTGGCGCGAAGCGACGAGCGCGCCGCCGGGGGCGACGATGAAGGTCCGCGGCAGCCGGTAGGCGAGATCGACCGTGTCGGCGAGCGGGCCCGAAGGAGCCCGGTTCAACCGGAGCGGCAGGTTGTACTTCTTCGCGAAGCCGGCCATCCCCGCCAGAAGCAGGATGCTCAGCGCCAGCCGCGCCCCCACTCGGCCCCGGGAACCCCCGACCCCCATCGCTTCCGTTCCTCGCGGGCACCGACTCTAGACCCGCCGCCCTGGTTCGGCAAACGCACAAGCGTGTCCGGGCCGGCAGACAGCCGCGCCGCGCGCGACGCTCCGTGGGAACACCGACGAGTCTCTACGGGTTTTTACTCCTTGTCTTTTCATGGTTCATGAGATCCATGAGAAAAACCTGAAGACGAAGTTGTCCGCGTTGAGCGCGCGCTTTTCCGGATAGGCCTGCGTGGAACTACGCAGCGGGCACGCGCCTTGCGCTTGAGCGGCGCCGTTCCCCGGAGTCCGGTGGGGGCCCGTTTGCCCGGGGGTGGGAGGAAGAGATGCAAGGCAAGCATGCTCACCTCGTGTATCTGGCCACCGCCGCGGTGGCCGTCACGTTCACCTTCACCGAGTCGGGGCCGCTCGAAGCCCCGGCGGCGTTCGTGTCGGAGAGCAACGGCTTCACGACGCAGGCGCAGTTCGCGCTCGACCGCGACACCTTCGAGGAGAAGGAGGAGATCGAAGAAGGGCTCGGGCCGCTCTACAACGCCGCGTCCTGCGCGGCGTGCCACGCCAACCCGGTGACCGGCGGCATCAGCCAGGTCACCGAGCTGCGCGCCGGGCACTTCGACGGCAACGTGTTCGTGGATCATCCCGGCGGGTCGCTCATCAACGACCTCGCCATCGACTCGACCGCCCAGGAGCGCGTCATGAGCGGCAACGAGGTCCGCACGCAGCGGACCTCGCTCAACGTCCTCGGCGACGGCTACGTCGAGGCCATCGACAGCAACACCCTCGTGGCCATCGCCAACCGCCAGCCCTTCGGGATGCGCGGGCAGGTGATCGTCGTGCCGGTGCTCGAAGCCGGGGGCAGGAGCCGCGTCGGGCGGTTCGGCTGGAAGAACCAGCACGCCAGCCTGCTCTCGTTTTCGGCCGACGCCTATCTCAACGAAATGGGGATCACGAGCCCGCTGGCCCCGAAGGAGAACACCTCCAACGGGAGGTCCACGGCCATCTACGACGAGGTGGGCGATCCCGAGGACACGGGGGAGGACATCGAGGCCTTCGCCCGCTTCATGCGCTCGACCAAGGTTCCGCCGCGCGACGAGGACCTGGCCGCGACGACGGATTCGCGGCTCGGGGACCAGGTGTTCTCTCGCATCGGCTGCGACACCTGCCACGTGCGCAACATCACCACCGCCCCGGCGGGCACGGTCATCAACCAGGGGACCTTCACGGTGCCGCCCGCTCTCGGCAACGTCACCATCCACCCGTTCGGCGACTTCCTGCTGCACAACGTGGGAACCGGCGACGGGATCGTGCAGAACGGCGGACAGTCCACGCGCAACAAGGTCCGCACGGCGCCGCTCTGGGGGCTGCGCACCCGCTCGCGCCTGATGCACGACGGGTTGAGCATGACGCGCAACGACGCGATCCAGCGCCACGGGAACGAAGCGCAGCGGGTGATCGATGCGTATCGCGCCCTGAGTAGCACCGATCGGCAGGCGCTCCTGACGTTCCTCGACTCGCTGTAACCGCACGACGCCGCCGCGGGGGGGCCTGCTTCGCCGGGCCGGCTCCCCCCGCGGCGGCGGTCGCCGCTTCCGGTGCGGTCTTTATTTTCCCGCGAGGGGGAACTTTCCCGCCGCCGCCGACACTCATTCCATGGGGCCGGGTGTACCCTCGGCCCGGAAAAGGAGGGTCGATGCGACCGAAAGCGGTGGTCCTGGCGTGTCTCGTCGCGGTGTCGTCGTGGGTGCTCGCCGCGGATCTTCCAGCCGGTTGGATCAAGGCGGGGAGCGCGCCCGCCGACTATGACATGGGCGTCGACAGCGTCGTCCGGCACGCCGGCGCGGCCAGTGGCACCATCCATGCGAAGTCGGCCGAGACCGATCCCAAGAATTTCGGCACGCTGATGCAGATGGGCGATCCCGGCGAGTACCGCGGGAAGCGCGTGAGGCTGTCCGGCTATGTGAGATCGGACAAGGTGGAAGGGGGCTGGGCGGGCCTCTGGTTCAGGGTGGACGGGCCACAGCGCTCCCCGCTCGCCTTCGACAACATGCAGGACCGGGCGATCAAGGGGACGACGGACTGGACCAAAGTCGCCATCGTCCTCGACGTGCCGCAGGAGGCGACGGCGATCGCCTATGGCATCCTGCTCAGCGGCCCCGGCCAGGTCTGGATGGACGATCTGAAGTTCGAGGTGGTGACGTCGGATGTCCCGGTGACCGGCCAGGGACGACCCTCCGGCGGCAAGCCGCAGAACCTCGACTTTGAAGAGTGACGGAACGACACGCGAAGCGACCGCCGAATCGGACCGGACCCTCCTGGAGGCGGGACGGCAGGGGGACGCCGGAGCGCTGTCCCGGCTGATCGAGCGCCACGGCCGGGCCCTCCAGTCCTTCGTCGGCCGCCGGCTCGGAGCCCATCGCGCCTGGTCGGAGGACGCCGTGCAGGACGTCCTGCTGAGAGCGCAGCGCACGGCGGACCGCTTCGAGGGACGCTCGAGCTTCCGGACCTGGCTCTTCGGCATCGCCCGCAACATCTGCCACGAATACCTGCGCCGGGAAAGTCCGATGGTCCCCGAGGACGGGCTCTTCGCCGCCCTGCCGGACGCGTCCCTCGATCCGCTGGAGCGGCTGGAACGGTCCGAGCGGGAGGCGCTGGTCCGGTCGGCCATCGCGGACCTGCCGGCCGCACACCGTCGGGTGCTGCGGCTGCGGGATCGCGACGGCCTCGCCTACGCGGAGATCGGACGGACCCTCGGCATTCCCATCGGGACGGTCCGTTCGCGCGTGCACAATGCGCGCGCGGCGTTGTCACGGAGCCTGGCGGCCCGGCTGGAGAAGAAGGAGAGGCGATGAACTGTGATGAGGCCCTGCGGCGGTTGAGCGTCGATCTCGACGGGGAGCTGAACCCGTTGGAGTCGACGGCTCTGCGGCGTCACACGTCCGCTTGCCCGGACTGCGCGCGCCGGCGACGTCTCCTGGATCAGACGCGCGCGGCGTTCCGCGCCGGCGACCGGAGATCCGGCGCGTGGCCGCTGGTCTCGACCGCGCTCCTGGTCGCGATCCTCGGCTGGTCCTTTTTGGCCCTGCGCCGGGAAGCGGGCGTCCCGGGGCCGCCGGTTTCTTCCGCGGCGCGTCAGGCGGCCCTGAAGCGGACGGTCCCGCTGTCCCTCTCGCAGCTGAAGAACGCCATGGCCGGTGTCGATTGCGGCAAACCGGGGGCCGTCCACTGCGTCATCGAACAACCCTGTCTCGATTGCGGCCTGCGGCAGCCGGGACTCGATCTCCGCTGATCGCGCCGCGGCTCGAGCGCCGCGACACGCTCCCTTTCAGCCTTTCAACAGATCTTCCACGGCGCGGCGGCCTTCGGCGGCGGCGCCGTTCCAGTTCTGGTGTCCCTGCAACTCCGAGTGGCCGATGGCGACGCGGCCGAACGGCTTGCGGATGACGGCGGAGGCGGGCTCCTGCCCGCCCGTGCCGAACATGAAGCCGGGGCCGGGGTTCACGTAGGCGTGCCCCCACCGGTTGAGCACGATGCCGGCGATGTCCCTGGCCGTATCGAAGCCGCCCTCGCCGAAGAGCAGGGACATCTGTTCGCGGACGCGGCGCTCGATTTCCGGGAACGACGGCGTGAGCAGGTGAAGACGCCCGAGCTGCCCCTGCGCCTTCGCCGGCATGCCCGGCGTGAACGACGGGATGTAGAAGGTCAGGACGATCGGATCGTCCGGGTGCAGCCGCGCGCCCGGGTCGTCGCCGACGCGCATCGGCCGCCGCACATTGCACGAGAAGCCCAGGCCCCCCTGCCAGAGGCATGACCCGAACCCGAGGCGCGGCAGGAACCGCCAGTTGTCGAGGGCGACGTTGACCACCAGGACCGCCGAGTGCCGGAACGACTCGTAGGCGGTCCGGTGGGTCTCCGGCAGATCGGCGAGCACGTGCCGGTTGATCCAGCCGCCCGAGGCCATGACCACCTTTCTTGCGGCGGTGCGGTGGAGCGCCCCGTCCTTGAAGTACGTGACGACGGCTTTCTCGGAGCGATCCACCGGGCCCCTGTGCTCGACGCGGACGACCGTCGAGCCGAGGCGCATCCGCACCGGCTGCCCGGGGCGATCGAGCGTCGCGAAGTCGACCGGCCGATCGACGACGTCCGCGAAGCGGGCCGCTCCGCCGATCGACTCCGGGATCAGGCTCTTCACGAAATGCCGGGCGATGACCGCATTGCCGCCGGGGTAGCAGTGGAAGACGAAGCCGCTGTAGCGTGAGCTGCGCCGGAATCCGGGCAGTCCGAAATGCCAGCCCCACCACGCGGAGATGGCGTCGCATCCCAGCCCGATGATGCTCGCGAGGATCGGATCGACGTACGCGGTGACGTCGGGCGGAAGCGCCAGGACCTGCTCGTAGTACTGCTTCATGGTCATGCCGTCGAGCCACGGCCCGATCTCGGACTCCGGCCGGCCGGCGGCGCCGCGCCGGAACGCCTCGGTCTCGTCGGCGGCGGAGTCGCGCCAGCGCGCCACGGCGGCGCGGGTCTTCTCGTCGAAGCGCGCGGCGAGGGTGGCGGCGCTCCAGGGGTCGCGCTCCCACCCGGGCCTGCCGCCGCGGGCCAGGAGGCCCGCACCCTTCGCGCCTGCCGGGCCCGTGTCGGCGCTTCCCGATCCGCCGGGTAACGGTGTCGCGTCGCCGAAGCGGTAGCCGACGTCGAACCGGTCCGCGGCCCAGTGCAGGAAGGAGTAGTTGTCGAGCGGCAGGCGCATCCCCGCGGCCGGGCCCTGCGGCTCGAGATAGTCGTACTCGCGGGGCAGCCCGAGCGCCGTGAAGTAATCGTCGGGCGCGCCGGTCGCCGGCTGGACGCCGAAGTCGTTCGAGCCCTGCGGCCCCACCAGGCGGTGGCCGCGCACGTCGAACTCGTTGCGCTTCGCCTCGCCGCCGAAGATCGGGTGATTGTCGAGGATGAGACAGCGTCCCGCGCCGTCGAGGCGCCGGAAGTGATGCGCCGCGGCGAGCCCCGCGAAGCCGCCCCCGACCACGATGAGGTCGTACTCCTCGCCGGTGTCGGAGGCCTGCGCGAGCTGCGCCTCGAAGCGGCCGTCTCGCACCCGGTGCGCCATGGTCACGACGTCCGGCGTGTTGCCGTGGGAAGGGGCGTAGTCGCCGACCCCCCCCGGCCCGTACCAGTCGGCGGGGATCTCGAACTCCGGCGGCAGCTGCGAGAAGGGATCGGCCGACGGAGCGGAGCCCGCCGCGGCGCCGGCGGCGGACGGGGCGGAGGTCGTGCCGCCGGTCGTGCGGCACGCGGCCATGAGCGCGGCGAGCGCCGGCAATCCGTTCAGGAAGTCGCGCCGCGTGATGGAGCGATGCATCCCGAGCGCGGCATCGCGCCGTGCCTGCGCCGGATTCCCGCGCGTCGCGTCCGTGGAAACCGGCCGGCGTCGCCTCAAAGTCATGCGCGGCTCGTTCCGGCGGCGAGCGCCGCCTTGCGCCGCTCCCGGCTCGCCGCGGGCCAGAGCGCCTTCGGGTCGTAGTACGCCTCGAACGCCGGGACGCCTTCGGGGAGGCGCACCCACGGCAGCTTCGAGCGCGTGTAGATGTGCACGTCGGGCGCGACCGCGGAGGGGGTGTCGAGCGTCCCGCCGCGCACGAACAGGATGGCCGAACGGCCGCCGTAGACGCTCCAGACCGCGACGCGGCACTTGGGACACCGGAAGATGGCGTTGGGGGTGCCGCCGTTGGGTGGCATCTCCGTCGGCTCGGGGCTGCCGGAGAGGTGCGCGACGCGCGACGCTTCGATGAGCAGGTTGATGACGAAGGCCGAGCCGGTGTGCTTCTGGCAGTTCAGGCAGTGGCAGCAGTGGACGAACATCGGCGGCGCATCGAGACGGTAGCGCACCTCGCCGCAGGCGCACCCTCCTTCGAGCGTTGCGTGCATCGCGATCTCCCGTCTGAAGAAAAAGGCGGAGCGAGTCGCGATTCTAGACGCAAAAGGGCCCGCCGCCGTGAATGCAGGTCACGACGACGGGCTTTGGTGGAGGGAGCTCGTCTGTCCGGCCGGATTGTCGACGCCCGGCCGGACGTGATGTCAGTGGTGCGATCCCGTGGCGCCCGCCTGCAGCCGCTCCGCCTCCTTGAGGTGGAAGGCCACGCGCTCGCGCGTCGCCTGGAGGTGCGCTTTCACCTCGGGGTTCTGCGCCATGCGGATGAAGTCGTCGAGCTTGTCGAGCGCTTCCCGGTGCCCGTTGACCATCTCGCTCAGGAAGGAGCGCTCGAACTCGCCGCCAGAGACGTCGTCGAGGCGGTCGAGCATCTGCTCTCCCTGGGTGTGGATGCTGTCCACCGGGTCCCCCTTCTTGAGGTCGATGTTCAGCTTGTCGGCGAGCTTCTCGGTGTCGTTGATGTTCTTGCCGTGATCCTCGCGGATCATCCTGGCGTAGCTCTCCACCGGCCCTTCGACGTCCTTCTTCTCGGCCAGCTGCGCGGCGTGCACCTCGTTCTCGTCGATGGCCACGAGCTGCGCCAGGATCTCGCCGTCGTTGCCGTACTTCCCGTTGGCGTTCTTGTCGTTGGCCCGGGCGTGGGTCGCCAGCGTCCCGGCGGCGGCGAACAGCATGGCCGCGAAGGCCGCTGCGCCGGCACGGAATGTCGGGATCTCTCTCATCGATGGACCTCCTCAGTCTGCGAGACAAGGGTACCGGCCGGGGGAATGGAAACAAGGGGCAAAAATCCCGACGGGCCTGTCCGGAGATTCGCTGAGCGCCGCGGGGCGGCTTGCGGCCTATCGTCGGAGGGTTCGAAATTCACGCCCTGCATCGGGAGGAATTCGATGAATGCCCGACGTTTCCGCATGGATGTCCGAGGTGCCGCGCTCACCGCGGCGATCCTGGCCCTGGCGCCGCTCGCCGCCTGCAACGACAGCCACCCGCGTTCTCCGGGAGCCGGCACTCCCGGCGTCACCGGCAGCACCAACACGTCCCCGACCCTCGAGGGGTCATGGGTCCTCACCTCGACCCCGCTGACCAGCTCGTGCGGCTCGCTGAACACGATGTTCGAAGGAACCACCGTCCTGACCGTCGTGCAGGCCGGAAACGCCTTCAACTTCACCATGACCGACGACTGCAACAACCCCATCCCCGGCGGCACGGGGACGGTCGACCCGACCGGCACCGTGCAGTTCGGGAACGAGGCGACCCGCACCGTCAGCGCCACCTGCACGGTGAACCTGACCCAGGACTGGACCGGGATCACGCGCATGCCGTCCGACACGTTCTCCGGCGGCAACGTCATGAACCTGGCCCCGATGACCGGGGCGAGCAACTGCAACGCCACCCTGCCCTGCACGGTCAACGGTTCGTTCAACGCGAACCGCTGCCCGGCGACCGGCTGCCAGGTGACCTGCACGCAGTAGGCTTCGCGCGCCACCATGAGCGTGGCCGCGTTCGAGCAGTGACGGCCCCTCGCGCGTCGTCCCGGCCCGGGATCCGGGTGAGCCCGGTGAGGAATCCGGGCTAGACTGTCGCCACGCGAACACGCGAGACGACGGAGGACGACATGGAGAAGGGGAGCTACGCCACCCGGGCGTGCGGCGCCGCGAGCGCCACGTCACCGCTGGCGCCGATGACCATCCGGCGCCGCGAGCCGGGAACGCAGGACGTGCAGATCGACGTGCTGTTCTGCGGTGTCTGCCATTCCGACCTGCACCAGGTCCGCAACGAGTGGCAGAGCGCCATGCCCACCGTCTATCCGTGCGTTCCCGGGCACGAGATCGTCGGCCGCGTCGCGAAAACCGGCGCCTCGGTCACCACCTTCAAGGCAGGTGACCTCGCCGCCGTCGGCTGCATGGTCGATTCGTGCCGCGTCTGCGACGAGTGCCGCGCCGGGACCGAGCAGTACTGCAAGACCCTCCCCACCTTCACCTACAACTTCGAGGACAATCACCTGGGCGGCGTCACCTACGGCGGCTACTCGAAAAGCATCGTCGTGGACGAGAACTACGTGCTGCGCGTGCCGAAGGGGCTCGACCCGGCCGCGGCGGCGCCGCTCCTGTGCGCCGGGATCACGACGTACTCGCCGCTCCGGCACTGGAACGTGGGGAAGGGGACGAAGGTCGGCATCGTGGGCCTCGGCGGCCTGGGGCACATGGCGGTCAAACTCGCCGCCGCCTTCGGCGCCGAGGTCACCCTGTTCACGACCTCGCCGGGGAAATCCGCCGACGCGAAGCGGCTGGGGGCGCAGGACGTCGTGGTCACGCGCGACAACGACGCCGAGCTGCTGAAGCGGGCGGCGACCTACGACTTCATCCTCGACACCGTCTCGGCGAAGCACGACCTCAACATGTTCCTCGAGCTGCTGAAGAAGGACGGCACGATGACGCTCCTCGGGGCGCCGATGGAGCCGGCGGCCCTCGGCGTTTTCAGCCTCCTGTTCAAGCGCCGCCGCCTCGCCGGCTCGGCCATCGGCGGCATCCGCGAGACCCAGGAGATGCTCGACTTCTGCGCCGCGAAGGGGATCGCCTCCGACATCGAGACGATCCGAGCGCAGCAGATCAACGACGCCTACGAACGCCTGCTCAAGGGGGACGTCAAGTACCGCTTCGTCATCGACATGGCCACGCTCGACTGATGCGCCGCGGTCCGATCGCTCTCGGCGCGGGTGCGGCGCTGCTGTGGCTCGCGGCGGCGGCCATTCCGGCGGCGCCTGCTGCCGCGGCGCCTGATGCGGCAGCGACCGCCGCGAAGCCGGCGCCCGCGCCTCGCGCGAGCGCGGCTCCCGGGAATGCGGCTCCGGCGGCGCCCGCGGAGAGCTCCGCTCCGGCAGAGGCGGCGGTGGAGCGGCATTCCCCGAAAACCGGCGCGCCGTCGCTCGGGCCGGAGAAGGCGTCGAACACGCTGGTGTTCTTCACCGACTACCAGTGCCCCGTGTGCCCGCGCGCGGCGCGCGAGCTCGACAAGCTGGTGGCCGACTTCAAGGGGGAGCTGCGCGTCGAGGTGCGGAACAACCCGCTCATCATCCACAAGGACGCGTTCGATGCCGCGGCGGCGGCGAAAGCGGCGCAGCGCCAGGGCAGGTTCTGGGAGTACCACGCGGCGCTCGTCGGCGGCGGTTCCCGGGATCGGGCCGGGCTCCTGCGTCTGGCGCAGGAGATCGGGCTGGATGCCGGCATCTTCGCGCGCGACTTCGACGACCCGAAGCTGCGCGACGAGGTCGGGGCCGACATGAAGGCGGCGGCCGACGCGAAGTCCCTCGGCACCCCCGGCTTCCTGATCAACGGCCACGTCGAGACCGGGTGGGCGTCGCTCCCCTGGCTCGAGCAGGTCGTCCGTCAGAACTGGAAGTGACCGCGCGCCGCCTCACGGGACGTCGCGCAGCGGAGATCGAACGCGTCGCGAGGCCTACGGGCAGGCGTCGCGCAGGAAGCTGGTGGCGGCGATCCCCGGGCGCGTCTCCGCGCCGCTCGCGTCCACCGCGGTGACGACGTAAGCGAAGAGTCCTCCCACCGGCGGAGTGTCCGGGTCGCCGCCGGGCCATTGCGGGGACGCGCTCGTGAAGCGGCAGTGGAACACGCCTCCCGGGGCGCCGCGCCAGACGCGATAGAACGACACCGGCCGCATGCTGGCGAAGGCGAGATCCCCCCAGGTCCAGGACTGAGGTCCGAGCAGCAGCGGCGCGGCTTCTCCCGGCGCCGAGACCTCGAGATCGACGAAGCGCGGCCCGATGCGGCGCACGATCCCGTCGCGATCGACGATGTACAGCTCGCCCTGGGCGTCCTGGCCGAAGCTGGTCAGGCTGTTGCCGAGGGTCGCGCCGGGATCGAGCGCGGCGGTGCGGTCGGTCGCCTCGAGCACCGCGCCTCCCGAGAAGCGGAACGAGCGGATGAAGCCCGAGCAGAAGTCGCCGTAGAAGTAGATGCCGGCCCAGTCGGGCAGCTGGCAGCCGCGGTAGACCGCGCCACCGGTGATCGAGCAGCCCTGGCTGTGCGAATACTCGAGGACCGGCAGCAGGAGCGAAGGATCGCCGCAGGTCGGCACGCCGGAGCAGGCGACGGCGGAGGGGTTGCAGTTGCCGCTCCCGGACGAGAAGCAGTGCAGGCCCTCCATCGAGCGCCACCCGAGGTTGGCGCCCGGCTGCGCCGCAGGCGACAGGACGTCCACCTCCTCCCAGCAGTCCTGGCCGACGTCGGCGATGTAGAGGTCGCCGTTCGCAGGATCGAACGCCGATCGCCACGGGTTGCGCAGGCCGTCGATCCAGATCTCGCCGCATGCCGACGCGCCGATCGCCGCGAAGGGATTGCCCGAGGGAACGCGGTAGCCGGCGCCGGCCCCGCCGCAATCGGGCGGCAGGCTCGTCGGATCGATCCCGGCGACGTCGAGGCGCAGCATCTTGCCGAGGAGCGTGGTCCGGCTCTGGCCGTTGCCGCAGGTGCCGTGCTGGTCGCCGCCGCCGCCGCCGTCGCCGGTCGCGATGTACAGGAAGCCGTCGGCGCCGAAGAAGAGCTGCCCGCCGTTGTGGTTCGACTGCGGCTGCGGGAAGACGAGCAGACGCTCCTCCGAGTCGGGGTCGGCGGTGTCCGGGGCGCCGGGCACGACGGAGAAGCGCGAGACGACCGTGGACCACGGCCCGTTGATGGTCCCCTCGGTGTAGTTCACGTAGAAGATTCCGCTCGTGTCGTAGTCGGGGTCGAACGCCAGGCCGAGCAGTCCCATCTCGTTGAGGCTCGAGGCGGCCTGGACGCGATCGGTGATGTCGAGGAAGGTGCCGACCGTCGCCGTGGGGTCGCCGCGCCGGTGAATGCGGATGAGGCCGTTCTGCTCGACGATGAAGAGCCGATCGCGATCGCCCGGCGGGGCGGTGACGAGGAGCGGCCTTCCGGTCAGCCCGGTGACGACCGGGAACGACGCCAGCTGCGCGTTCGGCACCGGCGCGGTGCCCGAGCAGACGTCCTGCGCGTCTGCGGAAGCCGCCGCACCGAGCACCGCCAGAAGCGCGAGGACGGTCCGCGGCGCGGCCCGGGTGTGCCTCGGAGCGGCGCCCTCGCGGATCACAGCGAGGTCTCCGCCCGCAGGTCGCAGCCGGAGGCATCGGCGGCGCTCACCGTGAAGTCGAGCCGGGCGCCGTCTCCCCAGGACGAAGCGCCGGTCAGAACGCCGCCCGTGAATTCGAACCGGAAGCGTTGCGGTCCGCCGGCTCCCTCGCCCGGATGGCTCTCGAGGCGCAGCGGACCGTAGGTGCGCGCGTCGAGGCGCGGCAGCGGCAGCCCGCCGGCGGCGAGAGCCGCGTTCCACAGCGCCAGCAGGGCGGCGCGGTCGGATCCCGACAGGCGCACGATCGCCGCGCCTGCGCGCGGAATGGCGATGTCGATGGCGTCGCGCCCCGCGTCGAAGCGCAGCAGCGGCTCGGCGGGAAGCCCCGGCAGGAGCAGCCGCGCCTCGTGCCGCGGCGCGGGTTCGAACAGATCGGCGGAGCCGCTCACCTCCAGGCGCCAGGGGGCCGGGGTCGGCCCGACCGCCGAAGGAAGCCGCGACGCGACCAGGCGGGCCGCGAGGTCGCCGCCGCCGCAGACGACGAAGGCATTGCGGATCGGCGGCGCGATCGGCGCGCCGTCGGCGCTCATCACCTGGACGTCGTACGGACCCGGCGTGAACCCGGCCGGGATCTCCAGGCGCAACCCTTCGGTCGCGTCGGGCGCGCCGGCGGGGAGGCCGGGATTCAGGCGCATGGCGCGCACGCCGCGCGGCCCGTCGGCGACGAGCAGGCTTCCCCCGGACGACAGCGCCGCCGCGACGCCCGTGGCGATCCCGGGCGTGTCGTAGGCGCCCACGAGCACGGGCGAGGCCGGTGTGGTCACGTCGTATTCCAGCAGTCCCGCGAACCCGTCGGCGACCAGGAGCCGGTTCCCGATGCGCGCGATGCCCGAGGCGGCGCCGGGGGTGAAGATCGTGCGCGCCAGCCGCGGGGTTGCCGGGTTCGAGACGTCGATCACCTGCACACCTCGATTCAAATCGGCGACATAGGCGAAACCGTCCGCCACCACCACGCCCGAAGCCCGCCCCGGGGTGTCGAACCGGGACACCAGCCGCGGTGCGACGGGCGACGACACATCGACGATCACCATACCGCGGAAATCGTCGGCAAGGTAGGCGAGCGATCCCGACACGGCGACGCCGCGCGCCGTCCCGGCCGTATCGAGGGAGGCGAGCAGCCTCGGGGCAGCCCGGTCGCTCCAGTCGACGAGGGCCAGTCCCTGCGACCCGTCCGCGACGAACGCGAGATCGCCGGACGCCGTCACTCCGAGCGCTTCGCCGGGCGTGTCCACCGCACCGGTGAGAATGGGATGTGTCGGATCGGCCGCGTCGATGACCGCGAGACCCGCGTCGGAGAGGGCCGCGAGCACGTGTCGCGACGCGATCGACACTCCGGCCGCCGGGCCCGCGGTCGAAACGCGGCCCGTCACCGAGCCGCCGCCGCTCGCGTCGAGCAGGACGATCCCGCCGGCGCCGTTGGCCGCGGCCGCGAGATCGCCGTCGGCCACGACCGACGTCGTCGCGCCGGGGAGATCGACGCCGCCCAAGAGCGAAGGCGCCGCGGGGCGGCTGGTGTCGAGGATCTGCAGCCCGTTGAGCAGGTCGGCGACGTAAGCCCGTCCGGGCGCGGCCGCGACGTCGAAGAAGTAGGCGCTGTTGCCGGGAAGGGTGCGGCTGCCGATGACGCGTGGGTGGCGCGGATCGCTCACGTTCACCAGCTGCAGGCCCGCGGCGCCCGCGGCCACGGCGAGCGTGGATCCGTCGCGGGCCAGGCCGGAGGCGATGTCCGCCAGCGGCAGCTCCGCCGCGAGCGCCGGTCGTGCCGGATCGGCGAGATCGAAGACGAGGAGCCCGCGCGTCGTGTCGGTGGCGAAGACGGCGCCGTCGCCGGCCGCGACGGAGAGCAGGTCGGCGCCGGCCGGAGCCCACGAGCCCATCTCCGCCGGAGCGGCGGGATCCCGGACGTCGATGACGCGCAGCCCTCCGGCGCCGTCGGCGACGAGGGCGCGGCCGTTCTCGACGACCACGTCGTGCGCCATGCCGCGCGAGTCGAGACGGGCCGCCTCGAACGGCGCGGCCGGATCCGTCACGTCCACGATCCGCAGACCCTCCGCGCCCCCGGCGACGTAGGCGTGGGTGCCGTCGAGCGCCATCGCCTGCGGGTCGGTGAAGGTGTAGAAGCTGCCGAGCCGCAGCGCGCCGCCGGGGTGATCGAGGTCGGCGATGTGCAGGCCGCCGAGGAAGGTGTAGGGATTGAGAAAGGCGATGTAGCCGAGCGAGCCCCGGGTGGCGACGCCGATGCCGCTGTCGCCGGTCTCGAAGCCGCCCGCCCGCACGGGGTGGGCCGCATCGCTGACGTCGATGAGCTGCAGCCCGCCGGCCTTGCTCGCGTGGCTGTAGAAGCCGATGGACACACGGTCGCCGCGCGCCTGGACCGAGCGGCTCCCCTCCGGCAGCGAGTACGCGCCCGCGAGGAACGGTCCGCCGCCGAGCAGCGCGACGCGCGTCCCCGGCTCGAAGGCGGCGCCGCGGATCGTCACGACCGTCGGCGCGCTGGTGGTGCCGCGCGGCGGGCTGACCGTGAGGGTCGAGGGCTCGTCCGACCGGGCGATCGCCGCGGCGAGGAGCAGGATGGTCCCCCCCGCGGCGACCGCGAAGCGGCCGCCCCGGGGCTTCATCGGGCGCGGCTCACGCGATGATCCCGAGCTCCGTGAGCCCGAGCCCGCTGTAGCCGGGGAAGACGGTGTCGACCTTCGCGGGGTCGGCCCCCATGTGCTTGCGCAGGATCTCCCAGAAGATCGCCCGGTAGTCGGTGCGGTGCGTGAGGTAGCGGCCGTCCTTGGCGAACATGACGCCGGCCGGCCAGGTGGCGGGAGCGCAGTTGTACACGCCGCCCACGACCGCCCCTCCGGCGGCGAACAGGCACGACGCCACGGCGTGGTCGGTGCCGACGCTGCCGTTCTCCTTGGAGGTGCGCCCGAACTCCGACAGGGTGACGACGACGGTGTCGTTCCAGACCGCCGGGTAGTTGCGCGGGTCGGTGGCCCCTCCCGACAGCACGATGTGCAGCGAGCGCAGACCGTACGCCAGCCGCGCGAGCAGGTCGGCCTGCGTCCCGCTCGCCGCGCCCTGCGAGTTGTGGGTGTCGAAGCTCCCCAGCTCGGTTCCGGCGACGCGCGTGCCGTTGTTGTTGACCGCGTCGGACTCGAGCATCGACAGCGCGCAGATCTTGAGAGAGCGGAAGAAGCCGTAGGCCGAGGACGGGAAAGGTCCCGGCGCCGTCGGCGGGTTGGTGGCGTCGCTCACCGGGAACAGCGAGAAGCCGGTGTTCGGGTCCTTCGGGTCCCAGGTGGACTGGCTCCAGGAGCGGTACTCGTCGAGCGTGTCGGTCAGCTTGACGTCCGTCTGCGACAGCAGCGGCCGGTACGCCTCGAGCCCGTTGAGGTTCTGGTACGCCGCCTCCCAGGCGTTGGCGAGCTTGGTCTTCTTCGGATCGGAGGGGATGAAGTCGAAGGAGTTCGGGTTGGCGACGTTGACGAACGGCTCGTCGCCCCGGAGCAGCAGCGGCTGGTTCGCCTGCACCGACAGCGCCGGGAGGCGCACCCCGGCGGCGACGGCGTTCTGCTCGATGTAGCGGTACAGCCAGCCTTCGAAGAGCTGCGTCTGCAGCGGATTGCCGTTCTCCCACACGCGCTGGTCGTCGAAGTGCGACATGGTGTTGTTCGGATAGCCCACCCGGTGCACGACCGCCAGGTCGCCGGCGTTGAAGACCGGCATCGCCGCCGACATCGCCGGGTGCAGCCGCGCGAAGCCGTTGCCGAGGTCGAGCGACGAGGTGTTCGGGATGAACAGCGTCGGCCGGTTGACCGTGTTGTAGTCGGGGTCGCCGGCGGGAATGACGGTGTTGAGCCCGTCGTTGCCGCCGCGCAGGAAGATGAAGATCAGCCGGCGGTTCGAGAAGGGCCCGGCGGTCGCCGCCAGGGCCTGGCGCAGGAACGGGCCCGGGAGGAGCGAGCTCACTCCGATCCCGGCCAGGGTCAGCCCGGCGCCGCGCAGGAAGGAACGGCGGTTGCAGTCGCAGTCCGCGTGTCGGCTCATCGTGCGCCTCCTACTGCTCGAGGAACTGGGCCAGGCCCATGAGGTATGCGGCGGTCTCGCGGATCCGCGTGTCGGTGTAGGTGCTGGCGGCCCCGCTGTCGTTGGTGTTGAGGTAGTCGATGGCGCGCTGCCGGTCCGCGGCGGTGATGGCGCCGCCGAGGAGCACGCCGGACAGGAAGTCGACGATCGCCGGGGCGTTGTTCGGCGACGCGGCGGTGGACACGCCGTTGGCGTTCAGGAGCCCGATCACGTCGGCGCCGAAGGTGCTCGCCGTGTGCGTCGCCATGTCGTACCCGAAGTTCTGCCGCTCCAGCAGGTTGTTGGTGTCGAGCCAGTCGGCGCCGATCTCGCTGAACCCGGTGGGCACCGGGTTCTGGTGGAACAGCTCGGACATGCGGTTGAGGTAGCTGCGCACCGACGACTGGCCGTCGGTCAGGCCGCGCAGGGCGCGCATCCCCGAGACCACGTGCTCGAACGGCGTCTTGACCTTGTTGTTGGCGTGGGACGGGTCGCGGAAGGCGGCCTGGGCGAGCACCGCCCGCAGCACCTCGCGCAGGTCGCCGACGCCGTGCGGGTTGGCCGGGTTGTTCCAGGCGGCGACGACCGCGTCGATCATCGCCTGCGTCGGCTGCTCGTCCACGAAGCGCTGCAGGAGCTTCTTCGAGACGAAGAGCGCGGTCGACGGGTGCGCGCAGATGGCGTCGTAGGCGAGCGAGGCGTCGTTGATGCCCGCCGCGGGGTTCGCCGCCGTCGAGGGGATGATCCTCTGGTACGGCGTGCCGGCGAACAGCGTCTTCTGCGACGTGTCGTGCCGCGAGGTGCGGAAATTCACCACCCACAGCCCCGGCGGCTCGGTCGCGGTGCCGTAGGTGTTGCTCGGGATGCACGCGGCCAGCGGATCCGCCGCGACCGAGGCGTCCTTCTTGCAGACGTTCCAGCCGGTGAAGACACGGGCGAGCTGCACGATGTCCGCCTGCGTGTAGCCGCCGTTCACCCCCATGGTGTGCAGCTCGAGCAGCTCGCGGCCGTAGTTCTCGTTCGGCGCCGTGGCGACGTTGCTGACCGTGTCGAGGTAGATGATCATCGCCCGCCCCAGCCCGCTCGCCTCGACGATGTCGCGGAAGGTGCCGTTGAAGGCCAGGTCGCGGAAGGTCTGCTCCATCTCGTAGTGCAGCCCGGCCGCCTCGAGGTCCTGCGTCGCCGGGAACAGCGCGTTGTAGAAGTTGAACCAGTCGTACGACTCGTTGTGATCGGTGTTGAAGTGGTTGTCCCAGAACATCGTCACCTGCTGCTCCAGCTGCCGCCGCGCGTAGACGGCGTTGACGATGTCGAGCGCCAGCAGCTCGTTGATGTTGTCGGGCGGGACGAGCGTGGCGGTGCGGCTGGTCAAGGCGGTGTTGGTGGACTCGTCGATCGAGGCGGGGTTCAGCTGCTCGTCGAGGTAGCCCTGGATCCCGAGGGTGGCGATGCGGGCGCGGCTGTACTCGTCGCCGCCGTAGCCGAGGCGATCGAGCGTGTGGCGGCGCATCACGCCGTCGCAGGTGCCGCGCAGCGGGCGCGCGGCGCCGGCGGAGCCCGTGCCGGGCGTCCCCTCGCCTCCGGACGACTCGGCCGTGACGAGGTAGAAGAAGGCCTCGCCCGCGGGCGGGTCTCCCGCCGTCGTGAACGCGGTGCCGGCGATCTCGTCGCCGTTGCACTCCGCGCCGTCACCCCGCGGCAGCCACGAGACCAGGCCGCGGTAGACGTTGTAGTCGGTGGCTCCGGTCGTGGCCGTCCAGGTGATCTGCGAGGAACTGCCGACCTGCACTCCAGCCACTTCTCCGGGGGGCGCCGCCACGGCCATCCCGATCCCGCTCAGGAAGACGAGGCAGGCGCCCATGGTCCGCTCGGCATTGCGCCAGCGCATGGGCGTCTCCTGTCCTGTCCGGGAGGGGGACTGGAGCCCTCTAAGTACGACGCGATCGGCTCATTGCAAAGCAGAAAAAGCGCGCGCGGATCGTTCCCGGACAGAAAGACTCATGCGTCCGTGGATATTTCTTCGCGATGCCTGCGCGAGCCGCCCGCGCCCTGTGCGATGTACGCGGGAATCAGCCGATGAGGCCGGGCTCGGTCAGGCCGAGGCCGGTGTAGCCGGGGAAGACCGTGTCCGCCGTGGCCGGATCGGCGCCCATGTGGTCGCGCAGGAGCTCCCAGAACAGCGCGCGGTAGTCGGTGCGCAGGCTGACGTAACGCCCGTCCTTCGCGAACAGCGTTCCCGCCGGCCACGTGGACGAATCGCAGTTGTAGACGCCGCCGTTCACCGCGCCGCCGGCGACGAAGAGACACGACGCGGCCGCGTGGTCGGTGCCGCCGCTGCCGTTCTCCTTCGAGGTGCGGCCGAACTCCGAGAGGGTGCAGACGACCGTGTCGTTCCAGACGCCGCGGTAGCCGCGCGTGTCGATCGCGGCCCCGGACAGGACGATCTGAAGGGATCGCAGTCCGTACGCCAGCACCGAAAGGAGAGAGGCCTGCATGCCGATCGTCGCGCCCTGGGTGTTGTGGCTGTCGAAGCCGTTCAGCTCGGTCCCGGCGACGCGCGTGCCGTTGTTGTTGGTCGCGTCCGATTCCAGGAGCGACAGCGCGCAGATCTTGAGCGAGCGGAAGAAGGCGAGGGCGGACGAGGGGAACGGTCCCGGCGCCGTCGGCGGGTTGGTCGCGCTGTCCACCGGGAAGAGCGAGAACCCGGTGTTCGGGTCCTTCGGGTTCCACGTCTGCTGGCTCCACGAGCGGTACTCGTCCAGCACGCCGGCGAGCTTGACGCTGGTCTCCGCCAGGAGCGGCCGGTACGCCTCGACCCCCATGAGGTCGGCATATTCCCCGCTCCAGCCGCCGCCGACCTTGGTCTTCTTCGGCTCGGACAGCGAGTAATCGAACCCGTCGGGGACGGCGATGTTGACGAACGGCTGGTCGCCGCGCAACAGCACCGGCCGGTTCGCCTGCACCGACAGCGCCGGGAGCTGCACGCCCTGCGCGACCGCGTTCTCGACGATGTAACGGTACAGCCAGCCTTCGAACAGCTTCGTCTGGGCCGGGTTGCCGCTCTCCCACACCCGCTGGCCGTCGAAGTGCGACATGCTGTTGGCGGGGACGCCGACGCGGTGGACGACCGCCAGGTCGCCCGAGGCGAACACGGGCATCAAAGCCGCCATCGCCGGGTGCAGGCGCGCGAAGCCGTTGCCGAGATCGAGCGACAGGCCGTTGGGGATGTACAGGGTCGGCCGGTTCAGCGCGCTGTAATCCGGATCGCCCGCGGGGATCACGGTGTTGACCCCGTCGTTGCCGCCGCGCAGGAAGATGAAGAGCAGCTTCTTGTTGGCGTAGGGGCCGGCGGTCGCGGCCATCGCCTGGCGGAGGAAGGGGCCCGGGAGCAGCGACGAGACCCCGATCCCGGCCAGGGTCAATCCGGCGCCGCGCAGGAAGGAGCGGCGGCTGCAGTCGCAATCGGTCTCGCGGGCCATCGATCCCCTCCTACTGCTCCAGGAACTGGGCGAACCCCAGCATGTAGCCGGCGGTCTCGCGGATCCGTCCGTCGTCGTAAGGCTTCGCGACCCCGTTGTCGTCGGTGTTCAGGTAGTCGATGGCGCGCTGCCGCTCCGCGGGGGTGAGCGTGCTTCCGAAGAACATCGACGACAGGTCGTCGACGATCGCCGCGGCGTTGCCCGGCAGCGCGGCGGTCGAGACGCCGTGATCGTGGAGCAGGCCGATCACGTCGGCGGAGAAGGACGGCGAGGCGGCCGCCGTCATGCCGAAATTCCGCCGCTCCAGGAGATTGTTGGTGTCGAGCCAGTCGCCGCCGATCTCCGAGTACCCGGTCGGCACGGGATTGCGGTGGAACAGCTCCGACATGCGCGTCAGGTACCCCTCGACGATGGACAGGCCGTCGGTCGAGGCGCGCACGGCGCGCAGCGCCGAGGCCACGTGCTCGAAGGGCGTCTTGATCTTGCCGCCGACGCGCGCCGGGTCGCGCATCGCCGACTGGGTCAGGACAGCGCGCAGCACCTCGCGCAGGTCCCCGACGCCGCGCGGGTTGGCGGGGTTGTTCCACGCCGCGACGACGGCGTCGATCATCGCGGTCGTCGGCTGCTCGTCCACGAAGCGCTGCAGGAGCTGCTTCGCGATGAACCGCGGGGTCGAAGGATGGGCGGCGATGGCGTCGAAGGCGAGGCGCGCGTCGTTCACGCCCGCGGGCCGGTTGAATGCGGTGGACGGGATGACCTTCTGGTACGGCGTCCCGGCGAACAGGATCTTCTCCGAGGTGTCGTGGTACACCGGCTCGAAACTGGACACCCAGACGCCCGGGGGCTCGCTCGGCGTGCCGTAGATGTTGCTGGGGATGCAGGTGGACAGCGGGTCGGACGCGACCGAGACGTCCTTCTTGCAGACGTTCCAGCCCGAGAAGACCTTGGCGAGCTGCACGATGTCCTGCTGCGTGTAGCCGCCGTCCACGCCCAGGGTGTGCAGCTCCAGGAGCTCGCGCGCGTAGTTCTCGTTCGGAGCGCCGGCCACGTTGCTGACCGAGTCCAGGTAGATGATCATGGCCGGCCCCAGGCCGCTCGCCTCGAGGATCTGGCGGAACGTCCCGTTGAAGGCCAGGTTGCGGAAGGCGTTCTGCGCCTGGTAGTGCAGGTTGGTCGCTTCGGAGTTCTGCTTCATCTCCATGACGTTGTCGTAGAACCCGAAGAAATCCGTGGACTCGTTGATGCAGGTGTTGAAGTGGTTGTCCCAGAACATCGTGACCTGCTGTTCGAGCTGGCGCCGCGAGTACACGGCGTTGACGAGGTCGAGCGCATCGAGCTCGCTGACGGACTCCGGAGGAACGAGCGGCGCGCGCCGGGTCTGGAGCGCGGTGTTGTCCGACTCGTCGATGGAGGCAGGGTTGAGCTGCTCGTCGATGTAGCCCTGGAGGCCGAGGGTGGCGATGCGGGCGCGCGACCAGTCGCTCTCGCCGTACCCGATGCGCTCGAGCACATGATGGCGCAGCAGGCCGTCGCATGTCCCGCGCCGCGGCCGTGAAAGGCCCCCGGTGCCGGAGCCGATCGTCCCTTCGCCGCCGGTGTCGGATTCGGCGGTGACGAGGTAATAGAAGGCTTCGCCGACCGGCGGGTTCCCGGTCGTCTTGAGCGACGCAGTGGTGACCCGGTCGTGACACTCCGCTCCGTCGCCGTGGTGAAGGGTCGAGACGAGCCCCCGGTAGACGTTGTAGGACGTCGCGGTCGTCACCGGGCTCCAGATGAGGAGCGAGGAGGGCGCGACCGTGATCCTGGCGACCTCGCCGGGGGCCGCGGCCCCCCCCTGGGGCGGCGCCGCAGCGGCGGCTCCGATCCCGAAGAGCAACGCGAGGCTCAAAGCGCCCGGGAGGCGCACGCCTTTCAACCGGGACATGGACTTCTCCTGTCTTGTCTGGGAGGGACGACAGGTTCTCTCATACGGCGGAATCCGTTCCCTGCAAAGCAGAAAATGTCCGGAAGCGGAGGGATTCTAGCCTTGAAGGGAACCTAAGTCACGCTCGCGCGGCCCAGGAATAGCCCTGCTTCGCGAGCGGCAGGGAGCGGACCCGCTTGCCGGTCGCCCCGAAGATCGCGTTCGTCACCGCCGGGATCACCGGCGGCAGGACCGGCTCGCCGAGCCCGGTCGGCGGGTGGTCGGTCTCGACGAAATGGGCGTCGATCGCCTGCGGCACCGCGGAGATGCGCGCCGGAGTGTACTCGTGCAGGTTGCTCTGCACCGCGCGGCCGCGCTCGAAGGTGATCTCGAAGTCCATCAGGTGGCTGAGCCCGTCCACGACCGACCCCTGGACCTGCTGGATCGCCCCGCTCGGGTTGACGATGGGCCGGCCGACGTCGGTGGCCGTGAAGACCCTCTCGACGCGGACGGCGCTGTTCGCGTCCACGCGCACCTGCGCCACGACGGCGCTGTAGCCGTAATGGCAGAAGTGTCCGGCGAGGCCCAGCGCCGTGCCTTTCGGCAGGGTCCGCTTTGCCCAGCCGCTGCGCTCCGCGACCGCCTGGTACACGCCACGCATCCGCTGCGGGTCGAAGCGGGCGAGGGGATTGCCTCCGGCCGGGGCCGGCGCCGTCTCCTTCTCGAGCATCGCCAGTCTCACCTGAAGCGGATCCTTGCCGGCGGCGTGCGCCAGCTCGTCGATGAAGGACTGCACGACGAAGCAGACGGCGTTGTCCCCGGGAGCGCGCAAAGCGCCGGTCGGCACGCCGAGCGGCTGCACCGAGGAGACGAGCGCGTAGTTCGGGACGAAGCGGGCGGGGAAGTCGCGCTCCGACATGGACGCGCCGCGCACGAACTTCTCGCCCTCGCCGAACGACACGAAGTGATCGCGCCACGCGACGACGCGCCCGGCGGCGTCGATCCCGCCGCGCAGCGCGTGGAAGCCGCCCGGCCGGTAGAAGTCGTGCCGGATGTCGTCCTCGCGGGTCCACAGGAGCTTCACCGGAACACCCGCCTTCTTCGCGATGGCGGCCGCCTCCACCATGTAGTCGTTCTCGAGGCGGCGGCCGAAGCAGGCGCCGATGCGGGTCAGGTGGACGGTGATGTCGCGCTCGGCGATGCCGAGGGTCTGCGACACCAGCTCCCGGCCCGACCCCGGCGTCTGCGTCGGCGCCCAGATCTCCATGCGCGTGCCGTCGAAGCGCGCGGTGCAGTTCATCGGCTCCGCCGAGGCATGGGCCAGGAAGGGGTAGTCGTATTTCGCCTCCACGACCTGCGCCGCCGCCTTGAAGCCGGCCTCGAGGTCGCCGTCGTTCCGGAGGGTGCGGGCCGGCGGCTGCTGCCACAGCTCCTCGGCGCGCTGCGCGAAGCCGGCGCTGCCCTGGCTTGCGGTCGCGCCTTCGTCCCACTTGACCTCGAGTTTGGCGCGCGCCTGCTGCGCCGCCCAGACGCTGTCGGCGACGATGGCGACGCCGCCCAGCAGGCCCGACAGCGCGGACCCTCCTTCGAGGACGAAGGCGTGCCGCACTCCGGGCAGCTGCACCACGTCGTTCAGGTTGGCGGTGATCACCTTGCCGCCGTACACCGGGCATTTCTCGAACACCGCGTGCAGCATCCCCGGGACCTGGACGTCGATCCCGAAGAGCGGCTTGCCGGTCGTGAGCGCCAGGTTGTCGGGGCCGGCGAGCGGCTTGCCGATGATCCGGAACCGCTTCGGATCCTTGAGCGTCAGGGTCTGCGGATCGGGCGCCGGAAGGGTCGCGGCCTTCGCGGCGAGCGCGCCGTAGCCGAGCGACCGCTTCGAGGCCGCGTGCAGGACCTTCCCCGGCGAGGTGGTGCACTCGGAGGCCGGCACGCTCCATTCCTTCGCGGCGGCGGCGATGAGCAGGGCGCGCGCCCCGGCGCCCACCTGGCGCATCGGCAGCCACTGGTTCGGAATCGCGATGCTGCCGCCGGCGAACTGGTCGCCGTACTTCGTCTCGTCGAGATCGGCCTGCTCGATGCGCACGTCCTTCCAGTCGGCGTCGAGCTCCTCCGCGATGAGCATCGGGAGGGAGACCTTCACGGCCTGCCCGACCTCCGGGTTCTTGGCGGTGATGGTGATGACGCCGTCGGCGCCGATGCGCACGAACGCGTCCGGCGCGAGCGGCGGCGCCTCGTCTTCCGCGCGGCCGGCGCGGGTTCCGAACGACAGGCCGATCAGGACGCCGCCCCCCGCCACCGCGCTGACGCGGAGGAAGGTGCGGCGATCGAGAGGGAGCGCGGGGGCGGTCCGGGTGCGGTCCATGGCGGCTTCTCCTACGACTTCGCCGCGCCGGCGGCCCTGCGGATCGCCTCGCGGATGCGCAGGTACGTGCCGCAGCGGCACAGGTTGCCGTCCATCGCCGCGTCGATCTGCGCGTCGGTGGGCTTCGCCGTCTTCGCCAGGAGCGCGGCGGCCGACATGATCTGTCCCGCCTGGCAGTAACCGCACTGGGCGACGTCGATGTCCCTCCAGGCCTTCTGCACCGGGTGCGACCCGTCGGCGGACAGCCCTTCGATGGTGGTGATCTTCTTCCCCGCCACGCTGCCCACCTGCGTGACGCAGGAGCGCACGGCCGTGCCGTCCACGTGCAGCGTGCACATGCCGCAGACCGACATGCCGCAGCCGAACTTGGTCCCCTTCAGATCGAGCAGATCGCGGACCACCCAGAGCAGCGGCATCTCCGCGGGGGCGTCGACGGTGGTCGGCCGCCCGTTCACGGTCAGCTGGATTTTCATCGGCTTCTCCCGTCCCGGACCGGGGAGGATTCTAACCGAGGGACGGGATCGGCAGGAGGGAACCAGCGAAAGCACAAAAAAACGGGGCGTCCCGAAGGACGCCCCGTCAGGACCGAAAGCGGCCGTCTTACTTCGACGACGCCTTTTCCATCTTGATGTCGCTGATCGACTCGTGCTCGCCCTTCTCGTTGTCGGTGCAGACCACCGTGACGGTCTGTCCCGGCTGCACGGACTTGATCTTGCTGATCGCCTGCCCGGTCACCGGAACGGTCTTCTCCGCCCCGTCCGGTCCCTTGATCGTCATGGTCTTGCCGTCCGCGTTCACGGAGACGACGGTGACCTGGACGTCGTGGGTCTTCTTCGCGCCGCCGGCAAACGCCGACGACATGGGCGCCGCGACCATCGCGACGATTGCAAGCACGGTGCACAGCCGCACAAGCGTCTTCATTGTCGAACCCTCCTCTTTGGACCGCCGGCCCTCGACGAGGCGCCGGTCGTGTCGATGAAGTGTCGTATGGTATGCCCGTCGCTCCGGTTCGACCACCCGGTTCTACAATCACGCGCACGGAATTGAAATCGCTTAGGATTCCCTGAATGCCGACCCGATCCGGCCCCGCACCCACCGTCCTCTTCCTCGGCGAGGAGATCCCGCCCTGCCCGGGCGGCGTGGCGCAGTGGGGATCGTGGATGGCGCGCCAGCTCTCGCGCCGCGGCCTCCGTGTCGTGTACGCGGCGCGGCGCGATTTCATGCACGACGGTCCGGAGTTTTACCGAGACGGATATACCGCGCACCCGATCGAGTCGGCGCGCTGGAAGCAGCGCAAGGAGCTGCACATCCTGAAGGCGCTCGCCGAGTGCCGGCGTTTGTACCGCCCGCGCGCCGTCATCGCCCTCAATTGCAAGGTGGCGCGCGTCCCGCTCCTGATGCGTCCGTGGGCCGGCTGGAAGGTCGCGATCGCCGCGCACGGCATGGAGATCACCAAGAACGGCCACCGGCCGCGCCGGCAGACCGGCCTGCGCTGGGCCTTCGGCTCCGCCGATCTCGCGGTCGCCGTCAGCCGCTTCACCCGCGACCGGATCCTCGACGCGGGGGTCGCGCCCGACCAGGTGCGCGTCATCCCGTGCGGCGTCAGCCCCGAGCTGTTCCGTCCGCGCGACGTCGCCGCGGCCCGCCGCCGCTTCGGCTTCGGGACGCGGCCGGTGGTGCTGACCCTGGCGCGCCTGGTGTCGCGCAAGGGGCACGACCTGGTGATCCGCGCGCTGCCGGATTTGCGCCGCCGCGTCCCCGACCTGCTCTACGTCGTCGCCGGGCCGCACAACCCGCCGTACGAGGAGCGGCTGCGGGCGCTGGCGCGCGAGCAAGGGGTCGAGGACACCGTGCGCTTCCTCGGCTATGTCGAGGAGGCGGCGCTGCCCGACCTCTACGCCGCCGCCGACGTCTACGCGATGCCCAGCCGGCACGACACGGCGGGCGGGAACTTCGAGGGCTTCGGGATCAGCTATCTCGAGGCGAACGCCTGCGGCGTCCCCGTGGTCGGCGCCGACACGGGAGGCGTGGCCGACGCCATCGTGGACGGCGCGACGGGTTATCTCGTTCCGCCGGAGGACGTCCCGGCGCTCACCGATCGTCTGCTGCGGCTGCTCGCGGACCCGGCCGCGGCGCGGCGCATGGGGGAGACGGGGCGGAATCGCGTCCTGGCCTCGTTCACCTGGGAGCGGATCGCCGCGCAGTTCCTCGCGGCGCTCGAGGAGAAGACCGGGCCGCTCGCGCGGCCGTCGCCGGCCGGGTGGCCGGTCGCCGCGATGTCGGATACGCTGCATCGCGACGCTCCTCCGGCAGCCTCCTCGAGGTGAATCATGGCGACGATGCGCGCAGTGCAGGTGTCACGGCCCGGCGGCCCTTTCGAGATCGTCGAACGCCCGATCCCCGACCCGCTTCCAGGGACGGTGCGGATCCGTGTCCAGGCGTGCGGCATCTGCCACAGCGATGCGCTGACGAAGGAAGGGACGTGGCTGGGGGTCCGGTACCCGCGGCTTCCCGGGCACGAGATCGCCGGCGTCATCGACGCGGTCGGCCAGGGCACGCCGCGCCTGAGGGAGGGGCAGCGGGTCGGCGTCGGCTGGAGCGGCGGTTTCTGCGGGCACTGTCAGCCGTGCCGCCGCGGCGTGCCGATCGCCTGCGTCACCCAGCAGATCACCGGCATCACGCGTGACGGCGGCTACGGCGACTACCTGATCGCCGCGGAGAACGCCGTCGCCGTCTTCCCGGCCGATCTCCCGGCCGTGGACGCGGCCCCGCTTTTGTGCGCCGGCCTCACGACCTTCAACGCGCTGCGCCACAGCGGCGCGCGCGCCGGCGACCTCGTGGCCGTGCTCGGCATCGGCGGGCTCGGCCACCTCGGCGTGCAGTACGCGGCGAAGATGGGGTTCCGGACGGTCGCCATCGCCCGCGGCGCCGACAAGAAGCCGCTGGCGCAGAAGCTCGGGGCGGTCGACTACATCGACAGCCAGGCGGAGGACCCGGCCGCCGCTCTCATGAAGAGAGGCGGCGCGCAGGTCATCCTGGCGACCGCCACGAGCGGCGAGGCCATGGCGGCGGTGCAGGGCGGGCTCGCCCTCGACGGCACGCTGCTCATCGTCGGCGCGGCGCACAGCCTCAACGCCAATCCGCTGCTGCTCCTCGGCGGGAGGCGTTCGATCCGCGGCTGGGCGTCGGGGACGAGCATCGACAGCGAGGACACGCTCGCCTTCAGCGCGCTCCAGGGGGTGCGTTCGATGAACGAGGTCTTCCCGCTCGAGAAGGCGACGGAAGCCTACGAACGGATGATGAGCGGCAAGGCCCGCTTCCGCGTCGTGCTCAGCCTCGAGCCGGAGGCAGCTTCGCCAGCGCTGCCTTCCCGGCGCTGAGCAGGGGCTGCAGCCCGGAGGGACGGCGTTCGAGGATCGGCAGGCCGTCCTCGAGGAGGTGCCGGGCCTCCCGCGCGTCGCCGCCTTCCGCGAGACCGCAGCCGAGGGCGATCATCGCCTCCGCCGTGCGCCGGTCGCCGGGCACGAACAGCCGGCCGCGGATCTCCAGTCCCTCGCGCAGGAGCGGCAGCGCCTCGGACGGGCGCCCGAGCGCGAGGAGCGTCCGGCCGAGTCCGACGAGCGAGTCGGAGGTCGGCGGCGCCGGCTTCGAGTAGATCGTCCGATCCGCCGCCAGGGTCTTCGTGTACAGGGCCTGGCTCTCCTCGAGGCGCCCCTGCTCGCGCCGCAACCCCGCGAGGGCCTCTTCCACCAGCACCACGCTGAAGTGATCCTCGCCGAGGATCTTCCGCCGCGTCTGCAGCGCCCGCTGCAGCATCTCCTCGGCCTCGTCGAAGCGCCCGCGGCGCGCCAGCAGGCAGCCGAGCGCAAACCGGCTCTGGGAGGTCGGCACGGCGTCGTCGCCGACCTTCGCGACCCGCACCGCCAGCACGTCCCGCAACAGGCGCTCCGCCCCGTCCTCGTCTCCGGCCTCCCCCTGGACCATGCCGAGACCGTTCCGAACGACCAGGAGGAGCGGATGCTCCGGAGGGAGGCTCTTCCCGCCGATCGCGATCGCCTTCTCGTAGTCGCGCCGCGCAGCCGCGAGGTCGCCCCGGCGATACTCCGTGTAGGCGATGTTGTTCAGGGTCTTCGCGACGTCGGGACTTCCGGGCCCCTGGGCCTTTCTGCGGATCTCGAGCACCTCGTGGAGCATCGCATCCGCCTCCGCGAACTCCCCGCGGTCGCGGAGCAGGTTGCCGAGGACATCGAGGGAGATCGCCGTATCCAGGTGATCCGGGCCGAGGATGCGGCGGCGATCCTCCAGGACCTTCCTCATGAGCGGCTCGGCCTCGTCGAACGCCCCTTCGGCGGCGAGGATCCCGCCGAGGTTGTGACGCACGATCTGCGTGTCGTAGTCCAGGTCCGAAGTCCGCCCTTCGCGGATGCGCAACGCCTGCCGGAAGAAGTCTCCGGCCTCCCGGTAGTGTCCCCGGTTGTACATGAGCGACCCGAGGTCGCTGAGGCTCATGGAGACCTCGAGGTGGTTTTCGCCGAGCGCGCGTCGGTTGATGGCGAGGGCCCGGCGATAGGCTTCCTCGGCCCCCTCGAGGTCCCCCTTCTCGGTCAGGACCTCTGCGAGCTCCGCGAGGATGGGCGCGAGCCCGGCGTCGTCGGGCCCGCGCAGACGCTCATACCGTGCCAGGGCGTCCCGGAGCGTGCGCTCGGCGGCGTCGTACTCTCCCTTCCGGGCGAGCAGGCCGCCGATCTCGTTCAGCGTCGCCGCCGCCTGGACGCTCTGGTCGCCGTACAGGCCCCGGTACCGATCCAGGGCGCCGTCCAGGAGCGGGCGGGCGCGATCGTAGAGTCCGAGCGTCAGGTCGATCCGGCCGAGCATCAGCATCATCTCCGCCTGGATCTCCGGCTGCGAGCGCAGCTCCGCCTCGACGCGACGCGCCGCCCGGTCGACGAGATCGCGGGCGGAAAGATCCTCCCCCGGGGCGTGGTGCGGATCCGATCCCTCGAAGAGTTTCAGCGTGAAGTCCTTCACCTCGCGGGCCTTGGCGGCCTCCCGGCGCGCCTGCCGCGCCTGCCACAGGGTCCCGGCCATCCCCACGCCGAGCGACAGGACGACGAGGACGGCGGCGGCGGTGCCGACGCGGTGGCGCGACAGGAATTTGCCGGCCCGGTAGCCCCAGGTGTCGCGCTGCGCGCGGATCGGCAGCCCGCGCCGGTGCCGATCGAGATCCTCCGACAGCGCCTCGACCGTGCGGTAGCGCCGCCCCGGGTCCGGCTGCAGGGCCTTCAGCACGATGGTGTCGAGATCCCCCCGGAGACGGCGCCGCAGCCGCGTCGATCGCGCGTCGGCTCCGTCCACCGCTCTCGACGGAGGAGGAGCCGGAGCGCCGGTGGTCTCCGCGGCGTGCGGGCCCGGCTCGCCCGCGGCCGGCCGCACCGGGCGGCGCCCGACCAGGAGCTCGTGCAGCACCACCCCCAGGCTGTAGACGTCGGCGGCCGTCGTCAACGGCGCGTCGAGGGCCTGCTCCGGCGCGCAGTATCCCGGCGTCATCGGTCGCAGCCCGGCGCGCGTCAGGGTCCGCTCCGGCTCCGCCCCCTCCTCGGCGAGGAGCTTGGCGATGCCGAAATCGAGCAGCTTCACCTGCCCCTGGGCGTCGACCAGGATGTTCGACGGCTTCAGGTCGCGGTGGATCACCAGGTTCCGGTGCGCGTACTGCACCGTCTCGCAGACGTCGGCGAACAGCCGCAGCCGCTCCTCGACCGACGCGTCGTGCGTCGCGCACCAGGCGGTGATCGGCACGCCTTCGACGTGCTCCATCACGAACCAGGGGCGGCCGTCGGGTGACACGCCCCCGTCGAGCAGGTGGGCGATGTGCGGATGCTCGAGGCGCGCCAGGATCTGGCGCTCGCGCCGGAAGCGCTCCAGGATCTCGTCGGTATCGAAGCCCCGCCGGACGAGCTTCAGGGCCACCTGTTTCTTGAACTGGCCATCGGCCCGGTCCGCCAGGTAGACGACCCCCATGCCCCCGTGGCCGATGCGGCGGAGCAACCGGTAGGGACCGAGCGTCTCGTGCGTCGCCTCCTCCTGCGGGGGAACGGTGCCGGGAGGGTCTGAGAAGGTGTCGACCCCGCTGACCGGCGATCCTTCCAGAAAGTCCCCCGCCCGCTCGCCGCGATCCAGCAGGGCGATCACCTCGTCCCGGAGAGCGGGATCGGAGGCGCAGGCGCGCTCCACGTGGGCCCGCCGCGCCTCCGCCGGCTGCTCGAGCGCCTCGTCCAGGACCCTCGAGATGCGTCGCCAGCGCTCCGGCGTCTGCAGCGTCGTCATGGCGACGGCGTCCCGGCCATCTCGTGCATCAGGAAAGCGCGGGCCTTGAACCAGTCCCGCTTGACGGTGGCCAGCGAGATCGACAGCGCCCCGGCCGTCTCCTCGAGCGTGAGCCCGGCGAAGTAGCGGAGCTCGACCAGCCGCACGAGCCGCGGGTCGAGCCCTTCGAGGCGCACGAGCGCGCGGTCGAGGGCGAGATGATCCACGCGCTGCGCGGGATCCGCCAGGACGCTGTCGTCGAACGCGATCCGCTCCACGTCGCCGCCGCGCTTCCGCGCCGCCCGCTCCCGGGCGTGATCCACGACCAGCCGCCGCATCACCTTGGCGGCCACGGCGAAGAAGTGGCCGCGGTTCTCGTAGGAGGCGCGCGTCTGGTCCACCAGGCGCAGGTAGGCCTCGTGCACCAGGGCGGTCGTCCGCATCGTCTCCCCGCGGCCGCGGCCCGCCCGGCGGCGCGCCAGCGCGCGCAGCTCCTGGTAGACGAGAGGGAAGAGACGGTCGACGGCGCCGGGATCCCCCTGTCCCCAGGCGCTGAGGATCCCGGTGATGTCCTCGGATGGCACTTCCCGTTTCACGGTTGGATCTCCCGGAACGGTGCGGCCACGAACGGAGCGGTGCCATCACCCTAGCGCAGGCGCTTCCGGCAGATCAACCCCGTCCCGCTTCGATCCCGCAGGCCGATGGTCCTGCGCCATGAGCCGAAAGCCGGCCGGTTTCCGTAGTGGGGATCATGGGGAGGAAGACCATGATCCAGGTCCCGTTCGTGGAACCAGGCCGTCCGACGTTTCCCTTCGCCGCGCCGCGTCGCCTCGCGCTGGCGCTGGTTTCGCTTGCCGCCATGCTCGCGGCGCCGGTGCCGGCCCGCGCGGCGGCGCCGGTCCCGCTGGTGAACTACCAGGGGGTGCTGCGCAGCGCCTCCGGCCAGCCGCTCGACGGGGACTACGACATGGTCTTCCGCTTCATGAGCGCCGCCTCCGCCGGCGACGAGATCCTCGTGGACGACTGGAGCCAGGGGGTCGGCGGACCGGTGCACGTGTCGAAGGGGCTATTCAACGTGACGCTGGGGGCCGGCTTTCCGACCGACGGCTCCGGCCCGGGAACCTACACCTCGCTTTCCCAGGTGTTCCGCGACTACGCCGCGGTCTGGCTCGAGGTGCGGGTCGGTGCGGAGACGCTCACGCCGCGCACGCTGGTCGTTTCGGCGGCGTCGGCGCTCAACGCCGATCACCTCGACGGCAAGGACGCCGCCGACTTCATCGACACCTCGGCGACTCCGCAGACCAAGGCGGGCCAGCTCTTCTGCTCCGACGGCGTCTACGCCACCTCCACCAGCGGCGGATACGGCATCGAGGCTTACGGCGGTGTCGCCGGCGGCTTCTTCCACGACCAGGGCGACTCGGGATTCGCATGGGTCGGCTACGGAAACCGCGGCGTGCACGCCGGCGGTCTCGAGATGGGAGGCTATTTCCTCGACTCGGACCAGAGCGGTTCCGCCGAGCTCGGCAGCGGCGATTTCGGAATCAAGGCGTACGGCAACACCATGGGGGGACGCTTCCAGGATCTCAATGGCTCCGCGATCGCCCAGGTCGCGTCCGGCGACGACGGCGTGTACGCCAGCGGCAACGTCACCGGCCTCTTCGGGTACAGCCCGGGCGCGAGCGGGTACGGCGTGCACGGCCAGTCGTTCGGAGCCGGCGGATTCTTCGAGGATCGCGGCGGCACCGGCTCCGCGCTGGTCGGCAAGGACAATCGCGGTCTCGAGGCCTCCGGCTCCGAGATGGGGGGCTACTTCAAGGATACCGACAACACCTCGTCCGCCTCTCTCGCTTTCGGCACCTACGGCATCGAAGCGTTCGGCACGCTGGCAGGAGGCTATTTCACCGACGGCGACATCCTGGACAGCGGCTACGCGTACGTCGGCTACGGCGACTACGGGATCCAGGCGCACGGTGAGACGGCGGGAGGTTATTTCGACGACTCGAACAGCAGCGGCTATGCCTACGTCGGCTATGGCGAATACGGCATCCAGGGATATGGCAACAGCGCCGGGGCTTACTTCAAGGCCCTGGGCGCCACCGGCTTCGCCTATGTCGGCGAGGGGAACTTCGGCATCAATGCGTTCGGGTCCGATCGCGGCGGGCATTTCGCACAGACGAACGGGGGGACGGGGGCGGCCGACGTGGCCTGGAGCGATCGCGGCATCCAGGCGATCGGCAGCGATGTCGGCGGCTACTTCGGCGATTCGAACAGCTCCGCCTTCGGGATGGTCGGCTACGGAACCTACAAGATCTACGGCAACGGCGCGATGTCGTTCGTGCAGAACCATCCGCACGACAAGGGCAGGGTGATCGTCTACACCGCCCCGGAAGGGGACGAGACCGCGACCTACACGCGCGGCACCGGGCAGCTCGTCAAGGGCTCGGCGCAGGTCTCCCTGGGCGAGACCTTCCCCCTCGTGACCAACCCGGAAATCGGCCTCACCGCGTACGTGACGCCGCGCGGTCGCGCCGTCCCGCTGGCGGTGCAGTCCCTCACCACCAGCACGCTCGTGGTGAACGGTCCGGCGGGGGAGGACGTCGTCTTCGACTACATCGTGTACGGACTGCGCATCGGTTTCGAGGAGACGACGGTCGTGCAGGAGAAGACGCAGGAGGCGCGCATCCCTTCGATGACCGATCACCGGCAGCGCTTCGAGCGCGAGCCGGGACTGCGCGACTTCACCGCCGGCGCCCGCTTCGAGCGGATGGAGGCGGCGGTCGGTCGGCCGCACGGTCCCTCCGGGGCCGCGGCGGCCCTGCGCGCGGCGGTCGAGGAGTTCGATCCGACGGTGCATGGCCGGCCGAAGGCCGACCGGGAGCCTCTGGAAGCGGGGATGGAGGAACTCGCTCCGCCGGACCAGGTGGAACCGGCCCCGAGGAGCGGGAAGCCCGTGGCGTCCCCGGACCCGGTCGCGGCACCTCCCGGGGCCGCGCCGAGCGCGGACCGGCCCGCCGCGACGGAGCCCGCGGTCGCGCGTCTCGACGGATGGCGAGAGGCGGTCGCCATCGCCGTGAACGTCGGCGAGCCGGTCGAGGCCGGAGACGTCCTGGTCGCCGACTCCGCGAGCACCGGCGTCCTGAAGCGCAGCGCCACGGCCGCGGATCGCGCCGTCGTCGGGATCGTCGCGGGATCGATCGGTCAGGTCGAGGCGGCGGAAGGGGCTGGCGCCGCGGGCCACGTCGAGGCGCCCGTCATCGTTGCGGGGATCGCGGTGTGCAAGGTGGACGCCTCTTACGGCGCGGTGCGGGTGGGTGACACGCTGACGACGTCGCCGACGCCGGGCCGGGCGATGCGGGCCGACGAGCCGATCCCGGGGACGGTCCTGGGGAAGGCGCTCGAGGCGCTCGCCTCGGGCACCGGGACCATCCGCGTGCTGGTGACACTCCGATGACGGCGGTCGCCGCCGCGACGATCGGGCTGCTGTTCTTCGTCTCGACCCCGGCGCTCGCGCAGCAGAGCGCGAGCTACGACCTGCGCGAGCACACGCTCAACGCCGGAGGCCATCCCGCCTCGGGGGCCGTCTTGAGCTCGCCTGCGTACCGGCTGTCGCTCGACGCCCTCGGCGACCTCGCGGGGGTCCCGTCCTCGAGCGTGTCCTTTCAGATCGGCCCGGGCTTCGTGCCGGCCTATCCGCCGCCGTCGGAGGTGACCGGTCTCGTCTTCAGGCCCGACAACGTCACGATGACCTGGAACGTCGAGCCCGCGGCGGGGACCTACCAGGTCTACCGCGATCCTCTGGCGCAACTGCTCCTCGGTGGAACCGGGACGTGCTGGCAGAGCGGGCTGGTTGCGGCCCAGGCGGTCGACTCCCAGGTCCCGGTGGCCGGCACCGGCTACTTCTACCTGGTCACGTCGCGCAACAGCCTGAGCGAGGAGGGGACGAAAGGGTTCGGCAGCAATGGCCTGGAACGGCCGAACCCGCTGCCGTGTCCCTGAGCGTGCCCGAAGCGTCGATCAGAAGCGGTAGCCCGAGACGGTGTCGGGCGCCGGCCGGTAGAAGATCAGGTTCGACACCGCGTCCACCTCGTACACCGGCTCGCGGTCGTGCCCCAGGTCGATCACCGTCTCGATGCGGCCGGTCTCCTTGTCGACGCGCGCCAGGCCCGTGCCACGGCCGCGCGCGACCATCATGAAGACGAAGTCGGGCACCGTGGTCGTCGCCTTGAAGCGCGTGCGCGCCGCCTCGCCGTAGCGCGCGCTCATAGAGGCAGCCTGCTCGGCGGCCTGGGCGTAGCCGGCGGCGGCTGTGGCGGTGACCGCGCGCTCGACCGAGCCGGGCTTCGTCTGTGTCGAGGTGCCGGCGAACGCGACCGATCCCATCCCCGCGGCCGCGGACGCCATCGCCATCCGCACCTGCTCGGCGCGCAGCAGCGCCCGCATCAGGCCCGGCAGGCGCGGCGAGGCGTAGTAGGCGTGGAACAGCAGCGCGCCGTCGGCGCCCCAGGAGACGACGTTCTGGCTCGAGAGGACAGTGACCCGGTCGCCGCGCATCTCGATCTCGGTCGGGGCTTCGTCCTCTTCCAGGCGGGCGGGCTCTTTCGAGACGGTCGAGAGCGTCGCGCGATCGAGGTCGAGGCGGTGCAGCGTGCCGGTCTTCCCCGCGTAGGCGTAGAGGCTGCGGCCGTGCACCGTGGTCACGAGCGACTCGTCGGATCGCAGCCCCTCGGCCAGGACCGTCGTTCCCGTCTTCAGATTGAGAATGTTGACCTCGCTCGTCGTGGTGTAGAGCAGGCCCGCCGGGATCACCTGCGTCGTCTCGATCCGCCCGCGCAGCTTCAGCGGCTCCTCGAAGCGCAGTGCGCCGCTGTCGGGATCGAGCAGCGTCAGGAAGTACTCCGTTCCCTTGCTGGACCAGGCGGAGTCGTAGCCCGTGGTCAGGACCAGCCCGGCGGTCGTCCAGTCGTGGTTGAGGATGCCGCCCTGGATGTCGATGCCCTTCCCCTTCCTGCCCCACATCGACTCGCCGGTCTTGTAGTCGCAGAACAGGATCTTCCCCTTGCCGGTGGTGGCCGGGCTGAGGATGAGTCCCTTGTCCGCGAAGATGACGTCGTTGAGCCCGCCGTGGACCTTGACCGGCTTCTCCCAGGCGGCGGTGCCGTCGGCGATGCGCCGCGCCGAGTACTCGCTCTGGACCGTCTCCTGCTGCGAGCCCGTCGTCGTGGTCATCGACGAGAAGGTGGTCTCGCTGCCGACGAAGACCATCCCCGGCGCGCGGGGGGAGACGTGGAACCGGGTGGCGCGCGTGCTGTGCGCGTTCGGCGTGCGCCAGGCGATCGCGCCGCTTAGCGTCTTCACGGCGAAGATCTCCGTGCTCGACGCGATGACGAAGGTGTCCGGGTCGAGCTCGACCGGCTCGCCGACGATCCCCGACTGGTTGGTCGCCGCCTGCAGGAACGCGGTCAGCTTGCGGGTGAAGTTCCCCTGTCCCGCGAGCAGCTGGTTGTTCTTCCAGCGCAGGCTGCCGCGCTCCACGTCCACGAGGAACATCGAGGTCGCCGGGTCGCCCTCGCTGAAGCCGAAGAGGAGGAGCGCGCGGCTCTTCGGCAGGTAGTGGCGGCTGAGCACCTGGTTCACCCCGGCGACGCGCGAATCGAACAGGACGCGGCCGTCCACCGAGTCGAGGATCACGACCCGCGGCTTCTGCAGGCCGTCCGACAGCACGACGAGCGAGGTGCCGGCGATCTCCTCGTAGTGGTCCTGCGCCATCGCGCCGAGACCCGGCAGCGTCCAGAGCACGCGGCCGCTGGCCGGATCGAGCGCCGTCAGGCCGAGACCGGTCTTGACCAGCACCTGGCCGAGCGGCGCGACCCGCTGCCACTCGACGGCGCCGTCGAGGCGCACGCTCCAGGCCGGACGGAGCACCGGCGCCTCCTGCGCCGGGTTCGCGGCGGGAGCCGCGGCGGCAAGAGCCGGGAGGACCGCGGCGCCGAGCGCCAGCGTCACGCAGACCAGCATCAGGACCTGCCCGGGGTGCGACCGACGGGGCGACGGCATGGGATCCCTCCCGCGCCCATCGAGGGTCCGGGCGCCCCGCCAACTTAGGGTCCGGTTTTCGGGAAGGCACGCGGGGTGCACGTCGGGCCGCCGCCGGTCCTTATCCTCTATTAATGGGGGGCGGCTGGGGCCCCGGCCGGGCGGAGTCCGTCAACCGGCTGACAGCCGCGCGCTCAGTCGCGCAGCGCGCCGCGGTCGCGGACCGCCATCATGGTTCCCTGCATCGCGGCCACCAGGGTCCCGGGACCGGCGCCGGATCCGGCCTGGGCCGCGCGCACCTCGGCGGTGCAGATCATCAGCGTGCGGCCGGACTTGATCACCCGCGCGACCGCCTCGAAGCTTTCGCCTCTCGCCGGGGCGAGCAGGTTGACCTTGAACTCGACGCTCAAAACCGCGGCCTCGGGCTCCATCAGGGTGAGCGCGGCGTAGCCGCAGGCCGAATCGGCCACCGCGGCGACGACGCCGGCGTGCAGGAAGCCGTGCTGCTGGACGAGGTCGGCCCGGAAGGGGAGGGCGATGACGACCTCGCCCGGATCGATGCGCTCGAGACGGGCGCCGATCGTGGTCATGAACGCCTGCGCCTCGAAGCTCCTGCGCACGCGCGCGGCGTAATCGGGATCGCGGACCGTGGGAGTCACCGGGGCCGATTCTATCGCGAGTGTTCTAGGATGGCGGGCTGCGCGACGGGTCGCGGCGGCGAACGGAGGGGGATCGGCGTGAGCAGCCTGGGGCTTTACGTGACGTCGGTCCTCATCTGGGGATCGACCTGGCTCGCGATCACCTTCCAGTTCGGGCCGGTGCCGCCGGCCGTGTCGGTCGTGTACCGCTTCCTGCTCGCCGGGGCGATCCTGTTCGCATGGGCGGCGGCGCGGCGCATCCCGCTGCGCTTCACGGCCGCGCAGCATCGCTGGATGGCGCTGCAGGGCTTCCTGCTCTTCGGCCTCAACTACCTGCTGGTGTACCTGGCCGAGACCCGCGTCGCCTCGGGGCTCGTGGCGGTCGCCTTTTCGCTGATGGTCGTGCTGAACATCGTCGGCAGCCGCCTCGCCTTCGGCACGCCGATCCGCGGGGCCGTGGCCCTCGGCGCGACCCTCGGGATCGCCGGCGTCGTGCTGGTCTTCCTGCCGGAGATTCGCGGCGGTGAGGCGCGCGGCGAGGCGGTGCACGGGCTCATCTTCGCGGTCACCGCCGCGTTCGCTGCCTCGCTCGGGAACCTCGTCGCCTACCGCAACCGCGCGAAAGGGCTGCCGGTCATCCCGATGAACGCCTTCGGCATGATCTACGGCGGGCTCTTCGTCGGCGCGTACGCGCTTGCGACCCGACAGGCCTTCGTGTTCGATCCGACGCCGCGGTACATCCTGTCGCTGCTGTACCTGGCGATCTTCGGCTCCATCCTGGCGTTCGGCGCCTTCCTCGTCCTGCTCGGCCGCATCGGCGCGGACCGGGCCGGCTACGTCACGGTGGCGATCCCGGTGGTGGCGGTGCTCCTGTCGGGGCTGTTCGAGGGACTGGAGTGGCATCCCTCCCTGCTGCTCGGGATCCTCCTGTGCGTCGCCGGCAACGTCGCCGTGCTGCGGAGCAAGAGGATCGGGTGAAGCGCCTCCGCTTCGGCCCGATCCTGTCGCGGCGGCCGCCGTTCACGGCCGGGGACAGCCTCATCCTGCTCGGGCTGGCGGCGCTGCTCTACGCCGGGGTGCGGCTGGCCTTCGCGGCGCCGCGGTCGATTGCCGGCCCGCAGATCTCCACCTCTCCCGCGGCGCTGCCGTGGTACGCGCTCCTGTCGATCGGCCGGATGACGGTGGCCTACTTCCTGTCGCTGACCTTCAGCCTGGCTTACGGCTATGCGGCGGCGCGCCACCGCGGCGCGAAGAAGGTGCTTCTGCCGCTGCTCGACGTGCTGCAGAGCGTGCCGATCCTGTCGTTCCTGCCGGTGGTGCTCCTCGGGCTGAGCGCCGTCGTGCCGGTGAAGCTCGCGTCCGAGATGGCGGCGATCGTCCTCATCTTCACCTCGCAGGCGTGGAACATGACCTTCTCGTTCTACCAGTCGATGACGACGCAGCCCGGCGACCTGAAAGAGGCGGCCTCGGTGTTCCGCTTCGACCCATGGCTCAGGCTCAAGACGCTCGAGCTGCCGTTCGCCGCCATGGGGCTCATCTGGAACAGCATGATGTCGTGGGCGGGCGGGTGGTTCTTCCTGATGGCGGCGGAGATCTACAACGTCGGGGCGCGCGACTTCCGGCTGCCGGGGCTCGGGTCGTACCTCCAGACGGCGGCTGCCTCCGGCGACAAGCAGGCGCTGCTCGTGGGGATCCTGACGCTCGTGCTGATCATCGCGCTGCTCGACCAGCTCGTCTGGCGGCCGCTTCTCGCCTGGGCCGACAAGTTCAAGGTGGAGATGACCGAGGGAGACGATCGGCCGACCTCCTGGGTGATCGACGTGCTGTCCCGCTCGTACCTCGTGCGCACCCTGACGGAGCGCTACTGGGATCCGTTCGCGGAGCGCCTCGACGCCCGCTTCCGCCGGCGCGCCGCCGGACGTCCGTACACCGTCGAGCGGGAGGAAGCCGCCCCCCTGTCGCGCACCGCCCTGGTCGTCCTCGTCGTGCTCGCCCTCGGCGCCGGCTACGGCGGCTGGAAGGCGGTGGTGATGCTCCGCAGCCTGCCGGCGGCCGACTGGGCCGCGCTCGGTCTCGGGCTCCTCGCGACCTTCGCGCGCGTGGTGGTGGCTCTCGTCATCGCGCTCCTGTGGACCGTCCCCCTCGGCGTGCTCATCGGCACCCGCCGGAATGTCGCCGCCGTATTGCAGCCGCTCGTGCAGATCGTCGCGTCGATCCCGGCGACCGCGATCTTCCCGATGATCGTGGTGGCTCTCCTTCAGGTGCGAGGGGGCGTCAACATCGCGGCGGTGCTGCTCATGCTGATGGGGACGCAGTGGTACCTGCTGTTCAATGTCATCGCCGGGGCCTCCGCCATCCCCGTGGACCTGCGCTACACGACGGACCTCCTGCGTGTCTCCACCTGGGATCGCTGGCGCGTGCTCATCCTGCCGGCCCTCTTTCCGTACATCATCACGGGGGCGGTGACCGCCAGCGGGGGAGCCTGGAACGCCAGCATCGTCGCCGAGCACGTGACCTACGGCGGCGAGGTGTTCACGACGCCCGGGGTCGGCGCGGTGATCGCGGCGGCGACCGACAAGGGGAACTACCCGCTCCTCCTCGCCGGGACCCTCGCCCTCGTCCTGTCGGTCGTGCTGATCAACCGCCTCTTCTGGAGGCGGCTCTACCACCTGGCCGAAGTGCGGTATCGTCTGGACTGAGGCGAGCCCCCATGGCGACGACGAATCACGTGAACGGCGAGGCCCGCGACCTGCTCGTGCTCCGGAACGTCACCAAGGAGTACGGGGGTGGCGGCCAGACTTATAAAGCGCTGGACGAGGTCACCCTCACCATCCGGGAGGGGGACTTCGTCAGCCTCCTCGGCCCCTCGGGCTGCGGCAAGTCCACGCTCCTGCGCATGATTACCGGGCTCAACCGGGCCACGAAGGGCACGGTGCTGTACCGCGGCGCGCCGGTGAACGACGTCAACCCGCACGCCACCATCGTCTTCCAGACCTTCGCCCTCTACCCCTGGCTCACCGTGGAGGAGAACGTCGAGGTCGCGCTGAAGGCGCGCGGCGTGCCTCCTCAAGACAGGCGCAAGACCGCCCGGCACCTCATCGACATCGTCGGCCTCGACGGCTTCGAGTCGGCCTACCCGCGCGAGCTGTCGGGGGGGATGCGGCAGAAGGTCGGCTTCGCACGCGCCATGGCGGTCGAGCCGGAGCTCCTGTGCCTGGACGAGCCGTTCTCGGCTCTCGACGTCCTGTCGGCCGAGGCGCTGCGAGGCGAGCTGCTCGAGCTGTGGCTCAACAAGTCGATCCCGACGAAGGCGATCCTCCTCGTGACCCACAACATCGAGGAGGCGGTGCTCCTGTCGGACCGCATCGTCGTCATGGCGAAGAACCCCGGCCGCGTGCTCGCGGAGATCCCGGTGCCCCTGCGGCACCCGCGCAAGCGCCAGGACACCGCCTTCCAGGCGATCGTCGACAGCGTCTACGCCGCGGTCGCGGGACGGAGCCGCGCCGAGGCGGAGACGCTGGCGCAGGCGGCGCGCCGCCTGCCGAAGGCGCGCCTCAATGCGCTCGCCGGTCTCGTCGAGAAGCTGGCCGCCGACGGCGGCCGCGCCGACCTGCCGCGCCTCGGCTCGGACCTGTCGCTCGAGCTCGACGACCTGCTGCCGATCGTCGAGGCCGGCGAGCTCGTCGGCTTCTGCCACGTGCAGGAGGGAGATTTGTTGATGACGCCCCTCGGCCAGACCTACGCCGAGGCCTCGATTCTCGCCCGCAAGGAGCTGGTGGCCGGGCGCATCCTGCGCGTGCCGATGATCCGCTGGATCTTCGAGCGCCTGCAGCGCGACGACGACCACCGCGTCGATCGCGACTTCTTCCTCGACCGCCTGGCCGAGGAGGTGGGCGAGGACAACGCCGAGGACCAGCTCGACCTCGCCATCTCCTGGGGCCGCTTCGCCGAGCTGTTCTCCTACGACAAGGACACCGACGAGCTGTTCCTCGAGGCCTGATCGGGCCGCGATCACACCTTCGTCATTGACGGCGGTGCCGCCGGGCCAGAGATTGGCCCCGGGAGCCGATCCGTTTCGAGGGAGGAGGCCGTCGCCATGTCCACACGCCGCATCGCCATCGTCGTTCTCGCGGTCGCAACCGTTTTCGCCGGCGTCCGGCAGACGGCGGCTCCGGGGCTCGCCGCCGGGAAGCACTGCAAGGTCAGCCTGACCGCCGGCCTGAACAACACCACGCCCAACGACATCCGGACCAAGTACACCTTCGGCGTCGGGGCCAACAGCGCCGAGGCCTGCGCCGACGTCGTCTACACGCTCGCCGTGACCGAGCAGCTTCCGGACGGCAAGACCAAGACGACGGACCTGCACGGCGACATGCGCGTGCGCGGCCAGACGCGCATCGAGGTCATCAGCTACGACACCGACTCGAAGAACACGCTCAAGTCGTTCGAGGCCCGGATGAATTCCTGCCAGGTCTGCGACGCCCCCTAGGAGAGAGGAAACATGCGCCAGCCGGTCCGCTCCCTCGCCGTTGTGTCGCTCGTTCTCCTCGCCGGCTGCGCCAGCAACCCGCCGGCGCGCCGCGTCTGGGTCGGCCCGCGCGTCGATCTGAAGCCGTACGAGACCATCGGCATGGTCGCGTTCACCTCGACCTCGAAGGGCAAGCTCGCGGAGATGGCGACGCGCCGCTTCGAAGAGCAGGCCCGCCGCGATCAGGACATGCTGCGCATGGTCGATGTCGGCACGCAGCAGCAGGCGCTCGCCTCCGTCGGCCGTGACCAGTGGAACCCGGAGGCCTGCCGCGCCGTCGGCCGCAAGCAGGGGATCAAGTCGATGTTCGAGGGGACGCTCACCATCTCGAAGGTGCACCCGAACGTGGCGCTGACCACCTTCTTCAAGTCGGGCACGGTGACCGCCGACGTCAACGCGGTTCTCGAGGTGCGCATGATCGAGACCGAGACCGGCGCCTCGATCTGGAGCCGCTCGGCGTCCACGACCCGCACCCTCGGCCAGGTGAGCGTGTTCGGGGGGAACAACTACTCCTTCGACGCCGCCAATCCCGAGGCCGCCTACGGCGACCTCGTCGACGATCTCGTCTCGCAGGTGGCCCAGGATCTCCAGGGCGGCTGGCAGCTCGTCCGCCCCTGACGCACGACGCCGGCGGCCCGAAGACCGCCGGCGCGTCACACCCCCGACCGATCCGCCGGTCAGGGTCCTAGGTCAGGAGCGGCTGCTGGTCGCGTCCGTCGCTTGACGACGACGGCTTGGGGGCCTGGCCGAGTGAACCCTGAAGCCTCTCCGCTTCCTTCAGGTGCTGCGCCACCTTGTCCCGCACCGCGGACAGGTGCTGCCGCACGTCTTCGCTCTGCACGGTCTTGAGCGAGTCGTCGAGCAGCTGCAGCGCCTCGCGGTGGCCGTTGACCATCGCCGAGATGTAGGCGCGGCCGAAGTCGTCGCCGGTCAGCGGCGCGAGCTTGGTCAGGGTCTCCTCGCCGTGCGCGCGGAGCTGATCGACCGTGGTCGTGTCGCTCAGCGTCAGCCCGAGGCTGTCGCTCAGGCGCGCGATCTCCTCGATGTCACGGCCGTGGTCCTGCTCCATCATCTTGGCGAAGCGGAGCACCGGCCCGGTCACGTTCTTCTGCTGGGCCGCGGCGGCGGCGCGCACTTCGGTCTCGTCGATGGTCCGGAGCTGCGCCAGGATGTCGGCGTCCCCGGTCGTCGCCTCGGCCTGCTCCGGCGGCGGTGCGTCGGTCGGCTGCATGCCCGGCGCATCGGGCGAGCGCGGCGCGTCGGGAGAATCCGGCGGCGCGGGCGGGTTCTGCCCGTCCTGCTGGTCGGGCGGACGGTGGTCCTGCTGGGCGCGCGCCGGGGCGGCGGGGAGGAGCGACAGCGCCGCCAGCATCAGAAGCGCCGTCACCATGCGTGGGTCGAACTTCCTCTTCGGTGTCATGCGGTCATCTCCTTCCTGCGTTGGTCCTGCATCGTCTCGTCAGCGTTCGTTGCGGATGCCGCGGGCGCGGGCCCGGCGCGGCTCTCGCTGCGGGGCCCGCTCGCGCGCGGGCTCGAGGTCCTCGTTGGCCGGCCCGCAGATGACCCGGCCGCGACGGTCGAAGCGCGAGCCGTGGCACGGGCAGTCCCAGGTGTTCTCGGCGTCGTTCCAGTTCACCAGGCACCCGAGGTGCGGGCAGACGAGGGAGAGCTCCTGGCTCGGCTTGCGGCGCAGGTAATCGAAGTACTGGCGCGCCACGTTGAGGTTCTCCTTCAGGAACCCGCCGACGGCGCCGGCCTTCTTGCGCGCCGGGGCGTACAGGGTGGACCAGCGGTTCCTGCGCTTCTGCAGCAGGTCGGTCAGGAGGATGCCCGCGATGGTGCCGTGGGTCATCCCCATCCCCGAGTCGCCGGTGGCGATGTACACGCCCTGGTCGAGCGGGTTCTTGCCGATGAACCCGAGCCCGTCGACGGTCTCGCGCACCTGTCCGGACCAGCGGTACACGACCTCGCGGATCATCGGGAACCGCTCGCGCGCCCAGGCCTCCAGCCGGTCGTAACGCGGGCGGGTCTGATCGGCCTGGCCGGTCTTGTGGTCCTCGCCGCCGATGATGAGCAGCTCGCGGTGTGCCTCGTCGGGATCGGACCCGGATCGCGGCAGCCTTTGCAGCCGGACGTAGTGATAGGGGTCCTCGGTGTCCCAGTACAGCGCCTTCGCCACCGAGCCGGCCGGCACCGTGGCCGCGATGGCGTACGTCATGGATCCGCTCTGCTTCATGTGGATCTCGACGCGGTCGTTGAACGGGGTGTTGGTCGCGACCACCGCCGCATCCGCGACGACCACGGGCCCCGCGTCCGTCCGCACCCGCACCAGCGGGCCGCCGGTCACGCTCGACACCCGGGTGCCGGTGTGGATCTCGCCGCCGTCGCGGACGATCGCCCGCGCCAGCCCGACGAGGTACTTCAAGGGATGGAACTGCGCCTGGCCGCCGAAGCGCAGGGCCGGCCCGGTGTCGTAGGCCGACAGCGGCGCGCGCGTCACCGGCTCGACATCGAGCCCGGCCCGCCGCGCCGCCTCGAGCTCGTGCTGCAGGCAGCGCGGCTCGCCGCCGGCGCGCAGGAAGAGGTAGCCGTCGAGGCGCTCGAAGTCGGCGTCGATCCGCTCGTCGCGGACGATCGACTCGATCTTCAGGATGGCGGCCGTGTGGCTTTCCGCCGCGAGGCGGGCGCCGTCCTTCCCATGGATGCGCTCGATGCTGGCGTAGCCGTCGTCGATGACGTTGCTCAGGTGCGCGGTGGTGCGCTGCGTCTGCCCGCCCGCGAGCCGGCCGTCGTCGAAGAGCAGCACCTTGCGCCCTTCGCGGCCGAGCAGGTACGCCGTCGTCAGTCCGGCGATGCCCGCGCCGATGACGCAGATCTCGATGCGACGATTCGATGCGAGCGGCGTCCCCTCGGGCATGGTCGTGTCGTCCATCCACACGGAATGACTCTGGTCCTGACTCCGCTCCTGCTCCGGCTCGGTGTCCTGCTGGCGCGCATGCATGGCCTGGTCGTTTCCTCCAGCATCGAGAGTAGATGAGGACCGGCTCCAGGAAAGGCGGGAAACGCCCGAACGTCCTGTCCGGAAATCGGCGGCGGGCACGGCTTCGGGGGCGATCCGGAACGCATCTTGAATCATTCCGGGCGTCGAAAGGAGCCAAGATGGACGATGACACTACGGATCAGAGGGTCAGGAAGCACATTGCAGCCCTCGTGGACGAAGAGCACCGTCTGTTCGCGCAGAACAATCGAACCGCCGAAGACCAGCGCCGCCTGCAGGAGATCCAGGTCGAGTTGGACCAGGTCTGGGATTTACTGCGACAGCGCCGTGCGTTGAGAGAGTTCGGGAACGACCCGGAGAAAGCACGGCTCCGGCCGGGTGAAGTGGTCGAGGACTACGAACAATGACCGCGCGGGCGATCGTGCTCGTCGTGGTCGTGACGTCGATGGCGGCGGCGGCTCCGGCCGCCGCCGCCGGCACGCCGTCCCCGGTCCTCCAGGCCTTCGAGGCCCGGGTCAAGAGCTACCTCACCATCAAGGACAAGGCCGAGCGGGCGCTGCCGCACCTGGCGAGGCAGAGCACGCCCGAGGAGGTCGTGAAGCACCAGCGCGCGCTCGCCGCGCGCATCAAGGAAGCGCGCGCCGGGGCGAAGACGGGCGAGTTCTTCACGCCGGAAATCCAGGCGCTCCTGAAGCGGACCATGGACGAGGTCCTCTCCGGGGCGGACGGGAAGTCGGTGCGCGATTCGATCCTCGATGAGAACCCCGACGTCCCGGAGATCCGGCTTCATGAGCAGTACCCCACCACCGTGCCGCTCTCGACCATGCCGCCCCAGGTTCTGGCGGCGCTGCCGAAGCTGCCGAAGGGGCTGGAGTACCGTTTCCTCGGATCGCGGCTCGTCCTGCTCGACACCGACGCCGACATCATCCTCGACTCCACGGGGCCGGTGTTCCAGGCATGAGGCCCCGAGACGGTGTCTCCCGGCCGGCCGGAGCGCGCCGTGCCCTGGCCGCCCTGCTCGTGGGTGCGGCGCTGTCCGGATCCGGTTGCGGGGCCACCTCCGGGGTCGCGGCGCGGCCGGCGTCGGTCGAGGCGCCGCGCGCGCCGGAGGCTCCGCCCGTCGCCTTGCCGAACCGGCCGGGCTCGCTGAAGTTCGCCGTCCTCGGCGACTTCGGGACGGGGGCGCGGGTGGAATACGAGCTGGCGGACCAGATGACCAGGCTCGAGGAGCGCTTCAAGCTCGACCTCGTGGTCATGGTGGGCGACAACCTGTACGGGGGCGAGCGCCCGCAGGACTTCAAGAAGAAGTTCGAGGAGCCGTACAAGACCTTGATCGACGCGAAGGTGCCGTTCTATGCGGCGCTCGGCAACCACGACGCGCGCACGCAGATCGACTACAAGCTCTTCAACATGAACGGCAAGCTCTACTACACCTTCAAGGCGCCACACCAGAAGGTGCGCTTCTTCATGCTCGACTCCACCTACCCGGTGCCCGAGCAGATCGAGTGGCTGGAAAAGGAGCTGAAGGCCTCGAACGACGACTGGAAGATCGCCGTCTTCCACCACCCGCTCTATTCGTCGGGCGGCCGCCACGGTTCCGACCTGCAGCTGCGGCAGACCCTCGAGCCGCTGTTCATCAAGTACAACGTCAGCGTCGCGCTGACCGGCCACGATCACTTCTACGAGCGGATCAAGCCGCAGCACGGCATCGTCCACTTCGTCGTCGGGTCGGGGGGACGCCTCGCGCCGGACGACATCGCCAAGTCGTCCGAGCTGACGGCGCGCGGCTTCGACACCGACCGCGCCTTCATGGCGGTGGAGATCGACGGCGACACGATGACGTTCAACGCCATCGCGCGCACCGGCGAGGTGGTGGATTCGGGGCGGATCACCAGGCGCCGGCCGGAGCCGACCCGCGCCGGGGGCTGACGCTCAGGCGGACCGAGGCGCCTCGCCCTTCGACTCCGGCTCGTCCGCGGGCTGCCCCTCCGGCTCGACGCGCGCCTCTTCCGGCCGGTCGGTGACCAGGGCCCGCAGCCGCCTTGCCAGCACGCGGATCACCTCCTGGAGCAGCGTGACGTCCCCGGCCGCCTCCTCGTAGAAGTCTGAACGGCGGAGCGACAGCACCACCCCGTCCTCGAGGGCGACGGAGCTCTGGCCGCGGCGCGCGTCGTCCACCAGGGCCCAGGTCCCGAACGCCTCGCCGGGACCGACCTCCGACGTCGTCCGTTCGCCCGTCGAGAGACGCACTCGCCCCTCGACCACGAGGTACAGGACGTCGGCGGTGTCCTCCTCCCGGTAGAGGGTCTGACCGCGGGCGATCTCGATCTCCTGCGCCAGGTGCGCCAGTCCCAGGAGATGCCGCGGCCTGACCCCGGCGAGCAGGTCGGCCCGCTTGAGGATGAGCACCCGCTCGACCGCGGTCAGCATCGGTCCACCGCCGCGGCGCGGAGCCCGGGTGTCGCGAGCGCCGCGATCTCGTCGCGCACCATCGGATCGCCGCCGTCACCGACGAACAGCCGCCGGTCGAACCCCGGGACCGAACGCGAGGCGCGCACGGCGACCGCCCGCAACCAGGCGTCGCCAGTCTCCCAGGCGGCCCGGATCGAGCCGTGCAGCCGCTCCCGCTCGCTCTCGGCCTCCGCAGCGGAGGCCTCCGGGGAAAGGGGGGCGGAGGCCTCCTGCTCGAGCACCCGGCCGACCGCGCGGAAGACGCGGCGCGGCAGCACGAGGGCGAGGTACTCGAGCGCCGGGGCCGCGTCGCCGGTCATGTCGGGGCGCAGGCGATCGATCACCCCGAAGAGCGGGCCGGGGTCGTACCAGCAGGCGAGCGCCTGCACGCCGCGCTCGACGGCGCGCCCCGCCGATTCGCGCCAGCTCTCCCCGAGCAGGCGCAGCGCCGGGTCGGCATGATCCGCGAGCGCCGCGGCCGGAGCGACGCAGGCGCGATAGTCGCGCATCTCGCGCAGGAACAGCCGGTGCGCCATGCCGCGCGGCAGGACCGGACGACCGGTCTCGAGCCGGACGCGCGCCAGGCCGCTGAGGCCCAGATGGCGCAGGCGGACGTCGTTGTTCCGCACGAGCGTGGCGAGCGCCGCACGGGCGCGCGGTGTGCCGATGCGGGCCAGCGCGCCGGCGGCCTGCGCCTGCGCCCGCTCCCCCTCCTCTCCCGCGAGCAGGCGGGTGAGCGGTGGCACCACGGCGTCGCCGAGCCCGACGACGGCGCGGCGCGCCTCGCGCCCGAGCGCCGGAACGGACATCAGCGGCAGCAGGATCTCGAGGAGGGCCATGCGTGGATGCCGGGCGGCTGCGGCCAGGGCGGCGCGGCGCACCTCGTCATCCACGGTCGCGAGCAGCATCCGCAGCGGCGCCACCGTCCAGACCGCGTCGATGACCTCGAGAGCCCGGGCGGCGAGCAGGAGATCCTCGCGCCGGCCCGAGGCGATCCAGCCCTCGACGCGCGCCCGGTCGAACAGTCCCTCCGCGACGTCAGGATGAGCCGCGAGCGCGTCCAGGATCTCCGCCTGCAGCGGGTCGCCCGGGGTCTCGAGGATCCTCTTCGCGAACGCCCGGGCGTCCGGGTGGAGCGCGATCACGTGGCGCACCGCGGCCCGCCGCACCGCCTCATCGCGATCGCGGGCGAGCGCCTCGACGCGTCCCTCCGGATCGCGCAGCCCCAGGCGCTCCATCGCCTCGATCGCCGCCGCCTGCACGGCGGGAGAGGGGTGATCGAGGCGGGCGCGGACGGCACGGGCGATGGCGGGATGCCGGGCCCACGCGGAGAAGCGCAGCGCCGCCAGCAGGCGTGGCTCGTCCTCCGACTCCAGGGCCTCGAGGATGGCGCGGCGCGCCGCCGGCACCCGCAGCGACTCCGGCACCTCCTCGGGATCGAACGAGCGGCGGCTCAGCGCTTCGCGGAAGGCGCTCCCGTACTGGCGGTTGAGGTGGACCAGCACGAACAGCCAGACCGCCGCGGCGAACCCGGTGACGGTGACGATGACGCCGACCGGCACCTGCAGGAGGCGCATGGCGACGAGGAGGATCACGCCCACCACGGCGTCCGACCAGCGTTCGATGAGGGTGTCGAGCGCCGGCTTGATGCGCCGCCGCTCGTCCGCCCGGATGGCGGCGTAGTAGATCTCGTTCGACGACTTGCCGAGCGTCAGCGACACGACCCCCTGCAGCCAGCGCATCGCGATCACCGCCCAGCCCCCGGTGGTCAGCACCGCCCAGGTGGCGAACGCCAGGATGGTCCCCGGCTGCAGCCCGGTCGAGGGGCCGAGCCCCAGCCGCTGCAGGAGCCACCCGGTGACTCCGAACTGCATCAGGAGCGCAACCGAGTTCAGCGCCACCTGGAAGGTGCCGAGGAACCGGGTCAGGTCGTGCGGTTGCGGAAACATCTTCTGCGCGAAGATCTTGAACTGGAAATCGACCAGGGTCCCGATGCAGACACCGAGGGCCAGCGCCACCGTCAGCACCTGGATGTAGCGCGAGCGCCGGAAGATCGAAAAGGAGGAGTCTCCCGACGCGGCGGGCGCGGCCCGGGGGCGGCGCACGTGCCGGTGCTCGATGGTGGCCGTCAGCAGGCGGACGACGACGAGGAGCGTGGGCAGGATCCAGATGAGCCCGGTCTGCGGCAGCACCTTCGCCGAGGCGGCGGCCAGCGCTCCCCCGGAGAGGCCGCCGATGAGGCCGCAGCCCCCCAGGAGCGGGAACAGGCGGCGCGCCCGGCGCGAGTCCCACAGGTCGAGCGCCAGGGCCCAGAAGTGCGGGAGCAGCATCAGCGCCTGGGTGCTGACCCAGAGATAGAAGAGCGCGGCGGTCGTGTGGCGGGCGCGCGGCAGCGCGACCGCCAGCGCCAGGCTGCAGGCGATCGCCACCGTCTGGCTGAAGCGCAGGGCGCCGAGGCGAGGGAAAGCGCGGGCGACGCGGCTCTCGAGGAACACGTAGCCGGCGGAGCACAGCGCGACGGCGATGTACGCGTACGGCAGTGACAGGGCGCCGAACTCGCCGATGAACAGGGCGTCGCGCAGCACCTTCGCGATGGTGTAGGTGCCGATGAGGATCGCCGCCAGCGTCCCCATGCGGACCAGCGGCGGCAGGTCGGAGGGAACGAGGCCGAGCCGGCGGGCGACATCGCTCTGCGTCATGTCAGGGCTCCGGGCAACCGGGGTGGTGCGTGATCTCGTCGCGCTTCTTCTTGAAGAGAGCGACCCAGTCGTCGAGGGTCACCGCGTGCTCCCGGCCGTGGTCCCAGGTCGTCTGCTTGAGGCGCTCGATGCGTGCGGCGCGGAAGAGATCGGCGATCTGCCGGTCGGAGAGCCGTTCGAGGAGCGAGGCGAGGAGCCGGCGGCCCGCCTCGCCGATGTGCGGGTTCCGGAGCGTCGAGGTCCGGAGCGGCCCGCCGATGCCGTTGAGCCGCGCCGTGCAGGTGTCGGGGTCGCGCCACACGGGGAGCGACGCCCAGCCGTCGTAGTCCACCCGCCCCGAGTAGGCCGTCGTCAGGCCGCCGTGCCCGAAGACGGCCCCGAGGTCGCCGACGTAGGCGATCGGGCGGCGGCACACGCTCCCGTCCGCGCTCGTCTCGATCGCGCCGCGCGGGCAGGCGAGGACGTTCTGCTCGGCGCTGTTGTCGGCGCATTGCGAGAAGGCGGCGAGGAGCATGAGCGCGTCGATGTCGGCCTTGCTCGCCCCGTCCGGAGTCGCGTCCACGCGCTCGAGCGACCGCCAGCTCCATCCCTGGTTCGGATGCTCCTCGATCCAGGCGGCGTCCACCGGCTCCTCGATGGCGGCCGGGTCGAACGTCCAGGTGCCGATCTCGGCCTCGGGCGGCAGCGGCGGGATCCTGCCCTCGGCGGTGAGGCGGTGGGGATTGTTCCCCGCGTTCACCCATTCCCACGGCTGCCGCGGGCAGCCGCGGCAGGTGACGCGCACCGGCAGCATGCGATCGGTGTAGAAGCCGAGCGCCCAGAAGAGGCGCGTCCCGAGGACCTCGCCGTACACCTCCTTGAACCGCTCGTTGGCGACGTACTTCACCTTGAAGACGCGGCCGTCCCCGAGCCGGCAGAAGAACTTCTCCGACCAGCCGCGGATCGGCTTCGGCACGAAGTCGCAGCGAATCTCCTCGTCGACGGCGAAGTCGAGCGATCCCTTCGGGCCGTGGTAGAGGTCGCGCGAAGCGACGTCGACGTCTTCCCGCACGCGGGCGCGCCGGAGCGCGTCGAGCCTCTGTTCGGTCGTGACGTGGGACAGGGAGGGAAGCGTGGATTTCGCCGCGGTTCCGGTGATGAGCAGGAAAACTCCGACGCCGAACGCAGGGATCGACTGACACCACGGTGCGCGATCTCGCAACAAGAGAGCCCTCGCATGAGTCGGAGAAGCTCCCTTGGGCCTGCAATGCCGGTGCCATGTGCCGCGTCAGTCGCGGCGAGTCGGTTTCGCGCGCAGGCTTGCGATCCACTCGCGCGCGAAATCGCGCTGCTGGTGCAGATTCACCAGGGCCGTGACGAGCATGGCGATGAGGCCACCGAGGCTCGCGAGCGCCATGTCCTTCTGCGCATCCCACGGATCGCCCTGCGTGCCGAGATAGGCGACACCGAGATCGCCGCCGAAGACCGTCGCGGCGGCCCACTCGATGAGCTCGAAGAGCATCGAGAAGGCCATGGTCATGTCGAGCGGCAGGTAGTACGACCAGAAGCCGCGCGCCTGCGCGATGCGCACGAAGACCTCGCGCATCGGGTACGACAGCAGCAGGCCGAAGGAGAAATGGGCGAGCCGGTCGAAGTGGTTGCGCCCGGTGGCGAGCGATTCGAGGCCGGGCCAGCCGACCGCATGGAGCCAGGCCTGGTACGGCACCTTCGCGTAGGTGTAGTGGGCGCCGACCTCGTGCACGCACAGGAAGACGAAGATCAGCGTGTACGAGAAACGCGAGAAGCGGAACCAGCGAAAGGTGACGGCAAGAACGCCGATCGCGCCGACCGCGAGCGCGTTCTCGAGCATCCAGTCGGAGCGGTCGAGCGGCTGGATCGCCAGCACCGTCCACCAGATCACGAAGAGACCGAGCAGGACGAGGACGTAGCGCGCGTGCCGCGGCGTCTTCATGCGAGGCCGGTCACCGGCGCCACAGGTCGCTCCAGATCCTCCGCACCGAGGCGCGCTCGTCGGTGTCGGTCAGATCGACCCACGACACCGGATCCCCGGCGCCGCCGTCCTGGCGGATGCGGATCCCCCAGAGAGGCGCGAAGGCGGCCACCTCGAGCGAATAACGCATGTCGGCGAGGACCTCCGGCTGTTGCGGATCGCGGGCGGCGAACCCGTCGGCGAAGCGCTGGAAGCGGGCCTCGACGTCGGCGATGCGGGCCTCGCGCGCATCCGTGGCGCCGCCCTCCGCGCCCGCCTCGCGCTGGAAGAGCGGCACGGAGGTGCCCGGGCGCCAGGTCGCCGCGCCGAGGATCGGCACCCGCACGCCGTCCGCGTGGATGAGTCCCTCCGACACGTAGAGCCCGCGCCAGATGACGAGATTGGCCGGCGTGGGGAGCGCGCGCGCCCGCTCGATCGCGTCGCCCCGCTCCGCCGCGCGGCGGGCGATCTCGTGCATCGCGACGGCATGCTGGCGCGCGCCGAGTCCGAGGTAGGCGGCGCACAGGAGGAGCGCGCAGAAGGCCGGCGCCGGTCGCGCGTGCCGGGCCGCCAGGATCACGCCGACGACGAGAAAGACCGAGAAGACCGGATCGATGATGGCGATGAGGTCCCAGGCGCTGCGGGACCTCGAGAAAGGGAGCCACAGCGACGTCCCGTAGCTGGTGCAGGCGTCGAGCAGGCCGTGCGACGCGTAGGCGAGGATCGCCGCGGCGGCCGCCGGCACGAAGCGCGCGCGCCAGAAGCGGAACAGCAGGAACGGCAGCAGCGCGACGAGACCGCCGACCGGCGCGAAGGCCAGCGCATGGGTGAGCTGCCGGTGCACCTCCCACGGCAGCGCCGGGTCGCTCCACACCCGGAAGAAGACGTCGGCGTCCGCCAGCGTTCCCGCCGCCGCTCCGAGCAGGGCGAGCTTCCAGCCTGTTCTCCACGCCGTCGTCTGCGCCACGGCGGCGCCCAGGAAGGCATGCGTGATGGGATCCACAGTAATAAGGATAGCGGAAGGGGGCGGCGGCTACTCCTCCCGCAGGGCGACCATCGGGTCCACCCGCAGCGCCAGGCGCGCCGGCAGCCAGCACGCCAGGAGCGCGGCCGTCGTCAGGAGCAGGGCCACCCCGGCGAAGGTCAGGGGATCGGCCGGGCGCACCCCGTACAGCAGGCCGGACAGGAGCCGCGTCGCGGCGAGCGCCCCCACCGCGCCGATGGCGAGCCCGATCCCCGTGAGACGCAGGCCGTTGCCGACGATCATCCAGAGGACGTCGAGCCGTCGCGCCCCGAGCGCCACGCGCAGGCCGATCTCCGGCACGCGCCGCCGCACCGAGTACGACAGGATGCTGTAGATGCCGATGGCGGCGAGGAGCAGGGCGAAGCCGGCGAACAGCGACAGCAGGAGCATCGTGGCGCGCTGGTGGGCCAGCGAGTCGTCCAGCATCGCCTCGAGCGTCATCACGTCGGTCACCGGCTGCTCGGGATCCACCCGGGCGATCGCGCCGGAGACGTCGGTCGCGAGGGTGGCGAGCGGCGCCTTCGGCCGCACCACGAGCTGCAGCGCGTAGCGGGGTTCCTGCAAGACCGGCACGTAGATGGTCGGCGCCGGCAGGATGGCGCCGAGCCCCTGCTGCTTGACGTCCCCGACCACGCCGACGATCTCGCGCAGGCCGGGGTGGAAGGTGAGCGACACGCGGCGGCCGATCGGATCGGCGCCGGGCCAGAAGCGCTGCGCGAACGACTCGCTGACCAGCACGACCTGGGGCCGCTCCGGCCGGTCGGAGTCGGCGAAATCGCGGCCGCGCAGGAGCGGGATGCGCATCGTGTCCCGGTAGCCCGCCGTGACGGCGCGCACGGCGAACTCCGGCTGCTCGGACATCGGCACGTCCGGGCTGCCTTCGATGACGACCGGCTGGGTCGATCCTCCCGTCATCGGCAGGCCGTCGATGGCGCCGACGCCGGCGATGCCGGGCAGCGCCCGGATGCGCTCGACCGCCGCGTCGTAGAAGGCCGTCCTCTGTCCGGGCTCGGCGTACTTCGCGTCCGGCAGGGCGACCGTCATGCTGAGGACGCCGCGCGGATCGAATCCCGGATCGACGGCGCGGAGCTTCGCGAGGGTGCGCACCATCAGGCCGGCGCCGACGAGCAGCACGAGCGAGATCGACACCTCCGCGACGACCAGCATCCCGCGCGTCCGCCGGCCGCCCGTATCGGCGGAGGAGCGCCCCATCCCCTGCTTCAGCGCCTCGGCCGGGTCGACGCGCGTCAGCCGGAGCCCCGGCAGGAGGCCGGCGGCGAGCCCGGTGAGGACCGACACGCCGAGCGTGAACGCGAGCACGCGCAGGTCGAGGCGCACCTCGGTGAAGCGCGGCAACTGCTCGCCGAGAAGCGCCGTCAGCGCGGTGATCCCTTCGCGCGCCACCGCGAGACCGAGCCATCCTCCCGCGAGTCCGAGGAGCACGTTCTCCACCAGCACCTGCTGCAGGATGCGGCCGCGGCTCGCCCCGAGCGCGGCGCGCAGCGCCATCTCCTTGCGGCGCGCCAGCGTCCGGGCCAGCACCAGGTTCGCGACATTGGCGCAGGCGATGAGGAGCACGAGCGTCACCGCGCCGAACAGGACCCACAACGCCGGCCGGACGTCTCCCACCAGCTCGCGGTGCAGCGGGACGACCAGCGCGCCCCAGCCCTTGTCGTCCTCCGGGTACTGCGCCTCGAGGGCGCGCGCGATGGTGTCGAGCTCCGCCTGCGCCTGCGCGACCGAGGCGCCCGGAGAGAGCCGGGCGATGGACATGTAGTCGTGGATGCCGCGGATGGCCTTGTCCTTGTCGGTCCAGGCGAGCGGGACCCAGAGATCGGCCCAGGCCGGGAAGCGGAACCCGGGCGCCATGACGCCGACCACGGTGTACGGCTCGCCTCCGAATCGCACCGGCTTCCCGACAATCCCCGCGTCGCCGCCGAAGCGCGTGCGCCACAGGCGATCGCTGAGGATGGCGACCTTGTCCTTGCCGGGCGTCTCCTCTTCCGGCAGGAAGGTCCGGCCCGCCTGGGGCCGCGCGCGCAGGACGGAGAACAGATCGGGCGCGACCAGGGCCGCCGTGAGATTCTCCGGGTGCGACCCGTCGGTGTAGGAGAGATTGGCCCCGCCGTAGGCGGCGGTGTGCTCGAAGACGTGGCTGCGTGCGCGCCAGTCGAGGTAGTTGGCCGGCGAAAGGGCGAACTGGTGGCGGCCGGGGAACTGCTGCTGCGGAGGCGTGTGCCAGAGTTGCACCAGGCGATCCGGCTGGTCGTAGGGCAGCGGGCGCAAAAGGAGCGCGCTCACGAGACTGAAGATCGCCGTGTTGGCGCCGATGCCGAGGGCCAGCGTCAGGACCGCGAGCAGGCTGAAGCCGGGATGCTTGCGCACGCCGCGCCAGCCGGCGCGCACGTCCTGCGCCAGACGCTCCAGGCCCGGGAGGCCGCGCCCTTCGCGCTGCGCCTCGAGGGCCTGCTCCGTCCCTCCGAGATCGACGAGCGCCCGGCGGCGCGCCTCCTCCGGCGGGAGCCCCCGTCTCAGGTTGTCGTCGGTGTGCAGCTGCACGTGGCTCTCGATCTCCTCGCGGAATTCCCGGTCGGCGTTTCGGCCGCCGAAGAGGCCGAGGAATCGGTTCACGAACCCGCGCAGGCCCCTCACGACCGATCCGCCTGAGGAACGAGGAAGCGTCCGAGGATCGCCGCGGTCCGCTCCCACTCGCGCGTCTCGCGCACCAGCCGCCGCCGCCCGGCCGAGGTCAGGCGGTAGTAGCGGGCGCGGCGGTTGTTGTCGGAGGTGCCCCATTCGGCCGCGATGTCCCCCTCCTGGAGGAGCTTGAGCAGGGCCGGGTAGAGGGTGCCATAGTTGACGAGCAGGCCATGACCGCTCGTCTGCTCGATGCGCCGGGCGACGCCGTACCCGTGCAGCGGCCCCATGGTCTCGAGGGTCTTGAGGATCATCAGGAGCAGGGTCCCCTGCATCACATCCGCCTTGCCGCCCATCGTGCCTCCTCCGGGGGCGCCGCGGTGTTCCTATGGGCACCCCACAGGAGACTACGGGCCTGGTCCGAAAAGGTTCCCGCGGGATGGCGCGGCTCCCGCCGAGAGAACGGCTATCCGATGCGGCCGAGGATGCTCTGGAGCCGCTCGATCTCCAGCGGCTTGACGACGTGCTCGTCGAAGCCCGCCTGGCGCGATCGCTCGCGGTCGTCGGACTTGCCCCAGCCGGTGACGGCGATGAGGACGATGCCGCTGGTCGAGGGGAAGGCGCGCAGGCGGCGTGCCAGGTCGTAGCCGTTGAGGCCCGGCATGCCGATGTCGAGGAAGGCGATGTCGGGGCGGAAGGTCCGCGAGGCGGCCAGACCCGCCAGTCCGTCGTACTCGACGCGCACTTCGTGGCCGAGCGAGCGCAGCATGCGCGCCAGCGTGTCGGCGAAGTCGCGGTTGTCGTCCACCACCAGCACCCGGCTCTTCGCCTCGGGGCCGGACGCGTGGAAGTGCGCCGGATCGCGCTCCCGGAACGTCGTGGAACGGCCGAGGGCCTCCTGCGCCCACGCCGAGGTGCGGGGGGCGGGGAACGGCATCGCGGGAATGCGGACGATGAACTCGGATCCTTTCCCGGGCCCGTCGCTGTGCGCCTCGAGCCGGCCGCCGTGCAGCTCGATCAGCCGCCGGCTGAGCGACAGCCCGACGCCGAGCCCCGAGGTGGTGCGCTCGAGCGTGCGGTCGGCCTGGGTGAACATCTCGAAGATCGGATCCAGCATGTCGGCAGCGATGCCGATGCCGTCGTCGCGCACCCGGCCGATCATCTCGCCGTCCTTCACCTCCACCGAGAAGTCGATGCGCCCTCCGGACGGCGTGAACTTGGCGGCGTTGTTGAGCAGGTTGAGGAACACCTGCGCCAGGCGCGTCGGGTCGGCGTCGATGGTCCGCCCGGCCGGCGGCAGATCGACGGTGAAGCGGTGCCCGCGGTCGCGCAGGAGTGGCTCGACCGCCTCGATCGCGGCCGACGCCACCGCGCGCACGTCCACCCGCTCGCGGCGCAGCGCCAGGTTGCCCGTGGTGATGCGCGACACCTCGAGCAGGTCGTCCACCAGGCGCACCATCTGCCGCACCTGCCGGTCGATGATGGCGCGCGCCTCGGCGGCGATGCGCGCGTCGCTCCCGGGGGCCTGCATCAGGTAGAGGGCGTTGCGGATGGGCGCGAGCGGATTGCGCAGCTCGTGGGCGAGGGTGGCGAGGAACTCGTCCTTGCGCCGATCGACGATGCGCAGCGCCTCCTCGGCGTCGCGGCGCTCGCGGATCTCCCGCTCGAGGTCGGCGAGCATGTGGTTCATGGCGTCGGCCAGCATGCCGATCTCGTCCTCCGTCGTGCGTCCCGCCCGCACGGAGAAATCGCGGCGGGCGACGACGCTGCGCGCCGCGTCGGCCACCCCCTGGATCGGCGTGGTCACGGCGCGCTGCAGCCAGGCTGAAAGCAGGAGCGCCGCCAGCAGTGCCATGGCCATCACCGCCGCCAGGATGACGACGTACGCGAGCAGGCGATCTCTCAGGCCGTAGCGCGCCTGCAGCACGACGGTCCCCAGGCGCTGGCCGTCGTCCACCAGGGGATAGACGAGATCGAGCCGATCCCCGTCGATGCGCAGACCCGGCTCGGGCACGCGCGACGGCATCGACGCCGTGTCGGTGTCGCGCGCCCAGACGGCGAAGAGGGCCCCGTCCGGGGCGTAGAGGGCGGCCCGGCCGATGTCGGGACGCGCCTCGAGCATCGCGAGATCACGCGCCGCCTCCTTGCGATCGTCGAAGGCGAGCGCCGGGGCGCTGGCGCGGCCGAGGATTTCCGCCTGCGTGCGCATGTCGGTCACCTTGGTGCGGCGGTAGTCGCGGACGGTGTAGGTGACCAGCGCGAAGGCGGTGACGAAGAGGGCGGCGAGGGTGGTGGTGAGGACGAGGGCCGTCACCTTGCGGCTGACCGAGCGGCGCAGGAAGGCGGGGAGCCTCATGACGCCCCCGGCCTGACCACCTGCGCCAGCGCCAGCATGCGGCTGCTGATGTGCAGGCCGGCCCGCTCCGCCGGCTCGGGGGCGACCTCGAACCGCACCCGGTTCTCGGCGAGAACGAGGTTGATCATCGCGCCGCGGGCGAGGCCGTCATCGCTGTCGCCGACGAGGAGGAGCCCCCGCCGGCCGGCATAGCGCCCCAGCTCCTGCACGGAATCCCGGCCGGCGAAGATCATGTGCAGGCCGTCCCCGGCGTCGCCGCTCTTCAGGCGGCGCACCTCCACCGGCCGGCCCTGCGCCTGGCGTCCCTGCACGATCTCCTGCAGCGCCCCGCGCACCTCCTCGTCGCCGAGGACGCCGATCACCAGGGGGGCGTGCGGCCCTCCCAGGACGTCGTCCGGCCACTCGACGTACGACAGGAACTTGAAGAGGTACGCCCCCTTCACCTCGTGCGCCAGCTGCGCCTGGGCGACCTGGGGGACCAGCAGTGCGAGGCCCCCGGCGGCGAGCAGGCGCAGGAGGACCGGTTCGACTCTCCTCCGGCGCGGCCTCGCGGGCCCGGCGGCGGCGCGCATCCGATCAGAACCGGACGAGGACGTTGAGGAAGGCGGTCCGATCGAACTCGGCTCCCGGGGCCCACTCGATGTGGCCCGCGTCGGTGAGGTTGCGCATCAAAAGCGAGATCTCCAGGCTCGTGCCGCGGCTCCATCCCACCCGGGCATCCACGGCCGTGTAGGACGGGACGCCGCGTTCCTCGAGGGCGCCATAGTAGCGCGCCATCACGTCGATCTCCCACGCCCGGCCGAGATCGAGGCTGGATCGCAGCTTGGCCCACTCGTTCGGATCGCTGTTGTTGTTGACGGCGGGCTGGAGATCGATCACGCCCGGCCTCGGCTCGACCTCGACTTCGAGATGGTTGTAGCCGGCCGAGAGGCGCCAGCGGTCCATCACCCGATAGGTGCCCCAGACCTCGACGCCCTGCGAGTGCCCCTCGGCGCCGTTCTCCACCGTCGCCGCCGCGGGACCCGGCTCGACGGTACGCTGCTTGTCGAGATCGTCGTACCAGAAGGTCGCCGACCACGAGAAGCGCTCCGACATCTGGCCGCGGTAGCCGACCTCGTAGACGTAGAAGATTTCCGACTCGAAATCCGGCCCCCCGGCGAGAAAGAACGGCGGCGTCCCCGGGATGAAGAGCTCCCGGTCGAAGCGCGACGGGGTGCGCAGGGCGCGCGACCAGGCGGCCCAGGCCAGGTGATCGGTGGCGAAGCGCCAGCCGAGGCGGACGCTCGGGAGGAACTCCGCGCCGGTGTAGCTGTTGCGGTCCACCTTGGCGCCGAAGGCGAGGTCGAGATTGCGGTGCAGCGCGATCTCGTCCTGCGCGTAGAGATTCCAGGAGTTCAGGTCCTTGTCCTCGGGAATGATGGCGAGGGCGGCGCTGCTCTCGATGCGATCGCGATCCTGCCGGAGGCCCCCGCCCCAGATGAGGCGGTGCGCTCCCCGGGCGCGCAGGACGTGGCTCCAGTCGAGGTAGGCGGTGTCGAGCTTCTGCTGCCGGCGCTCGGTGTGGTCCCAGTACGACAGGACGCGCAGCGTGTCCCCCTCCTGGAAGGTGCGGGTCCAGCGGCCCAGAACGTTGGCGCCGCGCAGCTCGGAGGTCAGCGGCTGCTCCTGGTTGTCCCGCTGGTCGTAGACATCCCCCTGCACCGTGAACGAGTCGCGCGCGTGGGCGAAGTCCCAGCGGGTCCCTCCCTGGACCCGACCGAGGCCGTCGAGGGTCTCGGTGCCGTCGGGAAGCTCGGTGTTCTCGCGCCGCGTTCCCTGCGCGTAGCCGCGCCAGTGGCCCGACTCGACGGCCCCGCCGTAGCGGCCGGAGAGGCGCTGCTCGCGGTTGCCGCCGCCGGCCGCCACCAGGCCCCCCTGCGTCTCCCCCGCGGGCCTGGTGATGATGTTGATGACGCCGTTGACCGCGTTGGCGCCCCAGAGCACGCCGCCCGGCCCGCTGATCACCTCGATCCGATCGACGTCCTCCAGCATGACGTCCGGCGCGTCCCAGAAGACGCCGGAGAAGGTCGGCGTGTAGATGTTCCGGCCGTCGATGAGGACCAGCAGCTTGTTCGCCAGGGTGTCGTTGAAGCCGCGCGCGGTGATGGCGTAGCCGACCGCGCCGCTCTGCGCCACCTCGAGATTCGGCGCGAGCCGCAGCGCCTCCATGATGCTGTTGGCGCCGGAGCGGCGGATGTCGTCGCTGGTGATGACGTAGATCGAGGTCAAGGAGCCCGAGATCGGCTCGGCGCGGCCGCTGGCCGATGTCACGACGATGCTGGAGAGCTGCTCGAGGGACAGGTCGCCGAGGTCGCGCGCCGCCATCAGCTCCTGCCCGGTCGCGGACGACGGCGCCAGGACGCAAAAAGCGACGAGGCACGCAAGGCGCGCGCCGGTGCGGCGCAGGATGTTCCCGTTCACGTCCCCTCCGGACGCGCTTCAGCCCAGCGGTGTTCGAGCGAGTCGGGCCGGAAGTCTACGTGCGGGACCCCACGGGGCACATCCGTGATTTCCGGTAGGAGCGGGCGGAATCCGTCAATCCGTGCGCCGCGGTGGCCGCGGCGGGCGCCTCAGGAGGCGCCGGCGGCCTTGGCCCGGTTCTTTTCCTGGTCGGCGCGCATGCCGCGCCACTTGTCGGCGATCCTGGTGATCAGATCGAAGATCTTCTTGTTCATCTTGTCGACGTTCGTGGTCGTCTGCGTCTGTCCGGATCCGCGCCAGATCATCTGCTTCGTGCGCGCCGACCAGACCTCGATGAGCAGCGTTCCCTTCGTGTACGTCCGCTCCGTCGGCATGTTCGGAGTCGCCCACGACCAGGCCGCCGGGGACCAGTACCACGACGCAGGGTAGAAGTAACCGTACTCCGCCGCATCGATCGCCATGTCGCTGTTGATGGCGACACGATAGGCGATGTACGCGTCCGGGTCCCCATCCTCCTGAACTTTCTTGACGCCCGCCCGATAGAGCTTCCCGTCCACCACCTCCACGATCCTCTCGTGAAAAAACGGATTGTCCTGCGACAGGGATCGCTTGGGATCATCCCTCCACGCATAAGAGTGAACCGTGGAGAAATCGAACTCCTTGTCGAAGTCGATCTGCACATCCGACCCCGCCCCCGCCGGCGCGGCGAAAAGCACCACGAGTGCGAGTGCAGGAAGCGCGAACAGGAGAGTCCGTCGAAGCGTCATAGCCCGCGGAGTATACGCGCTCCCCCTTCGAGGAAGCGCGCACCGCGGGAGCCCGGTTCGGCTTTAGCGCAGCGCCGGGAACGATTGGCGGTTGGCGGGTGAGAGGGAACAGGAACGACTTCGCCGGGCCCGGACCCGTCCCCGGCGGGGTCGATTCCTGTTCCCTCTGAGGCGGCGGCTGAGGAGCGCTCTGGGCGCGGCCCGAAGGCTGGGCCGAGGATCGTAGTAGGATGCCGAATCCATACCTTGAGGAGAGAGCCATGATCCGTCGAGTCACGATGCCGCTTGCGGCGACTTTCCTGCTGGCCGCCGCTCCCGCCCTCGCCGCCGACGCGACCCGCGAGGTCGAGCCGAAGCCGCCGGTGGCGGCGAAGAAGCCGCACGACGTCGTGTCGCCGAACGGCACGCGGAACGACGTCTACTACTGGCTGCGCGACGACACCCGCTCGAAGCCGGACGTCCTCGACTACCTCAAGGACGAGAATGCCTACTACGCCGCCGAGAGCGCCGCGTACAAGGACCTGACCGACAAGCTGGCGAAGGAGATCACCGGGCGGCTCAAGCAGGACGACAGCAGCGTCCCGGCGAAGTGGAAGGACTACATCTATTACCAGCGCTACGAGCCCGGCAAGGAGTATCCGATCCAGGCGCGGCACGCGGTCGGCTCCGACAAGGAGCAGGTCCTCGTCGACGGCAACAAGCAGGCGGAGGGGAAGGCGTTCTACGCTCTCGGCCGCCGCGCCATCAGCCCGAACCAGATGCTGGCCGCCTACCTCGAGGACACGACCGGCCGCCGCCAGTACACCCTGAAGGTGCGGGAGATCGCGACCGGCAAGGACCGGCCCGAGAGCATCAAGGGGCTCAGCCCGGTCGCTGTCTGGGCCAACGACAACAAGACGATCTTCTACGTCGAGAACGATCCGACGACGCTCCTGTCGACGCGCGTCAAGCGGCACGTGCTCGGGACCGACCCGAAGACCGACACGCTGGTCTACGAGGAGAAGGATCACACCTATTACCTCGGGATCGGCAAGTCGGGAGACGACGAGTTCGTCATCATCCATCTGCACACCACCACGGCCGACGAGATGCTGTTCATCGACGCCGCCGAGCCGACCGCGGCGCCGAAGCCGCTCGCGAAGCGCACGAAGGATCTCCTCTACGGCGCCGACCACATCGCCGGCCGCTGGATCATCCGCACCAACCTGAACGCGCCCAACTACAAGGTGATGGCGGTCGCCGACCGTGACGTGACCGGCGGCACCGACAAGTGGAGCGACGTCCTGCCGTACGACAAGGACGTCTTCATCGAGGACTTCGCGCTGTTCCGTGACTACCTCGTCATCAATGAACGCAGCGAGGGCCTGCTGCGCCTGCGCGTGCGTCCGTGGGCCGACCTCGCCAAATCGACCGTCATCCGCTCCGACGAGCCGGCGTACGCCGAGGAGATCGACGTCAACCTCGAGCAGGACACCGATCTCCTGCGCTACACGCACGACTCGCTGGTCACGCCGACGCGCACGTACGAAACCAACATGAAGACGGGGGAGCGCAAGCTCCTGAAGGAGCAGCCGGTCCTCGGCGGGTTCGACGCCGCGAACTACGTCACCGAGCGGGTGTGGGCCACGGCGCGCGACGGCACGAAGGTGCCGGTGTCGCTCGCCTACCGCAAGGGCTTCAAGAAGGACGGCACCGCGCCGATGTACCAGACCGCCTACGGCTCGTACGGGGCGTCGTCGGATCCGGCGCTGCGCATCTCGTCGATCTCGCTCCTCGACCGCGGCTTCGTCTACGCCCTGGCGCACATCCGCGGCGGGCAGGAGATGGGGCGGCAGTGGTACGACGACGGGCACCTGCTCAGGAAGAAGAACACCTTCACCGACTTCATCGACGTGACCGATTTCCTGGTGAAGGAGAAGTACGCCGCCCCCGACAAGGTCTTCGCCATGGGCGGGAGCGCCGGCGGGCTGCTGATGGGCGCGGTCGCCAACATGGCCGGCGACAAGTACCGCGCCATCGTCGCGCACGTGCCGTTCGTCGATGCCGTGACGACCATGCTCGTCGATTCGATCCCGCTCACCTCGAACGAGTTCGACGAGTGGGGCAACCCGAAGGACAAGCAGTACTACGACTACATCCTGTCGTACTCGCCGTACGACAACGTGCAGGCGAAGCCCTACCCCGCCCTCTACGTCACCACCGGCCTGAACGACTCGCAGGTGCAGTACTTCGAGCCGGCGAAGTGGGTCGCGAAGCTGCGCGCCATGAAGACCGACGCCAACCCGCTCCTCTTCAAGATCAACATGGAGGCGGGACACGGCGGCAAGTCCGGCCGCTTCGCGCGACTTCAGGAAACCGCGGAGGAGTACGCCTTCCTCCTGAACCTCATCGGCCGCCGCAGCTAGGCCCCCGGCCGCCCGGATGTCCGATTCCCAGGAGACGCGCACCGGGGCGGAGGTCGGCTCCGCCCCGGCCGCTGCGCCGCCCGCCGGCAGCGAAGCGCACCCGGCCTGGATCGGCGACTACCAGATCCTCGGCGTCCTCGGCCGCGGCGGCATGGGGATCGTCTACGAGGCGGAGCAGCGCTCGCCGCGCCGCCGCGTCGCCCTCAAGGTGGTCCGCGGCGAGGCGGCGCTCGACGACAACCACCTGATGCTCTTCCGGCGCGAGGTCGAGGTGCTCGCGCGGCTCGAGCACCCGATGATCGCCCGCATCTACGACTCGGGCCGCACCCCCGAGGGGCGCCACTTCTTCGCCATGGAGCTGGTGCGCGGCCGCACCCTCGATGTCGCGATGCGCGTCGAGACGCCGCTCGACGGGGCGGAGACGCGCCGCCGGCTGGCGCTTCTCGCCGACGTCGCCGACGCGGTGCACTACGCCCACCAGCGCGGCGTCATCCACCGCGACCTCAAGCCCTCGAACCTCGTCGTCGCCGAGGACGCGACCGACCCGGGATCCGTGAAGATTCTCGACTTCGGCGTGGCGCGCATCACCGACGAGGACGTGCGCTCGACCCGGGTCACCGAGATCGGCGTGGTGCGCGGCACGCTGTCGTACATGAGCCCCGAGCAGGCGAGCGGCCGTCCCGACGCCATCGACGTCCGCACCGACGTCTACGCGCTCGGCGTCATCCTGTACGAGATGCTCACCGGTGCTCTGCCGCACGATCTCTCGAAGGCGAGCCTGGCGCAGGCGGTGCGCATCCTCGAGGAGGCGCCGCCGCGGCCGCTGCGCCAGGCGTGGAAGGGGAGCGCGCGGCTCGACGAGGACGTCGAGACCATCGTCGCCAAGGCGCTCGAGAAGGATCCGAAGGATCGCTACGGCAGCGCCGCGGCGCTGGCGGAGGACCTGCGGCGCTGGCTCGATTCGAAGCCGATCCTCGCCCGCCCTCCGAGCACGCTTTACCAGATGCGCAAGTTCGTGCGGCGCAACCCGCTGCCGACGGCGTTCGCCGCGACCCTGCTGATGCTCCTCGTCGGCTTCGCGATCGCGATGGGGTGGCAGGCGAACCGCGTCGCCGCCGAGCGCGACCGGGCGCAGGCTGCGGCCGACAAGGCGGAGGCGATCAACCGCTTTCTGCAGGAAACACTCCAGGTCGCCAATCCCGACATCGGCGGCAGCCACCAGACGACCATCCTCGAGGCGCTCGATCAGTCGCTCGGCCGCATCGAAAAGACGTTCGCCGGGCAGCCGATCCTCGAGGCGGACGTCCGCGAGACCCTCGGGGAGACCTACAACACGCTGGGCGAGTTCGCGAAGACGGAGGAGCAGCTCAAGCGCGCCCTCGAGCTGAGGCTGGCGCGGCTCGGGCCGCTCCACTCCGACACGGGGACGAC